>JAABUR0100000752.1_pt1 | contig 65820 bp, 87 predicted proteins | sample 5560091 | NCBI WGS metagenome assembly JAABUR01 (sample SAMN10711879, study PRJNA513375) | rock metagenome | isolation source: Antarctica rocks | place: Antarctica: Victoria Land, University Valley sud
CCAAACCATCCCCCTCGTCTCCCCCAACCCGCAAAGCCGGCCGCCACCGCGCAGCACCCCACATAAAAACCTACATCCGCTTCCACTCCACCACCATGGAAAGTATCGAATGGGCAATGATGACAAGTGCGAACCTCTCAACGCAGGCATGGGGTGCCGCTGCGATGCAGGGCGGCGAGGTTAAGATCTGTAGTTTCGAGATCGGGGTCGTGGTTTGGGCTGAGTTGTATGGTGAGGGGGCGGTGATGGTGCCGACGTTTGGGACGGATATGCCGGCTGCGAGAGAGGGGAGGGGTGTGGGCGAGGAGGATTGGGATGGGGTAGGGGAAGGAGGGGGAACGGTGGTGGGCTGGCGCATGCCGTACGATCTCCCGCTCGTGCCGTACGCGAAGGATGAGAAACCGTGGTGTGCGAGCGAGCCTGATGCGGAGAGGGATTGGATGGGGAGGGTGTGGGTGGGGTATGGGAAGTAAGGCCGTAGGCATTGACGCTTTTTTATTAGGGTTCATGGGCATTGCTAAGGGGAGGAAGTCTTGGTCATTGACTGGATGGATGGGTATGTTCTATTTCGCACGTATGCTCTGAGATAGGGATGGTATGGTTTCAAAGTAGAGAGGAGATTGCTGCGCGGGCACTGGATGAACGAATATGGCTTACTGTAGTTTGCTGGTATGATAAGTCAAGCGATCCTCTATTGAGAGTGAGGATCTCTGCCAGTGCCAGCGGATAAAGATATTCTGCCATTCGACGGAGTACAAGTAGGTAAGTCACAGATCCCACGCTCCACAGCACGTACTTCATGGCGAATATATTAACGATATGAAAACCAGGGTATCGATATCTCCCATATACAAAGCCTACTAAACAAAAGCCATACTTAACAAAAAAACTTATGCAGCAAAGTTATAACTAATCCAAAACCGAGAGCGAATTATCCGCCCGCTTTATCCCAAGTCCTGGCAACCCTAGCATCCGTCTCGAATGTACCTCGGCAAAAACCCCTGAAACGGATGCCGTGCCAGACATGGGATACATGCTCAATCGGTGACATTGATCCATACATCGACTGACTGACTGAATTATCATCATTCACTCATGTGTGTACGTACGAGTCCCAACTCCCATTACGCATACTCAATCCCTAAACAACCCCCCCAGTCAGCAAATTCCCCCCATACACAACAACCACATAGAGAAAAGTCAAACTCACCTATCATGCTCCACCCTCCACTGATCCCCCTCCCCCAACCCCACTTCCCTCAAATCACACCCCTCATGCCCCCACTTCTCCTCCATGATCTTCCCCCCCGTCGCGATCGTCATCTGCAGCGCCTGCTCCCACCCATCCGCATCGTAATAGAACGGTTCGCCTTGTCCCCCTCTCTGCTTCAGCTGCCACGAATTGCGATACGGATCCTGGCGCTTCGCTTCCGCCATCGCTTCGAGCGTCACTTGTAATTCTTTCCACGTCGTGCTGCCGAGCGTGTCCTGCTCCGTCTCCTCGAGGTATTTCTTGTTTGCTCCAGAAGAAGCTGGGATTGATGATGGTGCGGGAACTGGGATGGGTGTAGCGGATGGCGTGGTGCTGTTGGTTTGGGGGTTTGTGGTGTTGACGTTGCCCCCATCGCCTACACTGACGACCTGCTTCTCATCGTCGAACGTACTCCCCGTAATCCTGTCTTCCCTCCTCACCGCCCTCGCTTTCTTCTTCCGCCTGTATAATACCTCCAGATCCCGCAAGCTGTCGCCCACATCAAACACCTGTCCCGCATCCGCAATCGGCGTCGTGAACCCATTCATCGCCAGTCGCGAATGCATATCGCAGTCCGTGCCATAGTAGCTGATCATGCTATCCCAGCCTCCGACTTCGACATAAGCGGCCGTATTGACCAGAGCGAGCCAATCGTAGCTGAAGAAGCGAATGGCCCAGCGGCCTTCCTTTCCTGTTTTCTCATCCACGCGGTAGCCGGGCGCGACGCTCTCGCGTATGACGTCGACGGCGATTTCGTAGAGGGATTTGTAGGGAACCGCGTCCTCGTGTGTCTGCGGGACGGTGTCCATGTGGGCCCAGAAATAGTAGGAGAGGTTGTTGTTGATGGCTTCGGATAGGTATAGGTTTTGCAGCTGGGCAAAGGATTGCAGGGCAGGCGTGGTCATGACGTTGACGCCGAGGATGTCGGTGAGGCGGTGATAGTCCATATAGAAAGGGTTGGCGGAGGTGAGTAGGCCGTTTTTGTTCGCATCGAAGGTGCCTGTGTTTTCGACAACGTATATATCGCTGGGTGGCCAGCCCGCTGTGATGTAGCTCACTACTACCTGCTGTAGGAGCGGCCAGTACCGAGTGAACCCGATGTATAACCTTGTGTTTTCCGGCACATGCGGCTCTGGTGGTTTGTTCCATGACGGTATCGGAGGTAAGTCCACGGGCGACTTTGCGCTGGCTGCGAGCGGGAAATACTCGCGCAGCGGCGGAGGAGGCGTTTCGGGCTTTGAGGTCTTGTAAAGAGGATGTGGTTTCAGGGCTGGCTTTTCCTCAGGAGTCTGGTGTGAATACGGACCGAACGAGAAGCGGAGCATGAAAAGGGTGAGGGTGACGAGACTGAGGATAAGGGGAAGGAAGACATAGCGAGAGCGGAGTGAGAAAGGCATGCTAGATTTTCGGAGTCAATCATGAGGATCTGGATACAGTGTTTCCATAGCAAGAATGGTAGGAAGACTGGCTTGTCTCGAATCCTACCATCCCACAGCCAACTGGATCTGTTAGCTTGGCAGATTGGCACGCGAAGGAGGTTCTGAAGAGGCGCTAGGGGAAACAGCCGGGCCGGCGGCTACGATATCAAATGCTCAAATGAGGAATCCTAAAGTAAAGTACGTTATATCAACGCCTTACGACTTAGACAGGACAATTTCGTTAGGTCGTAGATAGTGGATATGCCTGGGGAATCCTACCTAGAGATACCTCCGCTTCGACACATAGGAGACAGACTCCCCTTGATTTGATGATTTAGTGAACCCGCATTATTGGGAGCAAGGGAGGTAAGACTTCGGTCCATCCCAATGTTCTATCAAGTCCGGTCATGACCCATGACCTATGTCTCGGTTGTGAATGTTGGCCTTGTAGGATTGCTAGGTCATTGAATAGTCTACCCGACCATGAAGGCCTTTGTACAGTGTCTCGTCACAGGGTGGCTCACAGCGGCCGGGTTGCTACTTCCCAGAATCAATATGTTCAGCAGCTCTGAAAGACATCAAGCAGCTACGACTGCATCAAAGGTAGTAGCTATAATTCAGCACACAGCTACTTCCAAGATGGTTTGTCGTTTGGCTTTTCGTTTGACAACAACAAGCACACAGCGCTTACAGATATGTCAGCCAACAGTCCAGCATCGCCATTTACTGGTTTTGGACTGCGTCATGGACGGTCGGCATCGGATCAACCAATACCGTCCGCCGTCCTCAATACACCAAACAGCCATCTTCGCCAAAGTAATGAAGGTCCCAGTACTCTTCCCCGCCTACAAAAGCGGCGCCAAAGATGTTACCAAATCCCAGACATTCAAACAAACCAGTCTCGCGACGTAGGACGTACCGTCAATTCTTTTCACCCAAGCCTTCACATCAACATAGACTTCAATGCCACGATACCTAGCAATCTCTCATATCCAAGCCCTCAAGTAGAGCAACTTCACAACGCAGGCCTGCCTTACCGTCCCACCTACCAAAGTCGTCAAGAAAACCCATTCCACAATACATGCACACTCTTCACGAACCCAATCGCAACCCAAGCTCACAACGCAGGCCTACGCTATCACCACACGAATTTCACGGACAGCAAGCATTGGTATTTCCTCGTGCAGATCACCATACCTCCACCCTCTATCATGAGCGTTCGGCACGACATGACCCCACGTCAGCGCGCCAAAGCACGTCTTCATCAGCTCACCATCAACAAGAGGTCCGTCAACGAGCAGCGTAATTTCATTCGAGGCTCTGTTGAAAAAATGGAGGCGCGTCTCGAAGTGCTAGAGGTGAGTGTAAACCACGCCGTCACTCCACGTACCTGCTGATTTGGACTACTAGGATATCAATCAGGATCCAGTTGAGCCAAATACGAAGCTGTCGGAGTTGTATGCTGTGGAAGCTGCTCTTGACAAAGCAGACAACGATATGAATGAGCTTGCGCGCCTGTGGGATCAATACCAGATAGAGTATGATGACATCATGTCTGAGATCGCAGTGGGAGAGCATGGTAATTAGCAAATTGGGGGTGACTTGCCTTCATCCGTACGCCCCATTAAGAGCAATGGTCCCTTACACAAACATTTATTGCGGTGCAGTAAGTGTATAACGCCTGCTATGAAAGCTCAACTTCAGCTGACAATAGCTATAGTCGCATCGCTAGGCAATAGAATGAAAGAAGCTTTCGCCCGGTAATCGTTACTCCATCTCGTAAGATTGTGATCCTGACGCGTGATGTCAGCCACCAAGCGAAATTGTGACTAAGGCCTTTAGCTCTTTCATCTGTCTGATGCACCATTTCCCACATGTCTTGTAGTGATCCTAATCGCTGATTTGCCGATTTATATCTTCGCTGGGTATCGGCAGCTAGCTCTCAGTCAGTTTATTGAATCAGTGATATCTCTCGGTAGGCATTGTGTGATAGCAGAACCGAGGCGAGGTAAACTCACAGCTTTATCGTCAATTATGCAGTGGTGTACATCGAAACAATGGGCTGCTGGATCGTAGAATGTACTACAATCCTATCACTCGGGTTCCTCCGTGGAACAACGAAACCTGCTAAGCTTATCTAATAAAGTACCAAATTCAAAATTCATTCGAGACACGGCATAGACGATTTTCTTCAAAGAAGAATGCAGTATAAGTTAGCCGGATAAGTATCAAGTCGACGTACGATCCTTTAGGTTAGCTACACTGCTTAAAGAAATGCTTGGAAATGTTTGAGAATTTCTTACTTGAAACCTACATACCCATCCTACGAAACTAAAATCTTAAAAGAGTCTGAGATGTTCCTTTGACTGCTTTAGGCGCTCCCTATTTCGCTCGAGAAAATTGCATGCCCCTTCCTTTCCTCAAAAAAGAGAAACTCGTTCGTTGAAAATATCATAATACTAAACGAAACCAGAGTAAATTCAGCAGTTATATTTCTTGCAACGAAACAAGAATCACTAATCTTCGATTAAGTAGCGGGTTTATAGTCTCTATACATACCGCATTTTTGCACTGCACAGGTGTCTTCGCGTGAAACCAATGGGTTTTACGATACATGTTCTTAAAAGAGACCAGGATTGCTTATAAGCAGCTATCCTATTCTAGTGCATGAGATAGGTTTGTACGGTGTAAGAACTCCACGGTTAGATCTGTATTTCCATAGATCGGTCGGTTGGTAGAGTAGAGAAGAACGATAATAGCATCGCTGGAGATGATTGATTCTGCGAAGGTTGGTAAGAATAGTAGCTTTCATTGTGGATGTGTTTTTGCAATTTCCCAAATTTTCTAAACTTCGACATTAGAATAGCTGCTACTGTATCCTTAGTATCAAGGAGAAATGAATACTTCAAAGTGGATTATTGAAGCTACTCCAATGTACCTGCATTTTTGGTGAAATGGATGAGTTAAATAGGATGCCATGTGTTTAGTGTACTGTGTACTTGACACGACGAGTAGCTGCTTAATTACGACCGCTTTGTGAAATTATTACCGCTAGGATGATTCAAAGGGTGTTAAGGTCCTAGTTCGCAGCTAGTTTCATCTAAGTACCTGAGAGGATTTAGCCTTAAGGCGGGTATATGACGGTGATGCAGCGAACGCTCGCGGGATAGTCCTTTGTTTTCAGCTGGAATAGTGGGTATCATATTCTCTCTAGGAAGTCTTCATTACCATAGGACATCATCACGCTAGCATTCAAACGAGTATTGTGTATAACTAAATTTGATATTTGTTTTCAGCTTACAACACATGCCTTCCAAGTGCCGACTGAGTCTTTGGCTAAGTAAAAGAGGTAGAGAGAGTTTGCCATGCATGGGTGATGATCAGATACAGATTCGGAAACCATCACGCAAAATCGATTATCTTCTCTCATGGCTTTGTAGATTGGGTGGTAAGTGTAAGATGTCGGCGGGACTGGATGTGCTGTACGACTTTGTAGGTGATATGAAGGAGTAGGTGTGAGCTAGGATTGGACGTGGGGTTGGTAGATGGTTCTTGGGGGCGTTTATGTTGTGACTGCTTCAGTGCTGAACATACAAGCACATTGTGAAGAAGACTCGAGGTGTCGTTGTGAATGCCCGTTGAAATGGATGAAATATGTTCTTTCAAGATCGTGGTGCCGTTATTGGTATGAATACGGGAAGGGCCGCCTGGACGTGATAACATATCATCTGATCCGCCATGCAGGCTTTGAGTGACACTCCGATTGCTACATGTGTCAGCAGAGGAGATGTACTTTATTCCCTTAATGCTTAACCCTGCCCCATATATAACATACACAGGAGATTAAATATTCAATAAACCTCCCGCACGACCAAAATGTTACAGATACCCTATTTTCCATCGCCTCCACAACTCCACATAGAATACCCTCACAAGCTCAATCGATCCAAACTCAACCGATCTCCACTTCTCTCCTTCCGCACCATCCCCAACTTGTAGAACCTCTCCTCCCCTGTCGCAGTCCGTCCACCCACATACCACTTTTCCCCTCCTAACGCATCCCGAAATCCCCCATCACTCGAGCTATCACTCCCTCGCCTTTGTGGCCTGAAATTCGACGGAGGAGAACGCGCAGCGGGCGGGGAACGAGATACAGGGGACCGAGCATTCGAGAGGCTCGCGGCTTGGACGGCTGCTGTGGTTGCGCCCTGGGAGGGGGCTTTGGTTGCCATCGCTCGGGCGGAGCTGAGGGTTGGAGGGGAGAAGGTGGAGGACTGGGTGGTTGTTGGGGTTATAGCGGTTGTGGTCGAGGTTTTGGAGATTGTGGAATGAGCGCGGAATGCGGCGAGGAAGTTGGCGAAGAAAGGGCGGTTGGTGGGCATTTTGGCACTTTTTTGAGAGGACCTTTGAATAGTAAAGGTTCGGGGGTCTTGGGGGAGAAGAGATCCGGATCCTGTCGGAGAGCGATGCTGCAGCTCTTGGTTAGCGTTCGTTGTACAGAGCTAGACGGGCAGACCTGCAGTTGCGTTGCTCAGTGGTGAGGCATTTGCTTGACTGGTGTCGGATGTGCCGGTATGTGGATTTCGACCTGCAGGACAAGGTGACTGACGTCCGAAGACTGACTGCACAGGCTCAAGGCTCGTGAATTTGACTGCGATAAAGCATTGTGACAAAAGAAAGGAAGGGATTGTGGGGTAAGGCAGTCGGTTCTTTATGCTTTGCTTGTGTCTTACGTTACTTTTTTCGATGTCCGGCAAAATTCGGAGAGATGCTTCGGGTGAGCGGTTTTGAAAGATTGGCGTCCTATCATTAGGTTCGACTGTCCTGTCCGAATGGCATACATAATGCCAAGCGCTGCTTTATCCGTAGCTTCGTACATACCTCTGAACCAATACGTTGACTAGTCTCTCTCACCCTACTCTCACATCAAGATGGTAGTTCTCATAGCTCCTAGTCGCAGCTGCACTACAATACTGACTGGATGCCTCCCAGGTCCAAGGTCACCACGGCATTGGCTTTGCAACTGCTAAGCCAGCATACGGCACCTACATATCGCCCTATGGCCCCAAGTACGATCATTTCATCCTCGCCCCTCTAAACCTCTATTTTAGTCTGACCAATCGCCAGGTACAAAACTCCGTTCAACGTCCGAGGCATCAACGCAGGACGAGCCATGAAATTGTACGCAGCCTCTCGCCATCCTTACTCGAGCACCGTTCCTTTTCTGCAAGACAGTCTCGAGGTATCTGGGGCGCTGACGGGTTATACAGTGGAATCACAGCAGGCGGTTTTGGTCTGGCGGGAGCATTATTTGCATTACAATTCTTTGCAGAAGTGCCGAAAGTCAGGACGGACATCTGCCAAGTACGTACATTCCCATTACGGTGGGGGGCAAATCATGAAAATGGACGGCAGGGTGATTATGGGGAAATTGGCTGCCTTGAGACTTGGCTGGACAAGGATATCGTCATGAGGAGAACCAGCGGCTGACGTGTGTCTGGTACAGAAACTGCCAATAGTTGGGGACTACTTCATTCGAGAGATACCACCGAGTGACAACGTAAGTCTCATTCAGCTGACCTTGCTCTAGCGCCTGCTAATCTCGTTGCAGCCCTTTTGAGACCGACCTGGTGACAATGGATGGACAAGTCGAGCGACCAAATCGATCCCCTGGACATCTTCTGTAAATAAGTGATGGGTCGTGCTCATAGATTGTATTATGGTTATGGTCTACTTTGCTTACGCTTCTTGATCTCTTTTGCCACTTTCCTTGGCCGTCTCAGCGTTGTTGGCATCACATTACGGTAAAATGCACCAGCATGAGAAGATGTCTTCGACACCTTCCTAATCCTTTGGTCGTGAGTGGGGTTTCTAACATCTACTATATTGGCAAGAGCGTCACTGCATAGTAGACTGTCTACCCAACATTCCTTTTCAAAGCCATGATTTACACAAATGCGTTGATGTCCAATACGAATCTAAGGACAGGATTACCGGAAGCCCAGGACCCAAGTCTGTATCACATCGCTGAAATGAACGGTTACTTTTGAGACACTGCCCTCGCAATCTACCGGTCGAAATACCACGCATATCGGGTGCACTAGTAGAACTTATCTGCAGGAAGTACTGCAGCTCCGAGTCAGCTCTGCTGCCTTGCGAACCAAGCGCCGCCTTGTCTTCTACCACATGCACGGAGGCCCAAGGTGGCTGGCCGCTTAATTTACAATCGGAGGGCCCTCCGTGGATACGGTACGACTATGCTAGGACACCCGAGTTCGTTGCTACTATATGAAACAAACTCGATGGTAGTATTTCTACCAGTTTCTAAGAAGGAGCTCATGAATTCTACACTCGCTAACAGAGCTCTCGACTACTCGAAGACTTCCTCTAGCAATATCACGTCGCTGCTACCGTAGAATGCGAGAAATGGACAGCCCCATCTACTACGATGATGACTACTTCTCCAACAACCTCCGTCTTGATCCACGTGTACGCTCTACCGAATCACCCTAGTCACAGATCAGGAAACATAGATCTAACATGGAAGGACAGCAACCCCGCCGACGAGAAAGAATACTCTATCCTCAAGGCCGAACCCCCAACCAGCGAAGCCCTGCGTGGTATTATGAGGAACCCTTGTACGCACCCCATCGCCGCACCAAGTCCTCCCCACCTTGTTATCCGCGACCCATGAACAAATATCCATTGCCCAATTTCATGTTCCCGTAAGCGATCCCACCCACAACATCATCCCTGCACAGATTCCTCATCCCACCCACCATACCCCCAAACTCAGCAAATATACTTACATCCCCCAGCTCCAGGAATACCAATCTCATCCGCAACGCTCCCGCCCTCCCACACCACCCCGTACTCCAAGATCACATGCGGAAAATCCACAGCCTACCCCACTTCCACCCGCCCTGTCCCCGAGCGCAGTGGAATCTAAAGCCTGGTGCGCGCGGCTGGTCATGGGATGGATGGTGCTATGGCTGTAGCTGCTGTGACGAGATGCGGAGGCACCTGATGGTGTGTCATCATCATCATCAGCAGGTATGCTGTTCGATACCAGTAATGTATGGGTATGTGCCGAAAGGGTTTCGGAGTTCGAATTTGATGTGTGGATGTTGTGGGCTGGTGTACGAAAAGGCGGGGGAGAAGTTTAGAAGGGGTGGGAAGAAAGGGTGGTAGAGGATGTGGTGACGGTTTTGCGCTGCCATGAAGTGGTATTGCGCTTCTTTCGCGCTAGATATGAAACATGGGAAATTTCGCAGGATTAGGTACGTAGACTCACGGACGTTTACGATTAATAGGATAATGTTGGGGAAAGGACACCGCCTACGACATATATGTTGGAGAAAAGTCGAGGAGACAAGACGACAGAAGATTCGACAGCTAAGCAGAGCGGAGTCAACTAAATTTCTACTATAGCCTCTGATCGACCGCATCCTCATCTATAGCAGAAATACACTTCTGGCAAACGAAAGATGAGGTGCAGCAGTCCGAATCAGGACTCTTTCATGTCACGTGAGTACGCGTCAAATATCACGACCCAATTTCCTCCCTATCCCCTTCCTTCCCACGCTCCCTCCCACCCTCCCACCATCACACACAACACACCACCAACCACCAACCACCACCAAGCGCACCCCCCTCCCCTTCCTCCCCTCCCATTCCCAGCCCGACCAATGGCCGACCCCCACACCAGCACCCGCGCCCAATTCACAACCCACCTTACCACCCTTCCCACCCCCCCCTCCGCCGCCCCCGCCTGGACACACCTCACCACAACCCTCTGCACCCTCCTCACAGCTCTATCGCAGCACCCAGCCATGGCCCCCAACCTGCAACAAACATACATGACCCCTGCGGCCTCCAAGAACAAAATCTATTTCATGTGGGATTTCGTGGGGAGGACGCTTGTGAGTTCTCCATTCCTTTATCACTGTTCACATCCCATCCACCCCCTTCTCCTCTTCCTTCGGTGGTAGAATATAATCATACCAACGCTCATGGCGGATGCTAGGGTTTTCTGTACATGGTACCCCCAACCCTCACACACCTCTCCCCCGCGCAAAAGGAGACATGGGAAGATGCAAAAGGCAGAGCTGGATTCGCAAAGAGTTTGATCTGCGATGAGGTGCCGGGGATGTTGGATACGATGACTGAGTCTACATATCCGGGGCAGAGGGGGCGGCATCCGGGGTTTGGGGAGGAGATTTTGGAGGTTGCGAGGGGGTTGGGGGGGTGAGGGGGATGAGGTGGATGGTTGGGGGATGGTTGGGTCATTTTGGGGATGGGGAAGGATGTGGTGTTGGATATTTCTGTGTATGTGCGTTTGTGTGAGTCTTTTGGGTTATGGTGTTGATCGACGGCGAATATTTGATTAATTTCAGCTCAGGGCAATGTATGCATGCAAGGTTATTGGAACGAGGATGGACAGATTGGAAATATTTCATCAGTGCCAACCCTACTACCATCTCAAACGCCGTACCCCAATTATGTATCAGGACTAAATTACAAAAGGCGTACGCAGCCGCTGCCCCTAGCATGCAGCCAAACCCTCCTCATACGCCATGTCATTGCTTCAATCAGCCTTCCCATACCCACCACCGTTCAGGAGACCCTCCTTCCCATCCAACTGGAAGAATCCACCAGGGCTGCCTTTCGTCCTCCGCATCCTTCTCCGGCCCCATACCAAGCCACCAAGCACCCCGCCGATCAGCATCCCTAACGACAACCACGGGTGGCCTGTGGCTGCTCCGCTAAGTCGGAAGAATATCCGTTGGATGACTCCCGTCGAAGATTTTGAGGAGATCTTGGAAGGACTCGAGATGACTTTGGGAACGGTCTCGAGGATTGAAGTTCGTGAAGGGACGATGGGAGCGCCAGACATTGTGTTGTCCCAATATCGATGGTTCTATTCTTATTAGCATTACCTTATAGAAGTGACAGGAATTCAGGACTCACATCCTCATCGTTGATGATGACCTTGTGGCCTTCATTGACATTGATGCCATAAGTCGTTCGTATCCATCGATCCCAGAACACGCCATCAATCCACGCAAACCCCACCTGCTTCTTATCGTCTTCTCTAATGTCAATACGTATGTTTTTGGTAGCACGTAGCGCTCTACCATCATTACGATCTTCCGCCTCTTCAAGTCTCAATTGCTTCGCATCCCGTAGTTCCTGACGCTCTAGCTGGAACGCATGCGTCTGCTTCTCCATCCATTCAAGAGCCGCATTCTTGATCTCCCGCTTATCCAAGATGAACTCGTCAGACCGTTCTCGAGACAAAATGCCTAATACGACATACTTTCCACGCATGATCTCGTTCGAGTTCGACGCGGTAAGTTCTGGTACGATAGGTAACCACACGGACTGCATCCAGGTAAGGACTTGTCGAAAGTCCCGCATGTCCTTGGGCGCAAGCACGTTGTAGTAGCTCGGTCTTCCATCCCTTGATACTAGCAATCGTGGCCATGTCGAGATTTTGAAGCGATCCGCGAGCTCTTTGGAATCCGTTTTCGCCAGCTTGGCGTGGCCGATGAGGCTAAGCGTCAACCTCTCCAGTGCCTCGAAGTCTTCATTCGTTGTAGCGTGATCGTAAAAGTACAGAAAGATGACTTCTTCAGTCTCTTCCATCTTCTTAAAGGCCTCCGCATCCACCGATGAAACTCCGCTGCCAACATCGAGGGCCTTCTTGGCGTAGCTGACAAGATCTCCAAGGCCTCGAAGCCCATCGTACTCGACTCGCTCGCCACCTCGGAAGAAATGTATTGTTGGGTATGCTCTGACGCGAGCGTCCTTACAGAGCCGTGACTCAGCATCGCAGTTGACTTCGCCGATGTTGAGTTTTCCAGTCAGCTCCTTAGCCATTTGCTGCCAATTCGGTGCAAGATCCTGACAATGATGACACCATGGGACATAGAATTTGACGAACCAAGGATCCTGAGTATTTGTAACAAGCTTTTGAAAGCTCTCTTGCGTCAACGATACACTGGTACCAAGTGGATTTGGCTTGGCGGATGACTTCTGAGGCTTTTTGGCAGCCTTTGCAATCCTTGCGGGTGTCTTCGCCACTGTAGTCTCCTCGGCTGGCGCCTCCATGTGTTTTTCTGCCGCTGCCACTCCTGCTGCGGGATCCTTATCTTTGTGCGCTGGCTCAGCGGGTGAAGCACCAGTGTCAACCGATGTCGCCTCAGGCTCGGGCAGTTTGACGCCTTCCTTCGGCCTGGATCCCGGTCGCGTCGACTCCAATGTATCCTCAACAAACGCGCTCAGCTCGGCCATAGTCTTCTTCCCATCGAATTTCCTGATAAACTCGCCACCCTTGAAGAGCATAAATGTTGGGAACGCGGCGATGTCATGTTTGCCGCAGAGGTCGCCATAAGCTATGCAGTCCACAGAACCAAAGTGAAAGTCGTAATAGCGTGAGAAGGAGTTCATATCAGATTTCGAGGGCTCCTTGCCCGCGGGCACAGGTTTCGAAGTATAGTAGAACTCGTAGAGCGTTTGCCATGTCGGTGCTATAGCCTTGCAGTGATGACAGTATGGCGAGTAGTGCTTGACAAACCAATAGCCGTTTTTGGTGTTCTTATCGAACGATTCTCCTGTCAGCTCTTTCATTGGCGGTACCTCCAGGCCGTTGAACCTCGTCGGTTTAGCTGAGACGGCTTCACTGTTCGTAGATCCTGCTTTAGGGCCATCTTCGATCTGTTTCGCCTCCACCGCATTGGCCTTTGGCTCCGCTAAGACATCCTCGACTGTACTCAGCTGATGTTGCGTATCGATTGCGGCGGGTTTTGCGAAGACCGGGGACAGGAGGAAGAGGACGGTCAGTGATGGAGACACTGGGAAGCGCATATTTGAGGGGAGGCAGGTCGAACTGGCACAAGCGGACCTGGTTGGATAGATGGTCTAGAGGACGAGGGTATGATGATAGCCAGGGAAAGTAGTCTTTGGAGGGAAGCTGGAAGACCGTGACTTCGCCAAGTCCCTGTGTCTTACCGCAACACCATGGTCATGGAGTCTTAACAGTGATCGTAACGACTGGCGATGAAGGATAAGTATGCCTTCGTAGAGCTCAGGAGTGCGGAAGTGATGTATTCGGCGGCCAAAACAGCGGGCTTGGCATTCTCACTTGGCGGCGCTAGTTCTATCAAATGGAGCTCTACGGAGTATCTCGTGTCACTATCTGATATTTGACATACCACGCAGGTTACAGCCAATTGGCATCCAACATAGCTTTGATGGTGGCGCCGGGTTTTCTGTGACATCTAGCTCCTGTCGCTTTCAAAATGAGGTCCACACTACGATTGCTGGCCGTCGTTAAGCCAGGGCGCTACCTCGAACCTGGCGATCCAACTGGCCTCACAGGTCTCTTCAATCATCCTGCTCCTCGATCGACCCTCCTCTACCTCTATGGCTCTACGCTTGACAAGCTTAAAGCATTCCCTGCACATTCCGTTTATAGGCAATCTACAGAAGCTTTAACGAAACACCGCATGAATATTATGGAATCCATCAAGCCAGAGGGTTACGAGGAGTGGGCGAAAAGGGCCTCGGAAATGGTGCAGCAGAATCCTAAAGCATTCCAACCAGGCGGAAGCCATCAATATATTCAGGCCGGTGGGGAAAGTTATGTGACGACCGTGGACAATGGATCCGAGGATACTCAGACGAGAATGGTGAAGGGCAACATCCAATGGGAGCCCGAGCCAGCATTGGAAACATCACAGTAGGTTGGAAGCGGATGGGGCACCCCCTTCCTCTTTATGGAGAAGCTGACCCAATGACCTCCAGGATTGGTGATGCAGAAACCCAGATAGGTGGCGGTCTGATCGAGGAAGTCATAGAAGTGGCGGAAGGCGAGCTGAAGCTGGTGAATACTATGCTAGAGTCGAAAGTGTGCGTATTGATGTCTTCACGTTTCTACTTAGAGTTCTGAGCTGACTATTGATACAGCTGGGAAGAGCTTGATGAGAAGCCACCACCAGGTCAATGGGATTACTTCTCTCGGGATCAGCATACACCAGGGACTCAAGAGCCTCCAAATTTGTAGACGTACAGAGAGTTCACTTGAGATAACATTACATCCCGCTAGACGTCTACTCCCTCCGTCTTGCCAGTCCAACGAGGCTCTATGCTAGCGTCGTCCAACAGGTGATTGAATTCTTGCTCATGTTTTTAAGAGATTGATGCTTATCAACATGGAGATCTAAGTTTGTAAGACCTACGGAACGCTCCTTGTCTTGATTATACATGATGCATTGAGAAGTGCTGAGCTGAACGTGTACTGCCAAATTGTTCTCGTTGACACTTTCATAATTGTCGTTATCGCCAGTGTAGGTCTTCGATGACTATAGAGGCGAAGTTTCAACTTGAGGTATTCAGTGTCAGCCAAACATTCCCGCGATTTCATCCACTTTGTCTATCAACAATAGGCACTTTCTAACACCCGATTCGATCGAACGTTCCAGCTCAGATCCATCTTCCATTATATTTATTGTTAAGTGCGTGTCTACGTCAGCGTCACCGGACCCGCAGCACAGCTGGCCTTTGATTCTATCACCGTACCAAGTTGGGTACGACCGTTCATGAGTCTGCATACAATCGATACTGAGGCGGGTGCATTTTCAGACGCTCGAGTCTGAATGAAAGGTTTAGTGTAATTTTCAGCATGTTGCCTCACGTCCCGCTACTTTCCCATGTACAACACCAACAGAAGTGAATCTCAGAAGGAGCATCGGTTCTTGTTTATCCTGTTAATCTCCTACTGTAAACCTTCGATTCGCCTCAAATCATAACTGCGATCTCATCAAGATCTCATTAAGAACCACGTCACTTTACCCAAGCAAACAACACAATTACATACCTCTCACTCCAAACCATTCAAACGAAAGTCTCCTTATCTTGTCACTTCAGACAGCGAAGCTATCGACCTTCCACTCTTACAGTCACAAATCAGCTCAAGCCTCGCAAAGATATGCCCACGATATTGAAGACAAAGGTGACGAACGTTCCGAGGGAGCCCTTCGAAGAGCTGAGGCTACCAAGGTTCAACGAGACAGATTACAACGACGATGACCCTCGTTACTCGATCAATTCAGTTCAGGATTCATCGCATAGAACCCTGACAATGCCTCCTGGGCTCCACGAATGGCTATACAAAAGGAATTTGAAAGGTCCCTACCCAGACACAACCGAGATCAAAGGCGCAATCATCTACTGCCAAGGCGCCATGGAGAAGAACAAGACCAAACCGTTTGCCTCTACGGTCGTTCCGGGGATCGAAGCTATATTGCACGCAAACGATCTGCCTTGCTCAATACCCTCCATGATCGATCTGCCTATCTGGATGCGGACCTACAAACATGACCCTTCCAACAACAGAGCCAACCCACTCGCGACATGGCTGCAAATCATCGGTGATCTAGAGGCTGATGGCTTCGGCTTCGCGGCTAAAACTGTACTGGACAGCGCGGTGGTGATGCGGAAGGATGGTAGGGAGCTTCTACCTCGACATCTGGAGGCACTGTGCTTCTTCTGCAAGAACGTCGTCGAAGAAGTGCTTGGAGGCGACGTGGGACATGTGGGGCTCTCTGAGAACCCATATACTCGGGAGATGCAGAAGAAAACTTTTCGGAAACTGGCGTGCCGCAAAGGGTTCTTGGAGTTCTATCATAGCTACTGTTTGGAAAAGGCCGTTCGAGATGAGAGATGGAGGAGCCTCCCGTCGCCGTATGAGATGAGAGAGCTTGAGGGCGAAGCTACGTCGCCTGCAGATGGCATAGAGCAGAACCGCGAGAATCCTGTGTTGATGAGAGAGGATTCGACGGGCCGCAGGACAAGTGGGCGTATTACGCGTAGTAGTCTGAAGGCGCGGGATAGTGCTGAGTCTTCCAGTCCGGTTGCGAGGGAGGAGGGAAGGGGCACAGTGAGGAAGAGACACTGTGCTACAGAAGAGGTCGAAGATTAAGGCAGAGAGCAAGTAATTAACTTTTACTACCAATGGTTCACTGATAGTCTTGCGAGGACGTTAAAACCGCTCAATCTACCACATGACCTCCATCATTTTCATTGAACAGTACTTTGTCCACGACTACTGCAATAAATATCCTACTTTTCCTATCAGCAACAAGAACTGGCCCATAACCCAGAATGTATCCTTGAAAAGCCACGACCAGTAGACGTCCTGCACAATTCGGAAAGCACAATTCTCTACAGAACCCGAGTAATCTACGGTCTTCATTGGTAGCTCTTAAGCCTCTCGCGGTATCCACCCTCCATTAGGCATATGATACACAACCCTGTCCATGCCGCGATGTCTAGAGAGATGACACTTATAAGCCGAACAACTACATATCACTTGCAAAATCTTCAACGACAGAGCAGCCAAAACACTCCCCAACTTCCCAATTTTCGATTCTCTTATTTGTATCCCTGGCCAGACCGTGAGTTATCCCCTCGACAGCCATGCACCAGACCCTCCTCCCAACTCCAGTTTACGCATACGCCAAAGAGTCATAATCGACAAATATAGCGACACGAAAACACTCTGCTTCCTACTCTCCCATAGCTCCCTAGCATCTCAATACCAGTACAACGCATAAAACCCCTCGTCCACCAAGCACCTCTTCAGCAACACATCCAACCAACACCCACGCCCGCGATCGGGTGCGAGATACATATGACAGCTGCTAGGAACTCCAGACCATAAAGCAGAAGCTTGCCGGTGACATTCCTAATTGTGACTCGGGTCTCGTGGTCAGAAATGTTGATGCCTGCTAGAGCATCTCGCGGCGACAGGAATGGCTGGAGGTGGGTAGTAGGCAGTGCAGCTTGTGCGGGATGGGTATTCCATAGTTTCGCGGATCGATTTGGATATCGACATCGAAAGAGCTCTTCCATCTCGAGCACGCTTCAAGGGTCAGATAGGAGAATGCAGAACCAGCGGTCCCTCAATGGTGAATGATTGGGAAGGATGGGTAGGCGTGCAAGGGTAAATCTTTACATCTAAATACTCCTGATTAGTATCAGATCACCACATAACATATCGAACCAATAACGAGTTTCGATGGTCATGTACATATCCTCCAACCCATCTCCGGGAGGAATTCCATTCGTGATTCGAATCACCTATTTGTCGCTCGTGTAGTGATACATTCCATCAAAGGTGGTGCATCCATCGTCTTCACCTCGAAAACTTTGAATATCATCGGTGACGAGATTCTGCAACTAGTCTTCATGGTGAATATACTGAAGAGTCTCGGTGACCAACATTAATCACGCCTCCCTTAACAACTTGAATCGTACAAATAAACGTGATGTATCCGCAAAATCGATGTTCAGCGCCCATAACTCCACAAGCTGCGATAACAAATCATCGGGCCCTGAAAGCTGGTGCAGCGGGATACCGCCGTGCCAAAGTATTTTTCCCACAGGATGTTTGCTCCAGGGTCCGGTCCGCTACTATGACACCACCGCCATTCCATCTTGTAATACTTCCGGATTCTAGATCGGAGAGAAGAGGGTATTATGGCATCTGGCGTAATAACGAATGGCGTGCTTGAGGCCGGTTGACACTAATCAGCGTTAATACTAGGGTATAGTATAGATATATAACGAGCCCGTGTTAGTATTTTGGTAAATTGGCTTTCATCAACCTATCACGATAGGCTGTGGTATGATCACGTATGGCGATTCTTGGAAGTTTGTGTAGTTTGATTTTCGTGGATGGTTCGCACTGATGTTGGGATTGCAGGATCGTACTGAGGTGGGGGAGATATGAGATGGCGAGGGGATGGGTGGAATTCGAGTAGTTGTGGTTGGGGGTCTGAGAGGTACATACACCATTACCGCCAGTCGGATCTCATGGTCGTGCTTTTGTCCGACCAGGGCAGCTTATCTTTCGTACTATATGGGACTGGTGAAAAGATATTGAAATATCTTGGTAGTGTAGACCTTGCATAGAAAACGTAGTTGAATATCGATTCTCGGAAGGAGAGATATAAAGTTGGGGAAGATGGCTGTAGCAGTAAACTTGGGTATCAGACGCTTCTAGCCAATATCGACCATCGTGTAGAGAGGACTATCCTAGCCGGCATGTTAGATCAATAATCCACTGCCCACCCATTCATAGCCAAAAACTCCTCGCACGCTTGCTTCAACGCTAAATTAGGCCGTAAGTCTTCAAGTCGTAAGGGTTCTCTCGTCAAGGGATCGGTGTGGGATCGCTTCAGGTGCTCCATTACCGTCGATCGGTCGTATGAATTGCCCGTTTTGGTCATCACAGGGTCGTGCATCACTGTGAATGATATTGCATCAATCAGGTAGTCTGGGACCTCCTGTAGACATCTCATTAGCCTTTTTCGAAGTCTCATCGTAGCTAAATAGGTGATCTACCCTTCGCTGCAAATACTTGGGGTCCGCCACAGCAAAGACGTTCCTCAATTCTTCGATCTTCGTTCTCGTCGAAAGCTCAACGTCAGCCTTCTCTTCCGCTTCGTCGCTTGCGTCCAAGTGCAGATGTTTCAGATCCCGTAGTTCAGCCCTTTTCCTGTTGTTTAACCCGTCCTCTAATTCCCTCAGCAGATCACTCCGCTGCCTAATTTTCTCCTTTTCCTTCGCCTCCCACTTCAGCTTTTTCGCCTGCAATACCAGCCCCGATACTGCCTGCGTGCTACTACTCCATGTCTCTAGACATTTCTCGTATGCTGTCAGCGCAGAGCTGAGCGCTTCGTTGGGATGGTTGAGAGCGAGCTGGGCTTGCGCAAGGTAGTAGTACGCTTTCATATTGGAACGCTCGAGCTCGACGGCTTTGATGCAGTCGTCTATGCATGCATCCCATGATTGAAGCTTGATTCGGGTGATGGCACGGTTGGTAAATATCTTAGGGTTTGTGGGATCTTTCTGGATGCTGGGGTTGGAATTGTCAGAGCTGAAGGGTAAGACTTTGGAGAGGGGGGCGCACGCCTGAGAGTATAGGGACTCTGCGTCTTTCCAATTGCCGTCTTGGAAGAATCTGTACGACATGAGCATCAGGCTGGAAAGTTGGGGAGCAAACGCCTCACTTGTTGCCTTCATCCTTGAGAGCGACTGCTCTGTGTGTCATGGCGATGCGAACGGTATAAGGAGAACTGGTCTCTTGCGTGATGTTGCCATCAAGCAGTCCTTGACCGATGCTTATGGAAGCATGGAGATTCAAAGATACGATTGCGGATTAGTCGCCTCTGATCCTTAGCGTCTTGGCAAGATAGAGGAACGCGCTAAGAGGCTGCTGATTGGTGGTGGAACAACACATGAACCGTTGACGAACCTTGGACTTATCGATCAAGATGTCTCCCCATCTGTGTTCCCTGGATATCTGCTGCACCTAGGCTTCCTCAACATCCTTGGGAAAATATGTATCATCTCAATCAAAAAACTATCCTGAGTGAACTAGGTCAATGATCATGAGTATCACTCATGGAGAGATCCTGCAATTCTCTCCATAGCCCAACTATTATACCGGTGGCTGGGAACGAAGATGAAACAGAGGCCTATTGGACAATGGCTTAACACTGTGATGTACGCATCTGTAAGACTCACGGTGAGTTGGATTTCTTGAAGATGCAAAGATGCAAAGACTCAAAGCCGAATTCGGTGGCAGAAACTCGGAGGGGCCTCGGTGGAGATTTTGGCGGCTTCTTGAAAAATACTTTGGGGTGTCAAGGCAAGACGCGAAACATTGTGCACCATCAAGGCCCGGGGAGGCTCGATCGATCGCTGGTCGAACTTGCTTACAGCAACAGCGGCAGCGGTCATGCACTCGAGAAAGGCAGGAACTGGCCAGGGTAAATGCACACGTTTCTGTATGTCCCAGCGGAAATGCAGTAACCTTTTGCACTGACCACAGGTGGGAGAATACGCCATGCCATCATTTATTATGTTTCTGTTGCAGACAAAGTTCATCCGGTCCTCTGGCCTCTGCCACGTGTGGAAGAAACCACGACCTTATCAATCTTCGTGAGACAGCTGTCAAGGTACCCACGTTGAGCGGCGTCAACCATCGACGTTGGTGTCTGCATTCCAGAATGGTGCTATCATGATTCCAATGTGCTAATCCCAAATTTCAAATCAAGATGTGGAGTCTGTTGGTGCAGAAGTATAAGTTAGTTTTATTATACGATATGAATCCCTCAAAATCACACTGCGTCACAGCCCAACCTACTAGATCGGCCATCTCAGATTCACTGCACGCGATAAGAGGTTTGATTTATAAGTAGTGGATGGAATGTTGTGTTTGTGGAAGTTCAGAGAATGTGGGCTTAGGTCTGAAATGTCAATCTTCTTCGAGAATCTCGACCAAATAACATGGACCTTTCTTTTCCCATCCGAGTCAAAATAGAGGTGAACAATCAACACTTGAGGTTGATAGTCACTATGGTAGGAGCATCTATCCTGTTGGAAGCAAGATTCCTGCTGAAGCCAAAAAGCTACTTTGCTTTACAGAGATAGTGGGAAGCTCCACCGCCAGGACATCCTGATTGGGGCGAGAAGTCAATTTTCAGGTGATCTCTAACGGGATCAAACGATGTCTGTCAACACTACTGCTGTATTGATACAGAGCTGGAGACAGCGACTACCAATTTTGGGTATTTGCCTCGAACTCACCTTCTACTCGGTGAGTTTGGCTGTTTCCTTCACTTGGGTACTTGATCATCAAACCACTGCAAAAGCAGGGATCTCTAGAAAAAGTAGCCAAGGGGAAAATGTGCCCGAATTTGTACTGATCCGCAAACAACCGCCTCGTTCGGTTTCTAGAGCATACAGTTTTCTCATCGAGATAACCAGACTTGAACGAAGTTCGAGACAATCGAAGTCTTTAATGCGACTCCGTCAAGCTGGGTGCGGAATCTCATAGGCCAGTCGTTGAATATGAAACATCCAAGACGTCCGTCTCAGCCAACTACGGATTGTCAAACAGGCAAATTCAAAGGTGTAAGAGAAAAGCGGATTCTAGTCCCAACAATCATTGAAAAGATCTGGGCTTAGCCACGAGTTGAAAGTTTTTGCTCGCGCTTTCAACACCGCACATTCTACAGACCCACCTTGATTGTTTCATCAGGAAGAACCCTCGGTGCGACTTACAACACCTTACCTGTATCCATTAAGGATCAGAACTTATATACTCGACAGGGGTGAGGAAACCCTAGCCCAAGTACAACTGTATCGAGATTTGAGCGCATTTGGAATGAGTCAATCTCAGCTTTCGACCATTGACGAAAACCCTTCCCAGACGTCTCAGGCCTCCTTGACCTACCTTAACAGCATTTGGGAAATACCGGTAGGTCGTATTCAGTCAACTACACTAGTCATATATCTACCCTCTTTGTCAAGAACGAGGACCTAGGAACAAGGCAGAGACACGACTAATCGCTTGATATGAGGACGACCCAGAGACTAGTCAAGCGAGGAGTCAGGTTGCAGGAAGAGTATGCATCCGCCACCATCTCTCAACTCCGCAAGGTCAAAAGTGGAAACACGACGAATGGACTGCGGAGCAGCAGACCCACTGGTTCGCGCTTACGTACCGACAGATGCCAATCCATCCCAGTCCAAGAAAAGTCAACATCGATTTCATACCTACCCCTGAAACCACTACTTCCACCATCTGCAACTCCCATTAACAGCGCCAACCACTCTCCCCCCCCACCACCTCACCGCCACAAAGATCGATATCCCCAAAATCCTCCGATCCTCGATCTCCGATCTACCCCGTACCCGCTCCAACCACCACCACCCTCCCACGCTCCCAACAGAAAATAAACCTCATCGACGATCCACCACCGAACATGCGACGCGAACACATGTACAGGGTCCCACGTTTCATGCATATTCGTACCTCATGCAACGCACAGCCCAACTTGTGGCAGATTCCGATCCCGTCGATCCATGCGCTTGCGCTGAGCAGCGCTTTGATACCTTACCTACCTTACCTACCTTACGAACGAACGGAAGGACTGTGGATCAGTGCATATGCACCCCACACCCGCTATCAATGTACCTATCGGCGTACATGGATGCGTGCATGCATGAAGTTATCGATAACCTATTAATAGATAAGGTGGGCTCGACGCAAAGCCGCATCTGGCCTACTTCTACATTTCATCATACGTGGCGTGCGTGAGAAGCATTGCAATCGGCGATGGGCTTTGTCAAGCGGACCTTATGGAGAGGGGGACTGGCTGGCTTGTCCATAAGCAATCAATCGAACGATACTTGTGAAGGTTGTGAGTTCAGCGTATCTATCTATCCATCTATCTGTGACATACCAACAACTCGTAATGAATAAAGGCAGTGAGGAGCGAGATTCGACTCGTTACACAAGCACATGCTGAATATAGATGCTATCATGTTACAAAAATATGCTCTCCACATAGGCTACGCCATACGCCGCTTAGTCTTGAACGATCTAATATCCACCATGACTAGAAGCCTCGTTCTAACGATATAAAAGATACTGAGACCTCCCAATCCTCCATGCAGAGCGAGCCGAATTCAGTTAATTATCTAATTCGTAGCCTACCTTTATAAATATGTTTACTCCGTCACGATATATTAGGTTATATTATATTAAATTATCACGATATAGTATATCAAGATGAAATTCAATATTAAACATATCTATCTTTTTAACATGGAAACTAATCTAACCCTCAAATTTATTTATCCTCTAACCCCCCCCGCCCTCCCTCCCTCTAGTAATTAACTACCGACCAGCTAATCGCCCAATCACCTTATTATAAACCTACCTTTTTACCTATCTAGCTACCTGCATATAGCCACACATACACCACTATCTCATGTGCGGTAGGAGGAAGGAGGTGGAGTAGAATAGAGGGATGAATTGATATTGGATTGAATTGGATGGGGGCGAGACTTGCGGGATAGATAGAGGGAGGGAGGGATGGTGAGAGGGAGAGAGAGAGAGAGAGAGATGATGGTATACTACCTTTCCTAGTAGGAACCCACGTCTGAGATTGATTAGTCGGTATGTCCCTTCACCTCCTCCCCCTTTACCTCCTCACCCGAAAGAAAAACAGGCGCAGAAACAAAATCCGCCATCGTCTTCGGATCCTCCACCTGCCCCCTCGCCCCCCTCGCCGCCCCCACCGCCCCAACAAACCCCAACGGAAGCACATCATCCCTCACCACCTCCCCCCCAAAAACCCGCCTCAGAACCTCCCCCATGAACCCCATCCCCGCAAAACTAGCGTCGCCAGAAACACACACCGCCCTAACAAGCCTCCACGGCCCCTCCCCATAAACCCATCCCCCATCCCCACCCACAGTCGTGACCGCCACGAACCGCTCAAGAGCCGCAACGACATCATCACGATAACCCAATCCATCCCTCGCACCCGCTCCCTCTCCCAAATGCGACAACTGCACCTGTGCCTCTACGATCCCATACCCGCCCCCCTCCGCCGTTTCGCAGAGGAGGAGATGCAGATACGCAACGTTGTAATCCACCACGAGGAAAAAATAGTCGGCCAGCTCCAGTCGCGACGCGAGCTCATACGCTCGATCGACGGCGCGAGGGAGTTTGAACAGCACATGGCCGCCCGCGAGCGGGACGTGTGCTGCGGTCGCAGCGGCGAAAGTGGCGCGGCGCATGGTTGCGTTCCAGTGGTAGGGGATGGTGATTGCTGGTACGATTATTGCGTCGTCGACCGTAGCGGACGGGATACAGGCGATGGCGGCTGCGAGTTCGTGGCTGAGTAGGGTTTCTGCATTTCTGCATTGGGATTCGGGGGGGTGGAGGTGGGGGTGTGGGAGGGATTCGCGGGGGCGGGTGGTTAGATCGTTTTGGACTTGGGAGTGGAGGAGGGAGAGGAAGAGGGATTGGTAGGGGGGGCTTGTGGGGTGGATGGCGATGGGGGCGTAGGAGGTGGGGTTGGAGTTGGAGGGGAGGGCTTGGGTGATGGTGATGTGGGCTGGTCCGAAGTGGATACCTATCGCTTGAGGCATTTTGGATGGTGAATGGTTGTTGTGTGTAGTCTCATTCGAGATAATGGACGGGTTATAGCGGTGCTGGTGGACACTTAGAATAGGAACGCCGTCGTCGACCCTCGATAGAACTAGATGCATTTTTCCCAGCAAGCAACTGGTTGTAGGATTCCATGGGTCCTTCATCGATCAGAAAACCCAGCTTCCCATCCAGCCAGAGAGCACACATCCTTAATCCTCTCATATCGTACGCCCCACTTCCAGAGCTCGAAAAAAACCGGATAGAATACTAAAACATAAGTTCGACCAAGGGCCGACAATCCGCTCAAGCAATATCTATTCGACTGGTAAATTGGATACGTGGCATCTCGACACTAGTTCCAGCGAAACATCACTTGTATTCTAGATCCTAGGTACGCCCTTATCTACCATCCCAGTCTCCCATCAACCCTTACCTAGCGTAAGGGCTTGAAGTATTCTAGGGATACCTACGTGCACAAATAAACGATTGCAAATCCGCGGGTTTGGGAGCAAAGGAAACAGGTGACTATTTAATTCTATTCTATTCTACAGCAGAACGATGCCAAAACTTGCGTAAGAGTACTCGCATACGTTGCTTTCGCACTCGGGAAGAATTCGGCATGGTTCTATGTAGGTAGGTGTTTTGACCCATGGTCTTTTGATATCTAGGGTATCGAATTGGAGATCTCGTAAGTTAGATGTCGATTGTATGAGTCTATCGGATCGCCCTCAATCTCGATCTCGCTCTCGCTCGGATAGGGTTGGGTGATCAATCATTTTTATCAAAAGCACAGAGAAAAGCAGAGAAGAGCAGAGCAGAGTAGCTTAGAGAAGAGTAAAACGAGCATCGATTAAATCCGAATTTCAAAATCAAAAAAAGTAGTCTATAGGGAATCTTCCATGTATCCCAAAATTGGCCTCGCTAGCCCGCCGACCAATCTCTAACATGTATGTCAAATCAAACGCCCTAGCCCGCACTCGTAGCTGCTGTAGCATTCGCCCAAATTCTATAGTCATCGAATTGAAGAAAAATCCGCTTGAGAAATGGTGCTAGACGGCGCCAGGCAGCCAGACCTATCGCACCAACATCCAATCCTCAGTATCGCTCCGCCAAGTCATTGCCAGCCTGACTTCCCGCCGTACTCGACGTTCCACTGCCGAATCCGCCACTGGGGTTCAACATGTCCTGCACGGCCACTTTCGGGGCCTGCGGAACGGGCAACTTCCTCTGCGTGCCGTCCGCTCGGGCCATGATCTCGCTGATGCGCGGGACGGCGCTGTAGCCTGATTGATTGCATAGACTCCCATATGGAGATGTCCCTTCGGGGTGTGGCTCCATCGGTGCGAGGGCGGGTGCGTGCGTGAGCGAGAGGTGGCGGATGCCGGGGAGGTGGAGACCGTTGTCGCCGTAGGGTCGGAGACGAGGGGAGTGTGCCGGTGTTGCAAGCGGAGTATGGTCTGGCGTTGGGGAGAGCGAGTCGTGGGAGAATGTTGGAGAGGAGGGTGCGGTTGATTGTGGGGAGGCCGGTCGCGATCGCTTGAAGATGCGACGGTCTGGATGATCATCGTCTTCGTGCGAGTGGGAGCGTGACATTGACTGCGAGTAGGCGTATTGCGAGAGCGAGGGTAGTCGGCCAGCGCTGTTGCTGCCATGTATGAAGTATGGGTGATGGTGATGGTGATGATGATGGTGGTGCCGCGCGACGGATTGATTGGGCTGCTGGTCTTCGCGCTCGACTTGGGAGGCTGCCGTTGCGAGGAGGTTGATGTCAAGTGGGTTGTAGGATGATCCGTTGGGACTGTTGCCGTTGCTCCGAATAAATGGATTGAGTGCAGAGGGTGTGTGGCTCGAGTAGGGCGAGTACGAGTTTGGAGGAGAGACGTTCGGAGAGGTCGCTTTCGAGGTGGGTGCGGAGTAGGAGATGGTGTTGGGAGGTGGAGGCATCATCGATGCCGATATGGCCTGCTCCTGCGCATAGCTTGCTATTGCCTTGTTGCTCCTTCTCGAATTCGGATTGTTGTGTATCCTCGAATGCCGAGTCAACTCGTCCGACCGACTGAAGCGTTTGGTGCACCCGGGGAATTGACAGCCATGCGGCTTCTCCCCCGTGTGCGTTCTTATGTGCCTGGTCTGATGTTCGAGACGGTGGAAAGCCTTATCGCAGAGGGGGCATTTGTAGGGGCGGGGCAGGTCTTGTCCTTTGTCTTCGGGGAGTCCACCCACGAGAGGCGGCAACGCCTTGACGGCCGCGCTCATTCCGCCTTGCTCCCGAGTGTATCCTCCTCCTTGAAGATGGTGTTGCTGATCGTATGACGAGGGCTGTGGTAGCGGGTTCAACAGGTTGGAGAACTGCAGGGCCGAACTTGCACGCTGCATGAGAGGATCTGCGTGGGGGTTTGGGGTGTATTGGCGAGAGGAAAAGTCGGTCTGGTGTAGACGCGACGTCGGGAATGGATGTAAAAGTCAACGTATATTTGACAAATGATAAAAAGCCTGATGAGAAGAAAAGTGGACACGAGACAGCTCTCAGACTGCAGACAGCCTTGGAAGCCCTCAATAGGCTGCTGCTCCTGCTTCTGCTCTTGAGGCAGTGAGTGACAAGGTGAATTGCAGTAGGCGCAAAAGCAAAAGCAGATGCAAATGCAAGTCGCAAGGGCGTGCAGGTACCGGCTGACTCCGATAATTTGTGGGGAATGTTGGGTCTGGGATCTTTTCGTGCCTCTGCCACTTGTGCGTTTGCGCTAGTCAGGAGCAAGACCACCAAATCTATTTGCAGCCTTGTTTGGATTGGCGAACGCTCGTTGGGTAAGCGTTTTGTGAGGTGTTTGCCTTTCACTCTGTTTTGGAGTGGAGAAGCGTCCGCGGTCTCTCGGACTGGTCCACGAGGATTTGCCGGGTCTTGCAACCTTCTTCTGGCTGACTGTGTGGTCGACACCTTTGGATTGGATGGTGATCTTGATGCAGACCAAGCCAAGCCTTTGCTGCTTGATGGGTTCTGTCAAAAGTGGGAATGCACTGCCACTGTGTCTCTATGTCCCGCTCAGCTCGGTCGATGTCCTGCAGGATAATTTCCAGAAAGTCCCAGAACACTGCAGGTGGAAGAGCTCGTTGATTCCAGTCTGCACCAAATGAAGAGCTTTCCGAATGTAGCACAGCAGGGATCCCGTAGCGTACTGCAAAGTTGTACAGCAGCGTCCGGTGAACGTGCAGTGTAAGGTTGTATATGGCAGTCGCTGCTGGTGATTCCCAAGTGGAAGGGGATCGAACAGATGCGGAGGATCAGCCACGAGGGTATATGAGGGTCAACCGTGGTGACGAGAAGGTGTTGACGGGATGTTCGATGCGTTGGCCCGAGTGTTCGGGGGGGGGGGGGCGCCGTGGATGCTTTTATTGGGGAGGATGGGGAAAGGGCGTGTGGGGCTTATCTCGGATGCGGAAATGCAGGCTGAGAAAACGTGGTACCTGGATTAGAATATGCATTACTCGCTCTTACATGGCACACTGCTAGTTTTATGCTTGGACTGCGGTGGAATACACCAATGATAGCTTGATTACTTGCGACTACCAATACGCTTACACCAACCACATACATCTTTCTATCAGGCAACCTCCACCGCCTTCACACCTCCTCGCCATCTTCAGCGGTGGACATCTGATGCAAGTGAGACAGAGCTGAGGGAGATGACAGATCGACCCGAGGTGGGAAAGTGGCCGTGGCGGGAAGATGGGGGCCACGCGCAAGCTGAGGAGGTGGAAGGATGGGATGTGGGGTATTCTATCACCAACAAGGCTCCTCGCGAGGATGGATTATGTTGGTCCCGTTCCGTCCAACACCGCATCAACGGTATGGCATCACATAGATATGCCGCTGTCCGATGCGCGGTCCATGTACACAACACCTTCCCTTCGCTGATATTCGTCGTAGCTATACATGTTCTACGCAATGCAGAAGGCAAGGCACGTGTGCGATGAAGCAATTCCAACGATGTGGGTGACCGAGATCACCGATTGCATGACACTGTCTGCCCATGTCCCCACAGATTTGCTGAGAAGATCAGAGCCGAGAAGACGCAGGCCAACGATCAGTCGGTGTGGGGTAGGCCTTATTCTGCGCTGTGTGGTGTGTGTGAGACATTGAGACAATCCTGACTGCCTTGCCGTCGGTTGTTTACACAGTATAAAAGTCTTGGCTGCATGGTGATGGGATCCGGGGGTGTGGGAGGACTATCCGTCGCACCGGTCCTGAACGGTGAGCCCCCAAGATCACTCAAGACCCAACCATAGCGTGGGGGATGCGACTTGACTTCCGCCTCGAGGGCGAATACTTTAGGATAAAGTATGGGGGGTGTGGGATAGATCGCGATGCGCGTGGCATGCCCGCATGTGTTGCGGAAGTGCGCTTGATTCGTTGCCCAAGCCTCCACAAGAAATCCGTCTAGAGTGCATGAAGTATCAAGCACGTGTTTGCCTAGGTAAATGATACAAGAGTGAAGTGAAATATTGAGCCATCGCTTCTTCCTCCCATGCTGGCAGTCTCAAATACTCCGTACTGATCGGAGTCATTCTTCTATCTAGCCTCTAGGACTGATTTGCCTCTATCAGACTGTCACTTTGGCGGGGAAGCAGTTCCGAGGTGGTCCCCTTATCTCTTCGCTCGGCAAGCGAATATAGCGCTTCCCCCAATCCCCCATGCCCAATCTTCTGCGCGACGGTGGCTGGAAGTTTCCGAAACTGTGGGGCTGTTATCGCGATTCAGCGCTACTGGAAATCGTGGGGAAGTGATCAGGCCACGTTTCTTGTGACGCGGTCTGAGCCACTGTGCCACTCCCTCGGCTCTCCTCCTGCAACTTCACTCTCCCAGTATCCATGCCATCCTTCACCTTATCTCTCAAGAGGGAAAGAAGGCCCGACTGCTCCCGATACGCGCAAGGCTGCGACTTGTGGAAAGTGGTGTGCTGCCGTCGATACGCTGTCGTCACCATCCATGGAGCACTTTCCGTTGGGGGCCCTTGGGTGAGGAAGGATTTCCGATGATTCCCCATAACTCAGTGAGTGATTGGGGTTTGTTCTGCTATCTCTCCTTCTGAGTGCGACGGTACACTATGCCGCCCCCAACCTCCCTTGGTTGCTGTACCACAATGCATTGTAATCGATCAGCTCGATATCCCAGATGCAGTATGCGGCCCTACCCATCGATTCAAATAGCGGAGTATCTCTCTCATGGCTCATTGAAGTAACTCCTCGGCGTTGACTGTCTCATCATCAACCGCCCAGCCAAACTCCCGGTCGGACGCTGCTTCATCTTCGGATTGGCTGTCCACAATCTCACCTCGCTTGCGCTTCAGGGATGTGGCGGGCAGTATAGGTGACGCGTTCCTTGTCATATCCGCCAGGTCCACTGTGACCTCTTGAAGGTAATCCTACTCCAACTTAGTCTTGCCTTTGTAGCGCCACAATCTTGAGCAATTACCCTTTCGATCCGGAAGGTGGCAACCTTGCCAACACCTTCGTATGCGACACCCTTGGCTTTCACCACCCCTGCAAATCTCACACCCGGCATGAAACTTCCTTGGCTGCTCTGGGCATTTTCTGTTTGAAACATCCAATCTCTAAAAACTATGATCTGTGTATTTATTCCAGTATCCCATGCAGTACCAGAGATGGCTGGATGTAGTACCGCTCTAGTCTCAAATCGAATCCTTGTCGTGGTTTGGCAAGTAAGGAGTACGGCAATATTCCTAGTCGCTGCAAGTCTACCGATCTTGGATAGGAAGTCTCCCATTGCCGCCCATCGTCTGCCAGATGCCCATTGTGCAGTGTCGCTTTTCTTGACAGGTGTCTGCTGCTGGTCTGTTATCTCGGTTGTCTTGGGAAATGCTAGAGCAAACAACGTCGAAACTGAGTCAACTACTACCAGAGAAGTCCCCTGAGGTGGGAATGTGGTGGCTTGTGGCGTGAGGAGCACCAGGAGGTGCGCTAATGTGGGTGTGATGAAGTGGTGGAAGTTGTCAAGCCGTGTGTCTGGGCGGTCGGCGGGCTCAGTGCCATGCGTTGGCTGGTTCTGCGACTTTTGGGTATCCGAGAAGAAGTCTTTCAGTCGTGAGCCCACGAGTTGATATGAGCCATCTGTTGTAATATTGATTAGAGATTATCGATCTCCATATACGTATTTTCAACGATCAGTTGTATAGCTTACCTACCCATATGACTGATCCACCCGAACGCAAAACGTTTGCAGAAATCTGCAATCTGATATGATACACCCAGTCAGATGACCTGGCTGCACGTATCCGTGAACACTCCCGTAGTGCCTCAGAAGCAAACACTCACGCCAAAGCTGTCTTCCCAGCACCAGGTGGGCCATACACCTAATATCATCAACGGACCACCAAGTACCTGGAAGACACAGACTAGGTACCTCTGTGATCTCCCCACGCGAGATCCCTCCCAGAGAATGATGTTGGCTTGCTAGATCATCATCTCTACCCTGGAGGAGAGCATCCAGGTGTCTCAAGCCTGTCGAGAGCGGTCTTCTTGGCGTTGAGCTGAGTTCTTGAAGAGCTTCCGAAGCGGAGAGAGTGGGAAGACGGTCTTTGGTTCTCAGCTCGGTAATGAGAGAGGATCCATGAGGACGTACGTGGGGAAGATGAGGAGAAATTGTTGATATCCGAACTTGCCATAATTATCTGTATGGAGGTTTCGTTTGTCTCACAGCGTTACTACGTAAACCGATCTGGCAGACACGTTGGACCATAGGCTTTCTCGCCATAACATGTGGGCGTGCAGCCCTAACCCTAAGAGAGATCATGCCGAGTTCTCGCGGACTTGATCCGGCTTCAAGACAACACAGGTCCAATTATTTTGTCGCCGCCAATGAGTCAATTAAGTCTACACCATCTTCTTCTCACATCTCCGCTCCGAGTCATTACCACTCCCACACATTGCTATGACTCTCCTTGAGGTCATTGGCGTTGAGAACTTTATCCCCCAAATCAAGTCCTCTTTGACAGTCTACATCGCTGTCACACTCGTCTGCTTTCTTTCGGCTATCATAGTAACCCTATGCAATGTGTTGGGTCTGAAAAGCCCAGACGACGAGCCCAAGGCATGCCAAAAGCTCCAGCTACGAAGCCGCAGCAACCTTACGGACGAACACAATGAGCGCTACTCGACGCCAGAGCAACGAGGTGGTGATACTACATGGAGTGTCAAAAGCTTGTGGGTGTATCCAGTCAAGAGTTGCACAGGGATTGAGCTCAACGGAGCCACGGTGACTGGCATGGGCATGGAATACGATCGGAAATTTTGCTTCGCGCAATTAACAGGCAAATTCCCAGCTAGACTGGATGATTCAAAGCAAGAGAAGGGCAAGCACGTATGGAAGTTCATCACACAAAGAAGCATACCGGCTATGGCCAGGATCAAGACTGAGATCTGGGTCCCTGAACCGTCATCTCCAACATACTCGAGGGCACACCCCAATGTTGAAAGCGACGGTGTTTTGGTCATCAGATTTCCTTCGCTCACAAGGAATACTGGGCTCCTGGCGAGAATATGGAACACTCTGACGCTTTCTGGCAGAGACACTGAGAGGATAGTTCATATACCTTTCAATCCCAGCCAAAAGCAGATCTCGGCTTATCGCTATACTACCGAGGATATGGAGATATGGAAAGACAGCCCTGCGTCGCTTGTGATGGCCAGTACTGAGGGACCTGGATCCTGGACTCAAGAACTCCGATCCTATTTGGGCATCACAAATCACCTAGCTCTCTTTCGACTCTCTACGCAGCCTAGAGAAGTCTATCGCTGCGCACCTCGCAGGGACCAACTTGGATACCAGCCCACTGTTGGCTTCCAGGACGCCTATCCTCTACATATCCTGAATCTCGCAAGCGTGCATGATGTTGCGAGAAACATGGTCAAAGGAGCACCTCCGCTTGGCGCCCGAAATTTTCGTCCCAATATCATCGTCACTGGAGGCGAAGCCTATGCTGAGGACTCTTGGAAGCGAATCAGGATTGGCAACTTCGAGTACTACGTTGCTTGTCGCACTGTGCGCTGTTTGCTACCGAATGTGAACCCAGCAACTGGTGTAAGACATGGTAGCGAGCCGAACAGAACGCTGAAAAGTTTTCGCCGGATCGATGAAGGGGATCCCAATAATGCATGTCTAGGTATGCAGATGGTCCCGGCCTTGGAAGGCAGCAAGATCGAGGTTGGAGACAAGATCACCCTTCTCGAGACTGGAGAACATCTGTACATCAAACAATAATCGGCAAGGTGTTGTCTTCGGTCGGCTACAACAGCCCGGAAGAGGGCAACCAACGATGCAAGGCAGGGAACCCGCAGATCTATATCTGTCACCTCGCGATGAAGGGGATCGAACACCCTATAACCGTGCATCAAACAACAATCCGAGACGAGCGGGGTGCTTTAGCGAAAAGCGAAGGTCACCATGGTCTGCCCTGGTTGGGCGCCTTCGAGATAAGAAAGGCTTCGAATCCCGGCGTCTGCTGAACATTGGAGATGAACACATCTGTCCTCTTCTCCGCTGATGATCAAAGGAGCGCGATGTTGGTCTCGCCTCCCTTTGGCAATATTGGAGCGTGGTTGCTGGAAAATTTTTGGCGGCCGCTGCCGATCACAAGGAGACCCCCGATGTTATCTGTAAGCTGTCTGAGGATAAGCTTCCCCGCCTATCATTATCATCCATGCGGGCCTAGAACGCTTTCTGCAGACGCCTTATGCACCTGCATCTCGCATTATGTACCTATGCACTTCCGAGGCAAGATCGACCGTCCTGCCGATGTGGGACAGATCAACTCAATACTTCAAATCTTCGCCTCAAAAGCTTCAGACTCTACACCTATAGATTCATAACATAGCAGTCAAGCGGATTGCAATCACCTTTTGGATAAACATCATATCCATCCACACTTGGGGTTTGAAGGTCTAGAGGACCTTTCAGGCTTGCTTTCTGGATTCAGCTTTCTACTGTGAATCCTGTATTTCTCCTGAATATATGAAATACTGCTCTAATCGTCGGAATATTAGGTGGTTACTGTCTCTGTTGAGCAAATAAATCATTTTTTGTATTACTCTGGACATGGATGACTCCCCAGATCGCATCGGGCCAGACATGGCCCGAAGAGAGATGTTTGGAGACAAGGCCAAACGTTTTGCGAGAGCATTGACTACCAGGCAAGAAAGCACTAGACGACCCATACAACTAGTTATTGACACGAGGTAGGGACGGTCTAATCGGTGACTACGATTACGCATTTCTTTTCAAGCCGAATTTACCATTCATGAAGAAGACGAAGCGAGCTGCCCCTTTCTTCGGACTCAATGACAAAATGCCAATCTTCCTGGCACTTCTCCTTGGATTCCAGCATGCGCTGTCCATGTTGGCGGGCATCATCACCCCTCCTATCATCATCGCTAGCCAAGGAGGAGCCGCTCTCGGAGCAGCCGATACCCAATATCTAGTATCAACAGCTCTCATCGTGGGCGGCATTTTATCCTCTATTCAGATAACCAGATTCCACATCTACAAGTCACCATATTATATCGGCACTGGCTTGATATCCGTCGTTGGCACGAGTTTCTCCATCATTCCCGTTACGATTGGGGCGTTTTCCCAGATGTACGCAACCGGTTATTGCCCCTCGGCTGCTGATGGCACCAAGCTCCCATGTCCTCGTGGCTACGGTGCTCTAATTGGGACTGCCTGTCTGTGCTCTCTACTGGAAATTGGGTTATCTTTCACAAAGCCAGCCATCTTAAAGCGAGTCTTCCCTCCATTGGTTACTGGTCCAACAGTAATGCTTATTGGCATCTCACTCGTCCAAAGTGGCTTTCAAGGCTGGGCGGGAGGAGCTGGAACACCTGGATGTATTACACGTCCAACTAGTGGACCTTACACAGTATGCCCTACGGTTGGTGCTCCTCATGCTCTACCATGGGGTAGCGCAGAATACATTGGGCTCGGTTTCTCCGTCTTTGTAACCATCATTCTATGCGAGCGCTTTGGAAGTCCTATAATGAAATCCTGCGCTGTTGTGGTTGGCTTGTTAGTTGGATGCATCATCGCTGGCGCTACCGGATACTTCTCATCTGCGGGCATCAGCGCAGCTCCCGCAGTATCCTTCATCTGGGTCAGAACATTCCCACTGGCGATCTATGCGCCAATCATTCTACCGTTACTGGCTGTCTATATTGTCCTTATGATGGAAGCTATTGGCGATATTTCCGCTACTTGTGATGTCTCCAGACTGGAAGTGGAAGGAAAGCTCTTCGATAGCCGTATTCAGGGAGGCGTGCTTGCAGACGGTTTCAATGGACTGATCGCGGGCCTTTGCACCATCACTCCTATGTCAACATTCGCCCAGGTACGTTCTCAGCAATCGCTTTTCTCCCAGTCAGGCCATTCGGCTCATTATAAGACACATCTTCTGCACTCTATAAACTTCTTCTTGCTTCCCGTCGTGTCTCGCTCTATCAGCGGCTTCAGTGATCGTTTGTACCTGTGATACTAATTTGGTTCCGCGTAGAACAATGGTGTCATTGCACTGACACGGTGCGCCAACCGGAAGGCTGGGTACGGTGCCTGCTTCTTCCTCATCATCATGGGTGTCTTCTCCAAATTTGCCGCAGCATTGGTGGCTATCCCAGCTCCTGTGCTAGGAGGACTTACCACGTTCCTGTTCAGCTCCGTGGCTGTTTCAGGCATCCGCATCATTTCGACAGTGCCATTTACACGACGCAATCGCTTTATCTTGACTGCGGCCATGTCTCTCGGCTTTGGTGCCATACTCGTACCTAATTGGTTTTCCTTCGTCTTTACGTACAAAGGGAACAATCAATCCAAGCAAGGTTTCTTCAACGCCATCGTGCTGGTTATGGAGACTGGTTTTGCAGGTCAGTAAACATTCGGTCGGCTAGATCGCGTTGCTATGCTTATCCAGTTGTAGTGACGGCATTCATGGCAATTATGCTCAACCTCGTCTTGTCGGAGGAGCTCGAGGATGAGACCGTGAGCATCACCGCCAACAATGCAGATGCAGCCGATGATGCGGAAGAGTGGCGTCAGATCCAGCACAGGAAGGCTCCGGGTATAGGAAAGGACGAGGAGAAAATCCTGGATGGGTAGGATTTTCGTGAAGGATAAGCTTACAAGCTCACGCACATTGAGCTGCACACAAGGTAGCACAAGGACCCCCTTCGCAGTCTCGAGGTGCCGGGCTCATTCCAATTTGCCCTTGTCCAATTCTGGTGTTACGTAGCCCATCATCCTATGACCCTCTTGATTTGACACCCTGCTCTTGGCGAGATTCCCATTCAATGATAAGATGCTATGCCGCATGTCCTACTCCCTAATCCCATTGCCGGCACCGACAAGAAATGCAACAACATCCATAGAACAATTCCAAGCACCCTCCCAGGAAATCATACCCCGACTGTTAACCCTCTAACTGCGCCGTTTATCACAATCTCTACCTCTCAGCCACCCGTCCCCACGTTCTAGCACGCACCCAATGTTCGACTTATCTTATCGCATCAATCCATCCGGTTCGTACGTCAGCCAAGACGCTATCTCAGTATCACTTGGCAATATCTTGGCATCCAATCTCTGAGGAAGCGAAATGTTTCTGCTCAGATACACTGAGTCCCCCTTTCGCTCCCACTGATAATCGTTGCCCTACAGCTGTAGTGAAACGGTGAATCATGCACGATGGTTGCTACCATTGGCATTGCACTTGGAAAACCAAATGTTCAATTGTTGACGACACCGAAAACGGCCCCCAACTTGGAGATAGCACTGAAGTCTTGATCTGCATTTCAAATTCGCAGACGCCATTCTAGCAGCCAATCATTGTTTTTGGAAGAGATGAGTACGGCACCCGCAACCAGTACCTCTGTGACCATTCTCATATGTTTGTGTGGTAAGAAGAGATGATCAGGTCTTCCACCCGATAGTGGCCACCGTGAACTTCGTTCATGTTGGACGACTTGTGGCAAATGAATTGGATTATTATGTTTGCGGCCATTTGCCATACTGATAGAATCCGCTTCGCTCAGAGGACTAGACAGAATTCCCGGCAGCTAATGTTGAGAAGCAGAACGTGATGATTGCTGATAAAATACTCTAGGGCAGTAGGCCTATTGAAGGAGTCGGTTAGGCATCCTCTCTCATGGATCTGACAAAGTCTGCAAGACTTAACCACAACAAATTACTCGTGAAAATACAATAAAGCCCGCAAGGAACCAGATACGCCGACGCCAAGGTTGGCTCGATGCACTTGGATTCTGATACTTTGTGCTACTGCCTCTCCAGCAGCTTTCTGAGTCGAGTTCTGTTGGTATCAAGTATATCTAAGGAATCACGGAACGGCATACTTGTTCATGACTTACATACCACGCTTCTCGAGACTATGATTACCTTACAGACGACCTAACATTGTTCATCAAAGAAGATGTTGTGCTTCGCTTATTTCATAGTCATATGGACGCAAGACCGATCCTGACGACCTCTTCGCTTAGACTATCCTTCTCCCTCCTTCGCACGGGGTAGATCGATTTTGTAAGCAGACTTTGCTCCGAGAGTCGGATCTGCTCAAGGCCCTTCCATGATCGATCTGGTGGTTCCTGGCCGGCTCGGGCCTCCTCGGTCCACAAGTGTACTTATCGGGGAAGTGGGGAAATTATGTATACGTTAAGGTCAAGTGATGGTGTGCACGGTAGGTACTACTTGATAGAGCCGCCTCGCAGATCACTACGCGTCCAGACCTCATTCACTTCGAATTCTAGACTTACTTCTTACACCTCTTTTAGGTAAGGGAGAAGTGTAGTCCAGGAGAAGTGTGGTCTCGATCACGTACTCGTCAGTCATAACTGCAGATTCTGAGTTCGTGCCTTTCGAAAGTCTTGTTCTGTGCAGGCTGATGCCACCAACGTCACACCGCAACAGCACGATGCTGTCATCACGATATGTTTACGGACCGAATACGTTCGAAGTCTCGAAGAATGCTCAATACATTCTCGAGATAGAAATCTGTATTAGTACCCTTTCAACTTGGCAGTGGTGACGATCTTCGTGCGCGGAGAACTCGGAGCAGTGTGTTACCGCTCAAGCTGCGGTAAACTCGGTACACCAATCCTTCAAAAAGCTATGAATGGCTCACGTGTACAACATTTGCTTCAATTGATGAGGACGATGCCACGTGTAACTAAAGTAGGCTCACGACGATGCTCGTTTTTGACACTATATTGCTCTCTCTGCTGGTTATGTAGTGATACTTCAATTACAGACTACCATCCGTTTCATTGGTACAGGAGATCCAAGAAAGAACTTCATCCTAGGGTCATCAGAGTGCGCTTGAAGGCAAATGGATTGAACGCACCCAGGATGTCATCAGCTGAATAGTGACAGCCTTCTACAAGGATCAATGAATACCAAAGCTGGGGAGTATGGAAACATCTGATGTGGCAGCGCCAACCGAGCACACGTTCAAGGCTCTTCCCTCGGTCTGTTCGTTGGTCGTGGGAGCAGATTGGTGGCCTTCGTGCCGCACTTCCACACATGCACCTACAGAGCTAGAGCTTCGTTGAGACGACGAATTTGGTGTTGGAGGTGCCCTCATGAGCATCGGTGGTGCCTATAGCAATACCACGGGACAATCTAGAACACACAGAGTGCGTGACCGCAGGCCACTCTTCTTCAGTTCTCGATCTTTCACAGTAAGGCTCGGGGGCAGCTCGAGGCGTAGGAGCAGGACTATCGAGTAAATTACTTAAGTGGAATATTTCGTGCATTCCTCCTTATATCTTAAAAGCTTCCTTCTAATATAAAGGGAACCGCCTTTCTTGTCCTCCTTTTGCTATCAGCAAACCCATTCTATCCCAACATCCATCATAATCAAATTCAAATCAATAATAACCAGCTCACCTACTCGTCTCCTATCCTATATTTCCATCAAGATGTTGTTCATGGCCGCGCTCGTAGCAGCCCTCATCTCGCATCTCGCCATGGCTGTCCCAACGTCTGGCAATAGCTAGGGTACAGGCGGGCCCCCACCAAAAGGCTACAGCACGGTCGAAAACTTTTGCAGTACTCCCGCAACATTGTACTGCTGCAACGGCCTCGCCGCTGGTGGCGTTGCAGGCGAGCCTACCACTACCGCCACTGGATGTCCGTCACCTTGTTCCCTACACCCTACAGCTCTTTCTCTATATTCTGCCAATTGTATATTGATAGACTAACACCGGCGACGTAGGCATTAATGCCATGGCTGGTGGTCAAGTAACCTATTTATATGGATTCTGTCCACCCAATTATGGCCCGACCTGCTGCACAGTTTTCGTAAGTAATCTCCTACAGTCGTCTACCGTTGAACAGTGCTTTGAATTTGCTAGCTCACCAACGGTGATACCACGGGCTGCGGGCTCCCCACTCAAGTCCAGCAGCCCTCATCGTAATGGTTTGGAAGGGATGCCAGATCATCACAGGAGCTATGTGTAACAGAAGGATCGTGACACTCTTAGAGACACCATGCTGGGAACCTGCTTTCTGTCGGCAGCGTTAGGCACAGACTGTGTTTGGTGTGACTTCTGGTCCGAATTTTTGCGATTTTCTCATCAGCACATTCACTCCATCAACAAGGGATCCACTACACTGTACTATCACTCATAGCATAGTTATCATAGATAATACACGGTCAATCCATCTTCGATCCACATCAGACCCAAATCACGTCCGTAAAAAACCCATTTTCCTCTCATTGGCGGGGAAATTCGAATCCCGCTGTCGTCATCGAGAATGACCGCATCGCCTATCCAAATCATTTCTTTGCTCCTCCACCAAAATACTTACCTATCAATCTCACCATAAACAAATCACATCACAACCCATCCATCCCCAAAACAAGACCAACAAATCCCCATACCAACCAACCAAACAATGAAATCCATAACCCTCGACCCCTCCACCTCCGAACCCCCCACTCGAGACCTTACCCCATCCAAATCCAACGCTCTCCCCGCCACCCTCCCCACCGCCAAAGAAATAAAGCTCCATCCCAAAAACCCCGGCGATGAAAACGCAAGTCTCTTCTTCGTAGGGACCGCGACGACGATATTGTACGCTTCGCTTCACCAGCCCCCATCGAAAATCGCTGCATAGAATAGCCACTGACTCGATGTTCTACGTAAAAGGGAATGGGAGGGTATCCGCCTCATGACCGATCCTGTACGTACATGCATCTATCATATCCTGACAAGCACATATATATCACATATATCACATGTAATCGAGAAAACCCCTCCCTAACACCACAACAGAATTTCCTCCACGCCGGCGACCACGTTCATCTCGGACCCGGAGTATGTATAACCCTACAAATGATCCCCTACACACCCACTACCCATCTATCCAAAGACTCAATTAACCAAACCGAACCGAAAGGTAACCGGCACGCGCGTCACGAACCCAGCCGTCGACCTCCACGATCTACCACGTATAGATCTGATCTGCCTATCCCACTACCACGCGTACGTCTCCCTCCCCATCCATCCATCCCTACTCCCTCATCTCTTCCACCCCCTCTTCATACCCCATCACCCATCCATCCATCGACCCCAACCCCAACCCAAACACCCCCAACCCCCCAAAACTAACCCCCTCCCCCACCCTCCAGCGACCATTTCGACGCCAAAGTCGAATCCTCCCTCCGCCGCTCCCTGCCCATAATCACAACCCCCCACGCAAAAACGCACCTCACGACGGCAAAACCCCCTGATGAAGCCTTCACCGCCGTGTACGACCTCGATCACTATGATGACATGCTCGTGAGTCTTTCGTCTTTTCATCGTAGCCATCATCCCATTCGATCCACATCGCTCCCCATCCAAACTTCCCCATCCAAATTTCCCCCCATCCTAAATCCACAGCTACCAATCCCCATCCACCATCCCCCAATATCACCATCCCCAGCAAAGCGCTAACCGAGCCCTCCTCTAAAATCTCAGATCGACATCAAAACCCCATCCCCATCACAAAAGACCCCCAGCATAAAAATAACAGGCATGCCCGGAAAACACGTCCCCCCCGGCCCAGGAAACATAGTGGGCGCCCTGAACGACTTCCTAGCCGCCGTAAGCCGCCCTACCTTTATACACCCACCCAACCTCCTAAGTCCTAATCAAAAAGTAGGTCCCACCCACAAACGGATGGATGTTGGAGCTGGGCCACCATACCCCAGCCCAAGATGATTTCGAATGCGGGTACCGGTAGGTATTCCCTTTACCCCTCCCCTTTGCCCCCTTTTCCCCCTCCCATCCTCTCCCCTCCCATCCTCTCCCCTCCCCTCCCCTCTCCCCTCCCCTCCCCACACCTTCACCCCCTTCCCCCCCCTCCTCACCCCCTCCTCACCCCATCTAACACCCATCCCACAGAATCTACATAAGCGGCGACACCCTCCTGGTCCCCGAACTCCACGAGATCCCCACCCACTACCCGACCATCGACCTCCTCCTCATCCACCTCGGCGGCACCACAATCCCCAGCCCCAGCGTGCCCTTGCTGATGGTGACCATGGACGCCGCGCAGGGGGTGCGGTTGGTGCAGATGGTGGGGCCGGATGTCACGATTCCGGTGCATTATGAGTATGTTTTTCTTTTTTTCTTTTTTCTTTTTGTTTTTTTGTCTTGGCGAAAAGAGAGAGAGGGTGTTTATCTTGTTTTTTTGATTGTGTGTTCATGTGTGTATATGTATATGTATATGTACATGTACATGAGGGCAATTTTGGGTTAGTAAGCTGACATATATCTCAAATCAGCGACTACGACGTGTTCCTCTCACCGTTGTCGGATTTCAAAAAGGCGATGGATGAGGCTGGGTTAAGTGATAAAGTGATCTACCTCGATCGCAAGGATGCCTATCGTTTCAAAGTGAGAGAGTGAAATCGAAGGGGTGAAGAAGGGTTGTGTTGAAAGAGTATCATCACTGGTTGGGAAGAGACCCCTGTGCCGCGAGAAAAGGTATCTGACGCATTAGCATATGAATCTCTTGTCTTCTAATAACAGTGATGTGATTGATGATGGCATTTGTAACCTCCACGAGCAAGAACCGTTCGAGCTGAAAGCCCGTCCCATGCCCCCTGAGATAGAGGATCTGGTCCCTCTCGACAGAATCCATTCCAACGCCTTCGCTAAGCCCATCATCAAAACGTGGGACGGGAGACACTAGGTGCCAATTGCTGGTAATGAAGCTCGAAATTGGTGACCTGAGCTTTCCATTAGAGCAGTCACAGCAATCACACTAAGATCTCCCACTCACTCGCATTTTCTCCCACGTTTGCGGATTCCAGAAAGAATAGCTACCTTGCTCTTTCTCGGGGGACACTTGGACCGGTTCTCCCAGGCTCACATCTTTCGTGAGCCACATGCGAAGTTCTTTATGGTACCTCCAATTGCGATTAGTCCTGGTCATTGCGTTAGAAAAGGATCCTGAGGACAATAGGAATGTATGTGAAACACACAGCTCAGTAGCAGCCAGCTCTTGAAGAATGTCGCGGGTCTGGGTGTAGAAAATGAAAAATAAAGTTTCGTCATGGAAGCTGGGAACCTTGTCTGTCACCCTATGGACGTTATCGACAACGTAGCATTCCGGTAGTTTGTAATCAGGCTGCATGGGTCGTGAACCTACGTCGGCAAAAGGACCTGCGAACGACGGATAGAGAGGCCTTGCGCATCCCATCAGCATTTATTCAATCAGATTAATCGGAGTGGTGCTGACTCCGGTGAATTGAGGTTCAGACCAAGCGATGTTAATTCCTGACCCCTAGCTAGACCGGAAACATCCGGATTCTCACTCCTTGCCGTTGCTAAGAAGCCCGCCAGACCGAATTCCTCCAATGCGCTCATCTGAGACGGTGTCGTCTGATCTGAGGTCACAGCTGAGTCGGGCGCATCGCCTGTCCTAGTCACATAGTCCTGTTGCTGCGGCTGACTAGCCTGCCGCTGTGTTTGGAATTGCAATTCACTGAAATTATTAAGGAGGGAGTTCATCGTGTTTTCGTGTCGCTGGTATCCTAGCGCCACTGAGGTATTCTGTGCGCTCCATCAATTGTGTAATGAAAAGACGAGTAATGTACAAAACCCACATTCCTATCTTGTTCTTGTGGACCAATAGTGCCTTGACGTATTGGTTCGATCGGAGAGCGCCCATTGGATGAAGCTGCGTAGCATATGAGCAAATCGTGCAAATGCGAGATGCCAACGCGCGAGCCTTACCTCCAAAGCCGATTCCGTTCGGCGAGGTAAGCCTATCGACTACCGAAGAAGACCGCGTATTGTTTGCTTGACTACTTGACGCACTTGGCAAGGTATTGCGGGCCTGTGCCTGGTCCGGCGGCAAGGAGAATGCGTTTGTGCTGGAGAAGCCTCCGAATCCTGAATTCTGCATTATACTGCTTCTTCTATCATCATTTTCGTCGGTTCCATTCCGACCTAGAGGCGGGAAGTCGTCAACGTTGGTGGTCTGCGGCTGTCGAGAAGCTGACAGTTGACCTAGAGTGCCTGTACCACCGTAACGATGATCATCTATTGCGTTCGTTAGATGTGATGTTGCAGATAATATGTCTTCGCTCGGTCGTTGTGACTGATCCTGGACTTGTTGGGTATGCTGATGTTGTTGAGGGGTTTGTGAGGCTATTGGGTGTTGTTGATTTGGACGCTGCACCGGGTTTTGTTGCACTGCTCTTTGGTTCGCCCATATGGCTTGGCTTTGGTTCTGATACTGCGGTTGAGAGGTACCCGATAAGGAAGGGAATTCACTATCACGATGGCGCCCGCCCATCAGTGGAGTTCATGCGGTTTCCTCATCAAAGGATTCGTATCAGGAATGATGCGAGAATACACAATACTGCGGGGAGGCTTACGATAGATCTAGAGACGCAGCTTGTGGAGGCCCGCCGATTGTTTGCGCAAAGCTTGTTGCCCCTGTACCAGTCTGTCTTGGTTGCGAAGATGGTAGTGCCGTCACTCCGTTCGGCGCACCAAATGCCCAACTCGGACCACTGCCTGAATGACACGGTCGATCTTAGTCAACGAAAGTGGCGTCTCACGTACCATGGACGATTGCATACCTGATTTCGAGGCATTCTGCAGCCGTCCAGAGCCGAGCGGCGGATTTCGGCTTTGGTGTGCTTGTTGGGTTTGAAAAGGCCCATATCGCATGATTTGCGGGGCAGGGCGTATATTCTCTGGAGGAGACCTGTCAGCATGCTGCGGACGAATTGCGCTCTGTCTCATGGTATGTGTAGCATAAATTGAATGAGTATCAACCAGTGATCGGTAAGGTGTAGCAGGACCCTGGTTGACAAAGCGCGAATCAGTAGCTCCAATTGGTGGCAAAACGGAACCTCGTTGCCTAGGTAGAGCTATAGCACTTGGAAGAGGTAACTGGGATAGCATCGCTATGGAAGAGCCAGTTGAAGCTGAGAATTTTGGGTTGGGTACGACTTTGCAGAGACTGTCAAGATTGCCTCGGGACATCTGGACTGAGGTCATTGATATGCCGTACTCATCGAATCTATGATCGGGTGAAGGCCATTTTGGACCATCCTTGAGAAGACAATCCCGATCGGTCCGAAAAACTTGAGGCAGAGCCGTAGGTACGAGATGTTTATCGAGTCCAAAACGGGGTAAAGGGTCTGTGGGGCCACTCGCGTCACTCCGCATGAAAGGTAGGCTTGGTCCAGCGTTAGGTGTGGTATCAGCCGCAGGATTAATCGTATAGTGGAAGCCAAAACGTGGTAGCTGGCTGGGAGGATCGTGTGGGCCGTTCCATGGTGACCTTGACATGGTATCATGACTTGATACAAGCGTACCGGAATGGGGCAGATGGTGACAAGAACGGCTGAAAGTGTCCTGCACCGCTGTTAAACCAGTCGCGAAGTCGCGATTCTTCTCGTCCTCAGAGCTCATACCAGGAAGATTTGGATCATCCCCTTTCACCATCGCTTCCGGCAAAACGACGCTCCGAGATGGCCTGGAATCGGATTCACTGTTGTCCTTTTTCATACCTGATATAAAGGTATACTGCTGCCGCTGAGCTGTTCCGACTGCAATTTCGGAACCACTGCTCCATACGCCACAGGTCCTGATGGAGGGACCTCTAATTCGTTGCAATTCTGATGGATTTGACAAGTAGAGATGATGCTCAAGGCGAGCGTGAAGGATAGCAGCATGTATCCTTTCCTCTCCTCTGTGGGCGTGACGCTCTTGTCTAGCCAGAAAGCGAACCACAAAATCCTTCGGTGCTTTGCCAAATAATATATTTAACGAGGTAACTTGATGATTACAACAGACCATTAGGGGAACCGCAACGCCCTTTCGAATATTACGGAGGACTGACGATTCCTCCTCCCGTTCATGACGTGCTTTAATACGAGCCGCAGGACTCTCCTCATGAAGCGAAGCTAAAACTCCATTCCGTTCGGCCAACTTTCCACCGTATTCTCCTTCATTCTCATCTGCAGGACCAGACTCGGTAGTGTCCTCCAAACGGGGAAGTGCGAGCTGCCATTGAAGGCCCGAGGTAGCTCGAGCTCTAAGCGTAGCAGATCGATGGCGCGCGACAAAAGCCTTTACCTCGAAAGGGTCTCTTTCGCCCGTAAATTGCTCGAAGGAGATACCCCTGGCATTTTTCTTCTTTGCAGATGTACGGGCCAGGCCTGCGCTCGGTGTGCCGGTCGGAACTCCAAAGTCACACATTTGGGACAAGGTCCAGGTCCTAGAACGGGCTCCTTCTCGGCAGAATGATGCTGTGTCCGCCTTTCTAATGGCATGAATAGCGCACGATAGAAATATTGTTGCTTACCTTGACGATTCATGGCTGCGGAATTACCCTAGACGACGTCACCCGGTGAGTATGCTGTACGTTCTTGCCAAAGACGTTTGCTCGAGACACCAAGCCCACTGGTGAATGATGAACTGCAGGCGGCTACGCGCTTATCCCGCCTAGAATACTTGATGAGCCCAAGAAACCATTTCTCACGTACATCAGCACTCAGCATCATGATCTGGGGACTGTAAATGACTTCCTTCTCTAGTGGCTAGGATGTCAATTTGGAAAACGAGCCATGTTTCAATGCGGAACGTAACACAGCAACTGCCTCCTACCTTCCTTGCGCCTTGGCTAGCAGTGACTTTCGGATCCCTACATCAACTGTCCGCATTCTCAACCTCTACCGCGCACAATGCACGTCACAAACCCTACAGGAAGAGACGGGATGGCAATCTTCATAGAGGAGAATCTGCTTTACGGAGGACAGGCTTGAGATTCCCCGTTTCCATGTCATCTCACCCTTTACCTAAGCCGGTGCTGGATCCAAAGCGAAGGTCCAAGGTGCAAGCCGATCCAGACCATGGGCTATGGGGCTTTTTCAATGGGGATAGAAAGGCGCTATCTCTACCTAAGGAGGATGAAGCTCATGGTAAAGCATGCTTTATCCCGTTCAAGCTCATCGGGTACTGAAATATTCAAGGCCGTGCGTGGACAGTAGGAGAGCTGCGGCAGAAATCGTGGGAAGATCTGCAATCAATCTGGTACATATGTTGCAAGGACCGGAATCGCCTGGCAACGGAAAGCCACGAGCGACGACGACTGGGACTACGCCAAGGGCATGGACAAGCGAAAGGGAGAGAAATGGTGGTATGATATTCACACACTTTCCTTCGTAACCACTTTGGACATTAGATAGACTACAAAAGCAAACAGCATTACTCATTGGTCGTCGGCAGATCCGACGGACGCAACAACGCATCAAATTCACCCTCACGGAACGGTGGTATTCGTGGGAGAACGCATGGAAAGTTGCAGAGAAGGATCCCGACGTTAATCTCAATGCAGAACCTAATACATTGGCATATAACCCAAGAAACTATGAGGTTAGTAGGTGGCTAAACTCGATGAATTCACGTTAGCTTACTTGTATCAGGAGGCCAAGGAGGAAGATGAAGTACCTCGAGCAGCATCCGCAGCGGGGTGAATTGAGAGGAGATTATGATGAAGGATCATAAACTTTAAGGGCTCCGTATTAAACCTCACAGGGGTTGGTTTTGTATTGCCATATGTTGGTGGCTAAGAATTATGCTTGAGTTCATGTGTAAGGGAGGAAGAAGCGTTTATACGTTACCAAAGTATCCAATCTTGATACGCGAGTCATGAGCTTTTGAGTTCCACCTCCAGCGTTGGTCATTGTGTAGTCCTCGTCCCCGGTAACATAAGTGAATGCATGTAGAAGCGCTTTTTTCGATGGTAATACCACCGGGCTTGGCGCTGTCATTGTCGTTGGGAGCAGCCACTTACTGCGTCGCTACGCCTCTGCATACTAACGATCATTACGTTCGCGTCTCAGCATTGTTACCACTAGAATCTTTATCACCAGCCATGGACGAGATTGCCCCAGAGTATGACGTCGTCGTACTTGGGACAGGTATGTCAATATCCTCGCCAACGATGGTGAATGGAGCTGACAGTTGTCAATTAGGCTTGACGGAGTGTGTATTATCAGGGTATGCTCAGGTAAACTCGACGGAGTGCTCACGCGACTGATTCCGATTTCAGGGTTATGAGCGTCAAGGGCAAGAAAGTACTACACATCGATCGGAACGATCACTACGGAGGGTTAGTGTGGCCTTTCATTCCTTCTACAGGTTCATTGACCAAAAATAGCGAGTCCGCGTCCGTGAACCTCGAGTCCGTATGTACAGCTACGTGAAAGCACTTATGGACCTTGGCTGAAGCGCAACAGCTGTTCAAGAAACACGGCAACTATAACAAGGGAGAGGAGCCATGGAAAAAATATGGACGTGTGAACGATTGGAATATTGACTTGGTACCTAAGCTTTTAATGTCGAATGGTGAATTGACGAATATTCTGGTCTCGACGGATGTCACACGGTACCTCGAATTCAAGCAGATCGCCGGTAGCTATGTTCAACAAGGTAGTGGCGCACGAGCAACAGTAGCAAAGGTTCCTTCGGATGCGGGGGAGGCATTACGATCACCGTTGATGGGTCTTTTCGAGAAGAGGCGGGCAAAGAGATTCCTGGAGTGGGTGGGAGCTTTCAAGGAAGATGATCCTGCGAGTTACGGAGGTGGGATATAGCGATTACCGAGAATGGCATGAAAGTTTTCTGACTCAATCTGCAGGACTGGACCTCAATCGGTGCAGCATGAAGGAGGTATACGACAAATACGGACTGGAAGCGACGACGCGTGACTTCATCGGCCATTCAATGGCTTTATACCAGACGGACGAATACATTAATCAGAAGGGCGCTGCAAAAGAAACGGTCCAGAGGATAAGGCTGTATGTCAACTCGATGGCACGATACGGCAAATCACCTTACATATACCCCCTATACGGCCTCGGAGAGCTACCACAAGGCTTTGCTCGTCTTTCCGCAATTTACGGCGGTACATATATGTTGAACACCAACATTGACGAAATTGAGATGGAAGGAGGCAAAGTTTCCGGTATCAAAGCGACGATGCGCGAACGTAGCGAAGACAGCGACGGCATGAAGTTCTCAACCAAAACAAAGAAGATTTTGGGCGATCCCTCTTATTTCCCTGGCAAGGTGCAGGTGGTAGGGCACCTGCTAAAGGCTATCTGCATACTCACACATCCGGTGGCGAATACCGACAACAGCGACTCCGCACAACTGATTATCCCCCAATCGCAGGTTGGTAGGAAAAATGGTAGGCCTTGCTTCGAGCAGTCAGTGTAAACGTACACAGCTGACTAGTGTAGACATCTACATCGCCATCGTCTCTTCCTCTCACAACGTCTGCCCGAAAGGCTACTATATCGCAATCGTCTCGACCATCGCAGAAGGTTCAAGTAACCATCATCTAGAGCTGCAACCCGGTTTCGACAGGCTAGGTAAAATCGAGGAGAAGTTCATGGGCCCTGCAATACCTCTCTACGAGCCCTTAGAAAGTGGGCGAAATGACAACATCTTCATTTCGAAGAGCTACGATGCCACTAGCCACTTTGAGACGACTACAGGTAAACCTTTCCTTATAGTAACAAAGCTTTCCAACACTGACATAACTTGATGTACAGATGACGTACGAGATATATATCGCCGGGCGGAGCAAGAAGAACTCGTGGTCGAGGGGCTAAGGGAAGGTGATAATCTGGTTGCGCAGGAGTGAAAGGGAGATGCATTTACGACCTCACGATACCGCACATGTAATACCTTTGGAGTTGCCCCTTTCCAGGAAACCTACGATCCCAGCGACGAATCGAAGGAGTGGTGGGTGGCTTCCTCGGAGCTGGCCATTGATCTTTTGAAGCAGTCGAAGAGTCTTTCCCAAACCAGATTCGCAGAACGTACCTCGTCAAGCGAGTATCGATACACTCCATACACCAACCCACTTCATAACTTCACCTACTATCCCCTGAAACCTACTACCACCTTCACGTTTCCATCCGTTTCAATACAGATGCAACTCCTCCATCTCAGCTCCGTTATCATTACAAACCCGATAAGATCCCCTTCCATCACCATCAATCCAAAACCTCCCCACTCCCCAACCTCCTCCCATCCTCCTCCCCACGCAAATCTCACTCCCTATCCTTCTCCCCATCCTCCTCCCCACTCCCCTACACCACCCATCCATATCCGATTCATATCCCATCCTCCTCCCAATCCTCCTCACCATACCACCACTCTTACCATCCCCACCACCCACCACCCATAATCCCACCACTCTCACACCATCCCCACCACCATCCTCCTCCCCATCTTCTTCCCCACCTACACACTCTCTCACCATCCCAAACCCCATCACCATCCCAAACCCCATCACCATCCCAAATCCCATCACCATTACCATCCCCATCCCCATCCCCTTTCCCCTCTTTTCACCCCTCACCCCTCTCATCTCTCAACCCCCTCACGACCCAACCTCCCTTACTTACTCATAACAACCTCATCAAGCAGCCGCAACATCTCAAAAATACGTCTATGGATGAACGGAGGCTGGAAGATTTCATTGGTACTTTAAGGAGAGGGGTTAGTTCGTTTTTGGAAAGGGGGCGAGGGGCGAGGGGCGAGTGGCGAGGGGGGAGGGGGGTGAGGGGGAAGGGGGAGGGGGAGGGGGAAGGGGAAGGGGGTATGTATGTATGTATGTATGTATCACGGACGAATGATTCCGTCGGAAAAGGGATGACGATGATAAGAGCGCATATACTGTACTGATGCCGAACAGATAATAGTGATACATATCGCAAATTAATTTGTTGCGATATCTTGCTACCGGGATAATGTTAATGTCTCAGGTCTATGCCTACACGATTTCTCGGGATTCACAAGAGCTATAACTAGTATCGACCTACATAGCACATTCGAAGGCATGAGGAACATACTGCTCAACCTCCCTATATACGTCTTCTAGATATACATGGATGACCAAGAAGTTCTTATTATATCTATGATAATAAGCGGCGCTATGCAAAAAGTACCAAAACCGGCTCTTCAACGACAACCGGCCAAAACGCCTTGATCAAGGGGTATCTTCGATGCTTCGCCAAATATAGAAAAAGAAATAGCTTCACCATATATACATGTGATCAGGGTTCTCATTCCGCAGCATCTTTCTCCGTTTCTATCTCAGCTACCGGGTCAGTGTTTCCAGAAGCAGATTCGGCATCTTCAACGACCGTCGGTCCATGCTTTTCTACTTCTTCATCCTTTGGAGTTTCATCGCCTGCTTCCTCCTTGGCGATCGTTGTCTCGCTCGGTTCGGAGACGGGCTGCTCCATTGGTTTCTCCTCCTGCGACACCTTTTCTTCCTCCGTCTGCTCTGCTATCGTTGCGACCGGGGTCGTATGTACCTCCTGAGTCTTAGGATCGGAAAACGTATCCGTATGATCGTCAGCTTTGTCCTTGATCGGAGAATCGACCTTGCCATCTTCCTCATCCCCCTCGGCAATCGCAGCGACCGATGAGCTGAATGAAGGCGTGGACTTATGTCTCCTCGTCGTGGCACCAGTAGAGGTAGTAGTCATGGCATCATCATCAGCTCGTGCAGCCTCCTCACCCCCTTGCTTCTTCTTCGGAGCTCCTCCCTCTTGTTCCTCCTCCTCCTCCTCCTTCGCAGCTAGACCCTCAGCTTCGGGCGGAATGGTATAATTCTCCTCAGGAATCAAGGTGTAGACGTCGCATACGGTCTTGAAGAGCATGTACAATCCCTCGTTATTCTCGACTTGCCAGAAAACCTGACGGTGCTGAAACCATGCGTGCGCGAAGATACGATAGACCCTCCTCATGATATTGGTCAGCTGTCTCACGCCCGCCTGGCTGCCGCCGCTAGCTTCATTACCCAACGTCAAGCGGCTCGGAAAGTGTTTCTGGGACGCGAGTGTCGTGGCTGCCCAATCGAGCGTGTGGCAGGAGTAGTCGATCGCGCAACATGGCTTTGGTGGCTCGTGAACGGCGCACAGGTACTGCCATTCCGACGCACGCATCTCAGGACATGTTTGAGCCGAGCAAGGAGGGTTGTCGGTAAAGAAGTGGACGATCAGCTGGTCAGCTTTGATGACGAGGAGGCGACATAATTCGTAAAGCCAGAGGGAGCGATCGGCACCATTGGGTGGGTTCGCAATAGCAAGAGCTGTCTCGTGTGTGAGTTGGGTTGTGGTATGTTCGGAGTCGCGGGATCGTGTGTGAAAGTAGAAGAGAGATTTCAGGTGTTCTTGGAGTTGGAACGCAGAGTCGACCTGAACGATGATTTAGCCATGGGGGTTCTTAGATGACTTTATCATAAAATATCCATAAACTGCGAGCATACCTCCGTCAACGGCCTGAGGGGGGGACCAGACGCCATATCGGCAGACTTTGTGCCAGGGCGAATCCTCCTTTCAGCCCCTTGCTCCAGTCTTGTGATATCATCAACATCAGTGTTTGATGCTCCCTGGGTAGCGTTGATGCCGGGCGAGCTCGGTGTCATCTGGACTTCAGTAAAGGGAGGAGGACTCGGCAGACGCGGTGTGCTGGAAGGAGATGCTGGACTCATATTTACTGTAGAGAGGATACTGCCCAATAGGTGGAGTGGTCGACGCCGGCTAGTAAGGCTGCGAAGTGGAAAGGAGACAAACAGTAGAGTTGAGCGGAGCGAATGGTATTGGTACCTTACCTATGATCAATTTTAGGATGACCTGGATGCGGGCCGGTCCGCTGGTCCGGGCCGATGGTCGATTGGGCTTGTCCGATTCCAGCGGGGTACCACACTCCTTTGGTTTTGCCTGGTGATGAACAGTCCATGGCTTGTATTGAATGACTTGGCTAGCAAAAATCGGCAGTCATGGACATTGATAGCGATGAGCCACCAAACCTGGTCGAAGTCCAGACCAGTGACGCAGAACCAGCACCTGATCCTACCACCGCCCAGTTAAAGGACTTGAGCATCACGAAAGTACCCTTGACCATCGTCACAGGTATCCATCCCAAAGCACCACTGCCACCTTCCAAATTCCCATGCTAACTGACACCACAGGCTACCTCGGAGCCGGCAAAACAACGCTAGTAAACTACATCCTCAAGCAGCAACACGGCAAGCGAATAGCCGTAATCTTGAACGGCTTGTACACCCCCCACCTCCCACCCCCAAACCCCCCAGTCCCCATCCTCCTAACCCTTACCCTCTACAGAATTCGGAGACTCAACCGGTATCGAGAAAGCCCTCACGGTATCCGACTCCGGGGTCTCCTCGCAGGAATGGCTCGAGCTCGGCAACGGCTGCATCTGCTGCTCCATCAAAGACAGCGGCGTCAACGCCATCGAATCGCTCATGGATCGGCGCGGTAGCTTTGATTATATTATGCTTGAGACATCTGGTCTCGCAGACCCGGGGAACCTAGCACCGTTATTCTGGGTGGACGAGGGGTTAGGAAGTTCGATCTATCTCGACGGTATCGTAACATTGGTAGATGCCAAAAACATCCTCCTCTCCCTCGACGAAAGCCCCATATCCACCACCCACGACAAGGAGGAAGAAAAACAACACGACGGCCCCCACGAAACAACCGCCCACCTACAAATCAGCCACGCAGACGTAATCCTAATCAACAAATGCGACAGCATCTCCCCCGCCCACCTGACATCCGTCGAAAACCGAATCCGCGCCATCAACGGCCTCGCCAAAGTCCACAAGACGAAATACAGCCAACTCCCCCAACTCGAAACCTTCCTGCTAGACCTCCACGCCTACGACGGCATCGACGCCCTAGACATGACCCCTCACGCACACAGCCATCTCGATCCCGTAAGTAACCCCCATCCTCAATGGAATCCCCAACAAAATGCCCCAAACCACCCAAACCACCCAACCCAAAACCCACTAACCCTCCAAACCCTCACAGACAATCTCAACCATAACCCTCCCCCTCCCCCCCCTCTCCCCCACCCACATCCCACGTCTAGAAACCTTCCTCCGCTCTATCCTCTGGGACAGCACCCTCCCCCTCCCCCTCCCCCCATCCTCCTCCCCTTCCTCCCCCATCGCCACCCCCACCACCCCCATCACACCCCCCTTCTCAATCCACCGCCTCAAAGGCCTCCTCCTCACATCTCCATCCCCATCCCAAACCCAAAAGATAAAAATAAAAATGATCCAAGGCGTCCGCGAAGTCTTCGAGATCTCAGACCTCGAGCCCGATCACAAACGAGAAGCAGCGGCCGGAAGAAGCGAGGCGCAGCAAGAGGGGAAAATGGTGTTGATAGGGAGGGGGTTGGATCGGGAGGCGTTTGTGCGGAGTTTGGGGTGGTGTTTGGAGGGGGGGAAGGGGGAGGGATATGATATGGTGTGATAGAGGGACCTTTCAAACAGCAGGAATCGAATGCCGTTGATGAGATGCTACGTGTTATGTCCAGGGATTCAATCTTGGTATGGGTGTTTTGACCCTCTTTTACAGGCAGATCTACTTGTGCAAATACAGTACTGGTGATGAACCATGCAGTGACGTACGAGAAAGGTATATACAGATGCTAAAGGGCATCAGAATCCATTGCCGAGAATAAAAATGTTTCCAATTAAGATTATGCTTCCACTCTCCAATAATAGAAAGCAGGTAGTCTACGTGACTGGCCACAGCACAAAAGCCAGTCCCTGCACTTGTCTATGTACAAATAAGATCTATCTCATCTAACGAGATAGATTCTAATCCAGCTTCCCATTCGGATCGAGTCCAGTCCTGTTCTATCTGCAATCGGGCCACCAGGCTTCAAACCTCGAGCGCCTTGTGGATGGGATCCGCAGTTGTTTGTAATGTTGTTGCTCATGAAAATCGTAGCCTCGATAATATGTCCCAGTGTCAAGTAGTCATTCAACAAATCAAGCTGCACCAGCAGTCGCAACAGGCTCGGCAATCTTCGTAACCTGGGAGCCTGCGCGGATGATCTTCTGTCCTTGGCCGTCCTTGTCGAATTGAACGTCCTTGTTCTCTCTCTGTGCCCGCTTCCAGATCTCAACCTCGCAGCCACCACGGATGACACCAACTCTCATGGTAGAGAGTAGGTTGTGGGCGGCGTTGGAGTGCATATATACACCTCCGTTGAACATGGCAGTAGCGTCTTTGCCGATGGCGGATTGAATCATTGCTTTGCCTCCGGGATGTTCTTTGATGAAGTTGGTCACATCGTGAACGACACCAGCGACAGCGATAAGACCCCGGCCGTTCTTGGCCTGGTCCTGGAACTCGTCCCATTCCATGACGTGCAGAGATTCGAGGGGAACGCCCCAGTCAAGTTTCGCACGCTTCTGATCAAGCTTCTTTTGTTGCTGTTGGACTCGACCCTTCTCGATTTCATTTGACTTGAACTGCTTCAGATCGTATGCAAGGCCAAGCTGCTTCCAAATCCAGATCGACCATTTTGTGGGATCGTACTGATGCCACTCAATTGCATTGCGGTAATCTGAAGGAAATTCATGATGAAAGTTGTGATATCCCTAGCACATAAGTCAGTATTCACTCAATGCAATACCACCAGGGCAGGACTCACTTCTCCCAGTGTGACTAGAGCAGTGATGACATGGTCACGAGGAGAGTTCCTGTCGTCGAACGGTTGATCTCCCAACCAGTGAGCAAGGGAGTTGACGCAGAACGTAGCCTGTTGAACGAAGAAGATGCGCAGAATTCCGGCGTAGATGAATCCCCCGAAGAAATCTCCCCATCCGAGGCCTGCAACAAGGCATGGGAACACTAACCCCATAAAGAAAACCACTTTGAGGTAATGCCGATGTTGCCAGACCACCACGGGGTCCTCATTGAGATCTGAAATATCGGTCCTCCCAATTCGTTTTGGGTTTTGCTTCATCAACATCCACCCCAAGTGCGAGTAGAGCAATCCCTTGCGGACGCTGTAGGGATCCTTGTCTGTGTCGGTAAAGCGATGATGAGCACGGTGATCACGAGCCCCTACTTGAATCAGTCGAAATCCCATTCGTGTATCGTGGTGCCAACGTACACCAGCGCACAGATCCTTCGACCGCCCCTCCTCCGACGGCGGCCAAAAATATCCTCAATGGCGTGGAGGCTGAGTAGGAGGTATGGGCCCAGAGTCTATGGTAACCTGCCGTTATGCCAAGACCCTAATCTTCTATCAGCGTTGCTTGGATCCAGGAGGAAAGCGATGAGGCATACCGTAGCGTAGTAATATACCACGGAAAATAATGCTGTCTGCCAATACAATGGAGTCCACACGGCCACAATCAGCCCGATGATGGGAACCCCCACTATGAGGTATAAGTTCAACCAATTGACGTGCTTGTACCAGTTCTCTGAAGTCATTTTGCTTTCCGATATGTGAGGCTTCTTCGGGTCATAGGACCTGGAGCGATTGGGCTCGGACTTCTTCGCTGCTATGGATTGTTGTGATGAGAGATACTCTGGCACCACGGCCAGATGGCCTGCGGCCGGTTGGCTGGAAGGCATTATCGTTTGCAGCTCAGAAGGTGGTGAGGTTGAGGTGAACTGGGTGGGTAGGATGAGATCGTTGCCCAGATCCAATCTATCGATGATGGACCGATTAAATTCAAGAAGTCTGAGAATGATAGAAGGTGATGAGGAATGTTGTTTGAGAGATGAGGTTTGCAAGTAGCAAAGGACGGTAGGTTTTAAAAGTTGGTGGGGTTGTTAAGGCGGAGTGTAACGGGTGAAGGCCAAGAAGACCAGAAAAGCAGAAGATGGCGGTTCATTCGTCGCGTTCCCTTAGCGCAAGATTGTGGTCGACGATTGAGAAGGAGAGCGTTGAAGGCTCATCATCGAGATGCCTGACCAATGAGATCTCCATCATGGCGTCAGCTTGTCAGTCGTTCCCAGAAATGCAGCCGACGAGATTGCGTTAGTCGCGTTGGGGAACTCAACAAAATATTACCCGGGTAGGGCTGAGGGTCCAGGAACCGAATCTTGCATCAAGGTACAGTACTACGTATGTCATTGCCGCGTGGTTTGTACCTAATCCCTGTGCCCAAACATGACATGATCATGTATGGAGCAAGAAGAGTGATTGTACAGTGCCATTCTATTATCGTTGCAGTTCCTATCATCCTTACACGATCCCTCGGTCAAGACCAAGTTCAAGAAGATAAACTTTTCAGCCACAGCAGGTCATGATCTAAATTAGCCGCCCATCCCAACGAAACTCTCCTCTCCGCCATTCCCGCAGCTTTTGTGCGCTAGAAGCCAACCTCTCATGTTCCGCACCTCCACTGCCTCATCATCGAATTACATCACACTTCACACAAATGTCTTGACATCCTTTTTCCCAACGACGTTTTCTGGATCGTGTCTATCGCCATCATAAATCCATCTAGAATATCCGCCCTATCCCCTTGCCCTTGCTTATCGGAGAGTGACGCGTCGAGGTACATTGGGTAATCCTTCAAAAAGGTAAATCCACAAAATACGTGTCATGATGATCCATCGAAACATATCAACGCTTGGAATTTCTCTCTAGCTGAACCGAGAATAGTAGTCTGGTTGATGGGGTTGAATGGTCAAAGTAATCAAGCGCTCACTGCTTTGAGACGGGGAGCGTTCCCTCTACCTACTCATTTGGTAACAACTACCTCAGCGCCGGGCAGTGGGTCCGTGATTAACATGCAATATCACAAGAGTATCTAGATCTAGCCGTATCAATACAGTCCTTGATAACATACGTTGCTAGATGTATTACGTCTTCAAAACAATATCGAACGGGGTCTTCTTTTTAGCGCCAAGATACAAGGTTCTTGCGATACCGTTGAGGAGCGTACAACATAGCACGTCTCAACAAGTGAATACTTTACCATCCCCTCATAAGACCGTTCCGTGGTTAAATCTCTGTGTTTACGACCCCATATATGGCCCACACTCACTATACGGTGCAGCTACAGTCCGAGCAAGCGACGGCCCGCCGCTAAGGTATTGCCCAGCGTTTATATAAACAGGACAGAAGTCTTCATTGACAGCAGCAACTTCAGCAGCCCACTTCAGAGACCCATCCATACCCTGTCCTTTATAATCGATACCCGGTGTATACTCCCAACCGTACTCACTGGTGGAAGGTAGAGCCGTGCCATCGATTCTATCAATCCTTACACCGGCTTCCTCACCAAGAGCATCCAGCCGTGAAAAGTCAAACTCTTCTTCGTTCCCCGTGATGTACGCCTCGAAAGCAATCCTCCGCAACCTTGGCATCGATAACGACTTCTGCTTCAGAAGCTTCTCCAGCGCCTGAGTCAGGAGTCTAATCCTCCCATTGGTATGCGCAAAGTACAGTGTCTCGATCGACGCTGGTAGGATATTTGCAAGGTCAATGATGTCATTGTGGTCTCTAATGGACATTTCGGTATTTTGCAGTCCTGTCCGACTAATCCCTGCCAGACCAAAGAAGATATACAAGCCCACCTTGATGTTCTTGAGACATTCAAAGTTGGACAACGAACTCATAGGGAGGTAACGATTAATATCGTCGCGTTTCCAAAGACTTGGTCCAGGCTCATAATCCAGCCAAAGGTTCTCCAAGTTAGCTTCAGTCGACACCAACGCTTGTCGCAGTTCCAACGCGCTGTGTTTATAAAAGCTGGAATCTTGAAATCCTAATTCGTAAACAAATGTTCGGAGTTTCGGACAAGCTCGAAGCAGGTTTGTTAGATACTCGTTACTTAAACTGCTTGCTCTGATTTCGAGATGGGTAAGCGAGCTGCTCGCGGTCTTGAGCTGAGAAAGACCTGCCATTTGGCCTAAATGATCGATATCGACTTTCTGGCAGTAAAGTTCTCTGAGAGAGGGAAGTCTGAGGAAGCTAGGTATGAGCACTAGTGTCTCATCGAACATGCGGGTGCCTCCATTATCTATCATTACTGTCAATGAAGAAAACGCTGGCTCGATATCGAACGGTTGTTTCCTACTGGGTATTCTGTCCAACATTATTTTGGCGAAGTATGGCGTAAACTTATCAGGCCTCTCGGGAATAAAGAGATCTATGCGTTCGAGGTTCGGCAAAGATGGAAGTAGCAAGCAGAGGTACGCATTCTCGTCACTACTAATTGTAAAGTCCTTCATCCACTCTTCCTCTTCGTCAATGGAGTCACTGAACTTATGGACCGCTGCTCGGATCACAGCATTGTGACCGACATTCTCTGAAATCTCGTCATCGGAAAGGTCGTCATCAGTGCCCCAGCATCCTGCGAGGGCGAAGTTACGAGCGTAGGATGCGAGTCCTGGGTTGCTAAGGATATGCCCGGAGAAGGGTTTGAGATATGGAAAACGCATCCAGGGTCCGTGGTATATCAACCTAATGTCGGTGTAAAGATACGGAATAGTCAGCCTATGGAAATAGCGGCAGGCCAGCGCAAAGTCGAGGAGCCAACCGCTCTTGTTGATATTGCCAATGATCTGCTCGATGAGTTCGGGCGGAAAATTACGCAGAGAGGCTGCCATATCTGACGAAGTTGCAGAGGTTTTCATGATAACGTCGATGACAGGATAACGAGATTTACGGTCAATAAGATTTTTGAGTAATTTGCTAGCAAACGGAGATTTCACTACTACGGCCCGATCAGAATAGCCAATTATGTTGAGATGTTACAGTGCATTACTCAGCAATCCCGAATGACCGTAAATCTCGTTATCCCGTCATCTACGTTAGATAGTGGCATCGTATCCAGTGCCGTCGGCGAGTCATATCCGTTCTAGCGTATGCACTAGTCCCTAAAACTCTTGGCAGTGAGAAAAATCCTTCCCCAACTCTGATGTACTTTAGGTATTATAGGTAATTCGTCAGTCGTTTGGTCTTGACACATGGCTTGATTTGAGAATGATTACCACAATTAACGCAATTCTGAAGTTACCCGGATTCTCATGATCGTTGTTGTACCTGTTGAATAAGATTGATATTGAGATAGTAAAGGTATTTGCAACAATCACAATTATGCAAGACCTGTTCATCGTTACCACCTTCGAATTCCTGGAAATGCCATGGGCAGTGGAATTACATACAACATAGTACCGGGAGACGATCTCATGCGCTCATGAGCTGGGGGTCAAAGTCAACAAGCTTTGTGGATAGGTATGGCTGGTAGACGACCGGCCTGCAGCTTTCGGTCATCAGAGCAATGAATGAAACAATGCAAGATCGCCGATTCATGGAAGATTATGATAATTTTATACTTGTGCACCTCTATCTTAACGTGAAGCTGCCAGATGTGCCAAGGATGATCGATGCTATATGCAATGCTGCAATTATTGAGATCAGTAGCATGGACTTTGAACCTGACTTCCTTGAACATTCGTGTTTCTAACGACCTGGGACATAAGATGGGCAAAACGCAGCATTAGGGCAATTACTGAAGTATTGCGAGGACGGTCTTTGGACAGAACAAATCTCACAACCTACGTGCAAAAGGATATGGTTGGATTTGAGTATACAAAAACGCGAAATGTGAACAATGGAACTAATGAAAAGGGTCCGAGTAAGGGTTTTGTATCAACGTCTGCTTGGAGCAAAACTCGGCCTCATTCGACCCCACCGATTCAACCATATCTCCGACAGCGGATCAAGATCCTGCCCAATGCCAATGGGGTATTTTTTAGATCGAACGTTATCTGATTGCAAATTGCATGGGCTGCGCGAAGAGCACAAGTTCTCCCATTCAGCCGGCTTCAGCCGGAATTTGGCAAAAAGCTTTGATCACCGCAGTATGGAATCTTGGTAGCGATGCTGAGCATTGTACAATGCTAATAGCTTTATACAAGGAGGCTAATACGAGCTCCACAGTCGAATGCTTCGAAAAGGCGCAAGCGCTCAGTAGGACGAATGTACAGTACTGGGTAAGGCCAAGCTGATCGGTATGAAGGGGCTAGAAAATTCAAGGCTTTAGTAGGAGAGCAGAAACCAGAATGTCAGTATCGATAGGGTATTGCCGAGCCATAATTCGCATTGGCGAAGATATTTGTAGCTAACGGTCTTTCCCAACAAGGACTCGCCTTGGATATTAAAAACATCTGATAGACTGGCCATCGTTGATTCTGAACCACAGTATCAAGACCACGGAGACATCATCAGATCAATCTTACTGGCTGATATTGTCAAAGGGTTGGAGTGAACAAGATAAGTCGAGCAATGGTGGCGAAGATAATGCTTTTGATAGAGTTTCGTTCCTTAACTAGCGTGAGGAAGGTTAGTCAGCCGCGCCTGGCAAAATGAAGAGTGACGAAGTAGTCAAACCCTCTTCTCACCACTCGTCAGCGCAATTCATCCATCGAAGTCTTCTTGTACTTCATACAGTCGCTTCTTGAATTTCCTTCCATTCCCATTTACCTTTCAATTGGGTCTGCATTCCACTCACCCAAGGATTATCTCAATACACAGCAACTTCTACACCTCCCGCCAAATAGATACTCTACCCGTGGATCAGGACCCCACTCCCGCTAGACCCAACCTCAAGTCCGATTCCTCGTGGCCCTGGGGGCCCACTGTGGAGATTAGTGGGCCATTGACAAGACCTTCACGCAGAGCCGCATTCTGCGGAACAGTCCACTATCAAAGCTTACTATCCTTGACTTCGAGACTATACATCTTGTCCACGCGGTCGCGATTGTCATATATCACAGTTGCAGTGTCCGCAAAGGTCCCATTGTTGCTGAACATCGGACTTTGATAGGATCTCTTGGATTTGTACGATCTCATTCATCATGTCTCTATATGTAACTTCAACACTGACACCGGACCCACAGTACTTGGACAGGACCCGCATTTGCTTCTTGTGGGGGTTGATATACAGAAGAAAGCTCGGACGGAGACTTATAAGAACGCATGACTGCCACGTTCAGCCTTGACCGCGGTTGCAAATGAAGGAGGCTGTCAACTCAAGTCCCTATATCCCACACTCGCTCTTCTATGATGAGCCAACGGTACTGCAATAAGCAGACAAATGGGTCATATGAGCACTCGAACCTATCGGCTCCGAGCTTATTGGGAGGACCACCTTCTAGCGGCCTGTCATCACAGACATTCTCGTCTGCGCAGACGTTGCCTCCAATCCAGACCGGGTCTTATGGACCTACAAATGGGATGCAAGCGTACGCATCTCGGAATCCGGCGATGATGATGGTGACCTCTGAAACCATCGGCGAATCCAGTCTTTCGAATTGCCACTATGCTCCAATCTATGCACCAACTGCCAATACCTACTTCAATATCAACTACAATAATGACGACGGAGCCTACATACACAATTCGCAGCGTCAGCAGCAGACCGAGCCGTCAAGACCGCCGCCAACATATATGCAAGCTCATGCGCAAGCTCAACCTGCTTTTTCTGCTACCTCAAGAAGCCTCCCGGAAATCGCGCCAATGCCACCACGGATCAATGATGCTCAAAAGGCGATTTATGCCGGAAATAACAGTCCACATGCTGAAGAGCAATCACAACCGTCGCATGTGGTAGGCGCACAAGGTCGCAGAGGTATTCTGCCGAGTTCTGTCGGTCGTCCAGCTGCTCTTGTCGGCGCAGACTCAGACGCATCGAAGAATATACCTATACCTCCGAGGGATGAGGAGGGAAAGTATCCCTGTCCACACTGCGAGAAGACTTATCTACATTCGAAGCACCTTAAACGTCATCTTCTGCGCCGTATGTTCATATCCCTACGTCAAATGTTCCCTAGCTAAGCAAGAAGCAGATACTGGCTCGCGACCTTACTCTTGCGGTCTCTGTACCGATACGTTTTCTCGCAGCGACATCTTGAAGCGCCATTTTTCCAAGTGCTCCAGTCGAAGAGGCAATCCAACCGGACAGAATCATCTGGACCATTCCCGGGCGACCAAGAAGCTTAAAGAAGAGCAAAACAATGAGGCAATAAAAGGCACACCAACCCTCCCCAACGTCCCCTGTCACTCTCAATTGCCTAATTTTATACCTACAAGCTCGGATACATCATTCGAAATGAACAACTTGAATTTGAATCAACAAAACTACACCGAGCACTCGAAACGGGTGTCTCGAGCCAACAGCGTCGCAGGGTCCGGGGATAGCTCTGGGAGCCAATCGAACAGGGCAAGTCTTGGACTGGTAAATACACCAGTGTACGAGCTACCGGGATATCACCACTCGGCAGGTCATGAAACTCCAGACTCGATTACTACGAGCGGTGCTGCGACTCCGTATACCTTCCAGCATGAGTCACGTACCAATCAACTTCCAGGCATCGAGCAATTTCCGCATGCCGCAAACGGTGACCTCGATTTTGGCGCTGTGAACCGGCCTCACACTTCTTCCGACTACAGCCACACGTCTTTGCCGCACATAGTAGGCCAGGGTCCCCATCGCAGCTACAGCACCGAATGGCCACCGTTCCACTACAATCCCAACGATGATTATGGGAATGGACCGCACCACTCGGGTGCTAACACCCCTATCGAGCGTGATAAACGCAACGATGATTATCCCCTGACTTTTCCCAACTATACCCCGTACCCGGGCCCCAAAGCTTAGAACAGGGTTTCTCACAGACAGCAATAGAGTTCATTTCATCTGGCTTCCTTTTACAATGCATTAATAAACGGAAATCTCGGTGGTGTCATTATCGGTTCTTCGGCCATGACACTTATGATAACGAACATAAAGGTAGAATGGAATGGTACTTTTGGCCGGGCGAGAATGGGAAGGAATAGGAAAGGGTTCAAGCTGGGGATGCATGGCGGCACGCTCAATAGATTTGAACATGGTCATTTGGGACTCGCGAAATAGATTTCTGGAGGTAGTCACATCGTTTTGAGGAGTTTTCTCCAGGACAGAGATGGAAGCAATTGTGTTCGCCGCCTTGAACAAGTGATACTTACAAAGGTCAACAATAAAGCCGTTGCGCCTTTGATATCTACACATTGACATGATGTAGACCCTTATAGCAGGGGAAGTCCCACGACCCTGGGAGCACTGATCTTTAAAGCTGCTGAGATTTCGGCTATGCGTGAACAGAGAGACGTTCGTAGCCCATGATACTCAGGCTAAGATCAATCGCTCTGTCTTCCTATCTTGTCCAACGTGGATGGTGATCCAGTCTACATCGGAAGTGATGATATATGATAATTACTCAAGCTAAGGAATATCCCAGGGCGTCGATTGACGAACGAACTACTAGCAGATCTCATTGGTCCTGTGGAGGCCATGTGGAGATCGTCAACCGTAATGGTGAAGTCTGTACGCCTTCATCAGCTCCAGAGACTTCCCCATGCTAAGTACCTCCATCACCTCTTCCCACTGCGTCGGCGAACATCACTGGGTTCGAAACATCCATTGACCCACAATCAAACGAGTAGTCGAAATGCCTCCGTTGTCAAAGCTCCAGCTACAGCAGTCGCTGCCAAAATTGCAAAGACCGCAGCAGCAGAGGCAACTTCAACAGCCCAGACCGCGGCAGCAGAAGCTGGATCTATCGTGGCTCGAATCAAAAACCTCATCCTAGGCACAACTGTAGGCCTCTTCTTGTGGCTTGGATATCTTTACGTTACGGACGTAAGAGCAGGCATACATCAGTGGGTGGTGGCACCGTCATTGAGATGGATCTACGATGATGCTGAGGAGGCACACGAAGCAGGCACGGAATCACTGAAAGGTCTCTACGCCTGGGGCTTGCATCCACGCGAAAGAGGTGACCTTGACAGCAGAGGGGACTTGAGCGTCGAGGTATGATCCGGCCCTGATTTGCCAGCTGCTCATTGTGTGTAAGATGACGGCTGAATCGATGCAGGTCTTTGGTCACACCCTTTCGAATCCAATTGGCACATCAGCAGGCATAGACAAACATGCATCCATCCCCGACCCCCTCTTCGCGCTTGGTCCCAGCATAGTCGAGATTGGCGGCTGCACTCCATACCCTCAAGACGGTAATCCAAAAATTCGAGTTTTCCGCCTACCATCTCAGAAAGCCTTGATTAATCGGTATGGCCTCAATTCCGAGGGAGCAGATAGCATCGCTATGCGATTACGGCAGAGAGTTAGGGAGTACGCATACAGAATGGGATTCGGCCTTGACGAGGCAGCCGAGCAGAGGGTGCTGAATGGAGAGGCAGGGGTACCTGGTGGAAGTTTGATGGAGGGACGACTCATAGCCGTGCAAATTGCTAAGAACAAATTCACACCCGACGATGACATCGAGGCCGTCAAAGCGGACTACGTTTACTGTGTGGATGCGGTGGCTCGATACTCGGACATAATTGTGGTCAATGTATCAAGTCCAAATACGCCAGGTCTCAGAGGACTGCAGAGGGTGGAACCGTTGACTAACATACTCAAGGCGGTGGTAGAGGCTGCGAAGAAGACCAACAAGAAGACAAAGCCGGCTGTGATGGTAAAGGTCTCCCCGGATGAAGACTCGGAAGAACAAGTGCAGGGGATCTGTGATGCGGTGTGGGAGAGCGGAGTTGATGGTGTGGTCGTTGGGAATACTACGAAGCGCAGACATGATCTACTACCATCTGGATATAGCCTGCCGAACCGGGAAGCCGCCATACTTCTCGAGGAGGGTGGCTACTCGGGTCCGCAGCTGTTCGAAAGGACCGTTGCTCTGACGAAGAGATACAGAACGATTCTGGACGAGGGCATGGAGCAAAAGCCGGAAGCGGAACCTGGTGCGAAAACTATGGTAGAATCCGTCAATCCAGCAGCCGACGACCTGTCAGCACGGATCCAAGAAACCACCGCCCGCGATGCCGCAAACCTCAAGCCCGATACCCCTGAAGCTGTAGCCTCCTCCAAAGCCCAACCTATGATCCGCATCCCCACCCGCAACAACCCTTTCTCCTCCGATGAACCATCAACTAGTCCCGATACCCCAGCCCTATCAGCGTCTCACCACGTTGATCATATCCCGCCAACGACTCGCCCTCCCGCTCCTGCTCGGAAAATACTTTTTGCTACAGGTGGCATCACCAACGGCAAGCAAGCACTGGAAGTCCTTGCTGCGGGCGCCAGCGTAGCCCAGGTAACTACCACCCTCGATCACCATTCCCAGCTTGCATACTGACAGCCAATAGACGTACACAGCCTTGGTTTACGGCGGCGTAGGCACCATCTATCGCATGAAAGCCGAAATGCGCGACGAGATGAGGAAGGCGACGCAGCAAAGCAAGTCGTGACATGAAATGTATTTCTGCTCTCGAACCTGCGTGCGTATGCTTTTGTGTGTATGATCTGTAATGTATATATAGGTATGGAAACGATAATCGATCCCTTCGGATTCCTTCGGGCCTATGAGGAATATGCCCATTTCTATCGTTATGACCATGCTGATCATGATGTAGTTGTACAGCATTCAAGAAAATCTAAAAAACAAGCTGATCCGATCAAATAACCACTGCATTAGACTTCCCAAACCTTACTTATGAGATTTCGATTCGAGACCCTACCACTAACTATAACATGCTCCCCCACCATCCCTCCCCTACCCCTCTTATCCCCAATCCCCAATCCCCCTTTATCCCCCTCACCCCATACCCCATCTCTCCACCCTCCCTCCCCTATCCCCCTTATCCCCCTTATCCCATACCCCTCACACCTCTCCTTA
>JAABUR0100000754.1_pt1 | contig 65767 bp, 63 predicted proteins | sample 5560091 | NCBI WGS metagenome assembly JAABUR01 (sample SAMN10711879, study PRJNA513375) | rock metagenome | isolation source: Antarctica rocks | place: Antarctica: Victoria Land, University Valley sud
GCCGAGGGCGCGCATGTCCTGGTGGCGGATATCGACGAGGCCGCGGCCCTGGCCGCCGCGAGTGAGATCGGGCCACGGGCGGCTGGCTATCACCTCGATGTGACCGATGCCGGCGCCTGGACCGGCGCGGTGGAACACGCGACCGCCCTCTGGGGACGGCTCGATATCCTCGTCAACAACGCCGGTATCGCCGGCCGCTCGGCTCCGGCATGGGAGCTGAGCGTCGAGGAGTGGCATCAGGTGCTGGCCATCGATCTGACGGGGGTCTTTCTCGGCTGCCGGGCGGTGATGCCGGCGATGCTCGCCGCCGGTTCGGGTCGGATCGTCAATATCGCCTCGATCGCTGGCAAGGAAGGCAACCCCAACGCTGTCCCCTACTCGGCGGCGAAGGCCGGGGTGATTGGTCTGACCAAGGCGCTGGCCAAAGAGGTCGCCACCGGTGGCGTGCTCGTCAACTGCATCACCCCGGCGGTGATCGAGACGCCGATTCTGCAACAGGTCAGTGCCGAGCACATCAGCTACATGACGAGTCGCATCCCAATGGGTCGGGTAGGACAACCGGCCGAGGTAGCGGCGCTCGTCGCGTTCCTCTGCTCGGACGATCTCTCCTTCTCCACGGGCGCCGTCTTCGATCTTTCGGGTGGCCGCGCGACCTATTAGACCGGAGGCGTTCCAAACGGGATGGTCTGGATGGATGCCAATCGCCGTTCCACCCGGCGGCCGGCGCGCGGTCAAAGGGCCCGAGTGAGATCGGGACCTTGCGGCCGTCCCGCACGGTTGTCGATTCGGGCCCCCTGCGGCATCATCGAGCGAGACAGATCATCGCTCTGGTCATGGGCCATGGCGCGTCCGAGCCGGTCGCGCTCATGCCCTCAGGAGTTCCGCTGGTGGCATCATCGGTCGGCAATGTCATGAACCCGGTACCGCGCTCCGGGCGCGGGCAGCGAACGCCGGGCGACCGGGCGCGTGGGATGGCGCGACCAATGGTCGATTCCCCGCCCGACTGTCCTGTCTGCCGGCGGCGCCTTGTCATCCTCACGGCCCGCGTCCGTCCTGATGCAGAGGGCGTCTATATTCGTCGCCAGCTCTGGGGGTGTCCCGCCGGACATGCCACGGCGTCCTACGTGAATGGCGTGTTCGCGGAGACCGAATTGCTTCCGTTTTCAGACTGACTGGGTCCCTTGCTCACCGAGCGTCCCGCCGCAACCCGGTTAAGCAGACAGGGATGTGACGATGGCGTGTCGTGGCCTCGTTACACCCCCGCCTGATAGATTCGGAGCGCCTCGGTGAAACGGTCGAGCCCGTCTAGAGTGTTCGGGGCGCAGGCGCAGATAGCGTGTCCGACACCGAGATCGGCGTAGGCCCGCAGACCGGCCGCGATCTCCGCGGCGGTGCCGCCGAGGAATGTATCGGGGTCTTCCATTCCCTCGATCGTCTCGCCCGCCGGTGGCACCGCTACCGAGACACCGACGGTGATCTCGACCGACGCCGGGTCGCGCCCTTCATCAGCGCAGGCCGCCTCCAGCGTGGCGCGCCGCTCGGCGAGCTTGGTTGGCTGACCGAGCCAGCAGGTATTCCAGGCGTCCGCGTAGCGGGCGGTCAGGCGCAGCATCCGTGGACCGAAGGCGCCGATCAGCAGGGGCGGCCCCTGCGGTCGCGGGCCGCGGGGCCGCAGCTCCCCCATCGATGCGAAGGCATGCGTCCCGTGCATATCGACCCGCCCCTCCCGCAGCAGCGGCACGATAATCTCCAAGGCTTCCTCAAAGCGGTCGACCTTGTGGTCGAAGGGGATGCCAAAGGCGTCGAACTCCGGCTGGTGCCAGCCCGCGCCCAGTCCGAGGATCAGGCGGCCATCGCTCACCTCCTCCAGCGTGTCGGCCATCTTGGCCAGAACGGCGGGGTTGCGGAAGGCCGTGCACATCACGAGGGTGCCGAGCTCGACCCGCTCCGTCGCCTCGGCCAGCGCCGCCAGCACCGTCCACCATTCCCAGATGCCGCCGGTCGGCTTGTCGGGGAATCGGAACAGGAGGTGATCGAAGACCCAGACCGAATCGAAGCCGCCTGCTTCGGCGCGCCGCGCCATCTCCCGAATCTCGGTGTAGCGTGGCGTCTGCCCCTCGTCTTCGGCGATCGGTAGAACGATCCCAACCTTCATCGTTTCCCTTTCCCCCGTCGTGTGCGGGGCCCAATCAGGCGTTGCCGCCGACCGTCTCCAGCAGGTCGCTGTACGACCCGGCGACCAGATCCTCCCCGGTCAAGGCTAATCCCAGTGACGCCGCCACCGCCGCCAGCTCGGCCGCCGCCGAAGTGGCGTCATCGTCGCCGGCAACCGTTTCAAGCTCGATGAATGCGCCGAGTCCTGCCACCCGGTCGAGGTGAACCCGTGTCCGGTCCAGGATCGCGACTGTCCGCTCTTTGTCGACGACCCCGCGACCGCCAAGGGTGGCGGTCAGTGCGGCCACCAGCGTCGTCACGTGGCTCAGGTCGATCGGGACGCGGTGGTACGCGCTCCAGCGAGCGCCCGGAGCGTCCGGAGCGTCCGGGCGATGGTACGCGATCAACTCGGCGGATGGTGGTCCATCCCCCGGGTACGTTTCCCGCACCTTGAGGCGGCCATGGGGAACGACGAGGTAGGTATCGATCTGGCGAAGGGTCGCCAGCGCGGCGCCCCGTGCCCCGAGACGCTCCTGCACCTCCTGATGACGGGCCGCGCTCGCACGCACCTTCACCTCAAGATTGTGACGGCGTCCATCCCGCGTCGTTGGCATCGACCGCTGTTCGCCCCTCCACCCCAGGCCCGTGTGCCGGTCCGGCGGCCCACTCTACGGCGAACCCCGGCGCGGCGCAATCGGGCGACGCCGCATCGCTCTCGCGTCTCGACTACTATCTCTCGTCGAACCTCCTGCGGTGGAAGGACTCGTCCGGTGGTGATCTCCGAGGACATTGAGCGGCGCCCGGGTGGCGTCCAACCCGCGCCGGTCGATGACAGCCCAGATCGTGACGAGCCCACCCCATCACGGGCGAGGGTGATGACGCTGCCCGCCGAGGGGTATCGCGATGTCCTGGCCAATCGACGATTTCGTCGACTCTGGCTCGTGCAGCTCGTGGCCGGGCTTGGGGAAGCGCTGGCGTCGGTCGCGATGCCGTTGCTCGCCTACAAAATCACCGGCTCGGAAGCGCTGGTCGGCTTGATCTTCGTCGTCCAGCTCGTGCCGCGGGTGCTGCTGGCGCCGGTCGCCGGGGTCCTGGCCGACCGCCTGGACCGGCGACGGGTGATGCTCGGCGCCGACCTCAGCCGGGCGTTCCTGGTGATGTTGTTGCTGTTTGCCACGTCAGCCTGGCAGATCGGCGTTGTGGCGGGGTTGGTGGCCGCGGCGGGGGCGCTGGCCCGTCCGGCGGAGATGGCCGCGGTTCCGATGGTGGTGTCGCGGACCGATCTGGTCCGGGCGCTGGCGATCTTTCAGGTGAGTGGGAGCGTCGTGCGGGTGGCTGGTCCGGCGATCGGGGCGGGGCTGGTTGGGGTGGCAGGGCCGGCGCCGGCGTTCGGGATTCAGGCCGTCTGCTTCTTCTGCTCCAGCGCCCTGCTCTGGCGATTCACCCTGCCCGTCGTCGAGCGGGTGACCGCACCGGGCGGGTTCTTCATCACAGCCCGACGTGAAGCCTGGGAAGGGATTCGCGTGGTCTGGACCAATCGGATCGTGCGGGGGATCGCCGCGGTCGAGGCACTCTGGCAGGTGACCGTGGCGGCGATGTTCGTCACCTCGGTTGTCTTTCTTGAGCAGACGATGAGGTTGGGCGATCGTGGCGATTCGGTCTATGCCCTGCTGACGGCGACCTTCAGCGGCGGCGCGGCCCTGGGGGCGGTCGCGGCCGGTCGCCTGGAGCGACGGATCGGCCGGGCGCGCCTGATGGCCGTTGGCTATCTCGCGCCGCTCATGCTGGCGCCGCTGGCGCTGACGCCACCGCTGCCGGTCGTCTTTGCCTGCTTTTTCATCCTGGGATTGGCCGATGCCTGGGCCGTGATCGGCATGCAGGCGTACCTGGCGGAAGCGGTCCCCGACGCGCTTCGGGGGCGGGTCTATGCCGGCTGGTCGGCGGCGGTCTATCTTGGCGGGGCGATCGCCTTTGGCGCGGTCGGCTGGACAACGCACCGGCTTGGGCCGCCGGCCACGATGGCGATCGCCGGGTTGCTGGTCGGGTGCGGTGGGCCGCTGCTCTTACTCCTGACCGGGGCGCTGGCGGCGATCCGGCGCGGCGGCCAGGAACCACGCGCCGTGGCCGCCGAGGCGGTCTGACCGCGAGGGACACGGGCGCGGAGTACAATGGCCGGCGGGTGATGGCTGACGACGATCGACCGGAGACGCGGCGAGCGGCAAGGCGGAGGACGGGACGGAATGAGTCCACTCCTGGGGCGACGAAAGAGCGCGGCGAGGACGCCAGGCTGGGACGCCAAGAACCAGTTCAGCGCCAGCACGAGCGCGGTTCACCTCGGCGGGGAGGGCTGGCGCTTCTCCCTCAAGGGATCGCCGCGACACTATGATGATGTGCGGCTGATCATCGAGGGAACCGGGACATCAAACGTCTACTTTGGTGAGGCGCTGACGTACGAGCGCGGGGCGGGGGTGGCGCTCTGGCGGGTTCGCGCCACCGATCTCGACTGGCTGCCGACGCTCTACGCCTGGTGGGCGGAGCAGGAGCGGACCGAGCCGATCCAGTTCACCTTTCATCTCTACATTCCACCGGAGCTGAAATACCCCGCGCTCGATCTCCGCGAGCATGCCGCCGACGCGGTCGCCACATACATCCGCGAGCACGCTCCCCGCGACTGATGAGCACCGCACCGCGATGCGTGGGGATGTCCCCGTTCGGGAGATGCCGAGGATGCGAAACGGGGGACGCGGCACACCGCATCCCCCGTTCTTCATCCGGGCAACGAACCCGCTGGTCCGTTGCCCGATTGGTGCTGCTCGGGTGCTCAGTCGCCGGCGACCTTGACGGTCGCGTCGGTCTCAGCGTCGGCTCCCGGTAGGGCGAGAACCGGGGTGCGCTCTGGGTGAACTTTCCAGCAATCCGTGACGATATCCGTGGCGGAGCAGCGCGCCACCTCCAACTCGTTATGAATCGCCCAACCCAACGCGCATCGCATCGCGGGTCGTGTCGACCCGGGTGATGGGTAATAGCGCGTCCGGAAGAGCATCGGACACCCATAGCGCCCCGGCTCCGCCGTTGGCTCTTCCACGGGGAAGAGCAGGCGTCGCTCGCGGCTCATGATGAACTACCTCTCCGTACCCTCGTCCAACCTCACTCCAGCGCCGCATGGTGGAGGCCGATGGAGCCTCTCCACTCCATTGGTGATCCGCGGCGCCGCTCGACGAGATCGTTCGCCAGCGCCGAAGTGAAACCTCCGGTCGCCACATCGGAAGCCCGTGCCGACCGTCAATCGCCGTGGGCTTCCTCCCGCCCAACAATCAATCCGACCATTGGGGGGTGTCCACCGAGTATACCGCAGCGCCCCCGACCGCGGGTTATGGCAGGCTGATCGTAATGTCTGCTGGACGAGCGATCGCGAAACGCTCTGGTCAACGATTCGCAAGGTGGTGCGCAACGTGGTTTGATCGGTGGCGCCAGTCAGGCCTGTGATTACTATGATGTCTCGGCAATTCCCCGGGTATCTTCCCCGGCCCCGGTTGGCCGGTGCAGCTTCCGGGGTTTGTTGTCTCTCGAAGCACTGCACGGCCTCGTTCCCCGCCTCAGTGCAACCTGACGGCGATCATCCCTCCTGGCGAGACGCGACAACGATTCACTGACACCGGGCAATGGTGTCGTCGGTCGCGGTGACTGTGGATGCGATGGTTTCGCTGGATGGTCGGGCACTGGTCGAGCGACCGGGATGGGCGACGGTCAGCGTGATGGGGTGAGCCGTCGTGTCCCCCTCTGACTCGTTGGCTCGTTCAGTGGCTTGACGGTTGTCGTGACTGCCCGGTCGTGCATCTCGCCGTTTGAGCGCCCTACGATGGCCCGACGGCCGCGTCCAAATCCGGACGGAGGACGACGCTCTCCTGCTCGTTGGGGTCGGTCCGGGCGAGTACGGCGACGCATGGCTCGGTGTCGCTGGCATTGACGGGTAGGTGGGGCATCCCGGCGGGGATGTAGAGAAATTCGCCGGCCCCGACGACGATGTGCTCGGTCAGCCCCTCGCCGTACCAGGTGTCGGAGGCGCCGCTGAGCACGTAGATCGCCGTCTCGTGGGCCTCATGGAGATGGGCATGAGCCCGTCCTCCCGGCGGGAAGGTGACGATGTGCATGCAGAGCCCCTGCGAGCCGGCCGTCTCGGCCGAGATACCGGAGAAATAGGAGAGTCCCTGTTTGCCTTCAAAGGTCTGATCGGCGGCGACTCGCACGCAGGTTGGTATTGACGTCGCGGTCATCGTGCTTCCTCTCCATCAGTCATGCGTTGCCAACGGAGCGGCAGCTCGACGCCGGCGCCAGCGTGCCCATCTTGTCGCGCCTCACTGATCAGGTCCAACGAGTTTACGGCACGACTCACCATTTCGGCAGCGTCCCATGGAACCCATTCGGTCCGCGGCCATTGACAACACGAGCCGGTCGACACGGCAGATCTCTGACCCGGACATCGCGGAGCCGCTCGGTTTCGAATGTCCTACAGCATGGCCATCATTGTGACCGAGGCATCGCCCGGATCCGAGCCCTCCAGATCGCGGAAGCCATGACGCTGGTACAGGGCTCGAGCGGGGTTCCGCCGATCGACGGCAAGACTCAGCGCCCGCTCGCCCCGCTCACGAGCCAGAGCGAGTAAAGCGTCGAGCAGCGCCCCTCCGATGCCTCGGCCACGCTCCGTGGCGATGCCGCCGATGGCGAGCTCCGGCACGTCAGGGGCGACGAAGCCGTAGCCCTTCGCCTCGGCCGGAAACCGGTGGTACCAGGCGGCGCCGAGCCGCTGTTCAGCGTCGTCCAGCGCCACCACTCCCACGTCCCCGGGGCGGCTCCAGCCGTCCAGATACGTGCGGTTCTCGGGTCGGTCGAGCGCGGCGTCCTTTCCCAACGCCCGCGTCCCCGCGTCGACAGCCGCGGCTTCCCAGAGCATGTCTCACAGGAAAGGCCGATCGTTCGACTGCACAGGTCGAATTTCCGGCACGCTTCTCTCCCCGTCATCGGCCCACCGCGGGCCGCATGGGAGTGGCCTACAGGCCTCTTGCCACGCGGGGACGGAGTGCCGCTCCATCGTCGATCTCAGCCCTCGGATGGGGCGACGGGCTCATTCGTCATCGTCGCGCTCACGGGCGGAGCGGCCGGGTTTGAGGGTGACGGTGCCGTGGTCGAAGCGCGAAACATCGGTCCAGGCGACGATGCACGGCTTGCCATGCCCCTCGACGAAGCGGCCCAGGGCACGGGCGAGATCGAAGCGGTCGATCCAGCCGATGCGACCGAGCTCCAGCGTGGTGATCCGGTAGCCCGCCTCCGGCTTGACGACGACGTCAGCGATGTGGCCCAGGAGGCGGCCGTTCGCCTCCTCGACGCGACTGCCGATCAGGTCTTCCACATGAAGGGTATCGGGACGGTCCGTCATCGTCCGTTGCCGGGGATGAAGCGCAGGATGTGGTCGGAGACCCAGGTATCGGCGTGGCCGACCGCGTAGGACGAGGCGGGACCGCGCAGACGGATCGTCGGTCCCAGCTCGTCGACCTCCTCGATCGGGATGCGGTGGTCGAAGCGGTCGCGCAACATCCAGCGGGCCAACGGCCGCAGTCGCGAGCTGGCTCGACCGACCAGGGCCTGGGGACCGATCAGCAGATGGGTCACGACGAGGCTGCCATCCGGTCGCCACTCGGCTTCGATGTCGGCCACCCGTCCAATGTGGTGGCCGTCGGCCGTCTCCAGCAGGCCGTCCGCGATATCCCGCATCGCCAGCGTTCGGGTTGACACGATCTAGCCCCTGGTCACGATCAGGAGCGGGATCGAGACGACCGCGACTACAAAGGCGATGATCAGGATGCCGACGGTCGCGATGTTGGTCAACCGCCCGTTGGTGTCCTCCCCCAGGTAGGTGCGGTCGTTCATCAGGACGAGAAACGGCAGGAGTGAGACCGGCAGAACCAGCGCGGTAAACGCCGCGCCATACAGGGCCAGTTGCAGGGGATCGATCCCGATCAGGCTCACGCCGAACGCGACGATGAGAAAGAGGAGCAGGACGAGGTTGAAGCGGGGCGCCTCGGCTGGCGTCTTCTTCTCGCTCCATTCCCAGCCGAACCCCTGGGCGACGTTGTAGCCGACCGATAGCACCACCTCCAGCGCCGCGCCAAACGCGGTTACCAGCAGCGCCGACGCGAAGAGCAGCACGCCGGTCGTGCCGAGCGGCTTCGCCATGCCGAGCCCCATCTCGGCCAGGGTCCCCCCGTTCAGACCGAGCGGTCCGAGCACCATCGCCGCCAGCACGATCAGGGCGATCGCCGTGGTGCTGCCGAAACCCATCCCGATCACGGCGGTCGCCCGGTTGACGCCGAGCGAGCGGCGGGACCATTGTTCCTCCCGGGCCCCGGACGAGTAGAAGAACAACAGGTAGGGACTGACCACCGCGCCGAGGATCGCGGCGACCAGAAAGAGGTAGTCGGCGACCTGATTCCGCTCCATCTCCGGTCGCCACAGGGTCGGCAGCAGATCGTGCGGCGGAGCACCGAGGGCGACGATCCCGACCCAGAACGACAACGTCACCAGACCGAGCAGGGCCGGTCCGTTCTCGATCAGCCCGAACGGCGCCCGCCAGACGGTCACCCAGACGAGGATCGCGGCGACCGGCACGAGCTGATGCCAGGCAATCCCGGTAAAGAGGGAAAGGGCGATCGCGATCCCACCCAGGTCGGCAGCGAGCATCAGGCTATTGGCGATCAGCTCGCTGACCAGGGGAAAGAGATAGAACTTGAAGCCGAACCGCTCGCGGATGCCATCGGCGTAGGTTTTGCCCGACACCGCGGCCAGCCGCCCGCTCATCTCGACCAGGAGCATGATCGCCAGCGTCCCCAGCAGCATCACCCAGACGAGCCCGAGACCAAAGGTGGACCCGGCGGCACCGGCCGTCGAGATCGCGCCGACATCGACAAAACCACCGGTCGCGGTCAGGACGCCGAGCGCGATCTGCAGCCACTGCTTGTTCATGGGGACGTCGCGTCCGCCGCGCGCTTGAAGGCGTCGCTCGCGCCGCGCAGGGCCTGCACCTGCCCATCCCAGTCGCAGCGGTCGTCAAGACAGGGCGATGACAGCACCGGCCGGACGGCACGCAGTTGGTCGATCAGCGACCCGACAACCGCCGCCTCCGGTGCCCCGCCCAGCGCGGGGAGCGAGGTGTCGACCCCCGCGAGCGCCTCGCGAAAGCCGACGAAGCTGCCGCGGGCGTAGGCATCGGTCAGCCTGCCCTGATGGTCGTACTCGATGGTTGCGGCCGCCGCCGCCAGTGTCGCCCCGATATCGCCGGCGGTTCGACCGAAGGGCGTCTGGGCAAAGCTGCAGCCGGTGGCGATGACAGTGACGAGGAGGAGCGCGCCCGCGGCTCGATAAGCTCGCACCATCCGTCGGTCTCCCACCCTGTCGTCGCGGGTCGTGGCCTCACTCGATGCGCTGGAAAACGGCGCAGGCGTTCTGCCCACCGAAGCCGAAGCCGTTGGCGACGGCGGCGTCGACGCGCATGCGGCGCGCGACGTTCGGGACATAGTCGAGGTCGCAGAGGGGATCGGGTTCGGTCAGATTGATCGTCGGGGGGACGATCCCGTCCCGGATCGCCAGCACGCATCCCATCGACGAGACCGCGCCGGCCGCGCCGAGCAGGTGCCCGATCATCGACTTATTCGCGGAGATCGCGAGGTGCGAGGCGTGGTCGCCGAAGGCCAGCTTGATCGCGAGGGTCTCGGCGCGATCGCCGATCGGCGTCGAGGTCGCGTGGGCGGCGACATAATCGACCTGCTCGGGCGCCAGACCGGCCCGGGCGACGGCTTTCTTCATCGCCCGGGATGCGCCGGAGCCGTTCGGGTCCGGGGCGGTGATATGAAAGGCATCGGAGGTGTACGCCCCCCCACTTGCCTGGCACAACACGGTGGCGCCGCGTCGAACCGCGTGCTCCTCGGTCTCCAGGACCATCACCGCCGCCCCCTCGCCAAAGACAAAGCCATCTCGGCCATTGTCGAACGGCCGGCTCGCCTCCGCCGGGGCGTCGTTACGGCGGGAGAGCGCCCCCATGTTCGAAAGCCCGGCGATCGCCACGGGGATGATCCCCGCCTCGGTGCCGCCGGTGATCGCCACATCGACCTCGCCCCGCTCCAGCAGGTGAACCGCATCGACGAACGCCTGCACCCCGGCGGCGCACGCCGCGACCGCGGTGATCGAGGGCCCATGAATCCCGAACGTGATCGAGACCTGGCTGCTCGCCATGTTCGGGGCGAAGCTGGAGATCAGGAACGGACTGACGCGCGCCGGACCGACATCGCGCATCGTGTTGACTTCGCGCTCGATGGTGGGAATGCCGCCGCCACCCGTGTTGATCACCGCCGCGATCCGCTCCCGGTTGGCGTCGGTGATCTCTAAGCCGGCGTTGGCGATCGCTTCCCGCGTCGCGGCGACCGCGAACTGCGCGAAGCGGTCCATCCGGCGGGAAGCCTTCACGTCCATGAAATCCTTCGGGTTGAACCCTGGCACCTCGCCGGCGATCTGGACGGGGAGACCGGTGGCATCGAACGCCGAGATCGGCCGCACGCCGGACTCACCGGCAAGCGCCGCCCGCCAGAATGTGTCGGCGCCGATCCCCAACGGTGTTACCGCCCCGATTCCCGTCACGACCACCCGTGGCACGCCTGGCTCCCTTCCCCCGTCTGATCCGTGTCCGTTGCTATCCATCGCCCGCGCACCCCTCGTCGCTCCTCGTCCGGAGGATCGCCGCTGAGTGACCGATTGCGGTCGGCATATTCAGACGCCCCGAGCCGCGCGCTCGCGGTTGATCACTGGCAGACCGAGTTCCAGATCATCGACCGCGATGATCGAGACATCGCGGCTGATCCGCTTGATCAAGCCCGAAAGCACCTGTCCAGGGCCGACCTCGATAAAGGTGTCGACGCCCATGGCGATCATTTCCTGGACCGACCGCGTCCATTGAACCGGGCGCTCGATGTGAGACATCAGCTCCTCGCGGAGACCGTCGATCGTCGCGATGGCTTCGCCGCGACTGTTTCCGACGACCGGAACGCGCGGCGTCCGGAGCTGCACGCTCGCGATGAGCTCGCCGAACTGGCTCGACGCCTGGGCCATCAGCGGCGAGTGAGAGGCGATGCTGATCCCCAGCCGGGCGACGCGTTTGGCGCCTCGCTCTTTGGCAAGCTCCATCGCCCGGGTCAGCGCGCCGACCTCGCCCGAGATGACGGTTTGGCCGGGACAGTTATCATTGGCGACCACGACGATGCCATCGTGGCCGGCCTCAAGGCAGACATCGGCCAGTGACCCGGCATCAAGGCCGATCACTGCCGCCATCCCGCCAGGCTGCTCGTCGCCCGCCTGCTTCATCAGCCGCCCGCGCTCCCGGACAAGCCCCAGGGCGTCGGCAAAGTCGATCGCGCCGGCGGCGACCAGCGCCGTAAACTCTCCAAGCGAGTGACCGGCGACAACGACCGGGTCGAGGGGAGTGCCGGTCGATGCTGCCGCTTCCCGGACTGCTTCCAGGATGGCCACGCTGGCGGTGAGAATCGCCGGTTGGGCGTTGACGGTTTCTTCAAGCTCGGTGGCCGGGCCTTCAAAACAGAGCGTGCTCAGCGGAATGCCCAGCAGCTCGTCAGCGCGGTCGAAGATGCCTCGCGCGGTGGCCGACCCCGCATACAGAGCCTGCCCCATGCCGACGAATTGGCTTCCCTGTCCGGGAAAGACCAAGGCGACCTTCGTCATCGTCTGGCTCGGGTCATCCGCAGATCCATCGCTCGCCTGGTTATCCCCGCTCAGGGATCGATGGCCTCCCCCTTCCCACCGATGGAGGTGACCCGAAGAGTGTGGACCCGGTCAGGATGATAGCATGCGACTCCGTCCGCCCGATGCGTGGGATGATGCGGTTGCTTGACCGTTGATACCCGCGTGGTGCACCGTTATGCACGCGACCGTTCCGCGGAGTAGGAGGATCTCCATGCGCCAAGTCGGTATCGCGGCGTTCTGGCTCTCGCTTGCCGCCATCGTCGGGACCCTGGCTCTCGGCGGCTCAGCTCGGGCCGGGCTTCGCCTCCAGGATGCGACGCCGGTTGCGGGGACGCCGGTGGCCGTGCCTGCCAACAGCAGCTCGCCTTTTAAGACACTCGTGGCGTGGTATGCGCCCGACGCTTCGACCGAGTTTCTCGTCCTGACACCACTCACCACCGATCCCGGGCTGGTCGCCGCGCCAACCGCGGTCGCGACCGGTCAACAACCGGGTCGAGCGGATTTCCCCGCCGAGGGACTGCCGACGATGACGTTCGGCGACACGACCTTCACTGCATACTCCCCGAACCCCGACGAACCGGGCGCGGCCTACCGCTGGTCGTGGTTCGATGCGATCGAGGAGAAGCGGCCAGCAACCCTGGTGCTGCAAGTCACCGGGAGTGGCGGCGCCTACGAGGGGTACGTCGGCACGGCGACCTTTATCTCACGCGGGCAGAATGCCGGCGGTGTCCTGGTCCTGCTGGTTGGTCCGGCCGATGCGATTGCCGCCGAGACACCGGCCGCTGACGCCGCGGTCGACGACGCGCCGACCGACGTCCCGGTGGAAGAGGTGCCCGTGGAGGAGACGCCGGTGGCCGACGCCGCGCTCGACACGCAGGCCCGACTCTTCCGTCCCTAACGGTCGGAGCGACGCCTAGCCGGCCGATCCGGCGGCGACCACGGGGAGCGGCGACATGATGGCGCCGGGGTCGAGGCGACCGAGCAGATCGAGACCAATCTTTGCCCGTCGCACCCGCTCCCGGGTCAGGGCGACCGCCGTGGCTTCCAGGTGGGTGCCGCTCGGGTAGATGTTCGGCGCGTTTCGCAGCCCGAACTTCAGGTAGACCGGGGCCGCCACCCGGACGATCTCGGCGATCTCGTAGTGGCGGATAAAGCCGCCGATGTCATCCGGGACCTCGATATAGATATCGAGCGGCATCGCCGTCGCCTGCCGGATCGCGGCCAGCTGCGCGAGGCTGAGGTCGGTTGGGGTATTGAAGGTCGTCAGACCCATTCGCTCCAGCATCCGGATCGAGACCGGGTTGGCGGACCCAAGCATCACGGACCCTTTGAGGATCAGCTCGGTCTGCAGATCACCCGCCGCTCGCATTTCGCCGAGAACGGACAGCAGTCCTTCATCGGTGACGAGCACACTGGTGATCCCGTGAGCGCAGGCCCGGCGGACATCCTCCACCGCGTGGACGAGCTGGTCCATGCCGCGGACCTTCGGCGCCACGACCCGGCCGGCAGGCGAATAGGCCATCGCTCCGGTATCCCATCCCGCCCGGGGACCGACGAAGAGACTGACCTCAATGCCTCGTGTTGCCGCCAGCGCGGCCATCTCGTCGAGCTCCGTGTCGGTCAGCAGCATCACGCCGCTGCCCTGGCTGACACGATGGATCGGCACCTCAAAGGCGTCGGCGGCGTCAAAGACCATCTGCAGCGCGGCCGGTCCTTCGACCGAGGGGATCTCGATCCGGTACTGTCCACCGTCGGGAAATCGAGCCGCGGATGACGGCAACCCGTGGGCGTCACCGGTCGGCAACCCCATGCCTGCCAGAAACCGTCGCGTCTGATCCATGCCGTCCACGGTGCCTCCCCTGTCTCGCGTCCTCGCCGGTCTAGCATCGTAACGCGATGTGGTTCAGACGGCCACCGCCTCGACGCCGCGCCCGACGGGCGAGCGCGCATCAGGCCGGTGCGCGACCGATCACCAGGCAGGCGTTCTGACCACCCAGACCGAAGGAGTGCTTGGTCATCACCCCGATCTCGACCGCTCGGGCGTCGCCATGGACGACGTCGATGTGGATCGCGGGATCGGGTGTCCGGTAGTTCCGGGTCGGCGGGATGCACTGCTCGGCGATCGTGCGGATGGCGACCATGGTCTCAAGGGCGCCGGCCGCGCCCATGCAGTGACCGATCGCTCCCTTGATCGATGTCACCGGGATCGTTGTTGCCCGCTCGCCGAAGACCGCCTCGATGGCGACCGCTTCCGTCAGATCGCCGGCCGGAGTTGACGCCGCATGCGCGTTGATATGATCGACCGAGCCGGGGTCGACGCCGCCATCAGCCAGCGCCGCTGTGATGGCCCGGGCCGCGCCGAGACCTTCTGGATGTGGCGCGATCGGATGATAGGCGTCGTTCGAGGAGCCGAAGCCGAGAATCTCGGCGTAGATCCGGGCGCCTCGGGACCGCGCATGGTCGAGGTCTTCCAGAATCAAGGCCCCCGCACCCTCGCCGAGCACGAATCCGGCCCGGCTTGCGTCGAACGGACGGCTCGCCCGGTCCGGGTCATCGTTGCTATCCGTGACCAGAGCGCGCATCGCGGCGAAGCCGGCGATGAACAGCGGATGCTGATCCGATTCGACGGCGCCCGCCACCATCAGCGGCGCCCGGCCAAACTTCACGGTGTGGAACGCGTCGCCTATCGCCTGAGCCCCGGTCGCACAGGCGGTGACGACCGTCGAGCTCGGCCCGCCGAGTCCGAAGCGCGCTTGAATCGCAAAGGCGGCGAGGTTGTGCGGGAACATGACGTGAAGATGAGGCGGGACACGACTCGGACCTCGCTGCTGAAACGTGTCATAGGCGGGCAGCAGGTCATCGTAGGTGCCGCCGACGCAGGTCCCGAGCAGCGCCCCGCCAGCAGTGAGATCGGCTGTTCGCTCCCCATCCTCACCGACCAGACCGGCATCGATCAATGCCTCACCGGCCGCTTCGACCGCCATCCGCGCAAAACGGGAGGTGTTCCGGGCCGTTTTGCCGGTCAGAAACCGCGCCGGGATCGACGCCTCGTCGACGGCGCCGTGGAGCAGGCAGGGCTGATCGGTCGGGTCGAGGTCCGTCAGACGCCGGATGCCGCATTCTCCGGCCAGCACGCGCTGCCACGTTTGCTCGGCGCTGGACCCAAGCGAGCTGATCGCACCGAGCCCGGTGACGACAACCCGCCGCGGGCGCATTAACCCGGACCCGGCGCTCGCGCGAAGCGCGGCGCCACAGGCCATACAATAGGTTGCCTTGCCGGGATTGCCCTCGTCGCACTGCTCACAGGTGACCAACGGTCCGGTCTCGCTCATCGTGGTTCCTTCGTCGCTGATCTCGGGCGTCTCGCCTGATGCCGCGTCAGATCGCCAGGGGGACGGCGTGAGCGCCAGTATAGCGATCTCGCTTTTCAGCGCGGGGTCGCTCCCGCTCAGCCACGAAGAAGCGTGTACGAACAGAATAGTCTGAAACACCGTTTGTCATGGATACTATCGGGACAAAGGCACCGTGATCCAGATCACGGCGCCGGACGTTCAACAGACGATTCGCGGACACGGTTCAGCGCTGCACTCCTGCTGGTGACCAGGGCAATTCTCGTCTGGAGATACCGATATGTTTCGGCGACGCATCATGCTTGTTGATGATCATCCGATCTTTCGCGCTGGTCTGCGCCGGATCATCGATAGCGACGACAGGCTGAAGGTCGTCGCCGAAGCGACCAATGGCCACGAGGCGCTGCACCAGGCCGATACCCACCGGCCGGTCCTGGTGCTGATGGATGTGCAGCTTCCCGGAGTGACCGGGATGCAGATTGCCTCCGCCCTGCGTCGCCAGAGTCCGAACGTCGCGATCATGTTTCTGTCGATGCACGTCGATGAGGAGCGGTTGTTCGACGCGATCCGCGTCGGCGCGGCCGGGTTCGTGACCAAGGATACAGATCCGAGCGAGATTCTTCGCTCGATCCACGCGGTGCTCGGGGGGGAGAATCTGCTCCAGCATGCCGTCCTCTCAAACCCCAATCTCGCTCAGCGGCTCCTGGGCGAGTTTCGGGCGCTCAGCGATCAGAGCGATCCGATGGCGGCCCCGGAAGCGATTCTCTCGCCACGGGAGATGGAAGTGCTTGATTGTCTGGTGATGGGACAGTCGAACAAAGAGATCGGGGACGCGCTCTACATCACCGAGCAGACAGTCAAGAACCACATGACATCGGTCCTGAGAAAGCTGGCGGTCGAGGATCGTGTCGCCGCTCTTCGCTACGCGGTCGCCCATGGCTGGGCCGAGATCGGGCCACAGCCCTACGCCGACGTCGAACGGGCGCTCGACCCGGTCTTGCTGTCCCCTGGCGTGGAGACGTAGCGTCGTCGCCCTGCCGTCCACCGCGGGGTGAGGGCCGGTTCCGTCCCGTCGGCCCCAGGGGGTGACGGGGTCTCACCACTGGCGAACCGTGGTGCGATGAGCCACCGGGCCGTAGCAGCTCCGCTGCCCTGATATCGCCGGTCGCTCCATCGTGTCGATCGCTTCGGCGCGACGGGGAACCCGGGCGCACGTCGTGACAGCGGTGAGGGTGTGGTCGGGGCCCAGGGCGCATGCCATGCGCCCCTCCCATGAGTGGGTGGATGATCGGCTCCTGGGTGTCGTGGAAACGCGCGAACCGCCACACGGGCGCAGATCCGGCGCGTCGACCATCATCGCCGCCTGACGCCCATCGTCAAATCGTGGGGACGTGGCATCGACCCAGTCCGATCACTGACCACCCAGTCGCGCCACCGCTCCCGGTAGGGGCGCTGCTCGCCGCGCCCGCTTCCCCGACCACCACGTCACCGGTATCATGCCCACGTGTCCAGGTGTCCAGGTGTCCAGGTGTCCAGGTGTCCTGATCCGTGCCCGCGTCGCCACCAATGTCACGCCGCGCGCCCATCTGACCGACCACGTCGTCGCGATTGGCCGTGGCGTGAGGAAACCGGGCAACCGGCTCCACGAACGACGCCACGACATCACCTGGCATTCGAGGGCGACATGCAGCCTGAGATCGTTGTCGCGGCCGTGACACCTGTTCGCCTGCCAGGTGACCGGGATCGCTGAGGGGTCATCGCACGCTTAGGGGTCGACGAGGAGGATCTTCTCACCGCCGGACTCGGCGATTGCCCGCAGGGTGGTGCTCAGGCGAGTCGCCTCGGCCGTGCTCATGGTCAAACGCAGATGCGGTGCACCGTCGGCCGGACCAAGCTCAAGGACCATCTGCCCCCGGTCGGCGCGCACGACCGCCGCGCCGATGTCGCGTTTGACCTCGCCGCGGGTCGGCTCGGCGCCAAGCGTAGCGAGCAGCTCTAACCGCATCGCGTTGTTCCCTTCCCATGAACCGGTCCGCGTCGACCGCTTCCGCGCGTCCGGTGTCCAAACCCTGTCACCGGGCGTTCGACCGGCTGCCAGATCGTTTCCGGCCGGCGAACCGGCAGCGATGGACCAGGCCAGATTGGCATCCTCGGAGCACTGCCGCGCCAGGGCCCGATGTACCGATTTTAGCAGCGCAACGCTCGCCGGACAGACACCGGTTGCGCATAACTACACCGGGGCGTAGACTCAGGGCCGCGAACACGGGCTGGGCCCATAGGGTTGGTGGGTCAGGTTGAATGCAGCGTTCGCGTGACCGAGAGAATGTTGCATCGCCTCACGACAAAACTTCCGAAGGCGAAACCGGGGAGGAATCATGAGCCAGATCGATACCCTTGACGAGCAGATTCTCGGCGCGCTCCAGGCGAATGGCCGTCTGACGATGAAGGCGCTCGCCGAACAGGTCGGATTGTCGAGCCCGGCGATGATCGAGCGGGTCCGTCGGTTGGAAGAGCGAGGGGTCATCGATGGCTATCGCGCGGTGATCGTGCCGGCGGCCCTCGGCCGTCCGTTGACCGCGCTGATCTCGGCGGCGGTCGATCGCGCGGACTATGCGACCTTCCTCAACCAGGTTGACAACGACCCGGCGGTGGCCGAGTGCCACCGCACGACGGGTGAGGCGACCTTTCTGGTCAAGGTCTATGTCGCCGATACCGCAGCGCTGGAACGGCTCGTCGACGAGTTCGGGGCGGCCGGTGCTCGCTGCGAAACCTCGCTGGTGCTGTCGTCGCCCGTCCCGTATCGCGCGCTCACGCCGCCCGAAGGGGTGACGACCCCGCGCACCCGGCTCGGGCGCCGTCGCCGCGCCGCTGCTACCGGCAACGGCGTCGTCGCCAGCCCGCCTCGTCCCGCGGCCAAGCGTCCGGGCCGGCCGCGCGGCCGGCGGGCGGCCGACGATCGGGGCGCCTGACCTCTCAGTCACCGATGCCCCGACGCGCCTTGCCAGCCAGGTGGTTGGTGGCGATGGTGATGCCGCTCGTCGTGATGGTCGCGCTGCAGCCCACCAGCGCGCTAGCCCACCGGCCGTGGTTCAACAGTCCCGGCACACCCGATCCGCACTATCCGTATCGCCTGACCGACCTCGACATCTCTCAGGGGACCTACGGTGAGTTTGATCTGCCGTATCAGGTCGACTACTACGCGCTCCGGGCCGAACCCGGTTTCTCGCTCGATGTGCGGGTCGTCGTCCCGGATGTCCCGGCCCGTGCCGCGTTCCGGCCGGTGATGCTGCTGCTTGGTCCTGGTCTGCCCGTTCCTGACCCGGGAACGCCCACGCCAGGAAACGATGGCGCGGCGGCCGGTCTGGCCGTGTTCGATCCATCGGTCGAACCCGGATTGCTGGTGGCGACCAGTCCCCGGTAGGGTAGCTTCCTGGAGCCGTTCACGGGCACGACCTACGCGACCGGGCCGCGCCTCCAGCGCTGGCTGGCCGGCGGCGACTACCTTCTCGCGGTCTCCGCGCCCGACGGCGAGATAGGCACCAAGGGTCTCAGCGTCAACGGTGCCGAGCGGAATGGCGGCGACACCCAGTTCTGCTCACGCATCGGCCCCTACGAGCGCTGCGCGCCGCCGGACCGTGCTCGCCACGCCCGCCGCTCCCCGATAGCGCCACGCGGCGCGCGATCATCACACGATGATCGCGGGGTGTCACTCCCGGCGCGCCTCGGTCGCCCGCTTGCATGGAAACCCCGCTGGGGCCGTTCCGGCCCGGGCGCTACGGCGCCGGCACGACCGTCGGAGCGGGCGCGATCGTCGCGACAGGGGTGGCGGTGCTGATCGTCGTAGCGTCGTCGCGACGAATGGTTACGATGAATCCACCGACGATCATGGCGATCGTCACCAGGACGATCCCGAGCAGATGCAGCCGGGATTCGCGATCGGGTGTGGGCGACGACGCCGATGGCGGTCCGATCGTCATCGGGCTGCATCACCAGTCGGTCGGCGTGAGGCAGTCATCGCGCCAGCACCGACGTCCCGGACGAGGCACGTTGCGCCACCGGGACCCGCCTGGCCCATGGCAGACCACCCCGGCACGCCTCGCAGAGGCAGATGAACAGGATCGCCATCATCCCGGCGTGGGCCAGGGTGCTGATCACCGTCAGTCGCGACAGGATCACGAATCCCCCGATCAGCGCCTGCGCCACGACCGCTGTCAGCGCGGCCAGACTGGCCCGGTAGAGATCGGGTCGGGCGGCGCGGAAGGTCGAGGCCCAGACCACCAGCATCGCCACGATCGCCACGCTGGCGAGCGCCGCCACCCGGTGAGCGAACGCGGCACCGACGGCGCCGCTCAGCGGCGGAATCACTTCCCCGTTGCAGAGCGGCCAGGTCGAGCAGGCAAGATCGGCATTGGCGTGGCGGACATAGGCCCCGAGATAGGCGACCATGTAGGCCGCCAGCAGCGCTCCCCAGGCGGCCCGGCGGAAGCCGATCGGTACCGCGCGGTCATCTCGTAACCTCGCCCCGTGCAGGATCCGCATCGTCAGAAAGACGCTGGCAAAGGCGATCAGCGAGATCCCGAAGTGGAGAGCCAACACGCCGGTCGCCTGTGGCGAATGGACCGCCCAGGCACCCATCCCCGCCTGGAGAAAGAGCGAGATGACCATCACCAGCGCCATCCACTGAACGCCCGGATGGCGGCGGCGATAGAGCCAGGCGCCCGCGGCGACCGCCATGATCAGGAACCCTTCGACCCCGGTGACGGCACGGTGGCTGTACTCGATCAGCGGCGCCCGCGCAATCGCGGGGAGCAGCTTGCCCTCGCAGAGTGGCCACGAGCGGCCGCAGCCTTCACCGGAGCCGGTGGTGGTCACCGTGGCGCCCATGATCAGCACCAGGAACATCCCGGCGGTCGCCGCGATCGATAGCCGCTTGATCGCCTGCTCCATCAGCGTCCTCGCCGTCACGACCTCCGGGAAATCATCCTGAGGAAGCATGACCGGAGAGCCGCCTCTCGCGCAAGCCTGGACGACCAGGAAACGGGATCGGCTACATCATCGCCCGCCGAGCATACCGCCGGTTTCGGCCCCGAACGTCGGCAGGAGGCGACGTGCCTGTGCTGGGACCGCGACACGGCCACCCCGGCTGATGCGCCTCGACACGCATGTCGACGGAGCATTCCCGCGAACAGGGGAACCGTACCGCCGACCCGTCTCGTCCGCCCCTCACTTGGAAGATGCCCGCGTAGCGTGCCGTCCTACGGACCCTGGTTCGGACCGAGACGGGGATCGATGGGAGGTGGATAGCCGAAATAGCCCGTGGTGGTGCCGCCCTGATATTGATATCCGGCCGCCTGCGCGTAGCGGTTGATACTCTCGGCCGCGCCCCCGACATATTTGCCGCCGTTGGCGCGAATGTCCTTCATGGCCGCTTCCAGCTCGGCGCGCTCGTAGGCGGAGAGCTGGTCGCAGCGCAGGTCCGGCCCGTCGCCACGGGCGAGAATCTCCCGCTTGTTGCCACTTTGTTGGGTTGCCTTGTGCCCGGTTGCGGCGCAGATCGGCGCTTCGGTGATTCCCGGCGGACGCGGGAAGTCATGGGGCACATCCTGCCCATCCGGACCAACCAGCAGTCTGGCAAACTCGGGAGTTTGGTGCATCACCTTCATCAGCGTGGACCAGATCGGGCCCGCACCCTGGATGCCGTCGATCTCCTTCAGCGGTTCGTTGTTGGTGTTGCCGACCCAGACCCCGATCACCAGGTCGGTCGTGTAGCCCATCGTCCAGATGTCTTTCCACTCGTTCGTGGTGCCCGATTTCGCCGCGGTCGGTCGGCGGAGCTGGTCCTGGGTCTGACCGAAGAGGTTCTGGCTGGAGAAGATCATCGAGCGCGCCTGGTTGTCGGTCAGAATCGACGTCACCTGGTAGGCATGCTCCGGCTGGATCACCTGCTCCGCCTTCTGCAGCACCGTCTTGTGGTCGAGCTCATAGAGCACGTTGCCCTGGCTGTCCTCGATCTTGAGAATCGGGTTGGCGGGCACGTATTTGCCATTGTTGGCGATCGTCGCGTAGGCGTTGACCAGTTCCAGCGGTTTGACCTCGCCAGCGCCGAGCGCGATCGCCGAACCGTAATCGGACGGATCGCGGGTCAAACTCGTTCGGAAGCCGACGCGATGGGCGAAATCGATGAAGTTGGCTACCCCGACATGCTCGACCGCCTTCAGCGCGGGGATGTTGAGCGAGTTGGAGAGGGCGATCCGGGCGGGCACCGCGCCGTAGAACTGACCGGTGTAATTGTTCGGGATGTAATAGGGTGACGGGTTGCCGAACTCGTCGACGCCGTTCGGCGTTTCCCGGACGTAGGTCGTGTCCATGATCACGGTGGCGGGGTTCCAGCCGTTCTCGAACGCGGCGGCGTAGACGATCGGCTTGATCGCCGACCCCGGTTGCTGGTCCGAGGTCATGATGTTGTTCTGACCTTCGATCAGCGCGTTGTCGAAGTTGGCCGAGCCGACCATCGCCAGAATCTCACCGCTCCACGGCACCATCGCGGTCAGCGCGGCGTTGCTGGCGTTGTAGGCGGCCAGGTTCACGACCTGATCGGCGACGATCTGCTCGGCCCGATCCTGGACATCCGGGTCGAGCGTGGTGGTGATCGTCAACCCACCCCTGGTCAGGATATCGTCGCCGTAGGTATCGACGAGATACTTGCGGACGTAGGTGACGAAGTGCGGCGAGTCCTGGATCGCGTTGGTGCGGTTGTCGCGGAGCCGCGACTGCAGATCTTCCTGGAACGCCGCGTCGGCCTCAGCCTTCGTGATGTAGCCATGCTGCGTCATCTGCTGCAACACGTATTTCTGGCGCTGCTTGGCCAGCTCGAAGTTGTAGACCGGGTCGTAGTCGCTGGGCCGCTGCGGTAAGCCGGCCAGCAGGGCGGACTCGGCGAGATCAAGCTCCGACGCATGCTTGTCGAAGAAGGTTTGGGCCGCCGCCTCGATCCCGTAGGACCGCTCGCCATAAAAGATTTGGTTGACATACATCGTCATGATGTCGTGCTTGCTGTACTCGCGCTCGACCGCGACCGCCGCCAGCGCTTCTTTCCCTTTGCGCTTGTAGGAATACTCGTTGCCGATCTCGGTGTAGAGGGAGCGGACCAGTTGCTGGGTGATGGTCGACGCCCCCGACGAGCCTGCCCCGGTCAGATTGATCGTGAAGCCGCGGACAATCGCGAATGGCTCGACCCCGCGGTGGGTCCAGAACGTGGCATCCTCGGCCGCCACCGTCGCATCGATCAGATCGGGCGCGACCTTGTCGAGCGGCACAAAGGTCCGCCAGCCGGCGTTGGGATCATCAATCTCCTGGAGCAGCTTGCCGTTGCGGTCGAGGATGCGCGTCGATTGAAAGGTATCGGCGGCGATCAGCGCGGCGTTGGGCAGGTTATCGTTGACCTCTTTGTAGGCGGCCATCGTGCCGCTCACCCCGGCGATCGTTGAGACGATCATGGTGGCGAATCCAACGAACAGCGTCAGCACCAGCAGCTGGACGCCGACCAGGATCCAGCGGGTTCGATTGCCGTTCGACCGGCGGCGACCGGTGATCTGGGGCAGCAGCTGGGGTGGCAGCGTTCGTGGGCTGCGCCCGGCCAGCGTCGCACCGTAGCGGGAAGTGCGGCGGCGGACCCTTGAATGACGCCGGCTGGCGCGGGTGATCGTACCGTGGCTCATCGTCGATGGGGACTCCAGATAGGGGGCGAGGTGGGGAGGCACAGGGCGACATCGTCGCCAGACGTGTTCGCATGGTACCACGCGCGCATGCCCAGACCCCCCACGAGTGGACAACGTGGCGTTACCACCCGGGTGTCAATGGCGACCCGCCACGGCCGGGCACCAGGGCGCGCCACGGTGCCCCTGAGCTCCCTCACCCCCTGCCCCCTCTCCCACACGGTGGGAGGGTCGGCGTCATCAGAACGGCGGCGCCGGGAGGGCGGCGGTCACGACGCATCCCCGCCGCAGCGCCCGGAGGGCGTCGTGGTCGCGGGTCCGCTGCTGATGGCGCAGTCAGCGGGTGCCCGGGACGGAGCGCGCGACCTCGCAGCCGGTGGACCGCGCGGGGTCCCGCCCCGGCTGAAGCCCGACCTCCAGCACCAGCAGCGGGGTCCCTCGGAAAGGTCGGGCGCGGGGATGTCCGTCCTGCGGTCACCGCGCGAGCCCCGCACCGCCGCGATCCAGGCGGTGCGGGGAGCGGCCCGGCCCGGGGCGGCGGGGGTCGCGCTTGGGCGCCTGACCCCAATCACTCGGGGCGCCGCAGGCGCGTGCGCGCTGAACACCAGGGTCGACACTGGCGCTGCGCCCGGCGGCGGGGCACGGCGACCCGGGATGGCCGGGATCAGGGCGGGGCGCCTGGGCTGAGCGCTGGGCGAAGCTGCCTCATGCTGGCCGGGAGTCCGCCGTCGGTCCGGGCAACTCGTGAGGTGACCGCCGACCCTCAACGTGTGACAGAGGGGTGGCGCGGAGCGCCGGGGTGAGGGCGCCCCGCCGTTCGATCCGGCAGGGCGCCCTCACCCCCACCATCTGTTCACCTATGACACGGAGAGCCCCCTCTCCCAGGCGTTGGGAGAGGGGGCAGCGGGCGAGGGCGATGGAGGCTGACTAGCCCGTCGTGCCCGCGCCGCGATCCTGATCGCTGTAGTACGGGGCCGTCCGCCCGGAGCTGTCGACGACGGTCCCGGTTGTCCCAAGCTCACGGGTTGTCGACCCACTCGCCATGGAGGATTGCGCTCCGTCGCCGCTCTTGGACTTGATCATCTCGGCGAGCTGCGGGAACGCCTCGTCGACGGTGGAGCGAATCCGCTCGGTCAGGGAACCCATCAGTGTTGAGGCGATATTCGAAATCGCATCATCCAGTCCGGAGGTGCGGGCGGCCTCACGCAGGCTGTTGGTCACCCCACCACTCGATCGTGTGCTGCTCCCGCCGGTGGTGCGGTCCTCGCTGGAGCGATGCTCACCCTTGTCGCCGCCGGTCAGCCCGCCGAGCAGAAAGCCGCCGACCAATGCCGCGCCGATGGTGACCAGCGGCCGCTCCTCGGCCTGCCGCTTGACATCGAATCCTTCTTTCATCTTCGAGAACGTCTGATCGACCGTCTCCGAGACCTTGGTGACGGTCTGGTCGAGGGTCTCGGTCACCGTATCGCGGGCCATCATCGCGGTGTCGCGGACGGTGTCTTTGGCCTGCTGCGCCGTGTCCTGGACCCGCGTCTCGATCTGATCGATCTTCTGCGCCGCGTTGTCGCGCTTCTGATCTATTTCTTGACGGAGCTGATCTGCTGTTTGGCCCATTGCTGGTCCTCCTTCAATGTCTCGATCGTTTGATCCGGTTTCAGGCTGCTGGCCTGAAGCTTCTTGCGCCCATTCAGCGCCAGGATCGCGGCAATCGCCAGCAGGACGAGCGAGACGATCCCTGCCGAGAGCCACAATTCTTCGAGCGCCTTATCAAGGAGATGGATACAGGCGAAGATGAGATAGAAAAACCCGACCAGCCCGACGAACGCACCGGCCGCGATCGCGCCGATCCCCTTTCCGGCACCCGTCGCATCCTCTTTGAGTTCGGTCTTCGCGAGTTGAATCTCAGCCCGAACGAGGTCCTGCAGGTCCTTGAGCAGACCGGAGACGAGTGAGCCGATGCCCTCGCCACCCTCCGCTGAGGAGCCTGATCCCGAGCTTGCCTGATAGGTCGGCCGCGGCGCGCCGCGCTCAAACTCTTGACTCATGCGCCCTCCCCTGCCCCGCCGTTATCGGAGTGCTTTCGACACGAGGAAGCCCACACCAGCCGCCACTAACAATGATTCCATCGGGCGCTTCCGGATGAGCGCCTCAATCTCAGTCACGAGCTGATCGGTATCTTTGCCTTGCAGGTACTGAGCCGCGGTATCGAGCTTGTCGGCGGCAGTCGTCGCGGCCGACTGCATGGCGCCGCCGTCGGTCCCTTCCGCCTTGCCTCGCAGCATCTCTGCCGCGCGATCAAGACCACCAGCGGCCTTCTCGATCCCCGCGTCAGCCTTCGCCGACGCCTGCTCGCCCACCTGACCGGCTTTCTCCTTGGCCGTGCCGGCGACCTGGCCCGCCTTCTCCTTGGCGGTATCGACGGCCTGACCGGCTTTCTCTTTCGCCTGGTCGGCAGCTTGACCGGCCTTCTCCTTGGCCTGGTTGGCGGTGCTGCCCGACTCCTGGGTCCCACTGCCCCAGTCCGCGCCGCTGGTCGACGCCTGGCTCGATGGGGTATCCCAACTCGCACCACTGACGCCGCTCCCGATATCGGCGAGCGGTGTCTCTTCGAAGGCGGTCTCGGTGCTCGACTCCTCGGACGGAGTCTCGCCATAGCCACTATCGGAAGGCATGCTCCCAAATGTGCCACGTTCACTCATAAGGCTTCTCCAGTCATCGACTGACCCGGCGCGCAAGAGGTCGCGTCCGCTACCCCGATACAACGCAATCCGGGTGCCAACCAGTCACGGGACCACCGTCCCGCGCAACCGGGACTACTCCGGCACGATTGGCACCGGCGCCGGATCGCCTGGTCGAGCGAACAGAAAGCCCTGAACGAGGTCGGCGCCGTGGTCCCGCAACCAGCGCCATTCGCCGGTGGTCTCCACCCCTTCGGCGACCGTCTGGATGCCGCAGGCATGGGCCGCCTCCAGCAGCTTGCTCGCCAGGATCGCCTTGAATGGGTCCTGATCGACCCCGCGAATCAGGGCGATGTCAAGCTTGACGAAATCTGGTCGAAGCTGCGTCAGGAGGGCGAGCGAGCCGTAGCCGGAGCCGAGATCGTCGAGCGCAACCTGGAATCCGGCCTCCCGGTAAAAACTCAGGACGTTGAGCAAATGTCCGGTGTCCCGGACCTCCTCGCTCTCGACCGCCTCGAAGACCACTTGCTCCGATGGGATCCCCGCCGCTTCGATGGCGCGAACGGTGCTGCGCAGGCAGAACGTCGGATCGTAGATGGAGGTCGGGACGAAGTTGATGAAGATGCGCGTTGTGATTGCCTGCCGGTGTGCGCTGCGAATCGCCCCCAGGCGGGCGGCCAGATCGAGCTGGAAGAGCAGGTTCGCGTCGGTCGCCGCGGTGTACAACGTCCCCGGCGGGATCAACTCACCGTCCGGAGCCAGTCCCCGCATTAGACATTCGTAGCCGAAGATCTCGGCCGGCGCCGTGGCACGGACGATCGGCTGCAGGTGCGTTGTCAGCCGCTCATCGCGCAGCAGATCGACCAGCCAATCGGCGCGCGCCGTTGCCGCCAGCGCGCGCAAGGACCGCGCCTGGACGATGTCGTGGATGTCCGGAGTCCCCCCGGCCGCCACCAGAAGGGTCCGCGTATCGGTCTGCTCGGCGGCGGTTAGCCTGGCGAGCAGGGCATCGAGGACCGGATGGAGATCGCCCGGTGCCAGATCGACCCGGAGCAGCCCATCGTCGCCGGTGTCGACCGCCGCGCCGGTCTCCCGCAGGACCCGGCGCACGGTGCCAGCGGTATGGGAGAGTGGCGGCGCCAGAAACAGCGTCGCCCGCTCCGGCAGCGGTGGCGGCAAGATCTCGCACCGCCCGCAGGGGCGATGCTCGCGGCCCTGCAGCGCCGGGACCATTGTGAGGGTGGCGTTCTCGCCGCCATCATTGCCAACGATATCCATCATTCCTACCTGTCGCCTCAATGGAGGCACATCATCAGTCGTTACGGGTACGCGCGCTCCGGCTTCGCGGATCAGCGGCGGACGACCGCGCACCATGGCATCGATGCCCTGTCAGCCACCACGCGCTCAGTGGTCCGGGATACCCCCCATCGCAGAACGTGCGCCGCGCTGACATTGCCGTGTCGTTGAGCCGATACCTTCGCCTCGACCCCGTGGCCATTGTCCCGCTAAGCTACGCACCAGCGACGCTTCCACCCGCGACAAAGGAGTCTCCACGTGCCTGCTTTCCCCGTGCGTTCGATGCTTGTCCTCTCCACGCTGCTGATGCTCGCCCCGGCGACGGCGCTCGCCCAGGACAGCTCGAAGTTCGACCAGATCGTCGCCGAGACCGCGAAGCTCCGGGGATTGCCGGTCAAGCAGGCAATCGTCCAGGATCACCTGACACGCAAGCAGCTGGAAGAGCGCCTGCGCGACGATCTGGCGACCGACTATCCACCTGACGAGGTGGCCGCCGACGATCGCGCGCTGGAAGCGTTTGGTCTGATCCCGGAGAAGACCGATCTGGGTCAGCTCGTGCTCGACCTCTATACCGAGCAGATCGCCGGCTTCTACGACCCGGAGACCGACGAGATGTATGTGATCGGGGACGGGAAGAGTCTCTCCGCCGAGGAGGAGTTCACCTATTCGCACGAGATTATCCACGCGCTCCAGGATCAGTCGTTTGATCTGGAGGCGGTTCAGGCGCCGGTCGAGGATGGAACCAACGACGACCAGGCGACCGCGATCGTCGCGATGATCGAGGGCGATGCGGTGCTCGGTTCGGTCGAGTATGTGCTGGCCCATCCGGTCCTGGCCGGCAAGCTGGCCCTGGTCGATACCCCTGATTCGCCGCAATTCGACAGCGCCCCAGCGGTCATCAGCCAGAGCCTGCTCTTTCCCTATACCACCGGTCAGGCATTTGTCGCCGCCCTTCGCGAGGATGGCGGATGGGACGCCGTCAACGCCGCCTACGCCGATCCCCCTGACACCACCGAGCAGGTGATGCACCCCGAGAAGTACCTGAAGCGGGACGACCCCACGGCCGTGACCCTGCCCAGCCTGGCGGCTGCCCTCGGCGGCGGCTGGACCAAAGCGGAGGAGAACAACTTCGGCGAGTTCCAGACCGCGGTGCTGCTCGCCGATCTCAAGGTCGGCGAGGGGTTTGACGCCGCCGGCGGCGCGAACCTGCCCGAGGAAGCGACGACGGCCGCCGCTGGCTGGGACGGCGATCGCTACGCGGTCTGGGCGAAGGGTGACGACGACGTGATCGTCTGGCAATCGGTCTGGGACAGCAGCGACGATGCGACCGAGTTCTCCCGGGCGATGCAGGCGCACGATGCGAAACGCTTTGACAGTAGCTGGGAAGGCGAGTCCCCGGATGACATTGCCCTGCAGGCCACCGGTAGCTTCGCCCGGATCGTCCAGGACGGCGAGACGATCACCTACGTGCTCGCCCCAAACTTGAAGCTCGCCGACGCCGCCCTCTCCGCGCTGCCCGGCGCCTAGCACGTCCGACGGCGACCATCAGCGACGATCGACCCCTCCAGCGGCGTGCGGCCCCGTCCTGCGGTCATCGGGGAGGGAGTGGGATGCGCCACATCCTCGTCGACTGGATAGGTCGGACTCCTGCCGAACCAGTCGATGCGCGGCCGGTGGGCATCGCGCATGCTGAGGGGGTAATACGATCGCGGTGCGGGGATAGGTGAGACAGGTGCACGGTTTCTACTGGCTGATCGATGGGGTGCTGGCGGGCAGCCCCTGTCCGGGCGGATGGCCGATTCGCGGCGCGGAGGCGGAGCCAGTACCGGCGCTCGATGCCGATCTCACCTGGCTGCGCGGTCAGGGCATCGGCGCGATTCTGTCGCTGACCGAGGCGTCGCTGCCTGCCAGTGCGCTCGCGCGGCACGACCTGATCTGGCAACATCTCCCAGTCGACGATCTGCGGGCGCCCAGCCCGGAGCAACTGCTGGAGGCGCTCGCCTTCATCGACCGTGCCCGGTTGCAGGGTCGCCGGGTGGCGGTCCATTGCCGCGTTGGCCAGGGACGGACCGGTACGATTCTGGCGGCCTATCTGATTCGTGGCGGTATCGGCGCCGATGCCGCCCTCCAGCGGGTGCGCGCGGTCTGTCCCGGTGCGGTCGGCAGCCCGGAGCAGGAGCAGGCGCTCAGCCGCTTCGCCCAGGACCGCGACTGGCTCGTGTGATCGGGTGCACGGTCACCGGGACAAGATCGAGCATGATCGATAACAGCAAACGGGCAGAGGGAGCACTGGTTGGGCGGGGCGAGCTGCCGATCGATCTGATCGCCGTCCGTGCGACCAGGGTGGTCGTTGAGCACCGGTGCGGTCAGGGCGATCGCGCCGCCCTTGTCCGACATCGGATCGTGGGTCACGGGGTACAGGGAACGTGTCGAGGAATCAGCGGCGGGGAGCGGCACACCGGCGCCGGGTCTGGACGGCAGGGCCGCTTGCCGTTGCTCGGCCACCCTCGCCCGAAATCGTCAATTGCGGTGATGGCTCCTGTTACGGGGCGGCCCCTGGGAGAACGATGACGCGACGCGTCCGGGTGAGTGGGGGGCGGGATACCGATCGTTTGGAAGCGTTCAGCGACGGCGTGATCGCGATCGCCATGACGCTGCTCGTGCTGGAGGTGCGGGTCCCGGAGCAGGCATCGGTCGGCAGCAACGACGAGCTGTGGCGGGAGCTGGCCCGGCTCTGGCCCGCCTATCTCGGCTACCTGGTCAGCTTTGTGACGATCGGCATCATGTGGGCCAACCACCACCAGATCTTTCGCTTCATCGCGCGGACCGATCATTACCTGGTGCTCAGCAACATCCTCTTTCTGCTCTGGATCGGGATTCTGCCCTTTCCGACCGCGCTCCTGACCGAATACCTCGGTCATGCTGGTGAGCGCACCGCCGGGATCGTCTACAGCGGCTGCTTCTTGATGACCGCGCTTTCCTACAACCTGCTCTGGCGATATCCATCGCACCGCGGGCGGCTGATCGCCGCCGAGGCCGACCTGCGGGTGGTGGCGAGCATCACCCGGCGCTTCAATCTCGGACCGCCCGCCTACCTGCTGGCCTTTGTCCTCTCCTTCTTCAGCACCATCGCCAGCCTGGTCCTGCTGCTGCTGGCGCTCCTCTACGTCCTCCCCATCGCCGACGCGGACCGCTGAGGCGAGCCCTGAGAAGATTCGCTCCGGGCGACGGCCAGCTCGCGCCCGGGCATGGACGGGCGCATGGCGGGCTGCCTGGCGTGGCCACGCATCCTCCTTCGCCGTGAGTCATTGCGCTCTCTGGCGCGCGGACTCGTTTCTGGCGCTGGCGACGGGTCAGGAGAGGGCCATCGACGCGGATCACGGGCACGTCGACGACCACGACTGAAGACGGGTTGCCCTGACGTCCGTCCGTGGAGTGGCGGTCCTTACTGGTGTCCATTCTCCTGGATCGGCGCGGCCCAGCCGGCGCGGCCGATCAGCGGGACGAAGCGGACCGGGCCGAGGCGGCGCTCGGTCGTCTGAGCGCCGTCACGAGTGACGACGACGAGATGTTGATCCTCCGGCTCGCCGATCGGGATCACCAGCCGGCCCCCATCAGGGCGGAGCTGCTGGAGGAGGGGCGGGGGCACGCGCGGACCGGAGGCAGTGACCATGATCCGGTCGTAGGGGGTGCCAGGGGGCCAGCCGGTGGTTCCATCCCCGACATGAATCTCGACGTTCGCGATCCCCAGTTCGGCCAGGCGGGTGGTCGCTCCGTGGGCGAGGGTGGCATGGCGCTCGACCGAGACCACCGCGCCAGTCTCCACCAGCGTGGCCAGGATCGCTGTCTGGTAGCCGGAGCCGGTGCCGATCTCCAGCACCCGCTCGCCGCCCTGTAATGCCAGTGCCTCGGTCATGATCGCGACGACGAACGGCTGTGAGATCGTCTGCCCGGCGCCGATCGGCAGCGCTACGTTGGCCCAGGCGTCAGGCAAGGAGGCACCGGGCACGAAGCGTTCGCGTGGCACCCTGGCGATCGTCCCCAGTACGCGCTCGTCGCGAATCCCCTGCTGCCGCAGCTCAGCCAGCAATGCCGCGATCACCTCATTTCGCGCGTTCTGCCCCTCGTCCATCACGGTCCTCGGTCGGGTTCTCTTGCCAGGGGTGGCGATCACCCGTCACTGCTGACCGCCGCGTCCGCCCTGGATCATCACGCAGGAGCGGCGATCTCCACCGTCCGTTCGGCCGGAGCTTCGACCATGACGGACGAGACAAGCATGCCACCATCCGCGAGGAGTACGCCGGTAACATCGGAGAGACCGGCGCACGACGACATCAACAGGACTGACCGTGGATCACCCCTTGCCTGGGAAAGTGGTCTCTCTGCTGCTCGATGCCTGGTGATCGTCTCCCCCAGGAGAACCCGGGTGTTGGGGCATGAAGGCATTGACAACGAGCGGCGACTCTCCTAGTGTACGTACACTCGCGACGCGCACAGTTCGTGGCAAGCCGGATCGGCGGTGATCGGGTCTTCCGCGTCCGACGGGCGAGCCGCTTTTCCGGGACGCGGGAGGCGATATCCAGTGGTCGAATCGATCGATGATCTGTGACGCTGAGGCAACCAGTTGACCGGCTGCATGGCCCAGGATATACTACATCTAGTGGCAATGGCTGAACTCTATCACCAGATATCGGATATCGGTCGAGGGAATCAGCAGCGCCCCTTCCCGCGCTGAGACGAGCGATTGGCACCAGCGTTGACCGTAGAACGGCTGGCCCATGGTCTCGCGACATACCTTTTTTCAGGAAGATGACTGAAGGGGTCACGCGGTCCGACAGATGGCGCGACGACGCGGTGGTGCCGGGACATGCGGTTCGACAACGAGCGATGGTGGAATTGATGGAGACGGGGCGGCGGGTCGTCGCTACGGGGCGATACGGAGGAGTGGGACCAGGATGAGCAAGACGAAGGCGAGCGGGTTGGCGATCGAGCGCCGCTTTACGACCGCGGGCGAGGATCCGTTTGCCGCGGTCGAGTGGACGACCCGGACGTCCCGGATCTCGAATACCGACGGATCAGTGGTCTTTGAGATGGCCGATGCCGAGATTCCCGCGAGCTGGTCGCAGGTGGCGGCCGACATCATGGTCTCGAAGTACTTCCGCAAGGCGGGGGTCCCCCAGGTCGATGCCGCTGGTGCGCCGGTCCTCGACGACGCGGGTGCGCCAGTGCTCGGGCCCGAGCGCTCGGCGAAGCAGGTCATCCATCGTCTCGCCGGCTGCTGGCGTCACTGGGGTGAGAGTCACGGCTACTTCGCTACCGCGGAGGACGCCCAGGCCTTCTACGATGAGATCTGCGCGATGCTCCTCCATCAGATGGCGGCGCCCAACTCTCCCCAGTGGTTCAACACGGGTCTCGCCTGGGCCTACGGCATCACCGGTCCGGCGCAGGGTCACTTCTACGTCGATCCGGCCACCGGCGAGGTGACTGAAAGCCAGGACGCCTACACGCGTCCTCAACCACACGCCTGCTTTATCCAGAGTGTCGAGGACACCCTGGTCGGCGACGGCGGGTTGATGGACCTCTGGGTGCGCGAGGCGCGCATCTTCAAATATGGCTCCGGCACCGGCACCAACTTCTCCCGGATTCGCGGCGAGGGCGAATCGCTCTCCGGCGGCGGCACCTCGTCCGGCCTGATGAGCTTCCTGCGCGTTGGCGATCGGGCCGCCGGCGCGATCAAGAGCGGCGGCACGACCCGGCGGGCCGCCAAGATGGTCACCCTCGACCTCGACCATCCCGACATCGAGACCTTCGTCACCTGGAAGGCCGACGAGGAGAAGAAGGTCGCCGCTTTGATCGCCGCGGGGTACCCAGCCGATTACAACGGCGAGGCCTATTCGACCGTCTCCGGTCAGAACTCGAACAACTCGGTCCGCGTTCCCACCCCCTTCATTGAGGCCGTCGAGCGGGACGGCGAATGGGATCTGATTCGCCGCACCGATGGCAAGGTGGAGAGGACGGTCCGTGCGCGCGATCTCTGGCAGCGGATCGCCGAGGCGGCCTGGCAGTGCGCCGACCCCGGGCTGCAGTTCGACACCACCATCAACGAGTGGCACACCTGCCCCGAGGGTGGCCGGATCAATGCAAGTAATCCGTGTTCAGAGTATATGTTTTTGGATAATACGGCCTGTAATCTGGCGAGCCTGAATTTGCTGAGGTTCTTCGATGTCGACACCGGACACTTCGATATCGCCGCCTACCGGCATGCGGTCCGCCTCTGGACGGTGGTGCTGGAGATCAGCGTGCTGATGGCGCAGTTCCCGAGCGAGGAGATCGCGCGGCTCTCCTTCGACTACCGCACCCTCGGTCTCGGTTACGCCAACCTTGGCACGGTGCTGATGCTGCTGGGGATGCCGTACGACTCCGATCAGGCTCGGGCCTACGCCGGAGCGGTGACAGCGCTGATGACCGGCGAGAGCTATGCGGCCAGCGCCGAGATGGCCGCCCATCTGGGGGCGTTCCCCGGCTACGCGGCCAACGAGCGCCACATGTTGCGGGTGATCCGGAATCATCGCCGGGCGGCCTACGATGCGCCGGCCGAAGAGTACGAGGAGCTCTCCGTGCTGCCGATGGGGATCGATCCGGCGGTGGCCCCGGCGGATTTGCTGGCGGCGGCTCGCGAGAGCTGGGATCGCGCGCTGGCCGAGGGCGAGCGGCATGGCTACCGCAACGCCCAGACGACCCTGCTCGCGCCGACCGGCACGATCGGGCTGCTGATGGACTGCGATACGACCGGGGTCGAGCCCGACTTTGCGCTGGTGAAGTTCAAGAAGCTGGCCGGTGGCGGCTACTTCAAGATCGCCAACCAGAGTATCGAGCCGGCGCTGCGCAACCTCGGCTACAGCGCCGCCGAGCAACGCGACATCCTCACCTATGTGCTCGGTACCCTCTCGCTTGAGGGTGCGCCGCATATCAACCGGGAGTCGCTGCTCGGGAAGGGACTCATCGACGAGGATCTGGCCAGGATCGAGAAGGCGCTGCCGGGCGTCTTCGAGCTCTCGTTCGCGTTCAACGCCTGGACGCTCGGCGAGGCGGCGCTAGGCCGGGTCGGGGTCTCGCTGGAGCAGGCCAGCCAGCCAGGCTTCGATCTCCTCACCGCGCTCGGGTTCAGCCGCGCCCAGATCGAGGACGCGAACGAGCAGATCTGCGGCACGATGACGGTTGAGGGGGCGCCGTTGCTGAAGCCGGAACATCTGCCGGTCTTCGACTGTGCCAACCGATGCGGGAGGAAGGGGACGCGCTTCATCCATCACATGGGGCACGTCAAGATGATGAGCGCCGCCCAGAGCTTCCTCTCCGGCGCGATCTCGAAGACGATCAATATGCCGAACGAGGCGACGGTCGACGATGTGACCGACGCTTACCACGAGAGCTGGAAGCACGGTCTAAAGGCGATGGCGCTTTATCGCGACGGGTCGAAGCTGAGCCAGCCGCTCTCGACCAAGAGCGATGTCGGCCTCAAGGAGGGGACCGAGGACGAGGTCGCCCGCGAGGAAGCGATTCAGCAACGGATCGACGAGGCGGTCGCCGCCGCGCTGGCGACTATCCAGGGGGCCGCGACGCCCGTGGCCGCCGAGCTGCCGATGACCGAGCCGGCCTCTCCGGCGATGCCGGCCCTGGTGGCGGCGGCAGCGCCAAAGCCTTCCGTCTCCGATATGCCGACGCATGGCCCGTCGCGGCGGCGCCTGCCGGCCAAGCGCACCGGCTTCACCCAGGAAGCGCGGGTGGCGGGCAACAAGGTCTTCCTCCGCACCGGCGAGTATGAGGATGGCGCGCTCGGCGAGATCTTCATCGACATGCACAAGGAGGGCGCGGCCTTCCGCTCGATGATCAACTGCTTCGCGATCTCGATCTCGAAGGGGTTGCAGTATGGCGTGCCGCTGGAGGAGTTCGTCGACACCTTCACCTTCACCCGCTTCGAGCCGCAGGGGATGGTCAGCGGTCACCCGAACATCAAGCAGGCGACCTCGATCATCGACTACGTCTTCCGAGTCCTTGCCCTGGAGTATCTGGGTCGGACAGACCTGGTCCAGGTCCAGCCGGTGGAGGATGTCGCGGGCGAGGACGCGGGGTTGATCATCGGCGGCGGTGGGACCGATGATGGGTCATCCGTCACCGCGACCGCGCAGCCGACCGCGACCGCCCCGGTGACGGCCGCCGCCGGCGCCGCCACGGCGCAGCAGGCCGCACCGGCCGCTGTACCAGCTGCTACGGCGGCCTACGCGAACGGTCACCAGAACGGAAACGGGCACGGCCACGCCGCGGCATCGCCCAGCGCGGCTCCGGCGACGGCGGTGATGGAATCGACCGTGCCGCTGAATATGCTCGACGCCCACCTGGCGGAGATGATGGGTGACGCCCCGTTCTGCGACGTCTGCGGCCACATCACCGTCCGCAACGGCGCCTGCTACAAGTGCCTCAACTGCGGCAACAGTCTGGGGTGCTCGTAGGGGGAGAGATTTTCTTCAGCAAGAGGGCCGAGCGCCGGTCTGGGATCTTCCCAGGCCGGCGTTCGTGTGTCTTGAGGGAGCGAGCGTGAGTGGGGCGACGAGCGACTACTGGGGACATTGTTGCTGGAGGTGGCGCGATACAATGACGCTACGGGCAGTTGTGCTGCAGGAGGCTTGGCGAGGACATGGAACTACTCACCCCAACTCAGGTGGCGCATCATCTGAGAGTGACTGATTACACAGTCTATGGATGGCTGCGGCGCGGACGATTGCGCGGGGTTAAGTTCGGCCGGCGGTGGCGGGTCGCGAAGGGTGATCTGGACGCCTTCGTGGAGAATCACCGGTGGGCTGAGCTTGATGAGCCCCTCTCGCTTGAGGAAGTCGCGGAGAGCGACGCGGCCTGGCGAGCGTTTCGGGCCGGTGAGGACCAGGGCGAGCTCTTGAGCACTGTCCGTGCCACGCTCCTCCGCGGTCACCGTGTCGGAGTCTGACTGGCGCGTCATTCTCCTTCGGAGTCCACGCCGCTATCTCGATACACTTGGGCGTTCCGAGCAGACCCGGATCCTCGATGCACTGTCCGATGTGGAGCGCGATCCATTCTCATCAGTGATGAAGCACCTCCACGGGCGTCCCGAATGGAGCTTACGCGTCGGCGGCTTTCGCATCCTGTTGCGGGTTGACCGTGAGACTCGTCAGCTTGTGGTCACTCGAATCGGCCCCTGAGGCGATGCCTATAAGCATTGATCCTGTGGGTGACAGACGTGCACGGAGGTGACGCTGCTTTCTGAGACGACGTCATCTCTTGCTCAATAGCGACCTAAACTCGTCTCTACAGGGTCCGTCAAAACCTTCCACGTGGCCTTACGCCTCGTCGATCTCGGCGAGGACTGCATCGAGTGGCCGGACTGGTTCGTTTGAGCGTTGATGAGCGAGCGCCTGGTCAAGGAGATCTTCCAGCTCCTGACGCATCGATGTGTCCGCGACGACGTTCTCCAGGAAGCGGTTGCGCGACGAACGAGGCAACGCCTCCAAGGTGGTCCAGAGTGAGTCGACGTTTGAGGCAGACGAGGTCATTGGGATGTGATCCTTTGTCCAGGCGCGTTTCTCACGGGCACGACCATCATACCAACGGGTCGGACCCCTTCACGGACCGATGACGCTATCTGAAGACATCGGTTCATCTGCCGTCTCCACCCACTCCCGCGTCAGCAGCAGCCAGAACGCCAGACCGGCCCAGCGGCCGTAGGGGGCGAAACGGGCGGTGATGTCGGCATCGGGGACGGGGTGGCCGGCGAGGCGGGCGTAGGTGGGGCGGGTCCAGGAGTCGAGGATGAGCCGGGAGGAGCGGCCAAGCAGCATCATCGCGTGGGCCGCCGCATAGGGGCCGACCCCCGGCAGTGCCACCAGGCGACGCGCCATCTCGTCGTCCGGCAACTCCTCCGGCGTCGCCCGGCCAAGCCCTTCCAGATCGACCTCGCCGGTGACGACCAGCCGGGCGAGCTCGCGGAGGTAGCGCCCCCGGTACCCCGCGCGGACGACATCGCGGTAGAAGGCGTCGTCGGCGGCGGCCATCGCCGCCGCGGTGGGAAACACGCGCCCGGCGGGACTGGCTGGCACTGCCCCCTGAACCGGTTCGCCGAGATGCGCGACCAGCGCGGTAATCATCCGGGTCGTCGCCGACCATGTGCAGTTGGTCGTGCAGATCGTCTTGACGACATCCTCGAAGACGGTCGCGCCCCGCGCCATCCGTCCCGCCCCGGCGGTTGCCCAGGCGAGATCGGGGTCGCCGGTCGCCAGCGCGTAGAACCCCGACAGGTCCTCGTCGAGACGCAGGACGTGCTCCACCACGGTGCGCGTGGCGAGCAGCCCCGCCGCGGCGAGGGACGACCCGAGCACCGTCACCTGTCCAGCGGCGCCATCGGCCGCGGTGACCTGAACCGTGCGCGCGCCAACACCCGGTACGGGCAGCGTCGCTTCCAGCGAGCGGGAGAGAAGATCGACACGCATCGGGGGCACATCGGTCAGCCCGTGCGACTGGATCGTCCGCCAGAGATCGACCGGCTCGCCGCCCGGTCCAACCAGGGCGACCTGAAACGTTGATACCCCACCGTGGTCTCCGTTCATCGTTCCCTCTCGCCGTCCCTGACAACCATGGCGCCGTCTCGTGCGCGCCCACTATCCTCTCTTCATCACCTGCTGAGGGACACCCTCCGCTCGGGAGGCATCCGACCCGGCATCGTCCGGTCCACACTCAACGGAGGTTCGAATGTCCCGGTCGCTCGTGCTCCCGTCTCGTTCACGCCGGCTCGGCTTCGGGATGCTGCTACTCGGCTCGCTCCTGCTGACGGCGCCAGTCGCCGCCCAGACGGCTCCAGCAGCGCGGGACGGGTGGCCCACCGACGGCTGGCGGACCGCCGCACCGGAGCGGCACGGTGTCGACCCCGCGGCGCTCGCTGCCGTCGATGCCCGCGTTCCCGAGGAGACGCCCGATCTCTCCGAACTGCTGGTCGTCCGCGACGGCGTCGTCGTCTTCGAGCGCTCCTACGGTGGACATAACGCCGCCGAGCCGGTCGATGTGCGGTCGGTGACGAAGAGCTTCGTCGGCGCCCTGATCGGGATCGCCCTCGACGAGGGGGCGCTGACCGGTCTCGACCAGACGGTCGGCGAGCTGATCCCCGATCGCATTCCCCCCGGCGCCGACCCCCTGGTGGCGAACATCACGACCCGGCAGCTGCTGACGATGACCAGCGATCTCGCCTGGGACAACCATACCGACTACCAGACGTTGATCGCCAGCGACGACTGGGTCGCCCTCACGCTGGGGCTGCCGGTGGTCGGCGTGCCCGGCGAGACCTTTGTCTACAACAGTGGTGGCTCTCACCTGCTCGCGGTGATGCTGGCCGGGGCGACGGGCGAGGACCCTGCCGACTATGCCGCCGACAAGCTCTTTGACCCGCTCGGTATCGAGCACGGAGGCTGGGCACGCTTGCCGCAGGAGGAGACGATCGGTGGCTTCGGGCTGAAGCTGACGGCCCGCGATATGGCAAAGCTCGGCTTTCTCTTTCTCAACGGTGGGCGTTGGGATGGGCAGCAGATCATCCCGGAGGAGTACGTCCTGGCCTCGACCACCTGGCAGAGTGCCGGCGACTCGACCGGTGGCTATGCCGCGTATGGCTATCAGTGGTGGGTGACGGCGACCGACGCTGGCTACCCCGCTTATTTCGCGCTCGGCTACGGCGGGCAGCATATCTACGTCGTTCCTGATCTCGATCTGGTCGTGGTCGCCGCCATCGAGCGCCGTGTCGCGGCGGCGGAGCTCCGAACGCCCCGTTACCTGATCGAGAGCATCGCCGCCGGGGTCACGCCGGGCGCCCCCGTCGGTGGCTGATCTGCCGCTCCCACGCCGCTGGCCCGTGCTGCTGCTGCTCGTCGCGACCCTTGGTCTGACCGCCGCAGCCACCGGAGTCGGCACGTTGCCCGGGGATGTCGCCACGGAGCGATGGATCCAGCGCGCCCCAGCGGGAGTCGCCGAACCGGTCGCTGAGACCGCCAATGCCCTTGGCAGCGGGCGCGTCCTCGCCGTCGTCGAGCTGCTCCTGGCCGTGACGTTGCTTGTCCTGCGCCGTCCCGCGGCGGCCATCCTGATCGTCCTGGCGGGGGTGCTGCGGATTGTCAGTACGCTGCTGAAATGGGTGATCGGCAGCGCGCGTCCGACGCCGGATGTGGTGCGGGTGACCGAATCGCCCCCCAGCAATGGCTTCCCCAGCGGTCACGCCCTGGGGGTCACGCTGTTGGTCGGGGTTCTGGTGGTGCTGCTCCTTGGCTCGGTGCGATCGCCCTGGCAACGGTGGCTCACGCTGGCCGTCGCGCTGTTCACCGGGATCGTCAGCGGCTTTGGTCGCATCTACGTCGGAGCCCACTGGCCGTCGGACGTGATTGGTGGGGCGTTGTGGGGTGCCCTCCTGGTCGTCGCGGCCGTGGCAGTACGGCGCGCCGTCGCCGAGCGACTGACGCCAGCGCCAGCTGACCGGTCCGCCGGGACACAACACGAGCCGGCCATCAGAGCGTGACCGGCTGATGATTCGGCGACCTGAACGGTCCCCGGGTCCGTCTAGGTCGCCTGGTGTCAGGAACGGAGCATGGCGCCCACCGCCAGCCCATGAGGTGAGTGCGCGGCCTTATGGGTTGCCCCGTGTGTCCCGGCCTTCAACCTGTTCCCGCGTGTGGTGCCTGACCTCCCTGTCAACCTGATCCCACGGTGTGATGCTTCGTCGAGGGACCACCCCTGCTCCCGGGCATGCCGTCCGGGTTGCGGCGTCCACGCCGCTATCTGACGCCAGGCGGTGGGTGAACCATGGAGGCATTCATCCCGAAGAGCTCGGGATGGCCGGCCACGTAGTGGCGAATCGCGGCCGGGTAGAGGCGGCACTCGGCGGCGAAGACCCGCGCGCCGAGGGTTGCCGGGGTGTCGCCCGGCAGCACCGGGACGCGCGCGCGCATCACGACCGGCCCGGTGTCGTAGCCCGCGTCGACGACATGGACCGTCGCTCCCGACTCGATGGCGCCACTGGCCAGCACGGCGGCGTGGACCCGCTCGCCGTAGAACCCCTGACCGGCCGCCGCCGACTCCGGGATGAGCGCCGGGTGGATATTGAGAATGCGGCCCGCCCAGAGCGGGGGCACCGGGAGCCGCCGGAGAAATCCGGCGAGCACGATCAGGTCCGGCGCGAACGGCTCCAGCGCCCCATAGATCGCCTCCTCGAACGCGCGCTCGCCGGTGGCATCGGCCCGGCGGATCGTGCGTGTGGGGATGCCGGCCGCGCCGGCGACCTCCAGCCCCCGCACGCCCGGCGTTGAGCTGATCACCACGCCGACCCGCGCCGCCAGCTCACCGGCGGCGATCGCCGCCAGCAGGTTCTCCAGCGTCCGCCCGCTCCCGGAAAGCAGCACCGCAATGGCGAGCGGCTGTGGACTCGTCGATCCGCTGCCGTTCAGGTCGCCCTCATCCCCCGCCATCGCTCCTCCCACGTCGCGATCATTCTACGGGGGACCGTGTGCAGAGCGCGCCCCAGACCCCGGCCTGCTGGTATGCTCCGGGTCGGTCCGCTCTGTGTGCCGGTTGGTGCCGGGAGAAGATGATCGATGAACGGCGGCTACCTGATCCGGCGTCTGCTCCAGATGGCGCCGCTCCTGATCGGCGTCTCGATCCTCGGCTTTGCGCTGATGCAGCTGGCGCCAGGGGGTCCGACCGCCGTCTACGCCATGAATCCGAACGTCACCGCCGAGGACCTGGAGCGGATCAAGGAATCATGGGGTCTCAACGAGCCGCTCCACGTTCAGTACCTGACCTGGGCCGGCAACATGGCCGGCGGAGACTGGGGGCGCTCCTACCGTGGGGGCGCGCTCGTGCGCGATCTGGTGGTGGAGCGGATCCCGGCGACGATCGAGCTGATGGGAAGCGCCTACCTGATCGCGCTGCTGCTCGGGTTCGCGGTCGGCACGCTGGGGGCGCTTCGGCAATACTCGGTCTTTGATTACCTCGCCACCACCGGGGCGCTCGTCGCGCTCTCGATCCCAACCTTCTGGTTCGGGTTGATGGTGATCTTCATCTTCGCCGAGCAACTCGGCTGGATTCCCTCCGGCGGCACCCGGTCGCTCACCTCCGGCGGCGGAGGCGCGCTCGACCGGCTCCATCATCTGCTCGCCCCGGCGCTGGTCCTCGGCCTGGTCCTGACCGCGCAGTGGAGCCGCTACTTCCGCTCCAGCCTGCTTGAGGTCGTTCACCAGGATTACGTCCGGACCGCTCACGCCAAGGGGCTGCGACCGGGTCGCGTGCTTCGTGGCCATGTCCTCCGCAACGCCGTTCTCCCGATCATCGCGCTGGCGGGTGTGCAGCTGCCGGCGGTCTTCAGTGGTGCGCTGGTCGCCGAGAGCGTTTTTGGCTGGGCCGGGATGGGTCGGCTTTTTCTCGATGCCCTGACCTACCGCGACTACCCCGTCTTAATGGCGTTGCTGATGATCACCGCGATCCTGGTCGTCGTCGGTAACCTCGTCGCCGACCTCGCCATCAGCGGGATCGATCCCCGCATCCGCATCCGGTAGCGGGGGGAGAGCGATGGCGCAGGTTGGGGTCGGACAGCTCGCGGAGCCGGTGGCCCGGCGCGACGTGCATGAGGGACTGCTCCGTCAGGTTGGGCGGCGCTTTGCCCGGCACCGCCTTGCCGTTGCCGGGTTGATCGTTGTCATCGCGTTGTTTCTCCTCTCCGCCTTCGCGCCGCTGATCGCTCCCTACGACCCTGAGGCGCTCAACCCGCGCGATCGCCATCAGCCACCCTTCAGCACCGGTCATCTTCTCGGTACCGATGAGATTGGCCGCGATGTCCTCAGCCGGCTTCTCTACGCTGGTCGCGTCTCGCTGACGGTCGGGTTCGCGGCGATGGCGGTCACCGTCGTCGTCGGTGCGCTGGTCGGGCTGGTTGCCGCCTACTACGGGGGCTGGGTCGATACGGCGCTGATGCGCCTGACCGATGTCTTTCTCTCGTTCCCGACGATCTACCTGCTGCTGGTGCTCGCGGCCTTTGTCCGCCCCTCGGTGGTGTCGATTACGCTGATCGTCGGCGCAACCGCCTGGATGGAGGTGGCGCGGATCGTTCGCGGCCAGTTTCTTTCCCTCAAGGGGCAGGATTTCGTGCTGGCCGCCCGCGCCCTCGGCGCCTCCGACGCGCGGATTATGCTCCGGGAGTTGCTGCCGAACGGGATGGCGCCGATCATCGTCGCCGCCACCCTGAACGTCGCCAACGCGATCCTGGCCGAGTCGTATATCTCGTTCCTTGGCTATGGCATCCAACCGCCGGCCGCATCCTGGGGCATCATGCTGAACAACGCGCAGGACTTCTTCACGCGCGCTCCCTGGCTCGCCATTCTGCCCGGTATCGCGATCAGCCTGTCGGTGCTCGCCTTCAACTTCGTCGGCGACGGGCTCCGCGATGCCCTCGACCCTCACCAGCGGGTCCGCTGAGGCGCGGTCGCCGGAACCCTCCACCCGATGCTTACGAACCGAGCACGATTCGCGCACCATGCATGGCGCCCATCGGAAGCGTCTCGGTGGTCGCCGCGGTGTCCGCGCCGCCGAGCACGATCCGGTAGGGACCGGACCCTCGTTCCGCGAGGTGTCGCCGCGACTCCGTCGCGTCCGGTTCCGGCTCCGCCAGCTCGATCCACTGGCGTTCGTTCCCGGGAAGCGGAAAGCGGTGGGCCGCTCGGACGCCGCTGATGAGCTCCTCCGAGGGCGCTTCGGCCGACCCGAGGAGCGCGGCGTAGCGACCCACGCCGCGATCGAGATCGGCGACCAGAATCGTGACCCCGTCGACCCGCTCGACTCCCAGCGGGTGGTGCATGGCCGGGCCGGCCGGGACGCGCAGGTCCCGTGGTGTGACATCCTCGATCAGGAAGGGGAGGGGAACCTCCGGGTCGCGCAGCTCAAGGTTGCGCCAGCCGATCCGCTGGCCGTCCGGTCGCAGCCGCCCGCCCTCGCGGGGATCGGGTGCAACGAGCCCCGCCTCGCGCAGACGGGTGGCGTCGGCGACCAGATCGTCGGAGCGAAGCGCAAAGTCGACCGTGCCTTCGCCGCGCGTCAGCAAGGACCACCAGCGGTGCGGCTGCGGCCGGTCTGGCTCCTTGAAGGCGATCAGCTCGACGTAGGCGCCGTCGCCAAAGGAGATCAGCGCGTTGTGGGTGGCGCCGTCAGCGTGCTCGCCGCCAGGCGTGACGGTGAAGCCGGCGCGCTCGTAGTCAGCCGTCGCCCGCGGGAGGTCCCGAACGGCGATGACGATATGGTCGATCGTTCCAATCACCGGGAACTCCGATCGCGAACGAAGGGCACGGCGCCTGTCTCACCGCCCCCGGCAGCCAGTGGTGGCAACCGTCCAAGAGTACACGAGGGCTCGACCACGATTCGGGCCGTCGTCACGTCGTCATTGTGGCGGAGACGCCGTCAGTTTGATGGCTCGCCTCAACCGCTGGCGCCGCCCGTCCGACCGCCACGTCCGGTCGCCGGCGATCTATCGTTCCATGAACGGCTCGCGTACAATGCCGGTTCCCCGGTAACGGCGACTCACGGTGGAGCGCAGGTCGGGATCGACCCCCTGATGTGACGACCGATCTGATGGTAGGAGGCGAGCTATGTCCCGCGATCCCCGTCTGGCCGAACTGATCGACGCGGCCCTCACCGGCCGTCTGAGCCGCCGCGATGTGCTGCGCCGCAGCGCCGCCATCGGACTCGGTGCGACCGCCGCGGCGGCTCTGGCGACCGCCCGCGGCGACGCCCTCGTGAGCACCGCCGCGGCGCAGGAAGCCGGGGGCGAGCTGATCGTCGGCTCCTCCCAGGAGGCGGTCAACTACAACCCGCTCCTCTACGCCAACACTGGCATCGAGACGCTGCCCGAAGTGCTGATGTTCGACAGCCTGATGAAGGTTCAGCCAGACGGCACCTACGTCGCCAACCTCGCGACCGACGTGCCGACAGCCGCCAATGGCGGCATCTCGGCCGACGGGCTGACCTGGACCTTCAAGCTCCGCAACGACGTCAAGTGGCACGATGGCCAGCCCTTCACCGCTCGCGATGTCCAGTTCACCTGGCAGACGGTGATGAACCCGAAGGTGGCCGTCCGCTCCCGGACCGGTCACGACAAGGTCGCCTCGGTCGAGACGCCCGACGAGTACACCGTCGTGATGAAGCTGAAGGAGCCGTTTGCGCCGTTCCAGACCCTCTGGACCGGAGGGGTCACCGGCGTGATTCCCGCCCACATCCTCGAAAAAGAGGCGGATATCAACAAGGCCGCCTTCAACACCACCGCTCCGGTCGGGACCGGGCCGTTCAAGTTCGTCGAGCACGTCGGCGGCGACCACCTGACCGTCGAGCGGAACCCGGACTACCATGGCGCCGCCGCCAAGCTGGACCGGATCATCGTCAAGCTCGTGCCAGAGGTCCCCGTCCTCTTTACCCAGTTCAAGACTGGCGAGATTCAGGTGGTCGACTACCAGGGGATCGAGCCAGACCGGTTTGAAGAGGCGGAGGGTCTCGAAGGCCGGACCGTGATCCGCAAGCCGACCAACTTCGTCGAGTTCATCTACTTCAACAACTCGCTGCCGCAGTTCGCCGACAAGCGCGTCAAGCAGGCGATCTACCACGCCAGCGACGCCGCCACGATCGTCGACACGATCTACTACGGGCTCGAGACACCGACCCTGACCTACCTGAATCCGAAGCATTGGGCCTACAACCCCGAGGTCAAGACCTACCCATACGATCTCGAGAAAGCGAAGGCGCTGCTTGACGAGGCGGGGTTTGTGCCCGGCGACGGCGGTATCCGCGCCAAGGGTGATGTCCGTCTCGCCTTTGCCATGTCGACCAGCGCTGGGAACCAGAGCCGCGAGAGTGCACAGCAGATCTTGCAGCAGGCCTACAAGGAGATCGGGATCGAGCTGACGATCGATAACCGACCCGCCTCGACCCTCTGGACCGAGGATGTCCCGGCCGGCAAGTTCGAGACGCTGATGGTGGCCTGGGACAACCCGATCCCCAGCGATCCCGACCCAACCTCTCGCCTGCACAGCACGATGATCCCGGTTGAGAGCGGCGCCGGCGCCAACTACGTCCAGTTCAAGAACGCCGAGGCCGACAAGCTGATGGAGCAGGGGGTGCGCGAGACCGACCAGGCCAAGCGCGCCGAGATCTATCAGCAGCTGCAGGCCCTACTCGCCGAGGAGCTGCCATGGGCGCCCCTCTTTAACAACGTCGACAAGTTCGGCTACGCCAATGAGCTTCAGGGCTACGAGATCAATCCTTACTCCGCGACGAACTTCGGCAACGCCGTTACCTGGACGCTGACCAAGAAGTAACCGCCCGCCTGAGTCGCGGAGGGGCACGATGGGGTCTCCCGCCTCGGCCCTCCCCGGGGGCGCTGACCGGCAGGACCAGCTCCGGTCCCGCCGGTCAGCCGCACCGGCCCCGTTCGTCCGTTCGCCGCATCAGGAGACTCGCCGGTGAAGAGCGCGTATGAGGTTGTGGTCGTTGGCTGCGGCGGGATCGGCAGCGCCGCCGCCTACTGGTTGGCGCGGGAGTTCGGCGATGAGGTGCTGGCCCTGGAGCAGTTTCACCTCGGGCACGATAATGGCGCCTCGCAGGACCACTCGCGGATCATTCGCCTCTCGTACCACTCTCCTAACTACTCCGCCCTGACGCCCCATACCTACACGGCCTGGGCCGAGGTCGAAGCGGAGTCGGGCGTCCAGCTCGTCTTCAAGACCGGCGGGCTCGATCTAAGCGTTCGAGACTCGGATGTCCTCGATCGGTACGCATCGGCGATGCGCGCCGCCGGTACACCCTTTGACGAGCTCGCCGCCGACGACGTGATGCGGGGCTGGCCCCAGTTCCACCTGCATGATGGGGAGCGTGGTCTGTTCCAGGCCGATGCCGGCATCGTCGACGCGCGCAAAGCGAACGCGACGCACATCGCCCTCGCTCGCGCCCATGGGGCGACCGTCCTCGATCAGACCCCGGTCCGCGCGATTCGCCCGATCGGCGATGGCGCCGGGGTCGAGGTCGAGACGGACGACGCTACCTTCACCTGTCGCCGGCTCGTCGTCGCGGCGGACGCCTGGACCAACCAGGTGCTGGCCGGGGCGGGACTCTCCTTACCGCTGACGATCACGCAGGAGCAGGTCACCTACTTCTCGACGCCGAACCTCCGCGACTTCGCCCCTGACCGGTTTCCGATCTGGATCTGGCATGGCGAAGATATCTTCTATGGCTTTCCCGTCTACGGTGAGGTGGCGACCAAGGCCGGCGTCGACGTCGGCGGCGAGGTCGTTACCCATGAGACGCGCACCTTCGAGCCGAACCCCCGCGCCTCCGACCGGCTCCACCGTTTCCTGGAGCGGCACATCCCTGGCTTTCTCGGCCCCGCCCTCTCCACCAAGACGTGCCTCTACACGATGCCTCCCGACCGTGATTTCATCATCGACACTCTGCCGGATCATCCGCAGATCGTGGTCGCCCAGGGTGCCGGGCACGCCTTTAAGTTTGCCTGCCTGATCGGGCGGATTCTTTGCGACCTCGCCGCCGGCGGTGAGACCGGCTATCCGATCGGCGCGTTCGGTCTCGACCGGCCAGCCCTGACCGACCCGACCTACCCCGTGAACTTCCATATGTAAAAAAGCGTCGGCTGTTCGGCCCGACCGTTCGCGTTTGCCACGGCGCTCCCCGGCCGCTAAACTGGTGTTCGTACACCCCGCATCGAGTGTCGTCCCGGAGCCGCCTATGCCGACCGCCGGATCGGTCGCGCCCGTGCATGTATCCATGCCGCCGGTGGCGATTGCGCTCACGCTGCCGCTGCCGCCGGGGGTCAATAACCAGTACCTGACCGTCGGGCGGCGGCGGGTGCTGAGCAAGCCAGCGCAAATCTTCAATCGGGATGTCGGCAAGATCGTCGAGCGGGCGCGGCGCGACGGACTGGTCACGCCGGCGGTGGAGGTGACCCTCAAGGACGCCTTTCTCGGCGCCTACCTGACCTTCTTCTTTGAGACCCCGATGCGGCGCGACCTCGACGGGGGACTCAAGATTGCTCTCGACGCGCTCTGCCGCGCTCTCGATGTCGACGATCGTTCCGTCGTCGATCTCCACCTCACCAAGCGGATCGATCCCCTCCACCCCCGGCTTGAGATCGAGCTGGAAGCGATTTACGAATGGTCGTTCGACCGCGACTACGTCTACCTCGGCGAGCCCGCGGCGCGGGACGGCGAAGAGGAATCCACACCGGACTCACGCCTGGTCCGCCTGCCCTGACGTGGTCCGGATCGGTCTTTCCGGGCACAATCGACCGTACACGAACGATGTTCGGCGCACGCGAGGAGTGATACCGCCGGTGACGATTCCCACGGCCGATCAGCAGAGCGTTGGCGCGGCACCGGCCCCGGTTGATGCGACCGAGGGAGAGGTGCGGACCATCGAGCCGCCCGTGGCCGAATCGGCCCACCTCCTTGGACATGATGGCGCCGGGGCGACGCCGGACATCGCCGATGCGGTGGTGGTCCTCGACTTCGGCAGCCAGTACAGCCAGCTGATTACCCGGCGCGTCCGCGAGGCGGGGGTCTACTGCGAGCTGCTGCCGCACGACAGCCCGTGGGCTGATATCGCCCCGCTCGCGCCGAAAGGGATCATCCTCTCCGGTGGACCGGCCAGCGTCTACGCTTCCAATGCGCCGCGTCTCCCGGCGTGGGTGCTGGAGCGCGATCTGCCGGTGCTGGGCATCTGCTACGGCATGCAGTTGCTGGCCGATGCGCTCGGTGGCCGGGTCGCGGCCGCGGATCGCCGGGAGTATGGCCCGGCGACGATCGCGGTCGAACCTGCCGCGTCGTCCCCACTCTTTGCCGGGTTGCCAGCGACCCTCGATGTCTGGATGAGTCATGGCGATCATATCGATGTCCCGCCGCCGCGGTTCGAGGTGCTGGCCCGCTCGGCGAATGGCTCGGTGGCCGCCCTTGGCCGCGATGATGGCCGGGTGATCGGCATCCAATTTCACCCCGAGGTGGCGCACACCGCCCGGGGCGCCGACCTGATACGGAACTTTCTGACCGAGGTCTGCGGCTGCGCCACGACCTGGACGGCCGATTCGTTTGTCGAGGCGGCGACCCGCGAGATTCGCGAGCGCGTCGGGACCGGCCGGGTGCTGCTCGGTCTGAGCGGCGGCGTCGATTCGTCTGTTGCCGCCGCGCTGATCCACCGGGCGATCGGCAACCAGCTCACCCCGGTCTTCGTCAATAACGGTCTACTCCGTCTCGGGGAGGCCGATCTGGTGCGGGAGGTCTTCGCGCGCCACTTCGGAATGAAGCTCGTCTACGCTGAGGCGACCGACCGGTTTCTGCGCCGGTTGGAGGGAGTCGACGATCCCGAGGCGAAGCGGATCGCCGTCGGCGACGAGTTTGTCCGGGTCTTCGAGACCGAGGCGGAACGGCACGGCCCCTTCGACTTTCTGGCGCAGGGGACGCTCTACCCGGACGTCATCGAGAGCACGACCAAGGACACCAAGGCGGCGGCGAAGATCAAGACCCATCACAACGTCGGTGGTCTTCCCGCCGATTTGCAATGGAAGCTGCTGGAGCCGCTCAAGTTCCTCTTCAAGGATGAGGTCCGGGCGGTGGGCCGGGCGCTCGGTCTGCCCGAGGAGATCGTCGAGCGGCAGCCCTTCCCGGGGCCGGGTCTGGCCGTGCGCATCCTCGGCGCGGTCACCGAGCCGGATCTCGATCTCTTACGCCGGGCTGATGCGATCGTGCGGGAGGAGATCGAGGCAGCGGTCGCCGCCTCCGAGGTCTGGCAATACTTCGCGGTGCTGCTGCCGATCCACTCGACCGGCGTGATGGGCGATGGGCGCACCTATGCGCGGGTCTGCGCCGTGCGCGCCATCGCCAGCCAGGATGCGATGACCGCCGACTGGGCGCGCCTGCCGTACGACGTGCTGGCCCGGATCAGTAACCGGATCGTCAACGAGGTCCACGGCATCAACCGCGTCGTCTACGACATCACTTCCAAACCCCCCGCGACCATCGAGTGGGAGTAGGCGAGACGCGGACCCTCGTTGTGTGCCAGGCACCGGCGGGCGACAAAGCTGCCCCGCTTCCCGGAGAGGGAAGCGGGGCAGCGATACGGCTCTGTGCCGCTCAGTCCAGGTAGGTCGCGAAGAGCCAGCCGTCGGTCGTGCCAGACTGGACCGATTGGAACCCGTTCATCGTCTTGCCGGTCAGGTCGACCTGCGTTCCGGCGGGAAGCTCGACAAGCACCTCGTCACCGAGACTCGGCCCCGCCCGCAGATTGACCGCGTCGGTCGTGACCGCGGTGGTGCCACCCTCGACCGTGAGCCAGTCGTTAAAGGCCCACCCTTCGAGGTCGCCGTAGCGAACGCCGCGGAAGCCGTTCTCTTCCTCGCCGGTGAGCATCACGGTCGCCCCCGCGGGCATCACCCCCAGGACGGGATCGGCGGTGCTTGGTCCACTCCGCAAGTTCAGCTCGGAGGTTACCGTCGCCTGATCGGCGCCGGGGACGGCACCGCCGCCGGCGTCGAGGAAGGCAGCGTAGGCCCAGCCAGCCGTCCCGTCGAACTCAACGGCCACCCACCCGTCCTGGGCCTCGCCGGTGAGGCGAACGCCACGCCCCGCGGGCATTACCTGGAGGATCGCGTCAGCGGCACTGGGACCGGCACGCAGGTTCAGATCGTCAGTGGTAAAGGCGGTCGCGCCGTCGCCAGGGCCGTCGAGGGCGAGGAAGTCGCCAAAGGCCCAACCCGCCCGGTCACCATGGGTCACCGTGTAGAACCCGCTCTCGGCCGGTCCGGTCACCGCCAGCCGGTCGCCCGCCGGAATGACCTCAAGCACGCCGGTGTCGATGCCCGGACCGGCGCGCAGGTTGACATCGTCAGTTGTCGCCGCGTTCTCTGGCGTCTCACCTGTCGGCGGCGCCTCGGTCGGGACCGGCTCAGTCCCTGGCACGGCGGTCGGGACCGGCTCAGTCCCTGGGTCGGCGATTGGCACGTCGCCACCGGTACCATCGCAGGCCTCGGTGTGCATGATCTGCGCCTGCCAGAGCATGCGGACGTGCATCGGGGCGATGCCCTGCCGCGGATCGAGCCCAAGGTCGATCCAGGTCCCGGCCGCGAGATCGATCCCGGCGGCAAAAGCGAAATCGTTGGCGATGTCGTGTCCCTTGTCGCTCATCCCGGGTCCATAGCCGAGGTCGGCGCCCTTTGCCGCCGCCTCGGCCGCCGGGACTCCCTGATCGAGCGTGTAGGTGCGTCGCTCGAACGGCGCCCACCAGTTGTCCTTGATAAAGAGCGGACCGAGATCGAGCACCGGGGCGACGGTGCAGGCGCCGGTCTCCGGGCTCGTCACCTCGACCCAGCAGAGATCGTCGGGTTCGGCGCAGCTTTCCTGTGGACCCCACTCCGCTTCCGGTCCCGTCCCCGGCGCGAGCCAGGGGCACGACGAGGCGGTGCAGGACGGCAGGGCGACGAGGTGATCGCGCGCCTGGAGGATGTGCCCGCTCGCCGTCATCTGGCCGACGAGACCGTCCGCCTCCGAGCCGAAGACCGAGGCGGTGACGGCATACGATCCACCGCCGATGATCACCGCCGCGGTGACCGGCCGCGTGGTGTCGCGTCCCGGCGCGGCCGCGGCCACCATCGGTTGGATCGCCGCCAGCGCCAGCAGCGCCACGGCGACGATTCGGAGTGCCCCCCGCCTGCCCACCGCACGGCGGGTCTGGTGTCGCCCATGCGGGCCGGTCCCTCGGGTCAATCGTCGGTCAGACATCGGTCGTTGCTCCTCTCCTCGCCCGGGCCCACCCGGGTGCGGCGCCACGGAAGATGGTGAGCCATCGCCGGGGTCGTGGCGGTGTCTCCTCACATGCGGACCACAGCCTCTCCGGCCATGGTCTGGCGGGCGCGGGGAACGGGGCGGTGCGATCCACCCCCCCTGCGCGGGCGGATGAGCCCACGGGGTGCGGCGGGCAGGGCGCGGGGATCGCGGCTGACCTCGGTGCGCGGGATTCATAACATGGTGTACGTACACCAGTCAAGATGCGTGGGCCGCGCCCTCGGCACGCGGCCCGAGTCACTGACGTGGGGGTGCGGCGACCGCCCGATCGTCCGCGGAGCGGCATGCTGCCGGGGGATTGTCAGGGCTGCCGGTGCGCCCTATAGTGCGGACCGGTCAGCGTTGAGACCCGCCACCGCGTCGCCGCGGGTGGATCATTCGCGCAACCCGCGAACGATCCACCCGCGGCCTCTCGATGGGATGGAGAGACGCTGGCGTTGGCCCCGGCCTGGTTGCTCCGTCGTCCGCGAGGAGATCCCGCCATTCAGACTCGCGCGCCCCGGAGCGCCTGGTCGAACGTCGGCTCCGATCTGCCCGATCCGTTCGCCATCAACCCGATTCGCCGCTCGCTCGTGCTGGTCGGGACGAGTGGCGCGGTCGTTTCTGGCGCGCTGCTCGCCGGTGATCCGGTGACCACCATGGTGATGCTCTCGGTTGGCTGGCTGGCGATCACCGGGATCGTGATGGGTCTGCCGGTACTGCTGCTGAGTCTGCTCGACGAGGGATGGCGGCGGCTGCAGCAGCGGCTGCATCCCTCGGTCGATCAGCTCGATCTGTCGCCGCGTCTCTGTCACGTCCTGCGGCGTCATGGCTACCACGTCATCACCGCGGTCGAGCGTGCCCCGGACGATGCCTTGCTGGTGCTCTCGAATATGGATGCGCGCGGGCTGCACGATGTCCGGCGAGCGGTTCGCCTCTGGCACTACCGCCGCTGGCAGGAAGGCGGCTTCCGCTAGCGGCGGGTCCCATGGTGGATGACGAATGCCGGCATCACGGATCAGGCGAGCCACCGCCCGATTCCGGTTGGGTTAGCTACTCGCGGAGTGTGGGGTAGGCCGGCGGCGCCAGCGATGGGGCGAGGCGGCTCTCGGCTGCATCGTGATCGCGGCGTCGCGGTCGGGGATGGCCAGGGCGATCATGGCGCCGATGGTGGCGAATCCGGCGGCGGCGAGAAAGGCCGCGCGGTAGGCGGAGAGGTTCGGTACGGTCGCTCCCAGGTCATTGACCCGAAGCGGTCCGATGGCGCCCAGCACGCTGCTGAGGATGGCCACACCAACCGCGGCTCCCAGCTGCCGCTGCACGCTGAATAGCGTCGACGCCCGGCCGGTCGCTTCATGGGAGATGGTCGCCAGACTCGCCGCCTGGTTAGGCAGGAACACGTACGCCATTCCGACGCCGATCAGAAACATCAAACCCCGGACCAACCAGGGGCTGCTGTCCAGGCTCACCAGGCAGAGCAGGCCGATTCCGGTCGCGACGACCACCAGTCCGCCGGCCATCAGCCGCCGGGGACCGACCCGAGGATAGAGGCGGGCCACGATCTGGGTTGAGAGCACCACGCCGATCGCCTCGGGAAAGGTCGTCAGACCCGATGCCAGGGGCGAGGCGCCCCGCGCCTCCTGCAGAAAGAGCGGCACCAGGAACAGCACCCCGACGAAGCCCGCCGAGGCGCTGAGCGACACCAGCAGGGTGGTGCGAAAGAGCCGGTTCCCCAGTAGGCGGAGCTGGACCATCGGCGCGGCGGAGCGCAGCTCGACCACGACGAAGAGGGCCAGCAAGAGCGCCCCGGCGACGCCGCAGCCGGCGATCTCGGGCGCCCGCCAGCCATGGGATGGTCCCTCGCTGAGCGCGTACATGACCAGCCCGAACCCACCACCGGCCAGCGCGAAGCCGGGGATGTCGAACCGCCCCGGAGCGACTTCCCGATGCTCCCGTAGAAAGAGCAGACCAAAGAGGAGCGCGGCGAGACCAACCGGCACATTGACATAGAACGCCCAGCGCCATGAGAGCTGCTCGATGAGGAGACCGCCGATGATCGGCCCCGAGGCGGGACCGATGATGAGGGCGAACATCAGGATGCGGGAGACAGCCATTCGCTCCTGCGGTGGAAAGGTGCGGTACAGCATCGCCATCCCGACCGGGGTCAAGAGGCCGCCGCCTGCCCCCTGGACGATCCGGAAGAGGACGAGCTGACGAAGGGAGCCGGCGAGGCCACAACCGGCCGAGGCAATGGTGAAGATCGCCAGGGCGATCAGAAAGATGCGCTTCGTGCCGAAACGATCGCCGAGCCAGCCGGACGCGGGGATAAAGACGGCGAGACTGACAAGGTAGGCGATGACGACTGATTCAATCGACGCCGGGGTGACGTCGAACTCCCGGCCCAGCGTCGCCAGCGCGACATTGACGATCGTCGAGTCGAGCGAGTTCATCACCATGCCGCAGATGTAGACCACGGCGACGACGAGCTTCTGATTGGGCTGCCAACGCGACACAGAACCCTCGTATCTGGAGGTGGGCACCAGTGGACGCCGCCGGGTCGTTCGCTGGCCGGGTGCCCCCGAGCGGCGGACCGGTCAAGGATACCGGCTTTTTCCTGGCGACGATGAACCGTCCGTGCCGCCCCGCGACGCATATTGCGCCGGCGATCGTCCGGCGCTCCGGGGTCGCAATCGCGGTTGACCGGGGCACACGCTGGCGGCCGCGAGGTCGCGATCTCGCCGTCCCATCAACGGGACGGCGCCCCGTCCGCGTCAGGACGCGGGATCGTCGTCGTTCAGGTAATAGGTCATCGACTGCATGGCGCCGACGGGGTCGATCTCGCGGATGGTGACGTTGGCGGGAACCTTCAACACCGCTGGCGCATAGTTCAGCAAGGCGCGAACGCCGCCGTCGACCAGCCGGTTGGCCACGTCCTGAGCCGCCGCCGCGGGAACCGCGACGATTCCGATTCGGACTCCCTGCCGCCGGACCTCCTCGGCGATCCGATCGGACCGCAGGATCTCGATGCCGTCGATCCGCTCACCGACGTGCTCCCCGCGATCGAAGATCGCCGCGATGCGGAACAGGGATGGGACGAATCCACGGTAGTGCGCGATCGCCCGCCCCAGGTTGCCGAACCCTGCCAGCGCGACATCCCACGAGCGGTCAAGGTGCAGGATTCGGGAGATCGCCCCGGCCAGAAAGTCGGTGTCGTACCCCTTGCCTTGCTTGCCGAACCGTCCGAAATAGGAGAGATCCCGGCGAATCTGGGCCGCGGTGACGCCGATCGACGCCGCCAGCTCGTCGGACGAGACCGAGACGATCCCGCCATCGGCCAGCGCCTGGAGGGTGCGGACGTAGACGGGCAACCGGCGGATGACGATGTCAGGGATCGGGTCGGCCACGGCTCCGTTGCCTTGACGACCATATCGTCCGGGAACGACCCGCGACCCGGGATTGGGTGTTGGGTCGACTGGCGGGCTGTCGTTGGTCTCGGGCGGCTGACCCATTGTGCTTCGTCCCGCTCCGTGCTCGGATCACTCGCTGGGCCGCATTTCACCGCGCCTCGTGCGTGATTTCACAAGTATCCGCCAGCGGCGCAACCTCGTCAAAGGGCGTCCCGGTCCGGCCGGATCGCCCGGACCGGGCGTGGATGCGATCGCCGTTGATGTTTAGGAGATCGTTTCGATGCCGGGCGATCTGCGATGATTCCCGCCGGCGGCGAGCGACCTCGGTCCAGAGAGTCAGGAGAAAGACCACCAATGCGGATGCCGAGAATGGCGTGGATGATGGCGCTGGTCGCCGCCGTATGGATCGTCAGCCCGGCGATCGCGACGCCGTCGCTCCTCGCCGGCGGGTGGGCGGTCGCGGCGAGCCAGGAGGAAACACCCACTGCCCCACCACGCGTCCGCGATCCCCTGCCGTACCGGATCGGTGGCTCTCGGGCCTCCTTCGAGCGCAAGTACAAGGCGCCGGTCAATACCGCGCTCGCCGCTATCTACCCCTATGGTCGCGAGTACCAGATCAAGGGGTACCAGGCGGTCGATGTCTTCTTCCACCGCAACCTGGCCTTGGCGGTCCGGCTGCGGGCCGATATCGTGGCGACCGGAGGGGCGGAGCCGGCGAGCCCGGGCGGCTGGCCGATCGCCAAGGCGGAGGAGCTGGCGCTGCGCTTTCTGCCCGCGGATACCGAGCTCGACGATGCGACGACGACCACCACGGCGCGGGTGATCGGCGACGGGCACAGCACGGCACTGGAGAACACCTTTGGTCGCGCCACCTATCAGCGGTACGGCGCCGTCGGCGATCGGGGCGATGTTCATTACAGCTTCACGCTTGATGGCGATCGGGTGACGATGATCGAGCTGACCATCGGTGACGCATCGGCCGTGGCGACGGGTCTGACGAAGGATGAGCAAGCCTACGTCGATACCGCCGGTGGGCGCATCAAGCCGTTCACCGAAAGTGTCCAGCGCGTCGGCACCCTCTTCGCCAATCAACGAAACGAGGCGGCATGGGTCAATGCCGTTCGCGCTGAGCTGGTCTACTGGCGGCTCAGTCTCAGGTCGATTCGTGAATTGACGCCACCTCAGTCGCTGACCGCCATCAATACGAGCTACCTGAATGCCCTGACCCTCTATGCCAGCGCGGCCGACGATATTGAGCTTGCCCTCGACTCGGGTGACAGCGACGATCTGCTGCGCGCCGCCGACAAGATGCGTCTTGCCGCCGCGCGGATCGTCGAGGGCAATCGCGCGCTGGCCGAGCTTAAGGCACTCCGCCAGGCGTAACCGGGGCGGAATGCGTCGTGTGGCGTTACGGTGGTGTTCTGGTCGCGACGATACACGGGCCTTCAAGGAGGCGTAGCTAGTCACCGCGGATCGCGACGACGATCGCGCCCCTTACTCGTCTTCCCAGAACAATCGGCGGAACTCGGCCGTATCGTAGTAGCCAACCAGATTGACGATCTGCCCATCGGCGGTGCGAACGATCGCGACCTGCTCGGAGATGAGCTCGCGACCCAGCCGTCGTGAATACTCGCGGACGATGAACTGGACCGCTGCCCGATCCTCACTGCCGATGATGTCGGTGACCTCCCAGCGGGCGGTGGGGTAGGAGCCAACCACCGTCCCAAAGTAGGAGACGATCTCGTCGGCGGGTCGGATCATGCCAGTGTGCGGGAGAGCCCGAAAGCTCGCGTGATCGGCCAGGATCGCGCGCAGCCGTCGCGGATCGCGCGCATCAAGCGCCGCGAAGAACTCGCGCGCCAGCTGCTCCGCCGTCGTGTCGCGCGACGTCCGTACCGGACGCTCGTCCATGCCCCGTATCCCTTATCCGCGATGCGTCGAGTCGTGTCCGGGTGATCCCTACCGGCGGTCGGTGGGCGCGAGTTTGAGCAATTCGGACAGATGTGCCCGCGATGCGGCGGCGATCCCTTCCCGCGCTCCGACGCGGTCGAGCGCCAGGTCCATCTCGAAGAGCGTTTCCAGGTCGTGGCTGGCCAGATGCTCGGCCAGCTGGCGGAGGGTCCAGTTCCGGTCGCGGCGACTCACGCCGCCGCGCTCCCAGGCCGTATCAGGGAAACCGCGCAGCAGCGAGCAGGTGCTTTGCCGCAGGCGCCGGAAGCTCCCCATCACCTGAATGGTGCTCGCCTCGCGGGCAAGCCAGTCCTCGTCGGCGGTACGAACCGCCGGGGGCAGCTTATCGAGATCGGGCGAGGTCTGAACCGCGATGGCATGCATCATCGGGAAGACGCGTAGCTCCTCGTCCCGCAGACGGGCGACCAGCTCCCTGACCGTCGGCTCGCCGCGCCGGACGGTGCGCTCGAACCGGCGCTGATCGTGAATCGGGGTCAGCCACCGTGACAGGTGATTGATCGTGTAATGCAGGCGAACGATCAACGCATTATTGGACAGGTCCGTCATGGCGACATCAAGGCGTTCCAGGGGCGGGTTCACTGTTGCCTGATCGGTCTCCATTGCCAGATCTCTCCTCCAAGCAGCCGCTCTCGTCTCGGGAACCGTTGGGCGATCATCGCTGCCGCCGCGACTGGCCAGACCTACCCCAGCGCGTCTCGGATCTGTTGTAGGTGCTCTTCGCCGTGGTCGCAGATGTGATTTGCCAGCCAGTGCAGCGAAATCTCACCGAACGATGCGTGCTGACCGATCCGGCTCCAGGCTGCCTGGTCCAACCCCGTCAGCAGCGCCATCAACCGCGTCCGGAGCTCGCGAAACTGTCCCAGCGTTCGCGTTGGATCCTGCCCCCGGTAGTCTCGCTCGATCGACCAGAGCTCATCATCGTAGGCGGCCAAGAGGGGACGTTCCTGCTCGACGATGGCATGGGCGCGCTCAAGAAAGACCTCTTCCCAGTCACGGAGATGACAGAGGTTCTCCACCACGCCCCACCCTCCGTCGCTGGCGGGACGGGTCAGAGACTCGGGTGAATGTCCCTGCAACGTGCGCTGCAACTCGTCGGGCAAGGCCGCCAGCGCGCCGATGAGCGCTTCGCGCTCCCGGATCGACCGCGACTGGCTCGGGCCGGCGTCGGAATCGGTGATATCAATCATCCCCGGCTATCGGGACCGAGCTTGGACGTCAAGCGGTTGGACACGCGTCATCGTACCCCCTGTGATGCGTCATCTGTCGATGGGCCGATCGCTCTACCGCTCATCCACCACTCCCGACGAACAACGGAACCTCTTCGACGGTTGTGGCGCGACCCGGACTGGCCACGTCGATCCGCCACCCCCGAACCTCCCCTGATGCGATGCCGACGATCACCAGCAGGGCCTCCGGATAATACGCTTCGCGTCGATCGGTGGCCGACGGGATCGCGGGCGTCTCAGGATGAGAGTGAACGATCGCGCCGAGACGCCACCCGTGCCGTTCGATGTCACGAATCGTCGCCAGGACTTCCTCTGGATCCATAGTATATCGAGTTGGCGAGGCGTCGACGTTCGTTCCGGGGTAAAAGCGAACGGCCTGGGCTTCATGGTGCGCGTTGAGCGTGACGGCGAGCAGCCCAACCCCCTCCAGCGGAGCCGACCAGCGCAGATGGCCGAGCATCTGATCATAGATCGACCGCGACATGCACAACGATACCGGTGGACGTGGAGCATTCCCACCCGGTGCTAGAGGGTCCATGGGGCCGCCATGCGCATCACCGGATTCCGGCTGGGCGTACAGTACACTGATCGTTCAACGTGATCCTGGCCCTCCTCCGCTGCCAGGTCGCGCTCGCGCCGCGGGCGTCGCGCAGTTTACCAGGGATTCCGGGGATGAATGGCACCAGGGGTGCCGGGCGGCGCATCCGCGCTCGACGCGTGGCGACCGCCGTCCATGGTGGTGCGAAGGGAAGGAGACGGTCAGTGCCGCTCAATCGTCGACGCCCGGGGTGGTGGGGTGGTCCCATCGTCGTGCTGCTTCTGCTCCTCGGGACGGAGTTGGCGACCGCCGCGCCTCCAGATGCCTCGCCCGTCGCGTCGCCGGACGCCTCGCCCGTCACCGGTCCCGGCGATACGTCGTCCGATCTCTATGACGCGGTGCGGCCCGACCTGCGCGATGGGATCGTCGCCGCCACGGCGGGGCGCCTCTCCCGCTACCGCATCGACGCGGCCCTGATCGAGTCCCGGGGGAGGGGTCCGCGAGCGATCGAGGGGCAGCTCGACCTGCGCTTCGTCAATGACACCGGGGATGACCTGGGGGAAATCTATTTCCGCCTCTATGCCAACGACCCGATCTACGGCGATGGCGGGATGAAGATCGCCACGGCCACCGCGGCGGGCACCCCGGTCACCCCGGAGCTCAGCGTCGACGACACCGTGCTTCGGGTGCCGCTGCCGGAGCGTCTCGCCAGCGGCGCGGCGATCGACGTGAAGCTCGCGTTCACCGCGATGGTGCCGGTCGGTCCGACCAGCGGCTACGGTCTGTTCGCGTTCCAGCCGAAACCGTCGACCTGGGTACTGGCGCATTGGTATCCAATGATCGCTGGACATGACGCAGGGGGCTGGAACCTCGACCCGGTGAGCCGCAACGGCGATCCGATCTTCTCGAATACCTCGCTCTACGATGTGCGCCTCCAGAAGCCGAGCGGGCTCGATGTCGTCGCGACCGGTGACGAGATGACCGACGATGCAGAGGGGGCGACGACGCGGCGTCGCTACGTGACCGGACCGGTCCGCGATTTCACGATCGTCGCCGACGATAACCTGGCGTCGGTGAGCCGGGAGGTGCAGGGGACGACGATCACCTCCTACTACGATCCGGCGGATGCCGAAGGTGGCGCGACGGTGCTCGACGCGGCGGTCAGGGCGCTGGACACCTTCACCGATCGACTGGGTGCCTATCCCTACCGGGAGATGGACCTCGTCCAGGTCCCGTTGCAGGGCGCTTCCGGTGTCGAGTTCCCCCAGCTGCTCTTTCTCGGAAGCGACATCTACGGCGACCCGTCGCGCTTCCGGGATCCCCATTATCTTGAGTTCGTCACGGCACACGAGGTCGGGCACCAGTGGTTTTATGCGTTGGTTGGGAACAATCAGTATGACCACGCCTTCATCGATGAAGGGTTGGTCGAATACCTGTCGAGCGATGTCTATTTTGGCGATCAGTATGGCGCGGCGGATGGCGACCGCACCTATAAGCTGGAGACCGAAGTCTGGTATCTCGGCCACCTCTTCTCCGCGGGCGATGAGGTAGTCGACCAGCCGACCGACGATTTTCCGACCGAGGCTGCCTACGGCGCGACGATCTACGGCAAGGGCGCCGTCGCCTTTCATGCGCTGCGGGCCGAGATCGGCGATGAGGCCTTCTTCGCCGCCCTGCGTGACTATGCCGCCCGGTACCAGTTTGGGGTCGCCACCCCGGCGGACCTGCGCGCCGCGTTCGAGCGTGCCGCCGGACGTGATCTTGGCCCGTTCTGGACCTCATGGTTCGAGCGAACCGATGGACTCACGGTCTTCTCGCCAGACGACTATGCCGCCCTGCGCGCCGAGCTTGGCCTGGGCTGACCACCGGTTGGCGACGCTCGTCCCTGGCGCGCGGCCACCGGCTCGCGACCAGACCGCCGCATCGCCATCCGGCGTATCCTGACCCTATGCCGTCTGATCCTTCACCCTGGCGCCCGCTGACTGAACGCCAAGCGGCCCCCTCCCCCGACGACGAGGCGGCGGCGTCGCACTGGACCAGGCGTGTCGGGCCCGTGGTCCCACGCGGGCGATTCGGCAGCGACCCGTCGCCATTCTCCCTGGGCGGCGGCGACCACGAGACGACGCTTATCGAGACCGCGAGCGGTCCGGCCGCGCCGGCCGAGGTCGGGCCGGTTCCCCGGCCGCGTGGCTGGCTGGGCGCCGGCGCTCAGGCGCTGCTGGCCGCGCTGGTCGGCCGGGTGGCGCTGGCGGGTATCGTCTGGCTGTCGCTGCGGGTCTTTCCCCGCTTCGCACCGTATCCGGGGCAATTACCGGATTCCTTTTTCCCCATCCATCCGGCGCTGGACGGCTGGGCCAGGTGGGATGCCGCCCACTACGTCGCGATCGCCGGACAGGGCTACGGTGGGTCGAATCCGAGCCCGCATGGAGGCCTTGGCTTCTTCCCGCTCTTTCCGCTCCTGATGCGGGGGATGGTGGCGGCGAGCGGCCAGGAGGCAACCCCGGCGCATCTCGCGCTGGCCGGGTTGATTCTCGCAAACGTCTGCTTTGTCCTCGCCGTACCGCTGCTGGCGCGGTTCGGGGCACGTCAGGGCGGGCCCGCGGTCGGGCGCACCGCGTCGATCGCGCTCGGTGTGGCGCCGTTCGCCTTCTTCTACAATGCCGCCTACTCCGAATCGCTCTTTCTGCTGCTCGTGCTGCTGGCGCTGAGCCTGGCCCATGGTCGCCGCTGGTGGTGGGCGGGTCTCGCCGCGGGGCTGGCATCCGGGACGCGTCTCATCGGCCTGGCCCTGGCCCCGGCGCTCCTCCTGCTCGCGTTTCGCCGGGGTGCGCGCGGCGCCGATCTCCTGGCGGTGGGGCTGCTCGCCCCGTCCGGGACCGTCGCGTTCGCCGCCTATACCGGGATTGCCTTCGACGACCCGCTGGCCTATGTCCACGCCCAGGGAACGTGGGGCGGCTGGCAGGAGCATGTCCGCTTCTACGCCGAGCTCTTCTGGCGCCAGCCGCGGGAAGCGCTGGCGACCGAGCCGCGCCACCTCTTCATCATGCTCAACCTCGCGGTCGCGCTGGTCTCGGTGCTGCTGCTGCCGCTGGTCTGGCGCCGTCTTGACCCCGGGACGGCGCTCTTTACCACCTTGATCGTCGCCCAGGCCGGGGTGACCTGGGTCTCGCTGGGACGCTATCTGCTCCCGGCGGTTGGCATCTATTTGGTGGCGGGTCAGCTGCTGGAAAGCCGGCGCCTGGCGACGTGGGCCCGCGACGGTCTGCTGGTAGCCTCGACGCTGCTGCTGGCCCTGCTCGCGGTCCTCTATGCCCACGGCTACTGGGTCGTCTAGGGATTCCGGCGACCGGTGGCGGCGCGACGGACTGTCCCTGGCGACGGTTGGTACACTTCCCCGGTCAATACGCACGATGCGGCGAGCCCGCGGGCGCCACGAGTGCGCCGCGCGATCACCGAGCAAAGGACCCCCGATGTCACTGACAACTGACCGCCCGTCCAGTCAAGATGAGCTGACGCGCGACCATATTCTTGAGGCGATTCGTGCCGTCCAGGAGCCCGAGGTTGGGCGTGGTCTGGTCGAGCTGAACATGGTGCCCACCGTCGACGTCACCGGCCGAAACGTCGCGATCACCGTCGAGCTGCTAACGCCGGTCGGGATCGCGCCGCACCGGGACCGGATCGAGCAGGACCTCCGGGCCGCCGTGGCGACCCTGCCCGCGCCTGGCGAGGTCACGATTGCCTGGAGCTCGCGGGTGCGCTCAAGTGGCGGCGGGAAGAGCGACGCCGAGCCGATCAAAGGGGTCAAGAACACGATCGCCGTCGCCTCGGGCAAGGGTGGGGTCGGGAAGTCGACCGTCGCGGTCAATCTTGCGGTGGCGCTGGCCCAGGCCGGGGCGGCGGTCGGGTTGCTCGACGCCGATGTCTACGGGCCGAGCGCCCCGTTGATGTTTGGGCAGAACAGCAAGCCGCTGATGCGGGATGGCAAGATCGTGCCGCTGGAAGCGCACGGTGTCCGCGTGATGAGCATCGGCTTCCTGCTCGATCCCGAGAAAGCGCTGATCTGGCGCGGACCGATGGTCGCTCAGCTGATCACTCAGTTCCTGAACGACGTGCAGTGGGGCGAGCTCGATTACCTGGTGATCGACCTTCCGCCCGGCACCGGTGACGCCCAGCTGACGCTGTCCCAGAAGATCCCGATCTCCGGAGCGGTGATTGTGACCACGCCTCAGGAGGTCGCGCTGGCCGACGCGGTCAAGGGCCTGAAGATGTTTCAGGAGGTGAAGACCTCGATCCTGGGCATCGTCGAGAACATGAGCGGCTTTGTCTGCCCCTGCTGCGGCGAGCGAACCGATATCTTCAGCGCCGGTGGCGGAGCCCGCACCGCCGCTCGCTACGAGGTGCCCCTGCTCGGCGAGATCCCGATCGAGCCAGCCGTCCGCGAGGGAGGCGATACCGGGCAACCGGTGATCGTCTCCGCGCCCGACTCCGTCACCGCCGTCGCGTTCCGGCACCTCGCCGAGCGCGTCGCGACCCGGCTCAGCGTCGACGCCGCAAAGAAGCCGCGCAAAGCGATGATCCGACTGATGCCGGCGCGGTAACCGCAAGGGAAACGGCCGCGGCGCTCGGAGCTGGGATAGATCGATGGTCCTTGAACGCGGCCGGCCGCGTTCCTGAAAGGCTGTCCGCACCTAGCGAGCGGCTGGGTGACGCCGGAGCGGCGCCGGCGGAGTTCCGAGTCGCGAACAGGAGCGCCAGGTACAACGTTCTGCGGGGAGAGAACGGCGCATGGATCGTTCGGGTGTGGAGGACGCTGGCCATCCCGCGCCCGGCGACCTGAGATGCCGGCCGGGCCCGTCCCCTGACAGCTGGCGTCCTCCCACCGGCGCCGGGTGGAGGTGGTTGGGGATGCGGCGCCGGGCCGCCTGCTATTCTTGCCGCGGGCCGCGGGCCGCGGGGCGACGCTGGCTCGTGAGGGGGCGGGGGTGCTGGCGACGCTGCGTCACCGGGATTTTGCGCTGCTCTGGACCGCTGGCCTCATCTCAGTCGCCGGCGACTTCGCGTTGCTCGTCGCCCTGCCGCTGCATGCCTACGCCCTGACCGGGTCGGCCGTCGCCACCGGCGGTGTCTTCGCCGCCGGCCTGCTCCCTCGCGTCCTGCTCGGGTCGGTCGCCGGGGTCTTCGTCGACCGCTGGGACCGCAAGCGAACGATGGTCGCGGCCGACCTGCTGTGGGCAGGACTCCTCCTGCCGTTGCTGGCCGTCGGCTCGGCCAACCTCTTATGGCTCCTCTTCCTGGTACGTGCGACGACTGGCACCGTCGGGCTCTTCTTCGATCCGGCCGAGAACGCGCTGCTCCCCCGCCTCGTCGGCGAGGAGCGGCTGGTCTCGGCCAACGCCCTTAACAGCCTGAACGACAACCTGGGACGGTTGGTTGGGTCGGCGGCCGGGGGGCTGCTCTACGCCTGGGGCGGCTTGTCGCTGGTGGTCGTGGCCGATGCCACCACCTTCGTCCTTTCGGCCGCGCTGGTCGTCGCGATCCGGGCCGACGCCCGGCCTGACGTCGCGGAGGTCGTCACCCATGCCGCCTCAGCCTGGGGACGGCTCTGGCGGGAGTGGGGGGAAGGGTTGCGGCTGGTGCGTCGGAACCGCACGCTGCGGACCGTCTTCGTCGCCTCGTTCATCGGCAACGTCGGCGAGGGAACCTTCGAGGCGGGCTTCGCTCCGCTGGTGGTCGATGTCCTGCGGGGCGGCGCCGGCGGCGCCGGGTTGCTCATGTCAGCCCAGGCGGTGAGCGGGCTGGCGGCGGGCGTCTTGATCGCCGGCATCGCCACCCGCCGCTCGCCGCGGATCCTGTTCGGAGGGGGCTTGATCGGGCTCAGCTTCAGCGACATCGGGTTGGCGAACGCCGCCAACCTGGCGCCGCCGGGTGCGGTCGCGCTTGGCGTCGCGATGCTCTTCATGTTCGCGGCCGGTTTCCCGGCGGTCGCGATGCAGGCAGCCGGTAACGGACTGCTCCAGGGCCACACCACAGACGCATACCGGGGCCGGGTCTTCGGCGCCTTCGGCGCGACGCTGAGTGTGGCGATCCTGATCGGGCTGGGGATCGGCGGCCCGGCCATCGATGCGATTGGGGTCGTCCCGGTCGTCAGCGTCGGGGCCGCGATGTGGGGTGCCGGCGGTCTCTTCGCCCTCGCGCGGCTGCCCCGCGCCGCGGAGCAAGCCGTCGCCACCGAACCAGTGGCGATGTCACCGTAATCATCTCTGTGCCTCCATGCAACCATCGCTGGAGCGCCCTGGCGCACGGTCCAGCGTAAGACGTCGAAGGCCTCTCGCAGGTCGTGGCGCGGCTGCTTGGCGCCGCCTGGTCGAGCCGCAGCACCGAGAACGAGGTGTGGCCATGCATCGCAGGCCTCGCGGTCGGAGGGGAGCGGATCGACCACCCACCAACCTTCATGCCCCGCTCCACATGACCCTACGCCGTGACGCAACGGCGCGGGCAGAAGACCGGCCGCAACGACCCGAGCGCGGGGCGCGCATCCCACCAGAGCAGCAGGCCGCCGACGAGCCAGCCGGCGCCGAAGATGACCCAGAGGGTAGTCGACATCGCTCCCCGATCGGCGGCGAAGGCAAAGAGCGACGCGGGTGAGCCGAGCAGGAGGGCGGCGGCCACGACCCGGCCGCCCCCGGGGGCGCTGATGACGGCAAGACCGTAAACGAACGAGCCAAGTGCGAGGATCCCCACCGGGAGCAGCGCCGTGGGAGCGCGGTGGCGCCCTCGACATTCCAGGGCGAGCAGATCTGTCCTGCTGCGATCAGCAGCGAGACACCACCGCAGGCGGCGATGTCGACGCTGCAGGCCGCCCATTCCAGGCGCGCGGGGTGCCGCGTCCATAACCCCACGGGACCGGCCAGCAACAGCAGCACGGGATGGATGAAATGCCCCGTCCCGATTGCGCCGTCCTGATCGCCGATCGTCCCGGAGCGGTGCGCCAGCGTGAGCCAGGAGCCAGCCGCCAGCGCCGCGAGGACTCCAGTTACCCGGGCGAATGGGTTCGTTGCCATCGGCGTCCTCCGCTCCTCGGCCGTGCTCGATCTCTAACACTCCTATGCTGCGCCTCCTGTGCCCCTGTGACATTGGCGGAACGACGTCATTGCCCGTCCGGGGTTGACCGAGGCTCGCCTACGTCGTTCGACGTACGGGCCCCGACCGCCAGAGGAGGTCAGGTAAACCTCACGAGTCAGATCGCTCGTTGGGCGCCGATGCATGGTTATTGAGCATTGGTTGGGCGAAGAGATACCTGGTGCATTGGTCTGTGACCTGCTGCCGCAGTATGGCCGGACGGAGGGTGACGAGTGCTGCATCAGGGTTGAAACATTGAGTGGAGGCGGTGGAGTTTGGTGCGGGCGTCGGCGTTGACCTGATCACGGACCTGAGTGAGGTTCTGTTCCTTCACCAGCACGTTCTTGCGGGCGGCGAGTAGATCTTGGCGCGACACTACCTCGGGCATGTTTCCCATGGACATTGATGCCTCCAATCAACGAACGGGTCGTTTGACCTGCACGTTTGGGTTGACCGGGGTTGTAGGGCCAGGGCTACTAGGCAGTGTCTTCAAAGTGGTAGGCTTGGGGGATGAGAAACCGTGAACTGACCGAAGGGCAGTGGATGGCGCTGGCACCGCACCTCCCGCCGCAGCGGGCACGGACAGGTCGCCCGGCGAAGGAC
>JAABUR0100000757.1_pt1 | contig 65667 bp, 62 predicted proteins | sample 5560091 | NCBI WGS metagenome assembly JAABUR01 (sample SAMN10711879, study PRJNA513375) | rock metagenome | isolation source: Antarctica rocks | place: Antarctica: Victoria Land, University Valley sud
CCCATGCCCAGTTGCTCGTCGTCGGCGGCGAAGACGCGTCCTGATTCGTCGGTAAAGCGTATCCGCAGGGGTTTCAGGGAGATGTGGGCCGTGGAGTGTGTGGTGGATAGGGTGATCTCACCCTCCGGCTCCTTCATCGAGACCTCGACAAGCTCCCAGTCGTCTTTCGCTATGGCCTCCGAGTCGTATCGGGGCGGCCTTCCTTCCGGGAACGCGCCGACCCGGAAGAGGTCCGGGGCCAGCGCTACGACCTCTACGATGGTCGAGCCCGCCTTCATGCGTACCCCGCAGTCGCCGTGGTCCTGCAACTCCGCGTCTCCCAGCGGCTCGTAAGCACCGCCGGTCTCGGGCTGCTTCTCAAAGGTCTCGGTCATTTTCCTCCCTTTGGTTGAATGCTAATTATCGGCATGACTTGTCGATTTCTCGTGAAGGTCAGGATCTTGTACATCTTACTTACCTCTCACGGCTCCGGCGAGGACGGCGACGGCGGCGCTGAGGGCTACGACTATGTACAGGGCCGCGCCGAGACCGAGTAGCTCGGCGGCGAACCCGATGATGGGTGGGCCGACGAGAAAGCCGAAGTAGCCGGCGCTGGAGACGGCTGCGAGGGCCGGTCCCGGCGCCACGCCCTCCGTGCGCCCGGCGGCGCTGAGCACGGTGGGGAAGATTATGGAGAACCCCATACCCGCGCTGGCGAAACCGATGAGAGCGAACGCGGGCTGTGCCGCGGCCAGAGAGATCCCGAGTCCCACCGCGGCTAGAGCGCCTCCGAAACGTACGAGCCGGGCTGGCCCCAACTGCTCCGTGAAGCGGTCGCCGAACAACCGCCCGAACGCCATCGCGAGCGAGAACGCGGCGTATCCAGACGCCGCGAACCCCGCTCCGGTCTCTAGCGTACCTTTCAGGTAAACCGCGCTCCAGTCCGCCATCGTGCCCTCCCCGAGCAGGACACAGAACGCGATGACTCCCAGTCCGGCTAGCGCCTTCGTCGGTCGCGCGAAAGCCGGGGCGCCGGGTGCGCCCGCGTCCACGCTCGCCGGGAGGAGGGCTCTGTAAGCCAGGGTAGCCACGACAGCCGACAACGCCGCTATCCCAAGGAGGTGAAGCGAGACGCCGACCCCGAGAGATGCAACGAAACCGCCGCTTGCGGCGCCCGCGAGGCCGCCAAAGCTAAACGCAGCGTGAAAGGAGGACATGATCGGGCGCCCGTACTGTTTTTCGACCGCGACGGCCTGCGAGTTCATCGACACATCTAGCGCGCCCCCCGAAGCGCCGAAGAGCAACAGGGTAACCACCAGCAGCGGGAGGTTCGGCATTAGCGCCGGCAGCGGTAGCGCCAGACAGAAGAAGAGCACGGTCATTCCCACCACTGGACGGCTGCCGAAGCGCGTTATGAGCCATCCGACGGCGGTCATCGCCGTGAGCGCCCCGACCGCGACCCCGAGCAGAGCCAGCCCAAGCAGACCCTCGCTCAATGCTAGCTTCTCCTTTACCGCAGGTATGCGTACCACCCAGCTAGCGAACGCGAAGCCGTTGAGGAAGAACACGGCGAGCACCGCCAGCCGGGCCGCGCGCGCCTCTTTCGGTATCTCCACGGAGTTTCTCACCGTCCGCATTCTAGTCTATCTCTCTTGCGCCCTTTTTACTCACGAGAAGAATCGCGGCGAGACAACCGGCGAGGGCGATACCTGCGCCCGCCGCGAAAGCCAGCCGGTAACCCTCGACGAGGAAGATCTCCCCAGGCCTCCCGGCGGTGCGGGCGGCGGCCAGCGTTGTCAGCAAGGCCAGACCAATAGCCGTACCGATCTGCGCGAAAGTATTGAGGAGTCCCGAGGCGAGTCCCTGAGCGGTGTGGCGGACGGCCGAGGTTCCGGCTGAGGTGGCGGCGACCGACGCGCAGCCCAGACCCAGCCCGGCGAGGATCGCGCTTGCCAATACGTATGCCAGGCCGCTAGCGGCAGAGATTCCAAGCATCAGGAGCGTCGCTGTGGCTATCATTACAAGGCCGGAGACCATCGTGACTCTCACTCCGAGGCTTCCGGCCAGGCGGGCGCCGATCAGGGACCCTACTATGACCAGTATGCTGAGCGGCAAGAGCGTAAGACCCGCGAACGTGGGCGAGTAGTCCAACACTCGTTGGAGATAAATGGTAGCCAGCATCCCCACGGGGCTCGTCGTGGCCGTAAGCGTAAAGGTGACGAAAAGCGCGCCGACCAGGTTACGTGAGTGGAAAACACCGAGCTGCACGAGAGGGTTGGCGGCTCTGCTTTCGATAGAGACGAAAACCGCGAACAGAGCAGCGGGCAAGACGAGCGTCGTTACAGCGGCCAGCGAGCCGAAGCCGGAATCTTCCGACACGGTAAACCCGTAGACCAGCAGGACGAGCGAAGCAGTGATCGTCACGGCGCCCGATATGTCGAGCTGGCGCGATGCCGCCGCGTCCCGGCTCTCGGAGAGCAGCATAGGTGCGAGCGCCACGCCGAGGACACCGACGGGTACGTTGATGAGGAAGACCCACTCCCATCCGAGCCCGTCGGTGATGAGACCGCCCAGGACTAGTCCGGCTGCGCCGCCGGCCGCCGCCACCGCCGTCCACACGCCCAGAGCCCGGTTCCTCTCAGGGCCTTCGGAGAAGGTCGTGGTGATGATCGAGAGCGCCGCCGGGGCTGTGATCGCCGCTCCAAGCCCCTGCGCCGCCCGAGCTGCCAGCAACACCAGCGGAGAGTCCGCCAGCCCGCAAACGAGAGACGCCAACGCGAAGAGCCCGAGCCCCGCCATGAACATCCTCCGTCTTCCAAACAGGTCCGCCATCCGTCCGGCGAGCAGGAGGAAACCCGCGAAGAAGAGCACGTAGGCGCTGAATACCCACTGCAGGTCTTCTTGAGAGAAACCCAGAGAGCGCTGTATGGAGGGTAGGGCCACGATCACCACGTTTACGTCGAGTACGTTCACGAACTGTGCTACGCACAGCAGGGCGAGCGCCAGATTCGTCCGCTTCACGCCTCGTCATCCCTTCTGAAACGTTTTACTTAATCGTTTCAGTAACGTATCATCCGGTTTGGATGGATGTCAACCCTAGAAAGCGAAAAGGGTCTCGCCGGCGAGCGACGTTGAAGGAGGTTGCGTCGGCGGCTGGGGTTTCGCCGGCGACGGTTTCGAATGCTTACAACCGGCCGGATCAGCTCTCGCCGGAGGTCAGGGAGCGGGTGGTGGAGACTGCCCGGAGGGTCGGGTACGCTGGGCCGGACCCGATGGCGCGCGGGCTCAGGCGGCGCCGGGCTGGGGCGGTTGGGGTGTTGTATGAGGACCGTTTGTCCTATGCGTTCGCGGATCCGGCGGCTGTGTTGTTCTTGCAGGGGGTTTCGGTGGCGACGGAGGAGGCGGGTCTCGGGCTGTTACTGTTGTCGGGAGCGCCTCGGGAGGAACGGGACCCGGAGGCCGTAACAGGAGCGGTGGTGGATGGGTTCGTGGTCTATTCGATGTCTCGCGACGATCCGCTGGTGAACGCGGCGTTGGAGCGGCGGTTTCCGGCGGTTGTCGTGGACCAGCCCCGGCTCGAAGAGTTGCCGTTCGTCGGCATAGATGATGAGGGGGCGGCCCGTTCCGCGGCGGAGCACCTGATCGAACTGGGTCATCGGCGTTTCGGCGTTATATCTTTCGCGATCTCACCGGACCCCATCGGTGGACTTGTAGACCTGGAACGCCGGAAGACCGCCGTATATGAGGTCACGGGCTCCCGGCTGCGAGGTTACGCGAAGACACTGGAGGCCTCCGGTATCTCCTGGCCGGAGGTCCCTATCTATGAGCAGTACGAGAACGCGCCGGAGGCGGGACGAACCGCCGCGGCGGAGTTACTCTCCCGCGAACCTCGGCCCACGGCGATCCTGTGCCTCAGTGACCAGCTTGCGCTTGACGCATTAGAGGCCGCGCGAAGCATGGGGCTCTCCGTACCTGAAGACCTCTCCATAGTTGGTTTCGACGATGTGCCCGAGGCCGCTCGCGCAACGCCGTCGCTCACCACTATCCATCAGCCGCACGTCGAGAAAGGCCGGCTGGCGGGCCAACTTCTGATCTCTCGGCTCAAGGGCGAAGATCCACCGAGCCCGGAACTGCTTTCGACCCGGCTTGTGATCCGCGAATCCACGGACAGGGCAAACTCGTAGACGGTTCCTGGCTCTCGACCACGGAGATCGGGGTGCCGCTGCCGGGATGGGCCGTCATCTGGTTAGCGGCGTTCCCAAACGTCGAGGATCTCGTGGCCCAGGCCGCCGCAGCCCTGCTTGTGCTCTGCTCCTACCTCGTAGTTGAGCGCAAGAAGCGTCCGCGCCGGCGGGCGAGCGAAGCCGTCGGCGTCTAACGCCCAGGAATTCCCTAAAACTCGATGTCCCGTCCCACGTCCTGCTCGATGGCCCGGTCATACGCGATTCGGGCGGCGGCCATGTCTTCGAGGGCCAGGCCCTGGCTGGCGAAGAGGGTTATGTCCTCGGGGCCGCGGCGGCCTTGTACCTGACCGGCTATAACCTGTCCAAGCTCGTAGACCGCTTCGGGGAGGATGAGGCCGGTTTCGAGGGAGGGCATCAGGTCTCCGGCTTCGAGACCTAGCTCCTCGCGGGAATCAACGCAGACGAAGCTCGCCCGCTTTACGACCTCGCGATCTACCTCGCTCTTGAACAACATGTTGGATCCAGCGGCGTTTACGTGCGCCCCCGGACGGAGCCACTCACCCATGAGTACCGGATCTTTGGAGGAAGTAGCGGTCACGACGATGTCCTGCGCGGCGGGCTCTTCGGGGGAGTGGGTGGTCTCTATCTCCATCCCGATGAGTTCGCCCATCTTCTCGGCGAACGCCTTGCGCTTCTCCTCCGAGCGGCTGTAGACGATCACCCGTTCCAGGTCGCGGACGGCGGCGATTGCCTCCAGCTGGCTCTCGGCCTGCCAGCCCGCGCCGTAGATGCCCAAAGTCGTGGCGTCCTCGCGGGCGAGGTGCTTCGTGGCGACGCCGCTCGCCGCGCCGGTGCGGAGCTGGCCCATCTTGTCCGACTGGATGATGGCTAGAAGCTCGCCGCCCTCGGGGTCGAAGAGCATCGTGTAGAAGCGGGCGCCGGTGCGGGCGACGGTATATGCCTTGAGGCCGAGAGCCCCGATCTCCGGCGCTCCGGCGAACATGACGTTCAGGCCTGCCGTTGGGAGGGCAACGCGGCGGCGGGCGCGGTTAGTGGCCTTACCCTCGGCCTGCTGGTGCAGGACGGATTCGACGGCGTCCAAGGTAGAAGGCATATCGAGGAGTTCCTCGACCTCCACCTCGGTCAGGATCAGGGTCATGGTGTCTCCTCTCTGTTCATGGGCGGCTTATCGGCTAAAATCCCTCTACTCATGCGGGTCCTCGTTATAGACAACTACGACTCCTTCACGTACAACCTCGTCCAGTACCTGGGCGAGCTTGGCGCCGAGGTGATCGTCAAGCGCAACGATGAGATCACACCATCCGAGGTACTGGTCCTTCACCCGGACAGGATAGTCGTCTCGCCCGGTCCCTGCACGCCCAACGAAGCCGGCATCTCGGTTGACCTGATCGAAGCATCCGCCGGAGAGATACCGCTGCTCGGCGTATGTCTCGGCCATCAGTCTATCGGACAGGCCTTCGGGGCCGACGTGGTGCGCGGAGAGCCGGTCCACGGCAAGACCGCGAAGATCCTGCACGACGGCAAGGGCGTCTACGCCGGAATAGAGCAAGGCTTCGAGGCCACCCGCTACCACTCGCTTGTCATCGAGCCCGATTCCATGCCGGATTGCCTGGTCGTCACGAGCCGCACCGAAGACGGTACCATCATGGGCGTCCGGCACCGGGACTATCCGGTCGAGGGCGTCCAGTTCCACCCGGAGAGCATTATGACGCGCAGCGGCCACGAACTGCTCAAGAACTTCCTGGGGCTCTAGGGATGTTGCGTGAGTCCTTACGCAAGGTCGCGTCGGGAGAGGCGCTCTCCGAAGGTGAGGCGGAGCGGGCGCTGGAGACGATCATGGAGGGGACCGTGCCGCAGGCGGCGACGGCAGCGCTTCTGACCGCCATGCGTATCCGGGGCGAGTCGGTGGGGGAGATCGTGGGCTTCGCCCGCGCGATGCGCCGCTTCGCCGCGAAGGTCGAGGCTCCGGAGGATGTAGTGGACACTTGCGGGACCGGCGGCGACGCGAAGGGTACGATCAATATCTCGACGGCGGCGGCGTTCGTGGCGCGCGGAGCGGGGGCAACGATAGCCAAGCACGGCAACCGGGCCGCCACGAGCCAGGCCGGGAGCGCCGACGTGCTGGAGGCGCTTGGCGCGGAGATAGAGCTTGGGCCGGATCAGGTCTCAAAGTGCATCGAGGCTTCGGGCATCGGGTTCATGTTCGCCCGCACCCACCATCCGGCGATGAAGTTCGTGGCTCCCGTGCGGGCCGAACTACCGTTCCGCACCATCTTCAACCTGCTCGGGCCTCTGACGAATCCCGCCGGGGCGAAGCGCCAGCTAATAGGCGTCTTCAGCGGCGACTACGTGCGGCCGGTCGCGGAGGCGCTAAAGGAACTCGGCGCGGAGAAAGCTCTGGTCGTACACGGGATGGATGGGATGGATGAGATCACGGTCTCTGGAGAGACGCTCGTCGCCGAAGTCACGGACGGCGATATTAGGGAGTACAAGATCTCCCCCGAAGACTTCGACCTCCCGCGCCACGCCCCCGACGGTCTCCTCGGCGGCGACGCTCACCTGAACGCCCGTATCCTGAGCGACATCCTCTCCGGTGACGAACAAGGCGCGCCGCGCGACGTGGTCCTCCTGAATGCCGGAGCCACCATCTTCGTCTCCGGCCAGGCGAAGACCATGCAAGAAGGAGTCCGTCTGGCGGAGAAATCCGTAGACGAGGGCGCCGCCCTGGCCGCACTAGAAGACTTCGTAAAGACCACCCGCCGCCTGTCAGGGACCGCATGAGCATCCCAACCGTCCTCGACGATCTGGCCGCCGCGTCTCGCCTTCGGGCCGAAGATCTAAAGAGAACCACCGATCTCGACGCGCTCTATCAGGAGGCTATCGCCTTCGAGAAACGCGACTTCGCCGCCGCGCTCACCGCTCCCGGACTCTCCGTGATCTCCGAGATAAAACGGGCCTCGCCCTCCGCCGGCTTCATCCGCGACGCTGACCCCGCCGAGTGGGCCGCCCGCTACGAAAAAGAAGGCGCAAGCTGTCTCTCCGTCCTCACCGAGCCCGACCGCTTCAAGGGAAGCCTCGAAGACCTCGACGCCGCCCGCCGAAACACCTCGCTACCCGTCATCCGCAAGGACTTCACCGTCGACGAGGCGCAGATCCTCGAAGCTGCCACCCGCGCGGACGCCGTCCTGCTCGTAGCGGCGCTCTTCGATGCCGCATCTCTCGCCCGCTACGTCTCTCAGGCCGTCGAGGTCGGCCTGACTCCACTCGTCGAGGTCCACGACGAGCGGGAGGCGGAGATGGCACTTGAGTCCGGCGCAAAGGTGATAGGCGTCAACAACCGCGACCTGCGAGACTTCACCGTGGACCTTGGGACCTTCGAGCAACTTGCTCCCAAGCTCGCAGGCGCGACGTTGGTTGCCGAGAGCGGAGTGAAGAGTCCCGAAGTCGCACGGCGGTTGAGGGATGCAGGCGCCGACGCAGTACTGGTGGGGGAGGCGGCGATGAGGGACCCAGCGCTCGTTGCAAAGCTATCCGCACTGACCTAACAAATAGGTTTGGTCGATCACTTTAATCTCGTGCGAATAATGCTTGCTGCGGCCCCAGACGAGGCTTAAGATTAGTATAGATACGTTGTCTTCGTACGACGACACCTATGCTTAAGATACGTTGCTTCGCGGACTCCATCGAGAAGGAGAGGACTTCGGATTGTCTGCACCACTCAGTGACAGAGACTTGATGCTCCGGACTATTGACCTTGCTCGGAAATGCAGGAGCGAAGAAGGCAAGGTATCTCCGAAAGTCGGAGCAGTCGTCGCCCGCGACGGAGTAATAATCGGTGAAGCTTATCGCGGTGAGATTGCTCCAGGTGAGCACGCTGAATTCACGCTTTTTGAGAAAAAGCTGACAGATGAAGTGCTAGCAGGGGCAACCCTGTTCACTACGCTGGAGCCCTGTACTTCTCGGAACCATCCCAAGATTGCTTGCGCCGAAAGAGCGATTGAGAGGCGAATCGGCAAGGTCTTCTTCGGAACCCTTGACCCGAATCCACAGATACTCGGTAACGGCGAATTGCGACTGCGTGAAGCCGGTATTCAGATTGGGCGGTTTGACTCAGACTTGATGTCTGTAATCGAGGAGTTGAACCGGGATTTTTCGCGACAACACCGTCCACGTATCATAGCGCGCACGAGAGCTCAGACCCTCGATCCAGTGGAGCAAGGCTACGTTGGGCCGAATGGTCACAGAATCGGTTACACGAATAGTGGCGACAAAGTCGAATGGGTGCCTGATGAGGAGAATCCAGGCGAGGAATGGCCTTTGATTCTCCGGCGGAACGACAGTGCTATCTTGGAGGCATACAACGAATTCTGGGACAAGGTTTGGTGGAACAGACACCAAGTCTGGCTACAGCGGATCGACAGCGGAGAAGAACCATTGACTGAGGAACAGAAGCCGATCTTGGAGCAGGCAAAGAGGGCAGCCCGGAGAATTGAAGAGAAGTATGGCAGGGAGAATCTAGGGTGGGATGATTTCGAATGGGGACTCCTGAGTGGCAGAATGTCTGCACTTGCCTGGGTCCTAGGCGCTGAGTGGGAAGAGTCCCTTGACACATAGAAGGACCATGATGCTATTCCCGGAACCAGAGCAAAGAGCCTAACACCAACCGCACCAGACCAACCTGCCGCCAGGGATGAGAGCATCTGGCGGGATCAGGGGTCGAGTCGGTTCAGTTGCGATCCCTTTCCGCCAGTAACTCCTGGATCTTCTTCCCCGTCTCATCATAGGCGCCTTCACCGATGTGCTTGTAGCGGATGAAGCCGTCGGCGTCGATCAGGTACCAAGTCGGCCAGTAGCTCTGGTTGTAAGCGTTCCAGGTGGCGTCGTTGTTGTCGAGGACCACGGGGTACTTGATGTTGGCCTGTTTCACGGCCTCCGCGACGCTGGCGTAGTCCTTCTCGAACTCGAACTCTGGCTTGTGGATGCCGATGACTTGGAGACCGTGGTCGGCGTACTTCTCGTAGAATGAGTTGATATACGGCTGGGCGTTCTGGCAGTTGTAGCAACTGTAGGTCCAGAACTCTAGCAGGATGACCTTGCCACGAGCATTCGCAAGGGAGGTCCCGTCAGTATTGATAAAGCCGGTTGGGTCCACGATCTCTTTCGCGCGCGGGTACTTTGCTTCCTTGCTCGCGATGCTCTGGGGCTTGGACGGCGCTTTCTTTTCAGGCTGCTTTTGCTCTGCTGACTCCTTGTGGTCAGATTGTTTAGCAATATCTTTGGAGGTCGTCCGAGGTTTTGCGCTCTGAGACGAACTGTTCGCTTCATTATTGGTTTGTTTGGCGGGCTGAGATTTCGCCTGTTCGTCGCTCGCGGCGGCCGGTTTGAAACGTAGCTGGATGAAGGTGATCGCGGCAACGATCAGGATCAGTGTCAACACGAGCAGTATCGGTCTGGGAGCAAGTAACCTCATAGGAGCACCTCATTTAGTAGCTGTAAGTTGGCGAGCAGGGCGAGGTTGCCGGTGAAGACGAGCACGCCCATCGCGAGGAGGATGACACCGAATGCTATGTGGATGCGCGATGACCACCGGCGATGTTTCTTGATGAATGTGAATGCCCGGGACGGGAATAGCGCCACGAGCAGGAACGGTGCTCCAAGTCCGAAGGCGTAGGCAAGCAGTAGGGGGAACGCGGACATTGGGCTAGAGGCCGCGAGTGCGAGGGTGCTGCCGAGGATCGGACCCACGCACGGCGTCCAGGCCACCCCAAAGGAGGCGCCAAACAGAAGAGAGGCGAGGTAGCCGGACTTGAACGTACTCGAACTCACCGAATATTGCCGATCCAGGACAGGAAGCCGGAGCAGGCCAGTCAGGTGCAGCCCGAGGATGATAATGATCGTACCGGCGATGCGCGAGAGCCAGACGAGCACTTCCGTGGCGGCTTGTTGCAGCACCGCGTTCAGCGCTATTCCAAGGATAGCGAATACCGTCGAGAAGCCGGCCACGAATAGCACGGTGCTAACCAAAACGTCCCGCCGCTTGAGTTCCGTGTAGCCGAGGGAGGTGCCCGCCAGTTGCGCGAAGAAGGCGGGGATCACGGGCAACATGCACGGCGAGAGAAACGATGCGACACCGGCGGCGACCGCGAGGGCGAGTGTAGGCTCAGCCATGCTTCTGAACCTTACGGTCGCTTGCCATGGGATGGGTGTTCAAGATGCGAGCCTCTCGCGGGTTGCTCTGGTGTTCCTGGCCTGATTCTGGCATGGGCGGATACCGGCAACAATGCGTTACGGAGGGATCGGCCGTAACCGTAATGGAACGTTAAGGTTTCGTGCTTTTTAGCGCGGTCTCTAGGCGCGGCGCAGGGTGAACCGGAAGCGTGCGCCGCCGTCGAGGGGGCTTTCGGCGGAGATCTCGCCGCCGTGAGCTTCGATGAGGCCGCGCGCTATGGCGAGTCCGAGCCCCGCGCCGGAATCTTCTTCCGCTTCCTTGCGCGTCCTGGACTTCTCGCCCCGGAAGGATAGCTCGAAGACGCGGGGCAAGTCCTCGGACGCGATGCCCTCGCCGGTGTCGGATACCTCGACCTGGACTACTTCTCCGCGAGGTTCGGCCCGCAGGGAGATCGTGCCGTCGGATGGGGTATGACGGAGGGCGTTGGAGATCAGGTTGTAGAGCACGCGCTGGAGCCTCGGCGGATTCATCAGGACCGGGTCCACGCCGCTGGAGACCTCTCCGACGAGGTGGACGCCCTGCTGTCTGGCCTGGGGCTGAAAAGTGGAGAGGGTGTCGGAGATCAGGTCGTGCAGCGAGGCTCGTTCTAGCTCTAGTTTCAGCATCCCCGCGTCTATGCGGGCGAGCTCGAAGAGGTCGTCCACTAGGCGGCTGAGGTGTGTAAGTTCGCGGCGGGCGGAGTCCAGGTAGCGGCTCTCGGTCTCCGGGGTGTCGGCGACCCCGTCGGCTAAGGCCTCGATGAGGGCTCGCGTGGCGGTTAGTGGTGTGCGGAGGTCGTGCGAGACGGAGGCGATGAGGTCCCGGCGCGCTTTCTCCATCTCGCGCGCTCGTTCGGACGCTTCCTTGAGAGACTGGGCCATACGGTTGAAGTCGTCCGCGAGGCCGGATATCTCGTCATGCCCGTCCGCCGGAATTTTGGAGTCGAGGTCGCCCTCGGAGATCCGCGCGGCTCCCCATCTCACCCGTTCGATGCGGCCCGCTATCGGGGCGGCGTAGAGCAGGCTGAAGCCGATTGAGAGAACGGCCGCGAAGAGCAACATCGTCAGAAGCAGCGCCAGGTCGTGGCCCGAGATGAACATGGCCTGCGCGCCAGCCAGCATCATGACTAGGAGCAGCAGACTACCGATCAATCCTGCCCAGACGAGTTGCATCCGCACGCCACCAAGACGCCCCATCACGGCGGGCCGTACAAGCAAGAGCGCCAGCACCCCGACCCCGCCTCCAGACCCCGCGAGTAAGACCGCTATGGCTGGAACGTCCGAGGCGGGCACGCCGAATAGCGTGGCGGCAACCGCGAGCGTTACCAACAGAGCGCCAATGAGGAACAGCAGCGCCAGTCCCACGGTTTGGAGCGCCTTCGTCATCCGCCGCCAAACTTGTAGCCGACGCCCCATACTGTTTGAAGGTAGCTGGGTTGCGTTGGATCCGGTTCTATCTTCTCGCGCAGGCGCCGCACGTGTACGGTCACGGTGCTTGTCTCGGCGGCGAACGTGTAGCCCCAGACCCTCTCCATGAGATGGTCGCGGGTGTAGACCCTGCCGGGACTGGAAGCCAGGTAGTAGAGGAGATCAAACTCGCGCGCCGTAAGCGTTACCGGCTCGTCCCGCGCGAAGACTTCTCGTGTGTTTGGATCTATCCGCAACTCATCGAAAGCGAGAACCTTCTCGCCGATGCTCTCCACTCCAGACTCTTCTACGCGCCGCAGCACAGCAGCGACCCTCGCGGCCAGCTCGCGCGGAGAGAAGGGCTTTACCACGTAGTCGTCCGCGCCGAGGCTGAGACCGACTATGCGCTCCTCCTCCTCGCCCTTGGCGGTCAGCATTATGAGGGGGACCCGCCGCTCTGATTGCATGCGGCGGCAGACCTCCAGGCCGTTTATCTTGGGCAGCATCAAGTCCAGAACTACCAGGTCCGGCTCGCTCTTCCGAAAGACCTCCAACGCCTCCTCGCCGTCGGCCGCGGAGACGACCGTATGCCCGTCCCGGCGCAGGTAGAGGCCGACTACCTCCCGGATATTCGGCTCGTCATCGACGACTAGAACCTTAGCCAACGAACTCCTCGACTCTCCATTTCGATTGACAATTATAACGCGAGATACAGGCTTACTCCTTCGCAAGCCGGCGGAAAGAGGAGGTCCGAGGCGATCCTGCGGGCGCCTGGGATCACTCTAGCGCCGCTCCAGGTCTAGCGCGACGCTGTTCATGCACCATCGCTGTCCGCCGGCGTCCCTGGGGCCGTCTTCGAAGACGTGGCCGAGGTGGGAGTGGCAGCGGGCGCAGCGCGCCTCGGTGCGGACCATGCCGTGGGAGCGGTCTTTGATCAACTCGACGGCGTCCGGCGAGACCGCCTCGGTGAAGCTCGGCCATCCGGTACCCGAATGGTACTTCGTACGACCGTCGAAGAGCGGGTTGCCGCAGGCGGCGCAATGGTAGAGGCCCTCATCGTCGGTGTCCACGTACTCGCCGGAAAATGGGCGTTCGGTCCCCGCCTCGCGCAGCACGGCGTACTGCTCGGGCGAGAGCCGCTTCCGCCACTCCTCATCGCTGCCAGGCACTGGCGGGAGCGCGCCGTTGGTCTCTGGTTCGGTAGCCGCGCCCACGCCTAACCCGATCGGGCAGCTCACGCCGGTGCCGCCCAGACCGCAGTATCCGTTCGGGTTTTTGTGCAGGTACTGCTGATGATAGTCCTCGGCGTAGTAGAAGGGGCCGATAGACGCTATCTCCGTGGCGATGGGGCCGTAGCCCGCCGCCTTCAGGTCCTTCTCGTAGGCGGCCTGGGTATCCTCGACAGTCTGGCGCTGCTCGTCGCCTGTATAGTAGATCGCCGAGCGGTACTGCGTGCCGACATCGTTGCCCTGGCGCATCTCCTGCGTTGGGTCGTGGGCTTCCCAGAACACGGAGAGCAGGTCCTGGTAGGAGATCTTCTCGGGATCGAAGACGACCAGCACGGCCTCCGTGTGCCCGGTCCGGCCGCCGCATACCTCCCCATAGGTGGGGTTGGGCGTGAAGCCTCCCGCGTAGCCGACCGCCGTCGTGTAGACACCATCTGTCTGCCAGAACACGCGCTCGGCGCCCCAGAAACAACCGAGCCCGAAGACCGCCGTGCTGAAGCCGTCCGGGAATGGCGGCTTGATGGGCGTGCCGAGGACGGCGTGCCTCTCGGAGATGGCGAACACTGGATGCTCCCGGCCGGGGAGCGCCTCTTCGGGCGAAACTATCGTGGGCTTGGGGCGGTTAAACAGAAACCTCATGCTTTCTCCTTCGTTGACGTTGTCTCGGACGGTAACGCATTGGTTCCGTCCTTCTGTACGTTGCGGGCGGTCGGACCGGATGGATGGTCCACGACCTCGAACTTCACGGGCGTGCCGGGCCGGATGGTACGGTAGCCCTCGCCGGGGATGGCTGTGAAGTTGAAGAACACGTCCTCGCCGCCGTCGTCGCGGGAGATCTCACCATTCCCCGCTGCAAGGTCGAACGACTTTACCTGGCCGCTCGCTACCGGCAGACCGTTCGCGCCCAGAGACGGCGCGCCGTCGAGCCACTCTTGCTGGGGAATGCGGATGCTCTTCGCCTGCGGTGTGTCGAACGCCTCGTAACGGTAATCTTGCCTGGTCTCCATGATCTCCCGCAGGTCGCGCCGCAACTCTTCGAGCGTCGGACGGCCGACGAAGAACCACCCATCGTAGACCTTTTGGATGGTCAGGTCGGGCCGCAACACGAAAGTGTGGGGCTGGGCGGTGTAGGCGTACTCTCCTTCGGTCTCATCCAGGATGCCTATGCTCTTGATGACCTCCCGGTTCTCGTCCGACAGGAACGGCCACTCCGCGCCAAGCCCCGCGCGGAAAGCCGCGCTCACCATCGGCGAGTCGACGCTGACCGTAACGAGCTTGCAGTAGTTCACCGCCAACTCGGATTGGAACCGGACCAGTCCTCGCATCTGTTCCTGATCCCTCGGGCAGAAGAAACCGCGCCCGAAGTTCACGATGAGCGGGTATCCGTCCGTGGAGCCCAGCTTCTCATCCATCGGGCTCGGACTGGTGAATCTGGAGAGCCGCCGCGGCTTCTTGCGGTGGTCCGTAAGCTCGACATCGGGGAAGGCGTCGCCGGCGCGCAGGTTAGTGCTCATTTTGCTTACTCCTCGAAGCTGGCGAACAGGTTGTTGAGCGACTCGGCGAGGGTGGGATGGGAGAACATGCCATCCCGGAGGGCGGTGTAGGGGACCTTGCCCATCATCGCTATCTGAATCATCGACATGATCTCACCGCCCTCGATTCCAAGGATCGCGCAGCCGAGGATTAGATCCGTATCAGCATCTACGATGGCCTTCATGAAGCCCCGCGTCTCATCCGTCTCAAGCGCCCGCGCCACGTGCGTCATCGGCATCTTCGCGACGCGGAAGTTGAGGCCTTGCTCGGTTGCCTCCGCCTCGCCCAGGCCTACCCGCCCGAGTTGCGGATCTATGAACACCGTGTACGGCACGAGGCGGTCCGTGATGGTCGCGTTCCCGCCCTCCAGCACGTTTGTGTCGAGGACGTGGAAGTCGTCGTATGAGATGTGGGTGAAGGCCGGTCCTCCCTTGGCGTCGCCCAGCGCGTAGATGCCCTCCACGTTGGTCTCCAGTCTCTCATTCACCTGTACGAAACCGCGTTTATCCGTCTCGACGCCGGCCGCTTCCAGGTCGAGTGAGTCCGTGTTCGGAGGTCGGCCGATGGCTACGAGCAGGTGCGAGCCTTCGAGCGTGCGCTCTCCATCTTCGTTCTTGATGGTGACCTGTACTTTGCCGTCGCCATCCCGCGCGACGTGCTGGGCTTCGGTCTCCAGCAGCACCTCGATGCCGTCCTCGCGCAGGATGTCGGCCACGGCATCGGCAACGTCGGCGTCCTCGCGGGCGAGGAGTTGTTTGCCCCGCTGCACTATCGTTACCTCGCTGCCGAAACGGCTGAACATCTGGGCGAACTCCAGACCCACGTAGCCGCCGCCCAGGACCAGCAAGTGTTCCGGCACCTCGTCCAGTTCCATGACCGAGGTCGAGTCGAGGCTTGGCACGTCCTCCAGGCCGTCTATCGGGGGGCTGGCGGGACGGGCGCCGACGTTGATAAAGATCTCATCGGCGCTCAGTTGCGCCGTTCCGCCGGCGTTCAGGCTGACTTCGATTTCTTTCGGGCCGGTGAACCGGCCCTCGCCCATCAACAGGTCGAGATTCTCGGTGCTTTCGAGGCCTTTCTCGCCGCCGCCGCGGAAGCTCTCCACGATGTCGCGCTTGCGCTGCCGGACCTTGACCATATCCACGGCCACCGGACCGTCCTGGACGCCGTAGTCCGCCGAACGGCGGTCGAGGTGGGCGACCCTGGCGCTCGCGACCATCGTCTTGGTCGGGGTGCATCCCACGTTGACGCAGGTACCGCCGACGTACTCGCGTTCTATTACAGCCGTCTTGCGTCCGGCGGCGGCCAGCGCCTTGGCGAGCGGGTTTCCGCCCTGGCCGGATCCAATAATGATGGTGTCGTAGTGCTGTGCTGATGCCATGTTAAGTTCCTTTCGATTGTTGGCTGTACGCTACTCCTGAGGAAAGCTGCTGATGCGGCCTTCCCGACGCTCGCGGACGACTGGTTCGTCGGGGCCGTAGGGATGGTTGCCGAAGCTGTGGCGCATCATGGCTATGGTGCGGGACCAGTTCTTGTCACCATCGCGCGAGGCGAAGAGCTGCATCACGGACTGCGAGATGATAGGAATAGGTGTCTCCATGTGCAGGGCGTCATCCACACTAGCCAGTTTACCCCGCCGGTGTTTTTGCCTCCTATTCGGCCCAATCCGATTACGCCGTACTCGTTCTTGACTCCTGTCATACGCTTCTCCATCTTCTAGTTGTTGGGTCCGAGCGCCCGGTCGAGGTTGTAGGCGGCGCTGATGAGGGTCAGGTGGGTGAAGGCCTGCGGAAAGTTTCCGAGGGCCTCGCCGCTCGTCCCGATCTCCTCGGCGTAGAGTCCCAGGTGGTTTGCGTACGAGAGCATCTGTTCGAAGAGTAGCCGGGCCTCATCCAACCTCCCGGCGCGCGTCAAGGCCTCCACCAGCCAGAACGTGCATAGGCTGAAAGTTCCTTCCTCGCCCGTGAGTCCATCGGCGGATTTCTCTAGGTCGTAGCGGTAGACGAGGCCGTTGGAGACGAGGCCTCCATCTTTCGGGGGACGGTTGGTGGCGTCCAAGGTCTTGAGCATACGGGGGTCTCTGGGGGAGAGAAAGAAGACCAGGGGCATGACGAGGTTCGAGGCGTCGAGAGTGTCCCCGCCGTAGGCCTGCACGAACGCCTCGCGCTCGGTGCTCCATCCATTCTCCATGATGTCCTCATAGATCTCATCCCGCACTTTCGACCAGCGCTCGCGGTCGGCCGGGAAGGAGCGCTTGGCGGCGAGGCGGAGTCCCCGGTCGACCGCGACCCAGCACATGAGCCTCGAATAGACGAAGTGCTGCTGACCGCCTCGAATCTCCCAGATCCCCTCGTCCTTGCGTTGCCAGTTGTCACAGACCCACTCGATCAGGACCCGAAGGCGGGTCCACAGATCGTAGGAGATGGGCTCCCCATGCTTGTTATAGAGGTAGACGGCGTCCATCAACTCACCGTAGATGTCGAGCTGGAGTTGATCGTATGCGCCGTTCCCGATCCTGACCGGGCGAGAGCCGCGATAGCCGTCTAAATGGTCCAGGGTTTCCTCGGTCAGGTCGGAGCGTCCGTCTATCCCGTACATCAGTTGCAGAGATCCATCCGGGTTCGAATGCTGGCAGCGCGCCTCTAGCCAGTCCATGAATCCGGCTGCCTCCTCGGTGAAGCCTATGCGGAGCAGGCCGTAAAGGGTAAAGGCGGCGTCCCGGATCCAGGTGTGCCGGTAGTCCCAGTTTCGCTCGCCGCCGATCCCCTCCGGTAGGCTCGTCGTCGGCGCCGCTACTATGGCTCCCGTCGGCGCGAACGTGAGCAGCTTTAATGTCAGCGCCGAGCGGTGGACCATCTCGCGCCAGCGCCCCGCGTAGGTGCACTTCGAGAGCCAGCGCCGCCAGTAGTCGACGGTCTCCTTGAAGAGCGTTTCTTCCTCCCGCTCCGAGAAAGAGGCCCCGCAACCGCTCTGGGGCTCCACTTTCCGCAGTACGAAGACCGCGGATTCTCCCTCCTCTAGAGTGAACTCGGCCGTGACCCCATCACCTTGGCGTTGCAGAGGGACTCGCGTCGCTAGTCCCAGGCTGAGTTGCGGTGAGCTAAAGCAGGCGCCGTCGTCCGAGATCTCTACCTCGTGCTTCTGCCGGGCGTAGTCGAAGGCGGGGTCGCACTCCATGCGGAAAGGCATCTCTCCGCGCACTACCGTGACGCGTCGGACGAGTTGGTGGTGGCCTTGACCGTCCTCCTGGATGCCGATAGGCATGTAGTCGGTGACCTCGCCAACGCCTTCCGGTGAGAAGAAGCGGGTGATGAGGACGTTTGTGTCGGGCAAGTAGAGTTGCTTGCTGTTGGCTCCCTCAAAGTCCGGTGAGATCCTGAACCGCCCGCCCTTCTCGTCATCGAGGATGGCGGCGAAGATGCTCGGGGAGTCGAAGTGGGGGAGACAGAGCCAGTCAATAGAGCCGTCCATGCCGACGAGAGCGGCGCTGTGCAGGTCGCCGACGATCCCATAGTCCTGTATTGGCTGGTAGGTCATAAAGTTTCGGATACCTCCTCGGCGGCCAGCCAGTCCAGGGCGACGGCGGCGGTCCATGACTGATCGTCGGACCCGAGAGGCTCGCCGGTGAAGGGTTCGTAATATTCTCCGAAGTTCCCACTCGCGAGTTGCGCGAGGCCGTCGCGCCTGAGGTGGCCCGCTCTTTCACGCTCGCCGGAACGCTCCAGCGACCACCACAGCAGCCAGTTCATGACCGGCCAGACGGGACCGCGCCAGTAGCTCCGGGGGTGGAACCTGGACTCCTCCGGGCTTGTGCTTGACGGTAGTAGTGGCCAGTGCAGGTCCTTGTGGCCCGCGAACAGCGCTGAGTCGAAAGTCTGCAGCAGGGACTGTCGCAGTTTCGGGTTTGTAGTACCGGCTACGAGTGGGGCGAAGCCGGCGATCGTACGAGTCTTGAGCGGTGATTTATCGCGCAGGTCGTAGTCCAGGCACAGACCGAGGTCGGCGTCCCAGCATTCCTCCAATCCCTGGCGGCCGCGTTCTATCCAGTGCCGGATTGTGGCGCGGTCTTTATCGGGGACCCCGATCAAATCTCCTATCTCCAGCAGAGCCTCGTTGGCGCGTACCAGAATAGCGCTCATCAGCACGTCCTTGACCAGAAAGGGGCTGGTGTCGTAGACAGTGGCCTCATCACAGCCAGCCCGCTTTATAAGCTCCACGAGCCATATGAAGCGGTCGTAGATGTCTTGAACGGGCCTCTCCGAGGGATCCGCGACATGCTGAAGGTCTAGACGCTTGTATTCAGGCATGTCTCCTACCTCGACCCGCTGCAGGGCGGCGTACCAGCGCGGAGAGTTGTCCGTACCACTCTCCCAGGGGTGGTAGATGGTTACGAGCCCGGACTCTTCGGGGTCCCGGTAAGTAGCCAGGTAGCGGTGCCAGGCGAAGAGTTTCGGATAGACCTCGCGCAGGAACTCTCGCGCTTCCGGGATATCCGCGCCCCGCCTCTCCGCGACTTCCATAATACGGCGGACGGCGATGGCGTGGACCGGCGGCTGACACAGGCCGCTGGTGTAGGCCGGTTTCGGCGGAGCGTCTGGGACGTCGGCGGCGGCGCTGGCCCAGTGTTCGGGTCCAGGGAAGTAGCTCTCCGGCGGAGCGTCGAGGTTGAAGACGATGTGGGGGACCTTCCCGTTCTTCCACTGGTGGTCGAGGAGGCGTCGTATCTCTTGCGCGGCGCGGCGGGTGTCATAGTGAGCAATGCCGATGGCTATAAAAGCGGAGTCCCAGCTCCACTGGTGCGGATAGAGGTCCGGTGCGGCCTTGGTCCAGCCTCCCATATCGTTACCGCGCAGGACCTTCTCTGCTTGCGTGGCTAGCTGTTCGGGATCCAGGTGGGCTTCTTTCGAGGGATGTGTGATCTTCATTCGGCGTCAGGCTCCTTTCGCGTCGTTTGAGATATCTGGAGGTCACGATTCCTGCCGCGAGGCGCGCCGTTCTCTCGGTCGGATTTGGGATGCGGGCTCACAAGCAGCATGTCTACTCTTGGTTCCTCTCGCGGAGCCAACCTGGTATCAGGGAGATGATGACGAAGAGTACCGCCGCTATTCCCAAGTAGACAAAGGTCCTGGTCAGGTCCGCCTGGGCGTTTGCCAGGGAGCCGCCCGCGAATGCGTACACGGCGGCTCCGGGAATTATGCAGATCGCGGTGAGTAGCACGTAGACGCCGAGACCGATCCTGGTCAGGCCATAGGCGAAGTTCTGGAGGTTGAATGGGAAGAGCGGTACGAGCCGTGTGATCAATAGCATCCGCCAGCCCTGCTTCTCTACTCCTTCGTCCAGCTTTCGTATCCGCTCGTTGTTCGCCGTCCAACCCTTCACGAGCCCTCGCGCCGCGTAGCGCCCGACCAAGAACGCCAGCGTCGCGCCTATCGTCGCCCCGATCACGACCCAGAGCGTGCCAAGGACCGGCCCGAACACCAGTCCAGCTAGCAACGATAGCGGCGTGCCGGGTAGGAATGCGAGCGTGGCGGCGGCGTAGAGTGCGATGAAGACTATGGGAGCGATGGGACCGAAGCCGTCGATCCAACCTCTCAACCTTTTCAGGCCGTCCAGGCTGATGTACTCCGTTACCCCGGTGAGACGAGCGGCCACGACGACGATCACCAGAGCGAGCCCGATGCCCGCGAGTTTGATCAGGTTGCGCTTCTTGTCCTGGCGCTTCCCCGCCGTTTCGTTCACCTGCGTACCTTACTTCGCAAGGCATCCACCCCGCGCCGCGCGCTGAAGAAGAGCGAGAACGCCTTCTGATTGCGGTCGGTGAAGAGCTTCTCGCGGTAGTAGTTGTCCGCCGCGCGCTGGTTGGCCTGCGCCAGCGTCGGATAGACGTGGATGGTCGTCGAGAGGGTCTGTATGGGGATGTTCTTCCGCATGGCGAGGACGACCTCGTGGATGAGGTTCCCCGCGTCCGGCCCGATGATGTGGCCGCCGAGGATCTGGCCTTTCTTGCCGGTAACTATCTTGACGAACCCGGTCGTCTCCCCGTCGGCGATGGCCCGATCCACCCCACTGAATGGCTGGCGGAAGACCTTCACGCCTTCGTGCTGGTCGCGGGCCTGCTCTTCGGTGAGTCCCACCCTCGCCACCTCGGGGTCTGTGAAGGTCGTCCAGGGGACTACGCGGTGGTTGGCCTTCGTCTTCACGGGGAAGAGGGCGTTGCGGAGGGCCGTGCGGCCCTGGTACTCGGCGACGTGGGTGAAGAGATACTTGCCGCTGATATCCCCGGCTGCGTAGACGTTCTCGGCGGTGGTACGGAGATGCTCATCAACCTTGAGTCCCTTTTTCTCCAGTTCGATGCCGGCATTCTCCAGGGCCAGGGCGCCGGCGGTTGGGGCGCGTCCGGCGGCTATCAGGATCTCCTCTGCCCGCACTTCTATCTTCTCGCCCTGTTCATTCGTTGCCGTAAGCACTTTCTCATCGCCCTCGCCGCGCGCTTCCTCGGCCCTATAGCCGCCGTGGAAGGTGACGCCGTCGGTAATGAGGACCTGTTTCAACACCTCGCCGATCTCGGGATCTTCCTTTGCGAGAGGCAGGGGGGATGAACTAAGTAGGGTAACCTCCGAGCCGAAGCGCGCGTAGATCTGGGCGAACTCACATCCTATCGGGCCGGAGCCTATGATGACCATCGAGCGCGGCAGCCTATCGAGTTGCAGGGCCTCGACGTGGGTGAGGTAGCCGACCTCTTCTATGCCCTTTATGGGAGGTGTGGTGGAGTGGGAGCCGGTGGCGACGATGACACTCCGCGCGTGAAGCCTCCGGCCGTCGACAGCTATCTCCTCGGTTGAGACGAAGCGGGCCTCGTGCTCCGGAAAGACATCTACGCCGAGCTTGCGGAAACGCTCGGGACTGTCTTGCTCCCCCGCGATGTCTATTACCCGGCGCATCCTGCTCATCACGGCTGGGAAATCCACCTCGTATCCCGCGCTCTTGATACCGTACTCCTCGGAGTGGTCCAAGAGGTAGGCGACGCGGGCGCTCTTGACTAGAGTCTTGGTGGGGACGCAGCCGCGGTAGAGACAGTCGCCGCCGAGCTTATCGCGTTCGACCAGGGCGACCTTCGCTCCGAGCGAGGCTGCTCCGGCTGACGAGACGAGGCCTGCCGTGCCGCCGCCGATCACGACGAGATCGTATTTATGGGGCATGGACTGTGACTCCTTTGTATTCCGTCCGCTAGATGCAATCTATGCGGCGGTTCTTACACGGCTCTTGCGAATTTCTTACGAATCGCTTAACCATCCGGTTCACAGAGTCTATCGCCGGATCCAAATCGCGATTCGGATATCCTGGATAAAGAGTACACTTTGATCCATGAACATGATCAAAGTATGCGGCATAACGAATCCTGAAGACGCCCGTCTGGCTGCCAGTGCCGGCGCGGATGCCATCGGCCTAATTTTCGCCGAGAGCCCCCGGCGCGTGAGCGTGGACGAGGCGAGCCGTATAGCCGCTGATCTACCGGACGGAGTCCTCAAGGTCGGCGTGTTCGTGAACTCGGAGCCCGAAGAGGTGCTGCGGGTGGCGCGGAAGGCCGGGCTGGACTACGCGCAGCTTCACGGAGACGAGGGGCCGGAGGACGTAACGGATCTCCGAACCGGCGGTCTAAAGATAATAAAGGCCGTGCGGGTACGGGACGCGGGTTCTCTTGAGGCGATGGAGGAGTACGAGGCTGACCTGTACCTGCTGGATGCGTACAGCGAGAAGGCGCGGGGCGGGACGGGTGAAAGGTTCGATTGGGCGGTGACGAAATCGTTGCGGGGGCATGGTAACATCGTCGTCTCCGGTGGACTAACGCCGGAGAACGTGCGCGAGGCTATCGAGTTCTTCGAGCCTTACGGAGTAGACGCCTCTAGCTCTCTCGAAGAGGCGCCAGGAAAAAAGAACGGCGAGCGGGTTCGGAGGTTCATAAGTGCAGCAAAAGGTTGATTCCGGGTACTTCGGTCCTTTCGGCGGCCGCTACGTGCCGGAGACTCTCATACACGCCCTCGAAGAGCTGGAAGAGGCCTACGAGCGTTACCGCAACGATCCGGAGTTCGTGGAGGAATTGAATGGTCTGGCGAGGGACTTCGTCGGCCGTCCGACACCGCTCATGTTCGCCGAGCGCCTGACCAAGAATTGGGGCGGGGCGAACGTGTGGTTCAAGAGGGAGGATCTGGCGCACACGGGGGCGCACAAGATCAACAACGCCCTCGGACAGATCCTGCTGGCCGAACGCATGGGCAAGACGCGCATCATCGCCGAGACCGGCGCGGGCCAGCACGGCGTAGCCACCGCGACCGTCGCCGCGCTCTACGGCAAGGAGTGCGTCGTCTACATGGGCGAGGAGGACACCCGCCGCCAGAAGCCAAACGTTGTGCGGATGAAGCTCCTCGGCGCGGAGGTCCGGCCTGTTACGACCGGCTCGAAGACGCTCAAGGCCGCGCTGAACGAGGCGATCCGGGACTGGGTCACGAACGTGGAGGATACGCACTACATCATCGGGACCGTGGCGGGACCGGCACCCTATCCGCGCATCGTGCGCGACCTCCAGACAGTGATCGGGCGCGAGATGGAAGCCCAGGCCCGCGAACGCTTCGGCCGCGACCCGGACGCCATAGTTGCCTGCGTCGGTGGCGGCTCGAACGCCATCGGAGCCTTCCACCCGTTCATCGGGCGCGAGAACGTGCGGCTCGTCGGCGTGGAGGCGGCCGGTCGGGGCATCGAGACCGGTGAGCACGGAGCATCCCTGACCGGAGGAAGCCCCGGAGTCCTGCACGGCAACCTGAGCTACGTGTTGCAGACGGAGGACGGTCAGATCCGGGAGGCCCACTCAATCTCCGCCGGCCTGGACTACCCTTCCGTTGGTCCCGAACACGCCTACCTCAAGGACGAAGGGCTGGCCGAGTACGTGAGCGTCACCGACGACGAGGCTCTCGAAGCCTTCACGATGACCTGTCGCCTGGAGGGGATCATCCCGGCCCTCGAATCGTCTCACGCCATCCACTACGCGGAGAAACTCGCGAGAGAGTTGGGACCCGGAAAGAACATGGTGATCAACCTCTCCGGGCGCGGGGACAAGGACGTGGATGTCGTGGCGGATGCCCTGGGAGTAGACGCGCACGAGGCGGATGAGGTCTCCGGTGACGGGTAGCGAACGTTTGCGGGCGGCTTTCTCAGGCGAGCGGGTCGCGTTCATGCCGTACCTGACGGCTGGCTTCCCGACGCTCGATGGAGCGCGGGAGGTAGGAGAGACCTATGTCGAAGCCGGTGCGGACATCATAGAGATCGGGGTACCGTTCTCCGATCCGCTGGCGGACGGGCCGACGATCCAGAATACGACGACGAAGGCTCTGGAGAATGGCGCGGATCTGGCATATTGCCTGGACTTCGCCTCCGGACTCGTGGAGAGAGTGCCGGTCGTCTTCCTCATCTACTACAACGTCATTTTCGCCCACGGGGCGGAAGAGTTTCTAGACGCTGTTGCGGAGGCTGGGGTATCGGGGTTGGTGATCCCGGACCTGCCGGTGGATGAGGTGGAGGGCTTCGCGGGGCTCGCGGAGGAGCGCGGCGTGGCCCTTTGTCCGATGGCGGCGCCGACCTCGTCCGATGAGCGGCTGGAGCAGATCGGCAAGCTCGCAACGGGTTTCGTGTACTGCGTCTCGGTTGCGGGGGTCACGGGTGTGCGTGAGACGCTGCCGCCGGGGGCTGTCGAGATCCTGCGGCGGGTGCGCTCGAAGACGGACACTCCGGTGGCACTGGGGTTCGGGATCGGCTCTGCCGAAGCGGCGGCGGAGGCCGCGGCGGAGGCGGACGGGGTCATCATCGGCAGCAAGCTGATGAAGCTCGTCGAGGAGGATGGAGTGGAGAGGACCGGGGAGTGGCTGCGCGAGGTGCGCGAGGCGATCTCCGGTGTGGAGAAGGTCGGAGGCCGGCATTAGGAGCTGGCTGCACAGGCGGCGGGAGTACTCCCGGACCGTTCCCGAGACCGAGAGCGGTCTCGGCCCGATGGATGCCGTCTTCACCAAGTGCGAGAAGTGCGGGCAGCCGGTCTACGAGAAGGACCTCAAGGCCCGTTTCAACGTGTGTCCCAACTGCGAGTTCCACTATCCTCTGGCGGCGCAGGAGCGTGTTCGGCTCCTCATCGACGCCGGCACCTTCGAAGAACGGGATAAAGGACTGGACGCCGGAGACCCTCTGGGTTTCGAAGGATATGCGAAGAGGCTTGATAGCGCCCGCGCAAAGACCGGTCTCGACGACGCGGTCCTGAACGGGATCGGTGAGATCGGAGGGCGCAGGGTCGCGTTTGCCGCGATGGACTTCCGGTTTATCGGGGGCTCGATGGGGAGCGTGGTCGGCGAGAAGGTCGCCCGGACCGTCGAGGTCGCGTACTCGGACGAGTTGCCGCTCATCATAGTCTCGGCTTCAGGCGGGGCGCGGATGTTCGAGGGTGTCTACTCCCTGATGCAGATGGCGAAGACCAGCGTCGCGCTCTCGCGATATATGGACGGCTCGTGGCCGTATGTTTCGATCCTCACGGACCCGACGTTCGGTGGGGTTACGGCCTCCTTCGCCACGGCGGCGGACGTGGTGATCGCCGAGCCGGGGGCCAGGATCGGCTTCGCCGGGGCGCGGGTGATCGAGGACACGACGAAAGAGCGGTTGCCGGAAGGTTTCCAGACGGCGGAGTTCCAGCGCGAGCACGGCATGGCGGACCGCATCGTACACCGTCTGGCGCTAAAGGGAGATCTCGAACGATTGCTGGGATTCGTCGCGTGAGGACCACGACATGATCCTGGAGTTCGAGCGTCCGATAAAGGAGCTTGAAGAACGAATCACCGGGCTGCACCGGCTCGCGGGTTCGAGCATGGAGCTTCAGACGGAGATATCGCGCCTCGAAGATGCCCTGGCGGCGGCCAAGAAGCGCATCTACTCGAACCTCTCGCCCTACCAGCGCGTCCAGGTCGCCCGGCACGTGGAGCGCCCGAACTTCCGGTCCTACCGCGACGCTCTGGCCGACGACTTCTACGAGCTATCCGGCGACCGCGCCTACGGCGACGACCCCGCCGTGCGTGGCGGGTTCGCCAGGCTCCGGCACGGGAGCCACAATGTCGTGCTCATCGGACACGACAAGGGTGGCGACGTAAATAGCCGGGTAAAGGGCAACTTCGGCATGGCCCACCCGGAGGGATATCGTAAGGTCAGGAGGCTCTACGAGTTGGCCGGACGCTTCGGCCTCCCGATAGTGGCGCTGGTTGACACGCCGGGCGCCTTCGCCGGGCGCGGCGGAGAGGAGCGGGGCCAGGCGTGGGCTATCTCCGAGGACCTCATGGCGCTGGCCCGCGCTCCGGTGCCGGTGGTCTCGGTGATCATCGGAGAAGGAGGTTCCGGAGGGGCGCTCGCCATGTGCGTCGCCGACTATGTGGGGATGCTAGAGAACTCTTACCTCTCGGTCATAGCGCCCGAGGCGTGCGCCTCCATAATCTTCCGCGATCCCGGACGCGCCCCCGAGGCGGCCGAGGCGATGAAGCTGACGGCGCGAGACCTCAAGGAGCACAAGATTATAGATGAGATCCTACCCGAACCGCTGGGCGGCGCCCACAACGAGCCAAACACGACAATAGAGTCAGTCGGCGACGCTCTGGGACGGGTCCTCGCGGAGTTCGCGGATATGAACCCTGGCGCTCTCGTAAAGACCCGATACGAGCGTTATCGGCGTATCGGGTCGCACGTTTTCCAGAACGGTCTAGCGTAGGGCTACTAACTCCTCAGGAAAGAGGTCAGCTCCCGGGATGTCTCCTCGGGCCGCTCCTCGGCCAGGTAGTGTCCAGCGTCGAGTGGCTTGCCCCGCACGTCCTCCGCATACTCGCGCCAGACGTTCTCCACGTCGTAGAGATCGTGCATTGCGCCCCGCGCTCCCCAGAGAAGGAGTAGGGGACATCGTAGCTTTCTGCCACGGTCAGCCTCGTCGTGAACGAGGTCTATGGAGGCGGCGGCCCGATAGTCTTCACAGTTCGCGTGGATCGTGGCCGGATCTCTGAAGCAGCGCTCGTATTCCGCGAGGGCCTCGGGGGCGAAAATGTCCAAGTCTGCGCCGTACCGGCCGAGCGTCCATCGGAGGTAGTAGGCGGGGTCCGCTCCGATCAGGCGTTCCGGTAACTCTCTGTGTTGGATCAGGAAGAACCAATGGTAGTACGCCGTCGCCAGTTCCTTGCCGACCGTCTCGAAGATATGGCGCGTGGGCACGATGTCCAGCGCCGCCAACCTCTCGACCCGATCGGGATGATCCAGGGCCATCCGGTGCCCGACACGGGCTCCCCGATCGTGCCCAACGACGACGAAGGACTCGAAGCCCAGAGCCTCCATGACCTCGACCTGATCTCGACTCATCGCCCGTTTTGAGTAGGTGGCGTGTTCGAAGTCTCCTTCGGGTTTCGAGCTATCGCCGTAGCCACGCAGGTCTGTCGCCACAACCGTGAAGCTCTCGGCCAGCAGCGACGCCACCCGATGCCACATGGCGTGAGTTTGAGGGTAGCCATGCAAGAGCAGGACCGGCGGTCCCGCGCCCCCGCGCACCATGTTGATCTCCGCTTCGCGAGTCTCTATCCGGGCCCGCTCAAAGCCTCCTAACACGCTACCCGAAGAAAATCCGGGCAGCCTGGTAGAAGTCGTCCGGCACAGTCTTCGTTTCGGCGGTGGCTTCATCCAGGGAGACCGTGACTATGTCGTTGCCGCGCAGGGCGACCATCTGGCCCCACTCGCCGTTCTTTACGGCCTCTGCGGCGCGCAGGCCGTAGCGGGTGGAGAGGATACGGTCGAAGGCGGTCGGGGTGCCGCCGCGCTGGAGGTGTCCGAGGACGACGTAGCGAGTCTCGATGCCGGTGCGTTCTTCGATCTCCTTGGCGAGCGTCTCGGCGATGCCGCCCAGACGGACGTGGCCGAACTCGTCGGTTTCGGCGTTCTGGGTGATGTAGTCTTCGGAGAGCACGACGCCCTCGCTCACGGCCACGAGGCCCCATTTCTCGCCGTTCTCGGCGCGCTTCTTGAAGATGGCGGCGATCTCGTCGAGGTCTGGCTCCACTTCGGGGATGAGGGTGACGTTCGCGGCGGAGGCGATGCCCGCGCCCCAGGTGATCCAACCGGCATGACGTCCCATGACCTCGACCACGATTACACGCTCGTGGCTCTTGGCCGTCGTCCTGAGCTTGTCTATGGCGTCGGTCGCAATCGAGACCGCCGTATCGAACCCGAAGGTCGTATCCGTGGCGGAGAGGTCGTTATCTATAGTCTTCGGGCAGCCGATGATCTGTGTCCCGAAGTCGTCGTGCAGGCGCTTGGCGACGCCTAAAGTGTCGTCACCACCGATGGCGACCAGGGCGTCCACACCGAACTCCTCCAACTGTTTGACGACCTTCTCCGGATCACCCTCGTTCTTGTAGGGGTTGGTGCGCGAGGAACCGAGGATGGTGCCGCCTTCCTGGAGGATGTAGCGCACGTCCTCGACACCGAGGGGCATGACGGTGTCCGACTCGGGCGAGAGGAGGGACTTCCAACCGCGCTTGAGGCCAACGCCCTCATAGCCGTATTCCTCGATGCAGCGCATGGTTACGGCTCGGATCACACCGTTCAGTCCCGGCGCGTCGCCGCCGCCCGTCAGCATCCCGACCCTCTTTACCTCGGCCATAGTCTCTCCTCCTTATTACAGTCGCTCGGAGATCCAGTCTAGCTGCTAGTTCGCTGACTGTCAGCGTTCTGTCTATTCGGTGAGGTCCTTCTCGACGCCTTTCTCTTCGGCCTTATACTCGTCGAGGACGATGAACTCTCCGGCCCGGCAGAACTCGATGAATTTACGCAGGTGCTCTCTGGCCGGACCGCTGAACCATTCGTCGAACGTTATGTCGTCCTGGGCTACCTGTTGCACTCGTTCTTCTTTGTTACGGGGGATGAAGGAACCGTACTGGTCCCGCTCCGGCACCTCCTCCAGGACTTCCTCCAGCGCCTCCGCCATTTGCCGGGCGTCTTCCGCCGTTACCCGTTGGCGTTCGGCGGTAAGATAGCCACCGTGCCAGCGTCCGGGAGGGTAGAGGTAGCCGGTGAAGACCTCTTCGCCTTCGTCGTTCTCGAGCGCGAAGAACTCTACTCGGCCACCGCTTTCGGCGACCATGCGGTTGTATTCCTCGTTATCCACGGGCCACTCGGGAGGTTTGGTCTTGGCGGGGATCCACCCGTTCAGGTTCGCCATGTCCAGTACCTGAGCCCAACTATGTAGGGTGAACCAGAAGTCGCCCTGTTCGCCTCTCAAGACCCTGCAACTCATGCGCTCTCCTCGATCTTCGACACTCTGATCCCTCGCAAAGTCTAGCAAGCCGTCCGTCCGCCGAAACTATGCACGGATACCGGATGAAAGTCGAGCGTTCATGGTCTCTGGCAGATCGCCGTCCGACTCACAGGGGCCGCTATGCGGGATCGGCTTCCTCCGAGCCGCTATCTGAATGCCTACCGCGTTCGAATGTCGTACGCATCGCCTCGTCGATGTCCTCACCCTCCTCTTCTATAGGCTCCATGTAGAGCCGGGCCCAAAGGATCCTATCCTTCCTCAAACCCATGATGATAGTCCCCGCCACGTCCAGGCCCGCGGCGCGCCAGTGCCACTCGCTCCACGCTGTTTCGCCGTCGCTCGTGTGCCGGAGCAACTCCGCTTCGAAGTCCGGGAAGCTCTCGAACATTCCCGACCAGTTCTTGCTGACCTGTTCCTTGCCACCGAAGCCCCGGTTGGGGTGAGCGGGCTGCTCGCTTTGATAGTCTGGATCGAAGCACTCCAGCATCGCTTCGAGGTCGTGGCGGTTGAGCGCCTCTCGCAACCGTTCGATCACCATGTCCATCGCCATCCTTCCATGAATCGCTGGGCTGGCCGGCTACCTGTGCTTATCGCCAGGATGCCACCAATTGTGGCCCGGCGCACCCTACATGGTGCATGCCCCAAGAGATTGGATATCCTCGAAATCGAGGAAGATGGTGAGCCAGCTTTATCCCGCCGTGATACAATAAAAGTAACAAAGGAGGCTAACCATGACACCTGTCCTCTCGGCTTTCAGGGTGGTCGCCGCGATCACCGTGGCGTGGTTCCTGGCGTTATTGATGGCTACCGGCCTTGTGTTCGGTGTGCTCGGAGACGCGGTCACGTTTTGGGTGCATACGATCCTCATGGGGGCGCTGGCGCTATTATCCGGCCCGCTGTTGTTGCGCGAGATCCGGGATAGCGACGGTAGCCGGGAACGAGGAGAGTGGACCGGAGCGGAGCTTCTCTACTCGATCGTGTTCACCATCAGCGCGTTTATCTTCCTGAACTCCGCAGCTTACCTGTACTACTCCTTCTAAGAGAACAGAAATCGGTTGACCGGAAACTTCGATGGGAGAGGTTTGGAGCAACCTGAAGCGCTCTGATGAGCTATCACGTGGCCATCTCAAGGACCATCGACTCTTCCAGTCTGGCCTCGACGCATGTATTCTGAATCTATGGTAGGAGTAGACCTTTCAGTCTTACTTGGCGCCGTGGCTGGCGCTGTGTTTGGCGCGGCAGCGAACGGATACGTGAGAGGTCGAGAAGTCAAACAGATGCAAACACGGGAGCGTCGTGGTCTACTCGGTCTAATCGACAATGAAGTCAGATACAACACCACTCTTATGGCAACGGTTACAGACGACAATGCAACACAACATGTCCGCAGTCTTCGTACTGATACTTGGGACAAGGTGATGGACAGATTGGCCCAACTCTTGCCAAACGAAGACCTTCACGAGTTGACTAAATGTTATGGATTCGTGAGGCTGTTGCATATGTCCCCACCCTTGGAAGGGCAGCCGATTTCCCAGCAAAAGAGGCAAGAAATCGAAATGGTAGAGCGTTACGATGCCACGATAATCCCTATAGTGGCTTTGCACAAGAACCAAGGTAGTGTCGCCAGATGTTGTGGTTTTGAGAAGCCCTTCCTCAATGAGTTGCACCGCCGATGGATTTTGGTGCAAGGCCCCCTATAGTCGTTAAGCATTGGCCCTTAAAACAACGTATTTGGAGTGCTCAAGACCCACCGAAAATTCCGTCTGAGTATCATCGTGAGATGAGAAGGCACGGTGATTAGAGCTATCTTAGTTTCGTTGTGACGTAGACTATGAGTATGATCCGCATACTATTCGTCTGTATGGGAAATATCTGCCGGTCGCCGCTTGCCCAGGGTGTCTTCGAGGATGTCGTGCGGCGCGAGGGATTGGAAGCCGGGATAGCGGTTGACTCCGCTGGCACTCACGGCTTCTACCATGCTGGCGAGCCGCCGGACTCGCGGGCCATTTGGAGCGCGTCGAGCCGAGGGGTAGATATAAGCTCCCAGAGGTCGCGCCGCCTCGTGCCGGAGGACTGCGAGAGGTTCGACTACATCCTGACGATGGACGAGGAGAACTACCGCGCCGTCGCCGGTCTCTGCCGTCAAAGCGATACAGTGGTCCGGCCCTTCCTCGACTACGCGGCGGACTCGCCCGAGACCGAGGTCCCGGATCCCTACTACGGAGATTCCGGTGGGTTCGAGCACGCGATGGACCTTATAGAGGAGGCGTCACGAGGACTTCTCCAAGAGATCCGTGATCGGCATGTGAAGTGCCGTGGCTGAGCGTTTGATCTCCGAGGGCGTCGAGGCGCATTTCGGGGAGCGGCTGCGTTCCGCGCGTCCTCTCGGAGGCGGCTGCATCGGCGAGGTTTACCGCGTGGACCTCGAAGACGGCACGCCGCTGGTCGCCAAGCTCGACCGTGAGGCGGAGTCGCACCTGGAGCGCGAGGCGTACATGCTCCGCTACCTGCGCGAGAAGAGCGAATTACCCGTCCCGGAGGTCTATCACGGCTCGGAGACACTTCTTTTGATGGAGTTTATCGAAGGCGCGAACAGCTTCTCGGAAGGGGCGGAGCGCCACGCCGCTGAGTTGCTCGCCGGATTGCATGGGGTCACGGCCAATGCCTACGGACACGAGCGGGATACCCTCATCGGTAGCCTGAACCAGCCAAACCCGTGGACGAGCAGTTGGGTCGAGTTCTTCCGGGATCAGCGCCTACTTTATATGGCGCGGGTCGCCCACGACGCCGACCGGCTGCCGCCTGGAGACTTGAAAAAGATAGAGCGGCTCGCGGAGCGGCTGGATGAGTTGATAGAAGAACCGGAGCGTCCCGCGCTCATTCACGGCGACGCCTGGAGCGGTAACGCGCTGTCGAAGGGAGACCGCATAACCGCCTTCCTCGACCCGGCCATCTACCATGCCGACCCCGAGATGGAGCTGGCCTTCATCAGCCTCTTCAACTCGTTTGGCGATCCGTTTTTCGAGCGCTACGCGGAGATTAGGGAGATACCTCCAGGGTTTTACGAGACTCGCCAGGGCGTCTACAGTCTCTACCCGCTGCTCGTCCACGTATACTACTTCGGCGGCGGCTACTTGGACTCGGTTCGGAGCACCCTGCGCCGGTGCGGTCTCTAGGAACTGGGGGCAGTCTACGGCTCGTTTTCGAGCATGTCTCGTAGCAACGGCGTGAGCGGAGGCAGGTCTTCCTTTATGGTGTCCCATAGGATCCTCGGGTCGACGGCGGAGTATTCATGGATCACGAGGTTACGCATGTCGCGCATGTCCATCCAGGGGACTTGTGGATAGCGGTCCGTCACTTCCGACGGCACGTGTCTGGCCGCCTCCCCGATAACCGCGAAGTTGTAAATCACCGCATCCAGGGTCTTCTCACTATTGTGGAACTGTACGAAGTCCATGCCGTGAGTATATTGTTCGATCCTGTCTATGCATTCCAGGATATCCTGCAGGCGCATCCTCCAGTTTCTAGGCGGCACGCACGGCTTCCTTGAGGATTTGATCCTTTAACTGCCGCTTCAGCGCATCCTGGGTCACCAGATCCACCGGACACCCGAGAATTTCCTCCAGGTGGCGCTTTAGCCGCAGGAAGGCGAATATCCCGATGGGACGTCCATCGAACTTCACCAGCAGGTCCACGTCGCTTTCGGGTCCGGCTTCGTCACGCGCCACGGAACCGAAGAGGGCCAGGCTCTCGATGCCAAAGCTCTTCAACTCCTCGCGGTGTTCCCGGATGATCCGCAGGGCTTCATCCCGTTTCATCATCTACCTCCCGCGCCAGTTTACCCGTTATAAGGTCCCCGGCGCATGACGGAACGATCTTCTCTAGGCCAGCGCGCTCCACACTTCGAGTTTGGTCTTGACGTGGCGTATGATCTCGTCGGTAAACTCCGTCGTCCCGGCTGGTCCGCCGAGGTCGGCGGTCTTCACGCCGTCCAGGATGGTCTCGAAGGTGGCCTCGTAGATTGCGCGGGAGACTCGGCTCGCTTCCTCCTCATGGAAGAAGGTAAGCAGACCGGCGCCGGCCAGGATCATCGCCATCGGGTTCGCTACGTCCTTGCCTTCGAGCGACGGCGCGGTGCCGTGCGGAGCCTCGGCCATGACGGTCTCGGGATTCTCGTCTTCGTCCAGTGAGATCAACAACGACTCAGCCCCGGCTATGGAGCCGAACATCTGCATGACCAGGTCCGAGATGCAGTCGCCGTCGCGGTTGAGCGTCGGGATAACGAGCGGCTCGCCGTAGGTCGTCAGAAGCAGCGCGTAGGTCGCGTCTATGAGTTGCGGGTCGTAGCGGATGTCGCGGTTCATCTCGGCGGCGCGGTCCATCTCCTCCTTGAGCATGCCCTCGTAGATGGGGGAGACGGTGTACTTCGGGCCGCCGAAGACCTTCGCCCGCATCTTGCGCGCCTGAATGAACGCAAACTCCGAGACGCCGCGGCATACCCTACGCGAGATCTTCTCCGTCCGGTACGCGACCTCGTCCAGTCCCTCGCCCTCGCGCCACTCTTTCGCACCATATGCGTCGTCCACAGCCATTCGAACGACGGAGATCGGCGCGTGGACGCCCGTTACGGGGTTGACACCCGGAATGCGGCGGCCCGTGCGAACGATCACGGTCCCGTCTATGCCTTTCCTCAAGATCGCGTTCGGCGAACCTACATCCCCGGACTTCTCCGGGGTGACGGTGGCGGCCTTGATGCCGAAGCCGGACTCCCTCATCGCCGCAGCCGCGTCGTGGACCACCTGATTGTCCGTGGCCCGGCGGTTCTCCAGCGACAGATCGTAGCGCCGGAACTCCAGATCTACACCTGTCACGGCCGGGTCCAGCACGCGCAGCGCCTCCTCCAGCAATTCCTGGCCGGTCTGGTCGCCTTCCATCACCACAATAGTTTTTGGCTCCACTCGTCGCACCTCTTGCTAGTCTTATATGCTTTCTCGCCTAGTATACGGCTTGTGAAGCGATTGTCGGTCGGTGGCGACTCCGGGATCCTGGCGATGACCGGGGTCCGCAATTCGGGTAGACTATCTTCGGTTCACGGACCGACGGACGGGGGGACCAACGCATGATCCGCATCGCGCTCCGGGCTTTGATCTTCTCACTGATCACTTTGATCGGTGTGTTGGTGATGATTGGATTGCTCTCAAACTTGCAAGCGCCATGGTGGATCATCTTAGCCTCCGCGTACATTCTTATGTTCGCTATGTTCTTCCTGTTCGCCTACCGTGGACCATTCTCGCGGCGAAGCGGGAGAAGTCGCGCAAGCGGTGGCTGGTACGGTGGATACTACGGCGATGGCGGAAATCCAGGCGGCGGCGACGGAGGTTCGCACGGCGGCTCCCACGGTGGCTGGTTCGGGGGTGACGGGGGCGGAGGCGGCGATGGTGGAGGCGACGGGGGCGGAGGCTGGTAGTGACTCTCCGGTCGGGTGGCGCGCGGCGTTCCGGTTGACAGAGCTTATGTGAACAGGTCTATTAGCTGCAGGTTCTCGAACTCCGCGGCTAACGTGGGTGAGAGCGGAGTCTGACTCTTCTGCTCGCTCATCTTTTCCGCTACTTCCAGAAATGCCGCGACCGGGCCGGTTGCGGTGACGTCCCGCCGCTTGAGGGCGACGATGGAACGGACCAGTTCCGGGTTTTCTTCGACCGGGATCATGACGAGGTTTCCCGCCGCCACGCTCCTGACTATCGCCGTCCGGGGCAAGAACGAGACCCCGAGCCGGTACTCGACCATCCTCTTGGCCGCCTCTATGTTGTCTACCTCCATCGTCCGCAATTCTCGGATGCCCGCGTTGCGGAAGAGCGCGTGCGTCTGCTCGTAGTAGCTGGAGTCGTGGTCGAAGAAGATGATCTGCTCCTCCCCGATCTCCTCCAGAGCCGCCGATCCTGTCGCCGTGAACCTGTGACCAGGGTCCACGACCAACACCAACTCATCCTCGTACAACGGCAAACTCTCGATCTGAGGGTGGTTCATCGCCCGCGTCAGCCCTAGCTGGACTTCTTCCCTCAAGGTCATCTCCAGTATCTCTTCGGAATGTCCCGTCCGCACCGAAACCGATACCTTCGGATAAGTAGCCGCGAACCGCTCCAAAAGCCCCGGCAATGCATAGGTCCCGACCCCCGGCGACGTCCCCAGCAACAACCGTCCGCCAGATACTTCCCGTAGCTCCGTCAGATGTTGCTTCCCCTGCTCGAAGCTGGTAACTATCCGCTCCGCGTAAGGCAAAAACTCCCGTCCCGCCTCCGTCAGCCGCATCCCCCGGCTCGTCCTTACAAAGAGTTGATCCCCAACCTCCTCCTCGAAAGCCTTCAACCGCGCCGTAAGCGTCGGTTGTGTCAGGAACATCTCCTCCGCCGCCCGGCTCAAGTTGCCGAGCCGCGCCACCGCCAGAAAACACTCCACCTGCCTGAAGAGCACTATCACCTCTTGATATAGATATAAACTATGATAATCATTCAAGCAAACAATTGGACTAATATCAAGGGTGTTGTTATCTTGCTTTCACAGGCATAGAGGTTGAAAGGAGAGCAATATGATCCCGGTACAGTACAGAGATTCGCAGACGGAGGAGATCATCGAGCGCCGGTACGAGGAGGGCGCTCCATCCATCGGGCAGCGGGTGCAGATAGATTCTCAGGAGTTCCAGGTGCTCTTCAGGTGGCGATGCGTGCCGACCTCGTGCATCGTCTACGTGCGGCGCGTCGAGCAGGAGATGCAGGCCAGCCAGGCCGCCTAGAGAGGTTCTCGGGTTCCAAGCGTCGAGTGCGGCGGCTTGCTAGAGTAGTTTGACTTTAGCGGAAGCCGTAGGAGATTCAGAGAGGAGCCCGTAAAAATTATGGAGACTAAGCAGCAGTTCGGAGAGGGGGTCGAGATATCGGCCCCCATATCTGATGAGTTCGCGGAGATCCTTACGCCCGAGGCTGTCGCTTTCGTGGCGAAGCTGGCGCGGGAGTTCACAGAGCGGGTCGATGAGATCCTCCAGAGGCGCCACGAGCGTCAGGACAGGATCGGCGCGGGCGAGATGCCGGACTTCCTGCCGGAGACGAAGGAGATTCGGGAGGGCGATTGGAAGATAGCCCCGATCCCGGACGATTTGCAGGACCGGCGCGTAGAGATCACCGGCCCGCCGGATCGGAAGATGCTCATCAACGCGCTCAACTGCGGCGCCCCGACGTACATGACGGACTTCGAGGACGCCAACTGTCCCACGTGGCGGAACATGATCGACAGCCAGATCAACCTCAGGGACGCTATCCGCCGCACCATCACCTTCGACGACCCCAACAGCGGCAAGCATTATGAGCTGAACGACGAGGTCGCCGTCCTCATCGCCCGCCCCCGCGGCTGGCACCTCTTCGAGAAGCACATGACCGTGGACGGCAAACAGGTCCCGGCCGGCATCTTCGACTTCGGCCTGTACTTCTTCCACAACGCGCAGCCGCTCCTGGACATCGGTAGCGGGCCGTACTTCTACCTGCCGAAGATGGAGAGTCACCTGGAGGCGAGGCTCTGGAACGACATCTTCGTCATGGCGCAGGACGATCTTGGGATACCGCAGGGGACCATCAAGGCGACAGTGCTTATAGAGACGATCCTGGCGACGTTCGAGATGCACGAGATCCTCTACGAGTTGCGCGAGCACTCCTCGGGCCTGAACTGCGGCCGGTGGGACTACATCTTTAGCTACATCAAGAAGTTCCGCGAGCAGGACATGCTGCTGCCGGATCGCAACCAGATCACGATGACCGTTCCGTTCATGCGGGCGTATTCGCTACTGACCATCAAGACGTGCCACCAGCGCGGCGCGCACGCGATGGGGGGGATGGCGGCCCAGGTCCCGCGCTCCGACGACCCGGAGTGGACGGAGTTCGCCAACAACAAGGTGCGTGAGGACAAGGAGCGCGAGGCGAAAGACGGCCACGACGGAACGTGGGTCGCGCATCCGGGCATGGTCCCTCTCGCCAAGAAAGCCTTCGACGAGTACATGCCGCAGCCGAACCAGCTCGACAAGATTCCCGACGTGAGTCCATCGGCGTCGGAGTTGCTGGAGAAGCCGGAGGGTGAGATCACAATGGACGGCTTCCGAAACAACATCAACGTCGGGGTGCAGTACCTCGCGGCGTGGCTCGCGGGGCGCGGCGCGGTCCCCGTCTTCAACCTCATGGAGGATGCGGCTACGGCGGAGATCAGCCGGGCGCAGGTGTGGCAGTGGATCCATCACCCCAAGGGCATCCTCGAAGACGGCACCGAAGTCAACGAGGAACTCTTCCGCAAAACCCTCGACGAGGAGCTTGAGAAGATAAAGGACGAGGTCGGCGAGGAGCGCTGGGAGAAGGACGATTTCGGAAAGGCAGCCGAGCTTTTCGACAAGATCTCCACCGACGACGAGTTCGTCGAGTTCCTGACCCTCCCCGGCTACGAGCTTCTGGACTGAGGAGCGGAGATCCCCTACCTCACCCACACGACGACGGGGACCGGCGGCCATGTAGTCAGGCCGCCGGTCCCCGTCCTCCTGCCCCGGAGCGTGGGCCACGTATCTTGCCGCGTTCGCTGTGCACATATGTGAGCACCTATGTGCGTGATGTCAGTAGTTTGCAGGTAAATCCTATTGGAAGGAGAGGTAGTGGATAGAGAGCAGCAGATCAGGGATATAGAGAAGAGCTGGGAAGGCGAGCGCTGGGCGGGGATCGAACGCCCGTACTCGGCGGAGGACGTTGCGAGGCTTCGTGGCTCGGTGACGATAGAGCACACGCTCGCTCGGCTCGGGGCGGAGCGGCTCTGGGAGTTGATGCACTCGGAAGAATACGTCAACGCTTTGGGCGCACTCACGGGCAACCAGGCGGTGCAGCAGGTCAAGGCTGGCTTGAAGGCGATCTACCTGAGTGGCTGGCAGGTCGCGGCTGATGCGAACCTCTCGGGGCAGATGTACCCGGACCAGAGTTTGTATCCGGCCAACTCCGTGCCGCATGTCGTGAAGAGGATCAACCAGGCTTTGCAGCGGGCGGACCAGATCCACCACGCCGAGGGCAAGAATTCCGTCAACTGGTTCGCGCCTATCCTCGCCGACGCGGAGGCCGGTTTCGGCGGCGCGCTGAACTGCTTCGAGTTGATGAAGTCCATGATCGAAGCAGGAGCAGCGGGAGTCCACTTCGAGGACCAGCTCTCTTCGGAGAAGAAGTGCGGCCATATGGGCGGCAAGGTCCTGTTGCCGACGGCGCAAGGGATCCGGAACCTAATCTCCGCGCGGCTCGCGGCGGATGTTATGGGTGTCCCGACCATCATCGTCGCCCGCACCGACGCCGACGCAGCCAACCTCATCACGAGCGATGTGGACCCGACCGACCACAAGTTCCTCACCGGCGAGCGGACGATGGAGGGCTTCTACCGGGTCAACGCCGGCATAGACCAGGCCATAGCCCGCGGCCTCTCCTACGCGCCCTACGCGGATGTGATCTGGTGCGAGACCTCCGAGCCGAACCTGGACGCCGCCCGGACCTTCGCCGAGTCCATCCACTCCGAGTTTCCCGGCAAGCTGCTGGCCTACAATTGCTCGCCGTCGTTCAACTGGAAGAAGAAGCTCTCTGAAGAGGATATCGCGACGTTCCAGAAGCAGCTTGGAGAGATGGGCTACAAGTTCCAGTTCATCACCCTCGCCGGCTTCCACGCCCTCAACTTCAGCATGTTCGAGTTGGCGCGGGACTACGGGGAGCGGGGCATGGCCGCCTACTCCGAGCTTCAGCAGAAAGAGTTCGCCGCCGAGAAGTACGGCTACACCGCCACCAAGCACCAGCGCGAGGTCGGCGCGGGCTACTTCGACGAGGTCGCCCAGGTCGTCGCCGGAGGCACCGCCTCCACCACCGCCCTCACAGGCTCTACCGAAGAAGCGCAGTTCGACACGCCCGAGGACCCGAACACGGGCCTGCCCGGCTCCACGGAGAACGCGCAGTTCGTGAAATAGATTCTCAGCCAGTCGGCAATTCAGCAGATGGATAGGCTCGCCGGTCCCTCTCTTCGTGCATAATCTCATCATGAGCTTACGGACGAGACAAGAACGACTGTTACCGGAAGGCGTCCCGCTTTACGTCTGATGCTACGACAACGGCGGCGTGACCGACGAACGTTATACGGTGGTATTTACGGGACTGCTCTCGATCAAGAAACCGGGCGAGTATCTGTATCTAACGATGAACGATATGGGGGATGGCGCCTCGCGGCGTGGGCAGCCGCCCTATGAGCTATTCGGACGAGAAGTCTCGTTCCAGGACTTGCCGGAGCAGTGCCAACGACGGGTGCTTGGTGCTTACCGGGAATTCTGGAACCTGTAGCGTTACGTTGGGGGCTTTCGAGGGCATAAAGCGCAGACTGTTTCCGAAAGCGGGAGGACAACTATGGACTTCAACCCTGACGACGCGCAGCAGTATCTCGAAGGCGTCGAGTATCCGGCGAGCAAGGAGGATATTATCTCCGCCGCCGAAAATAACGGCGCTCCCGAGGATTTGATCGGGATGCTGGGGAGCCTCCCTCGTCCCGAGTTCTCCTCCGCCGAAGAAGTTTTGAACGAGCTGCGAGGCTTTCCCGGCGAAGGCTGAACGATGGATCCAATTCGGACCCTGGCGCTGCCCAGGCGTAACGAGAGACCGGACTTCGGGCGGGATTCAGTCTTCTTCGTAGAGACAGAGACGGCGACCGTAATCATCCGGTACGCCGGATTTACCATCCTGACCGACCCCAACTTCCTGCACCAGGGCGACCACGTCCACCTCGAATACGGGCTGACCTCGAAGCGCCAGACCAATCCGGCTATCGAGATAGATGATTTGCCGCCTCTAGACTTCGTTCTTCTCTCGCACATGCACGGAGATCACTTCGACCGCATCGCCGAGAGGTGTTTGAATAAGGCCACGCCCATAATCTCCACCCGGCACGCCGTCTCCTACCTCAAGCGCAAGGGCTTCACCCGGACCGAGGCGTTGAAGACTTGGGAGGGGATCTCGGTTGCCAAGGGCGAGGCCGGAGTGCGCGTCATCGCCATGCCCGGAACCCACGCTCCTGGTCCACTCGCAAAGGCGCTCCCACCGGTCATGGGCAGAGCATGCTGGAGTTCCAGAACCCCGAACAGGAGACGACGCTGCGGATATACATTAGCGGCGACACTCTGATCCATGAGCGGCTAAAAGAAATACCGCGCCGCTTCCCTGATTTAGACCTGGCACTACTGCATCTGGGAGGGACGCGGGTACTGGGCATCATGGTCACGATGGACGCGAAGCAGGGCGTGGAGGCCATGAGGATCATTGATCCTCGCACCGCCATCCCTATCCACTACAACGACTACACCGTCTTCAAGTCGCCGCTTACGGACTTCAAGCGGGCCGTGACGGAAGCGGGATTAGAAGATCGAGTCCACTACCTGAGCCACGGTGACACCTACGAATTCGAGATCCCGACCTGCTGATTCCCTTTGAGTTGAACACAACGTTAAACAGCTAGTTTCGCGTGCGCAGTGCGTGTCTAGCTAAGTTTCTGCAACTTTCTCAAGAGATCCGTAAACCGGCGCAATATTTCTAAGTCTTCTTCAACCAAGCCATCAGGCTCAAAATGCATAACCCTGTTTCTAATCTGTCGGACATTCTCTAACTGCTCAATGAAGCCTTTACGGTCCATTGCGACAAGCCCGAGCTTGTTCCAGTGCTGTGGGTTTTCAAGCAAGCGTTTATATTCGCCCAAAGTGAGTTCATCTACCCTTTCGACTGTTCGCTCTTCGTCGGAAGGGTCACGATTGGCGGCTAGCTGCGGTGCCGTAAATTTTCCGTCGATCAAGCTGCGGATGTGGTTTTCTATTTCTCCTACGAGTAGGAATGGTTCACTCAATTGTCCGAACTGTTCGCTCAAGTCGCTAGTGGTCACTATGCCGCTGATCTTATTTTGTGCATCACGAACGAGAACGTACTGATGCTTTACGATCAGAGGTATCGCATCAAACAGAGAAGCGTCCGCTCTGATCTCTTGGTGCTGTTCCATGTAGTCTCGAACTACGTTGGACGATTGTTCAGCTAACTTGCGGAAGCCTATGGAGTACCAGCTTACAACTCCCTTTACCTCTCTCGCACCCTGCATAACTGGTAATTGTGAAAAGTCGTGCAGCATCATCAGATGTACAACTTCCTGCAGGGTGCTGTCAGGATTTACGCTTATCGGTACTTTGTCAGCAGACGCAAGCCTGCTGATGCGGTGCGTTGGATCTGCAACGGCACCTCCTATGAACGTCGCTTGCGGCCCAGCAAGATCGACGGGTCTGCTACTCGCGTCGAAAGGCGGGGACTTGGTGCTGTCACCTTCCTCATTGTCGGATATCCTGACAAAACGAATGGACGAATCGATATTGACAGCGTCGAAATCGGGTCGAGTATCAATGCCGAGTTTGACTAGAGCTTCTCGAATCTCCTGCACTTTCTTGCGGCCTCGCCCTTTAACGCCAAACCATCCGATAAACGAACGAACGGTTTCGGCGTCAGGTTGTTTGTTGATTTCAATCTGCTTTGCTACTTCCAATAATCTGTCTGGTATCGTGTCCATCCTCTGAATCCTTTGCAATGAGAACTAAGCGGGGATGTCGAGGACTATCTTCCCGATGCCCGAGCCCTCTTCCATGTGGTTCATGGCGGCAGTGGCCTCTTTGAGTGGGAAGGTCTCGTTGATAAGAGGGTGCAGGTCGTGCTCCTGATAGAGATCCAGCATCACGCCGAATTCCTCGGCGGTACCCATCGCTGTGCCGAGTACGTCGATCTGCTTGAGGAAGATCTTCGGAAGTACCAGCTTCTCGACCGGCCCCGCCGTCGCCCCGAACGTGACGACCCGGCTGCCGGGCTTGGCGATGGTGATGAGTGTGTCGAAGACCTCGCCGCCGACGGAATCCACGGAGAGGTCCACGCCTCCAGTCATGCCGCGAAGTTCCTTGCTCCAGTTCTCTGTGTTGTAGTTGACGCCGCCCTCCGCCCCGAGTTCCTTGGCCTTCTCGATCTTCTCGTCGCTCCCGGAAGTGACGAAGACCTTCGCACCGAGCGCAGCCGCGATCTGGACGAGGAAAGTGGCGACCCCGCCCCCGATGCCCGGAATTACGACCGTCTCGCCTTCCTGTAGCTGCCCCCGCGTGACGAGCGCCCGGTAAGCCGTGAGGCCCGCGAGCGGGATGGCGGCGGCCTCCTCGTAGGAGAGGTGCGATGGCTTGGGTAAGACGTGATCCGCCGGTACTTTGACAAACTGGGCGTAAGTCCCGTCTTCTGGTAACCCGAGTATCCGGTACTCCTTGCCCGACACACGCGGATTGTCTCCCCAATGGAGCGCCGGGTTGATAACCACCTCCGTACCCTCGCTCGGCCCATCCGCGCCATCGCCGCGCGCCACGACCTCGCCGGAGCCGTCCGAGCCGAGTGTAACTGGCAGGGCCTCCGCCTTCGCGCCGGGGTACATCCCCCGCGTAACGAACACGTCGCGGCGGTTCAGGGCTGCGTTGTGCAGCCGCACCACGATCTCGCCGGTACCCGGCTCCGGGTCCGGTACATCCTCGTAGGTCAGGTTCTCGGGACCACCAAGTTCGTTCAAACGGATGGCTTTCATCTTCCGTCCTTTCAGTCGAGAGCTGTTAGCGGCCAGGCTTCAACTATTAGCTTAATGGTTTTCGCGGTTCCGTACCTGCGAGCGAAAGCGCCGGTCGGAGAGGATGCTCCGGCCGGCGCTCTTGTTTGATGCTTAGATTGTTTCTCGCAGGTAGTTACCTGACGTCTAAACCCTGAAGCCCGAAGCTGCTAAACAAACGCTGAGATTCCGGTTACGTCTCGGCCCACGATGAGGGACTGGATGGTATCCGTACCCTCGTAGGTGTACACGATCTCCATATCCGAGAGGTGGCGCGCTACGTGGTACTCCAGCAGCACGCCGTTGCCGCCCATGATGTCGCGGGCGTCGGAGCACACCTGCTTGGCCTTCTTGGCGTTGTTCATCTTGGCGAGCGAGGCCTGCGGGCCGGTCATCTTGCCCTGCTCCTGGAGCTGCGCCAGCCGAAAGCACATGAGCTGCATGTTGGTGATCTCCGCGAGCATGTTGGCGAGCTTATTCTGAATGAGCTGGAAGCTCGCTATGGGCTTGCCGAACTGCATCCGCTCCTTAGCGTACTGCAGGGCCGCCTCGTAAGATGCGATCGCGTGTCCGACGGCCTCGTACGCGACGCCGCCACGGGTGGCGGTGAGGACCTTGTTCGTGTCCTTGAAAGAGTTTGCGCCTTCGAGCTTGTTCTCGGCCGGCACACGCACGTCCTCCAGGTAAATGTCCGGCTGCCAGACGGCCCGCTTGCCCATCTTGCCCTTTATTAGCTCGGTGGAGTAGCCGGGATGGTGCTCGCCATTCTCGTCCTTCTCCAGGACGAAGCCCTTGACCTGCCCGTCCTCCTCGTCGCGCGCCCAGATGATGACCAGGTCGGCGAAGGTGGCGTTCCCGATCCAACGCTTCCGCCCGTTGATGACCCACTCGTCGCCCTCGCGCCGCGCCGACGTTTCGAGCAGCACCGAGTCGGAACCGTGGTCCGGTTCGGTTAGGCCCCAGGCTCCGATCTTCTCGATCCGTGCCATCGCCGGGAGCCACCGCTCTTTCTGCTCCTCGCTGCCAAGCATCGCTATCGTTCCCATCGCAAGCCCGGAATGTACCCCGAAGAATGTGTTGAAACTGCCGTCACCGCGCGCCATCTCTTGGGCGACCAGGACCGCAGCCACATGACTCATTCCCGGACACCCATACCCTTCGATAGAGCCGCCCGCTATGTTCAACTCCGCGACCTTAGGTACCAACTCGAACGGGAACTCCGCCTTCTCCCAGTATTCGTTGATGACCGGTATGACTTCCGCGTCGGCGAACGCCCGTACCTTGTCCCGTACCTGGCGCTCCTCGTCGGTGTATAACTCGTCGAGCAAGTAGTAGTCGGTCCCCAAAGACCGGGTTACGTCAGCGATCAACAGCTCCTCCTTCTCTGGCCTCTCCGAACCCTCACTCTACCCGGACCCGGACCTTTACACAAACTTATTATCCATGTTATTATCAAAAATGACAAGTTTTTCGATTTCACGCGCTCGAAGAGGGGTGCGGGGGAGGATAGGGAGTTGGCGGGAACGACGAACGAAGCGGCGCGGGACCGGACGACTTCCAAGGACGTGTTCCTGAGTGAGGTCAAGTCGCGCGACATCTTCCCGGTCCTCATACTCCATCTCATCCGCGAGAAGCCCGAGTACGGCAACAGCATTATCAATCAGATCCGAACGATGACCGATGGCGTGATGAGCGTCTCGCCGAACGCTATCTACCCGCTGCTCCGGCGCCTGGAAGAGAAGGGTTACGTCAAGGGGGAATGGGAGCGTCCGGACACCAGGAGCCGCCGCTTCTACACTATTACCCCGCGCGGCGAGCAGAAGTATGCCGAGATGAAGGAGAGATTCGAGGTACATCTGTCGAGGGTAAGAGAAGCTCTCGAATCGCTGCATCGAGAGATCTACGATTAAAGAGGGAAAAGGAGGCCAGATGACGCACCAGATAAGGAAAGTAGCCGTCCTCGGAGCGGGTACGATGGGGGCCGCGATAGCCGCACACTGCGCCAACGCGGGCCTCGAAGTAGATCTGCTGGACATCGCGCCGCAAGATGATGACAAGAACGCGGTCGTGAAGGGTGGCTTCGACCGGATGAAAAACGCCCGGCCGGCTGCGCTCATGAGCAAGGCTGTCGCCGAGCGGATGAGGATCGGCAACTTCGACGAGGACTTCGATCGCGTCGCCGACGCGGACTGGGTGATCGAGGCTATCCTGGAGAAACTCGAACCCAAGCGGCAGCTTATGGAGCGGGTCGAGGCGACGGCCAAAGAGAGCGCCATCATCTCCTCCAACACCTCCGGCATACCGCTGTACCAGGTGGCGGAGGGACGCTCTGACGGGTTCAAGAAGCGGTTCCTGGGGACGCACTTCTTCAACCCGCCGCGTTACCTGAAGCTGATGGAGATCATCCCGAGCACCGACACAGACCCCGATATAGTCGAGGCCGCGCGTAACTTCGGGGAGCGGGTACTCGGCAAGGGCGGCGTAATAGCGAAGGACACGCCGAACTTCATCGGCAACCGGCTCGGGAGCTTCGCCGGGATGCAGTCCGTCCAGTACGCCTTCGACAACGGCTACGGCATCGAGGAGATAGACGCTATAACCGGCCCGCTCATCGGACATCCCAAGACCGCTACATTCCGCCTCAACGACCAGGTCGGGCTGGACATCGCCGTGGGCGTTGCCGAGAACCTCTACGAAGCCGTCCCGGAAGATGAGTCCCGCGAAGAACTCAAGCCTCCCGAGAAGTTGAAGGATATGCAGGAGAAGAACCTGCTCGGCAACAAGACCGGCGCGGGCTTCTACAAGCGGGACAAGCGCGAGGGCAAAACCGTCTTCGACGTATTGAACCTGGAGACCTTCGAGCACGGTCCGGTGGAGAACCCGGAGATCCCGATAGCAGAGGAAGCCTGGAAGCAGGGCGACCTCGGGGCGCGGCTGCGCTTCCTGGTGGAGAAGGCTGACGAGGACCGGCACGCCCGCTACATTCGGGACACGTTGCTGCCGTACATGGCCTACGCCTCGCGGCGGCTGCCGGAGATCTCCGACACCCTGGAGGACGCGGACCACGCGATGGAGTGGGGCTTCGCCCACCAGACCGGCCCGTTCCGTACCTGGGACTTGCTCGGCGTGCGCGAGACCGTCGAGAAGATGGAGTCTCTTGGTATCGAGGTCGGTGGCTGGGTGAAGGAGATGTTAGAGGCCGGCAACGAGAGCTTCTACAAGGCCGAAGACGGCAGGGAGCTACAGTTCAGCCCGGTTGCTAAGGAGTACGAGCCGGTCCGCGAGGACCCCATGATCGTCTCTCTGGACAGGCTGCGTGAAGAAGGCAAGGAGCTTGCCCGTAACGACTCGGCGAGTCTGCTCGACCTCGGCGATGGGGTGCTGTGCCTGGAGTTCCACTCCAAGGGCAACTCGATCGACGGCCCGATGGTGGAGATGGGCAACCAGGCACTCGAAGAGCTGGAGCGGGACGATGTCGTAGGCCTAGTCATTGGCAACGAGGGCAGGAACTTCTGCGTTGGGGCGAACCTCGGTGAGGTTGCGCACGCTGTCCAGAGCGGGGCTTTGGATCAGGTCGGCGAGAGCATCGAAGCCCTGCAGAACCTGCTCATGGGCTTCCGGTTCGCGCCCAAGCCCGTCGTCTCCGCTCCGCGCGGCCAGACGCTCGGCGGAGGATTGGAGATCTGTCTTCACTCCGACCGGATCGTTGCCGCCGGTGAGACGTACATGGGCCTGGTCGAGGCGGGTGTCGGACTGATACCGGCCGGAGGCGGTACGAAGGAACTTGCCCGCAGGCTTGTATCTCCCGCGATCCACACCGCCCCAAATACGCCGCCGCTGCCGTTCCTTCAGAAAGCCTTCGAGACCATCGCGCTCGCGAAGACCTCGGCGAGCGCCCTGGAAGCGAAAGAGTTGGGCTTCCTCGAAGGCGATGACCGCGTGGTGATGAACCCCGACCACTTGCTCACCGCAGCCAAGCGCGAGGTCCACGACCTGGCCGACGGCTACGCCCCGCCCGAACACGGCAAGAACGTATTCGCCTCCGGCCGTTCCGCGCGGGCGGCGCTGGAGGTCGGGATAAAGTCCTTGCAGTGGGGCCGCTACGCCAGCGAATATGACGGAGTAATCGCCGGACACGCTGCGAGCATACTGTCGGGGGGAAACCTTTCCTTGCCGCAGTGGGTACCGGAAGAATACATGCTAAAGCTGGAGAGAGAGGCGTTCCTGGATCTACTCGGCAACGAGAAGACTCACGAGCGCATCGAGGCCTTGCTCAAGACCGGAAAGCCGATAAGGAACTAGCGCGAGTCAGCAGATCAGCAATAAAAAGCTGACCAGCTAGAACGAAGGGAGAGACCATGAAAGAAGCTGTAATCGTCTCGGGAGCGCGGACCGCCGTAGGCCGCGCGCCGAGAGGCACGCTACGGGGTAGCCGCCCGGATGACATGGCCGCCGCCGCCATAAGCGAGGCTGTAAAGCGGGCGGAGGGTCTGGAGAAAGAAGAGATAGAAGACGTCATTATCGGCTGCGCGATACCCGAGGGGACGCAGGGCAACAACGTCGCCCGGCTCTCTTCGCTGCTCGCCGGGATGCCGGATACCGTGCCGGCCCAGACGGTGAACCGATTCTGTTCGTCGGGGTTGCAGACCATCGCGCTTGCGGCGGAGCGGATCATGGTCGGCAGCGCCACAGCTATCGTGGCGGGCGGGACGGAGCACATGTCCACGACCATTGAGATGCCGAACTTCTCGCCGAACCCGAGGCTTCTGGAGACGAACCCCGCTGCCTACATGGGCATGGGCCTGACCGGAGAGCAGGTCGCCAGGGAGTTCAAGGTCTCGCGCGAGGACCAGGACGAGTTCGCCCTACGTAGCCACACCTTGGCGAGTAAGGCCGTCGAGGGCGGCGTCTTCGACGAGCAGATCGTGCCGCTCGACGTGGAGTTCGATTCGGTGGACGATAGCGGCGAAGTTCAGCACTTGGAGACGACGTTCAGGCGCGACGAGGGACCGCGCGACACCTCGTTGGAGAAGCTCGCCAAGCTCCCGACCGTCTTCCAGCAGGGCGGCACGGTAACGGCGGGTAACTCCTCGCAGCGCTCGGATGGGGCGGGAGCGGTAGTGGTAATGGAGCGTGAAGAGGCCGAGAGGCGCGGGCTCACGCCGCTGGCGCGTTTCGTCGGGTTCGCCATAGGCGGCGTCAGGCCGGAGGTAATGGGGATCGGACCTACGGTTGCGATCCCGAAGGTCTTGAAGCAAGCCGGGCTCACGATGGACGATATAGACCTCATCGAGTTCAACGAGGCGTTCGCCGCGCAGGCTCTGGCCGTCATACGCGAGGTCGGCATGGACATCGAGAAGACCAACGTGAACGGCGGCGCGATAGCCCTGGGACACCCGATGGGGGCGACTGGGACCAAACTGACGATTCAGCTTATCCACGAGATGAAGCAGCGCGGATCGAAGTATGGTCTGGTGACCATGTGCATCGGCGGCGGAATGGGTGCGGCCGGTATCTTCGAGAACCTGCAGAACTAGCTATTAGCGATTAGACATCAGCGGCCAGCTTTTCAGGCTGGCCGCTGGACTTTTTAGAGAACTCGCGAATTTAGAGGAAGGCGTATTTTTGAGTAATGGTGTGAAGCCTTCGGAACTTGGGACGCAGTCCGTTGGGGAGGCGGCGAAGGTCGCGGAGGGCGTGTACCAGCTCAAGGTGCCGTTGCCTATACCGTTGGTGTTCGTATCAGCTTATTTGATCGAAGGCGCGGACGGATGGACGCTCCTGGATACCGGCTTCGATTACCCGGAAGGACGCGCGGCCTGGGAAGCGGGGGCGAGGAGCGTGGGCTGCGATCTGCGCGAGGATGTGAGCCGCATCCTGGTGAGCCACTTCCACCCGGATCATCTGGGAGCGGCGCGGTGGCTGCAGGAGTTGTCCGGCGCGCCAGTGTACATGCTGGAAGCAGAGATCGAACACTCCCACGCCCTCTGGGGCGGCGACGAGGGGGACTTCGAGTTGTTGATCGAGCACCTGGTTCGGAACGGGATGCCGCGTTCGTTCGCGGAAGAGGCAGCCGCCGGGACGCGGGCGAATCTGAAGCTCCCGGAGAAAATGGCGCCGCTACACGCGGACGAGGAGATACCGCTGGGCGGGAGTACGGCCCGCGTTATACATGCTCCCGGCCACGCGGACCACCAGTACATGCTGCATGACGAGGCGCGGGACATTCTCTTCGCCGCGGACCACGTGCTGCTAAAGATCACGCCGAACATCGGCATCTGGCCGGACGTCATGCCCCATCCGCTCGCCCGCTACATCGATTCCCTAAACAGTCTGCGCGGCCTGGACGCGGATCTCGTGTTGCCCGGTCACGGCCCCATCTTCCACGACTTGGACGGCAGGATAGAAGAACTTCTCCACCACCACGAGGAGCGGCTGGAGGTCATGCGCCGCGAGATCAAAGACGAACCCAAGACACCTTTCGCCGTCTCGGGCAAAGTCTTTCGCGAAGACCTCACCCTGTACGAGCACTGTTTCGCGCTCGCCGAGACCCTGGCGCACCTGGATCACCTGACCCTCGAAGGCCGGGCGGAGCGCATCGAGGATGGGACGGTTGCCTACCGGGGCCTTTAGAGAATCCGCATCCCGGCCAGGGATACAGGCAGCTTCGGGGCCCCATGGAAGGCCGAAACGCCAACCTTCCACGCATGTTGTCGGAGAGGACTTACTACTTTATGGTGAAGTACCAGGACTTCGCTCCCACGTTGCCAGCAGCGTCCGTGGCTACCACCTTCACTGTCTTCTTGCCCTTGGCAAGAACAGGAGAGTTATAGACCAGCAGGTCGGTCGAGGCGCTATAGCTGTACTTGGTCGCGGAGATCAAGGTCCCGTTCACGTAGAGCTTTATGTTGGCCTTGGCAAGGTTCGTCAGGTTGTCCTTGACGGTCGCCTTGATGGTGGGCGAGGTGTCCGTGATGGTGGAGGTTGGCCTCGGAGACATCCCTGTTACAGTTGGCCTCGTGGTATCGAGCCTGATCGCGTCCTGGAAGGTCGAGACGTTGCCCGCCCAGTCGATATACCTGACCCTGACGGTTTTGGTCCCGTCACCGCTAACGAGTGTCCAGCTCTTGGTGGTGTTGTAGCCCTGGACGGCTGACCAGTTAATGCCATCGTTTGAGAACTGCATACCGAATATACCCGAGCTGGCAGAGGGATCGCTGGCGTTGAGTGTAAGGTTGACCGAGGCGCTCCTGGTGTATGCGGCGCCACCGTTGATGGAGATGGTTCCGCTGGGCGCTACATCATCCGCTACGATGGTGACGTCTTTGGAATAGGTCGAAGTGCCGCCATCCTTATCAAAAATCTTCGCTTTCACAGTCTGGGTTCCGGGCGACCCCGCGCGGCAGCTAGCGGAAGCGCCGTTGCTGTCGGTATCGTTATACTGACCATCGTTGTTGCAGTCGTAAGCGTAGGTGAAGCCTGCCGCCGTGTCCGCGGAGCTAGGATCATAAGGGGTGCTCATCGAGACGGTGAAATTGCCTCCCTCGACGGCGGAGTCCGGAGCGTTGAAGGCGGCTATCGGGGCGACGTTATAGATATTCATGGTGTCCTGGTACTCGGTGACCCAGCCGTCCTTGTCTCTGACCTTGCCCTTCACCGTGCGGGTGCCGTTGTCGGCGCTTGCCTGACAACTTCCTGAAATGCTTGAGCTGAAAGCGCCGTAGCCGGAGCCATCGCCGCAGTCGAAGGCGTAGCTAAAGCCCGCCGCCGTGTCGACCTAACTCGGGTCTGTGACGCCGGTTATGAACATGTTGAACGAGGCGCCCTCCGGGATGCTGCCTCCTCCGAAGTTCCCTGTTGGAGTTACATTGTTTACATTTAGCGTGAACGATACGCCCCTTTCGGCTCGGCTGGTGGGGCGGACTCCTCCGTCAGCGCGTACTCCACCGCTTCTTCGAGGGACATGGCGCATCCTTCGGCCCATGCCGTTTTCCAGGTGGCTTCGTCTAGTTGATCGCGGATGCTGGAGGTCTCGCGCGCGTGAGTCGCGTGTTCGGGGGGCGGGCGGAAGGCTTCGATCTCTTCCCGCAGAGCTTCGGCCGCGCCTAGAAGCCGCGCCGCTCGGGCGGGACGTTCTCGCGCGTTGGCGGCGTAGGCGAGCGCGTCCAGATATTCCAGAGTATCTATCTGGAACCCCGGTTCTCGCACACGCTTTAGACCCTGGATCAAGAACTTCTCGGCCTGGTCGGGGTCCCCTTGCGCCAGCGCCGCCATCCCCAGAGTTTCGAGCGCCAGTGCCATGCCGTAGGAGTCTCCTAGTTGCCGTGAGAGCGCGAGTCCTTCTTCGGCGTGGGCGCGAGCCGAAATGATGTTTCCTTCCCTGATCTCTGTCTGGGACAGGTGACCCAACACCCAGCCCTGGAAGGCCGTCTGCTCCAGACCGCGACACTCGACGAGCGCTTCCTGGTGAAGCTCGCGTGCGCGGGCATAGTCGCCCCGGCCTCGCATTGCGAGACCGAGGTTGTTCAGACAGAAGATGATGCCTATCTGATGGTTGGCCGCTCGCGAAGCAACCAGGCCCTCTTCACAGATGGGGGCCGCCTGCTCGTAATCGTCCTTGAAGGCCAGGGAAGCGCACAGGCCGCTCAGGCATTCGGCGAGTCCGTTCTGGTCCCCCAGTTCCCGCCACAGGATAAGAGCTTCCTCGGTAAGAGTGATGGACTCCCGCACGTCGCCCTGGCGTTGCGCCAGAACGCCCGCTGCGTTCAGGGCACTCGCCCGCGTGAAGTCTGTTATTTGATCCGGTCTGGCTATCGCCAGGAGTTGCCGCAGCCAGTTGCGGCCCTCGGTCATGTGCTCGCGCAGGATCCAGAACGGGTACAGAATGGCCGCCAGTTGCAGCCCTGTTTCGGCCTCTTCAAGCTCCAGCGACCACCGGAGCGCCGTTCGCACGTTGTCGAGTTCTGTTTCCAACCGCTTGAGCCACACCTCTTGCCGAGGACCCATGGATTCACGGTAGGCGCTCTCGGCGAGGTCCAGGAACCAGAGGGCATGCCGGCGCCTCAAAGCATCGTCCTCCGCACGCTCTTCGAGCTTCTCTCTCGCGTACTGGCGAACCGGTTCGAGCAGCCGGTAGCGTATCTCTCCATCCCCGGCAGCCTCAGCCACCACCAGCGACTGGTCCACCAGTCTGCCGAGAAGGTCCAGGACGCCGCCGTGTTCCATGCCGTCTACCGCCCCAATCTCCTCGGCTGCCTCTAGCGTCCATCCTCCCGTGAATACCGAGAGACGTGCGAACAGCATCCGCTCGGGTTCGCTCAACAGGTCATAGCTCCAGTCGAGCGCGCCGCGCAGCGTCCGCTGGCGTGACGTGGCGGTTCGGCCGCCGCCGGTCAACAGTCTCAACGAATCTCTAAGCCTGTCGGAGATCTGCTCGAAGGTCAGCACCCCAACCCGCGCGGCGGCGAGTTCTATGGCGAGCGGAATACCCTCCAATTGCCGGCATATCTCCGCCACGTCTCTAGCATTACCGGACGTCAACGCTGTGGGGGAGGATCTTCCAGGAGAGCGCTGCATGAACAGCCGCGCGGACTCGTACTCCGCCAACTCCTCGCCCGTAAGAGAGGGGTGCGCTCCGGGCATGGAGAGGGACGGTACCACTAGATTTACCTCGCCCGGGACGCCCAACGCCTCACGGCTGGTAGCCAGCACCCGCAGCCCCGGACACCTCTCCAAAAGCCTGTCTACCAGGTGGGCCGTGGCGTCAACTAGATGCTCGCAGTTATCCAGCACCAGCAGCAGCTTCTTGTCGCGCAGGGCTTCGATGAGCGAATCGGCCGGCGGACGGCCCGGTTGCTCACGGACTTTGAGCGTCTCGGCGATGGTTTGCGGTACCAGATCCCCTTCCGAGAGTGGCGCAAGCTCGACCATCCACACTCCGTCCGGATAGGCCCCGGCGAGATCACCGGCCACCTCCAGGGAGAGCCGCGTCTTGCCCGCGCCGCCGGTCCCGGTGAGGGTGAGGAGCCGGGTTATGGACAGCTCGCGCTTGACCTCCAGCATCTCCCGCTCGCGACCTACGAAACTTGTACGGGGGATGGGCAGGTTGTGTCTGGGAACCTCTCGGATATTATCCGCCGGAGGTCCTTCCGGCGCGGCGCCAGCCGGAGGATAGAGTCCGGCGACGATCTCACCGTGGAGACGTTTGCTTGCCGCGCCGGGTTCGGCGCCGTGCCTCCGCCGCATCACCTCCCTGAGTTGATCGTACTGCTCCATGGCTTCCCCACGACGCCCAGAGAGAGCATACAGGCGCATCAGGTTGGTGTGAGCTTCTTCGTGGGCTGGTTCTTCTTCGACAACTCGCCGAAAAGCTCGAATAGCCGGCTCTAGCTCTGTCCGTTCTTCGTGAAGTCGGGCCATGTCGATAAGCAGGTCTAGATAGTCCTTACGCAACTCCATCCGGCGGCTCTCCACCCACTCCTCGTAACGGTCCTCCGGCAGCAGGTCTCCAGCGTACAGTTCGACCGCAGCCTGGTAGGCTGCGGGGTTACCGCCATGCCGGGCCGAGGAGGCGGCCTCTGAGAAAGCTTCGACATCCGTCCAGACTCGTCCGCCGGGGCACAGAGTCAGGAACTCATCCCGTAGACGCAGGTAACGGGAGGTGGTGGACCCAGGTTCAAGTATGCGGCGGGCGATGTGCAGGGCCTGGTGAAGGTTATTGGAGGCGGCTTTCGGGTCGAGGCGCGGCCAGAGAAGGTTCATGGCCTGCTCCCGGTGGAGCCCATGGCCCGGAGATAGAGCGAGGAGTTTGATCACACCGCCGGCCTTGCGTGACCGCCATTTGTCATCCGGGATCCTCCGGGAGCCCACCGAGACCTGGAATCTTCCCAGCAGCCGGATGCGAAGGACGGCGGACTCTTTGTTCAACGTCTTGTTCATCCTGAGTCGCGTAGCTCCGGGGCCGGTCGCTAAAGGCTTGTTATGCTGGAATTTACTTCCCACCATTTCCTCTACTCCAGGCCCAATAATAGCAAGGCCGGAGTTAGGAAGTACTAACGATAAGCCCTCGCCCCTACACGATGCCTGATCCAACCTCGTATCACGCCTTTGGGCTATCCACCGAGAATCCATCAGTTTCTCGATCCCTTCCCGCACCCGCATGACATAAGGACAAGTTCCATGCTGTCATGTCAGGCGTGATCTATCCAGGTCTTTGTTCGGCTATGAAGCTACAGGAGAAGCAGGCTAAGGAGAGCCAGGTAGAGTATCCCGGCGAGTCCCACAGTGAGGCCAAACTTGAGGTTCTTTTTCGGTCCGATCTCGAGCGGGTGCGCGCCGGAGAGCCGCGCGAGCATGGTGACAGCGTTCGAGAACGGAGTTAGCAAGATCGTTGACTGGGAACCGAGCAGGATCGCCACGGCCCAGAGTGCCGGGGCGGGGCCGGAATCCAGCGGGAACGCTGTATTGATGAGAAGGACCATCGGGAGGACGTGTATCCCGATGACGAAGCCCAGCGCCATTATGAGCGCCAGGACAGGTGCGACCAGGACGTCCGGCAGCGCCGAAAGCAGGCTGCCCAGAGGCGTGAGCACGCCGAGCGCTTCGAGCGAGAGCACGAAGACTCCCGCCGAGCCGAAGAGCGCGAACTCGGCGTGCGAGGCAGCCAGCGAGTCGCGGGACTCGCGGACGAGCCGCTTGATGGGTGATGGACGCCGAAGCAGCGTCGCCGCAAGGACGGCTATCAGCACTACGACAGTCGCCACCGTCACCGCGATGGCGGCGGTCAGAGGGAGGCTCGGGAAGAGTAGGCTGACCAGCGCAACCGCCATCACCAGCAGCACCGGGTAAAACAGGACGGCGGCCGCTCCGCGGTCGAGCGTAGTCTCCGGCGAGTCCTCCAACACGCCCTTCTCGCGCTGCGCGGCGAAGAGCGTTATGGTGAGACCCAGCAGCACGAAAGGCAGTGAGACTTCGAGGAGTCCCGGATATGAGACGCCGGTCAGGGTGATCGTGGTGGCGGTGAGCAGGTTGAGGTTTGCCCAGAGCGGAGCGAACGAGAAGGTGCGTGCGGCCCACCTCAGGGCATCCAGGCGTTCTTTTGGGGCGGCGCGGGTGGTGATGACGTCTATCAGCACAAACGATCCCACGTCTAGCACCGCCCCGAGTACGTGTCCAAGAGCCCCGGCCGTCGTCCTCACACTGACGCCTCGCCGCGTGAGCGCGGCCATGAGGCCCTGGATCTGGGCCTCATAACGCGCCGCCCGGATCGGATATCCCGCCACGCTCAATACCACAAGCACCGCCACGATACCGAAATACGTCGGCAAACCGTCGAAGAACTTCGCCGCCTCGAATCGTCCCAACAAGATTGCGAGCCCCAGCGTGACGAACGAAACCAGCGCGAATACCTTGTGAAACGCGCTCGCCCACGGCACCGACATCGCGTACATGACGATCCCCGCCGCCAGAAAGACGACAGTCCCGAAAGATCCCGGCGTGAAGGTCGCGAGGACGTACCCGGCCAGGAATACAGACCCCAACAAAGGACGCAGCCCGTCCAGCCGTTCTCTCACTCTCTCCATGAAAAGCGGAGAGTCTCCGTCTTCGATATCGCCCTCCGCTTGTCCAATGATATGCGCCAGGACTCCTAATTCTAGATCATGGACCGCCGCTTCACCGTGAGACTCGACACCGCCGCCGGGACGATTGAGCCCTGCGGAGATCTTAAAGTGAAACGTCTGAGTTTCCGGGCGATGCAGCGCTTACGACGCTCACCGGATGAGCAGCCACGAAGCTCCAGGATATATAATTCGTCATCTTCAACAGGTTACTCCGAAGAAAGGCTTTACCCTGAAGAGTTCCATATACGCTAAAAGATTTCGTCCGCTTCTGGCCGTCTCGCGAACGACCGCTGAGAAGACGTCGAACGTACCTTCGGACTGGGAGTAGCATGTTTGTGGACGACGCTTACCCTCATCATTTCGCGGCTTTCCTCTGTGAGCAATGGGATGGCGATGCGCACCCGCTGCCAGAGCGAGAAACTTTGGACACCTTTATCTCGTCCTGCTACCAGGCGAGCCTCTTGCAAGAGGAGGAGAGGCCGGTTATGTTTCGGGCGATCCTGTGTGGTCCCGAGCGCCTACCCGCGGACGATGGCCCGCCCAGCGGCCTGCACCGACTAGAGTTCCCCGAGAGACGGCCTTTCGACGCCCAGGAGCTTCGGCGTCTCTCGCCCGCCGCCGACTACTACCGTTCGCTTATCGGGGTCGAGTTCGACAAAGACCGGGGTCTTCAGATATGGGGTCTGGTCCACTCCGGCCCACGCTGGCTGCGCGCCGACCAGGGTGGAAGAGCAATCCCTCCGAAGTTGCCGCCGGCGCTGATCCTTCGCGTCAACGGACCGGGGCGGATGGCGGCGGACGCGGGGCCCGTCACCGTTGGCAAACTCGAAGACGGTAAGGTCTCCGCTCCGTTCATGGACGTTTTTAAATCCCACTGGTTGCCGGACGCCTTCGCCCCGGTGCGGAGCGAGCTGGCGGAGATTCATAAGGAGATCCGAGGGCGGGAGGAGAATCTAGCCGAGCCCTGGGCGCCGCTCGATAACGATCTAACGCGTGTGATCGGACAGCACACCATCAAACGAATCATCTCCGCCGTCAGGAATACCCATCACGGCGGGACCCTCGTGATCTCACCTCCCGGCCTCGCTGATGTTCTACAAGATCGATACGTCGCCCTGAAGTACAAATTCGCTGACGACGAGCCTCGCCGCCGGTTCCGCACCCTTATAGTCGAGGTCATGAATAATCTAGCCAGATCCCACGGCCATGATGGAGTTACCGGCAAGCTCATCGGCTGGGACGATTACGAGGCCAGCACGGACGAGAAGCTCTCGGCCCTCGACGAGGCGATCTTCGAGGTCGCTCACCTCATCTCCGGACTCACGGCGGTCGATGGAGCGTTCGTGATGACCCAGCGCTTCGAGTTACTGGGCTTTGGAGGTGAGATCTCCGGAAGCCTTCCCGAGGTGAAGACCGTTGCGAAGGCCCTAGACATCGAAGGAGAAAAGACCCTCGAAGAGACAATAGACGGTGTCGGCACACGCCACCGCTCCGCTTACCGTCTGTGCAACGCTCTCCCGGAGGTCATTGCCGTCGTCATCTCCCAGGACGGCAACATCCGCTGTATCCAGAAAAGAGACGGCGCGGTCACGTACTGGGATCAGGCATAGGTCCAGCTTATCCGGTCTCCAGACGCTCGCGCATCCTTCTCCGAGAGATCGCGCGGATACCGCCGCGAACGGTTATGAAGCGCCGGACGCGGGTTCTATGGTCGCCGACATAGATCCCTTGCAGCGCGGAATGAGCGGGTCAGGACCGAAGGACTGGACCTGATCGCGCTTCAACTCCGCCAACTCCAGGTTCGTGGTAGCCACGACGACCCTGCCGGTCGCGTCCACCTCCATCGCCATCCCGTAGGCCTTGTTCACCGAATGCCCGAAGAGCTTCCTGAGCATCAGGATCACGTACTCGTAGCTGTGATCATCATCGTCGAGCAGGATCACGTTATAGGGCGGAACCTCTTCCGTCCGCTGTCCATCCCGCTGTTTGGGCTGGGTAACGGTGCTCGTCAACGGCTTTTCCACTCCGGTTTGCGTTTCTCCAGGAACGCGCACATTCCCTCTTGGGCGTCGGCGAAGGTGGCGTTGAAGGACATGACCTCTTTGGTGTAGGCGTAGGCCTGCTCCGTGGGCATCTCTAGTTGACGATAGAATGCCTGCTTCCCGATCCCGACGACGAGCGGGCTGGCCTCGGAGATTTTATCCGCGAGGGCGCGGGTTTCTGTCTCAAGATCTCCGGCCGGGACGACTTTGTTGACGAGTCCTTCGGCGCGGGCTTCTTCGGCGGAGATGAAGTCGCCGGTCAGGAGCATCTCCATGGATTTTTTCTGGCCGACAGAGCGGGAGAGGGCGACCATCGGGGTTGAGCAGAACAGACCGATCCTGACGCCCGGCGTGGCGAACTTCGCCTCCTCGGCGGCCACCACGAGGTCACAGGTGGCGGCGAGCTGGCAACCGGCGGCGGTGGCGGTCGCGTGGACCTGGGCGATGACGGGCTGCGGTATGCCCTGGACGGTCTCCATCAGCTCGCAGCAGATGTCGAAGATGTGGCGGTAGGTGTCCGGGTCGCGGCCGATCATCTCGGAGAGGTCATGGCCCGCGCAGAAGGCCGGACCCTCGCCGCGCAATATGACGACCGACGTCTCACGATCCTCGCCGATGATCTTGAAGCAGGATGTTAACTCCAGCATGTGCGCCACCGAGAGGGCGTTGCGCTTCTTCGGGCGGTTCATGGTCACGTAGGCGACTGCGCCGTCCCGCTCGTGGATGATGTGCTCGTAGGTCTTTTCGGCTTCGATCATCGCATTCCTCCTTGCCTTAGAATTTCTGCCTCATCGACCACGTTGTTAACCGTTCACATAAACTTCCTTCGTTTGAATGATGTTACATCGCTTGCTGATAACTCGAACCATTCTCCGTTCTTACGGCGCTCTTTGAAGCGTCTGTGCCAGTAGTTTTCGATACCTGCAGGATCATCGGTTTTGATCGAGTGAATGATCACGGCCCGTTCGGGTAGTTGCATCGCAAGCTCGTGTTCGCGACGGCCTACGGAATTCGTCCGACCTATCTTGTGGTAGCGACCAGACTTCAACAGGTACACGGAACCGAACGTTTCAAGGTTGTCTTCCGTGCTGTTCACATATTCGGATTCTTTATTGGAAGGTATCAACGCACAAATATCAACTACATTCTTATAACCTTCGCGTCGTTGGCAGAAATCAAGGAGGCTTTGTGCCAGCTTGGCTTTGCCTCCAAACCTAGCGAAAGTGTTGTGACTTGGGAACATCGGATCTTGTCGTGCCTTTAATTTTAGTTCCGCTATTACGGGAAAATGACCAAGTTCTTGAGTTAGGGCTGCGAGCTTCTCGAGAAGAAATTGCTCGTTGTACGCCGACTGGAGCTGATTCGGAGAGTATCCTGCTTCCCGCATCGCATCGCTCCAACGAACCCAATACCTTCCGGACCAGTCGCTTTCCTTTATTCCTGTCTCGGCGTAGAATCTTTTTCGACCGAGAGGTTGACCACCGTTCTCCTCGGCAGTTCGCTTGATTTCGTCAAGTATATGAGTCTCTGTGACAGTCATCTGTTTTCCTGGCTAGAGCATATCTAGCGGATCGGGAAAGGTCACAATTCGCGTTCCTCCTTGCGTCAGTAATCTCTTGTCTCGACGAGCTGCGTGCGGCCGCCGATCTCTACGCTGCCGTCGGGACGCGGCTCGGCCAGTATAAGAGAGCCTTCGCCCTGGTGGATCGTAAGTTGGCGTCCCAGCACGGCCGCCAGCCGGACGGCGTGAGCGCCCGTCGCCTCGTCCTCCTCGACACCGACCCGTGGCGCGAACACCCGTACACGGACGCGCCCGGCTTGCTCGTCCTCCCAGGCCCACACACCCGCGAGGTCATGGCCGTCTGGCGGTCCCGTGAGAGCGTCCACGTCCGCCGGAGAGTCCAGACGGACGTGCTCGAACCCCGGCGCCCACTCCGGCCTGCCAGAGATGAACGTGAGGTCCCCACCTTCCCTGACAGGAACCTCGCCGGCCGGAGGCCGGAGTGCCTGGACCTCATAACCCTCTCTTTTCAGGAGCCAAGCCGTGCCGACCAGAGGATGGCCCGCGAAGGGAAGCTCGGTGCCCGGCGTGAAGATGCGGAGAACGCCGCTTTCCATGTCGTCCACGAAAACCGTCTCGGAGAAACCGAGATCCGCCGCGACGCGCTGGCGGTCTTCCGTTGGCACTTCGCCACCTTCCAGGAACACGCCGAGCGGGTTGCCGCCGGCGCCGTTCTCGCCGACAAAGACCTTCAGGATGTGGAGCTTCGGCACTTGCTTCCTCAGTTGACCTGCTTGTCGCGGCCCGCCCACTCCTTATCGCGTAGGACGAACTTCTGGACCTTGCCGGTCGAGGTCTTCGGAAGGTCGCCGAACTCGACGGCGGCGGGAGCCTTGAAGCGGGCGATGTGTTCCTTGCAGAAGTCTATGATCTCCTGCTCCGTCGCTTCCTTACCTTTCTTTAGAACCACGAACGCCTTCGGGCGCTCGCCCCACTTCTCGTCCGGGATGGCGACGACGGCCGCTTCCATCACTGCCGGGTGCCTCGACACGGCCTGCTCGATCTCGATGGTAGATATGTTCTCGCCGCCGGAGATGATGATGTCCTTGTTGCGGTCCCGGATCTCGATGTACCCGTCCGGGTGCCAGGCGGCCACGTCGCCCGAGTGATACCAGCCGCCCTCGAACGCCTCGGCGGTCGCCTCCTCGTTGTCCAGGTAGCCCTTGGCGACCATGTTGCCGTGCATCATGATCTCACCCATCGCCTCGCTGTCCCGCTTGATGTCGTTCATGTTCTCGTCCACGACCCGCACCAGGTCCGCCGTGACGTAGCCTTGCCCCTGACGCGCCATCATCCGCGCGCGGTCCTCCATGTCCAGGTCTTCCCACTCGGGATGGATGCCGCTCGTGGTCATCGGACCGTATGTCTCGGTCAGGCCGTAGATGTGCAGCGGCCGGATGTTCAGCTCCAGAAGCCCTTCGAGCAAGGTGGGGGAGGGTCCAGCGCCGGCGATGGCGGCTGTTACCTGTTGGTCCAGCTCGTGCGCCGCGTCGTCGTTTACTATCCCGATCTGAACGGTCGGGGCGGCGCAATAGTGCGTGATCTTCTCGGACTCGAACAGCTCCCAGATGCGTGGCGGATCGACCTTCCTCAAGCATACGTGCGTTCCGGCGATGGCCGTCACCGCCCACGGATAAGTCCAGCCGTTGCAGTGGAACATCGGGAGCGTCCACAGGTACTTCGTCTCGTAGTTCATCCCGATCTCAATGACGTTGCCCAGAGCAGACAGGTACGCGCCCCGGTGCGTGTACATCACACCCTTCGGACGGCCCGTGGTGCCGGAGGTGTAGTTGATGGAAATGGTCTCTTCTTCGTCTTCCAGCACGCTCTCCATGGGCTCCGGCGAACCTTCGGCCAGGTAGTCTTCGTATGGGTCTCCCGCCTCTCCCGTGTCGTCTATGCGGACGACCTTTATGCTTTCGTCCACGTCCGCGAGCAGGTTCTCCAGTTCGGCGTCCACGAAGACCATCTTGGACTTGGAGTGTTCGATGATATAGGTGACCTCGTCCTTGCCCAGGCGGGTGTTTACGGCGACCAGGATCAGGCCAGCCACCGGCAGGGCGAAGTGCGCCTCCAGCATTGGCGGAATGTTGTAGCAGAGGAAAGCGACCTGGTCTCCTTTCTGGAGACCTTCCTCTTTCAGGCGCGACGCCAGCCGGTTTACGCGTTCCTCTAACTCCCCGTACGTGTAGCGCCGCTCCCCGTAGACCACGGCGGCCTTGTCCGGGAACATGTACGCGCTGCGCCGCAGGAAGCTGACCGGTGTAAGTTCGCTTCGGTAGACTTTTTCGCTCATGCGATTCTCCTTCTCTTTCTCCTGGGCTAAGTATAAGACCTGACCGGACGCCTACGCTACGGGGAGCACTCGGAGAAAGGGATTTTCGATTCTCATGCCCGCATCCGCGCCTTCTTCGACGTTTGCTCGTCGACTGTGATCGTCAGGTTGTTCATGCTTCGTCCTCTCCGTGCTACACGGATCCAGAGTAGAACCGGGAAACGGCGGGAGTTACCCGAACCGGCGGGAGCGGATAGTATTTCCGATTGTTCCGCAGTTGGTATTGAGGAGAGTGATGGAGACACACGACAGGCGCCGCCTCGAACGCCACATCCGCAGGTTGGAGGATTTGCGTCTATGGCGCAATGCCCGCGAGTACTCGATAGAGGAGTGGAGTTTCGTCGCGGGTAACGGTGAGCCGCGTGTGGTCAAGCTCGGCGACTTCTGGCCCGAGATAGAGACGCCGGTGTTCCTCTCGGCGGAGGTGGAGGTCCCAACCGGGTGGGCGGGAGAGCCGGTCGAGCTGGAGCTCTGGCTCGGCGGGGAGGGGTTCGTACGCCTCTCGAACGGGGTGACGGGCGGGCTCAACCCGTTTCACCGCAGCTTCTTCGTGACGGAGAAGGCGCGGGCCGGTGAGACGGTCGGGATAGAGGCCGAGGTAGTCTCGAAGGGGCTGTGGGGTTCGCGCGTCGCGGAGCCCCGGATCTCACAGGCTTCGCTCGTGGCGCCGGAGACGGGGGTGCAGGCGCTCGCGCGGGACCTCCATCTCATAGTGCTGGCCTGCGAGGAACTGGAAGAACACGCCGCCGTCCCGCACCTGCTCGACCTCCTCGATGAAGCATTCGGTTCCCTCACCGCATCGTGGCCTTCGGAGACCGGGACGGTGGTGGCGAGATACCTGCGAGGATATACCGGACCCGAGGATGAGGGATTATCTAGCCTGCCGCCGGGGATCTCGGAGAAGGTTCGTGGGAAGCAGCGGGGCATGAGGTCTCTCTGGAACGTGCCGGAGATGAGCGGAGAGATCGAGCCGCTGCCGGAGGAGGCGCGCCGGGCGGTCCAGGAGGCTCGCAATACCGTAGCCGTTCGGATGGAGGAGATAAAGAAGGAGTATCCGCCGGTCGGGAGGCTGGCCCTGACGGGGCACGCGCACATAGACCTGGCCTGGCTCTGGCCGCTGTCGGAGACGCGGCGCAAGGCGCGGCGGACCTTCTCCAGCGTCCTGGGGCTGATGGACCGCTATGAGGACTTCACCTTCGACCAGTCCTCGGCGCAACTGTACGCCTGGATCGAGGAAGACGCTCCCGAGCTGTTCGAGCGTATCAAAGAGCGCGTGGCTGAGGGGAGGTGGGAGCCAGTCGGGGGCTCGTGGTGCGAGCCGGACTGCCAGATCCCCTCCGGCGAGTCCTTCGTCCGCCAACTCCTCCACGGCCAGCGTTACTTCATGGAGAAGTTCGGACGCCGCTCCGCGGTCGCCTGGCTCCCGGACGCCTTCGGTTTCTCGCCTGGCATCCCGCAGCTACTCCGGGGAGCAGGACTATCCGGCTTTTTCACCGCCAAGCTCAAGTGGAACGAGAACAACCGCTTCCCGCACGACCTCTTCGAGTGGGAGGGAATAGATGGCAGCCGCGTCACGGTCCACACTACCCGCAACCCCGGCATGGACTACAACGGTGATATCGTACCCTTCGACCTGCTCGGCGTGTGGCGCAACTTCTCGGGGAAGCGCCGCCACTCCGAGAGCCTGTTCTCCTTCGGCTGGGGCGACGGGGGCGGCGGACCGAGCGAGGACATGCTGGAGAGCTACGCTCGCCTCAAGGACTTCCCGGCTCTGCCACGTCTGCGAATGACCCGTGTGGACGAGTTCTACGCGAAGCTCCCCCAAGACGGCCTCCCCAGGTGGGTAGGAGAGCTGTACCTGGAGCTGCACCGCGGTACGCTCACCACGCAGGGGCTGGTAAAAAAACTCAACCGCGAGGCCGAGCAGCGCTTGCTGGAGGCTGAAGCCTTCTCGGCCATCGCCGCCCTGCGCGGCGCGGAGTATCCCGCCGGGAAGTTCGACCGGCTCTGGGAGACGCTGCTGCTCAACCAGTTCCACGACATCCTCCCCGGTTCGTCTATCTCCGAGGTCTACGAGGACGCTCATCATCAGCTACGGGAAGTAGTCGAAGGCGCTGAAACTCTGCGCGGCGATGCTCTGCGTCGCGTGGCGGGGCAGGTAGGAGGAGACGGTGGCGCGGTGATCGTGGCAAATGCCGGGCTCGCGCCGCGTCCGCTCTCGGTGCTTCTGCCGGAGGATTTACTCGATGGCGCGCCGGGAGTCGAGGACGCGGAGGGTAACCCATTGCCCGCGCAGCAGACGGAGACCGGATTGCTCGTCCGGGACCCAAACTGCCGGGTGCCGGCACTCGGTTGGACGACGATTCGACGGACCGGACGCCGGGAGGAGCCGTGGTCCGGCCTCCGGGTGGAGAGTTCGGAGGGCAGCGTGGTTATGGAGAACGAGTTGCTGCGGATAGAGATCGGGAGCGACGGCGCCTTGCATCGTCTCTTCGATAAGGAAGCGGTGCGCGAAGTCCTCGATGGGCGAGGCAACCAGCTATGGGCCTACGCGGACAAACCGCGCGAGTGGGACGCCTGGGACGTGGAAGAAGACTACGCGTTGGCGGGCGAGGAGGTCCTGTCGGTCGAGAGCATTGAGGCCGTCGAGCACGGCCCGCTACGCGCGTCAGTACGGATAGCGCGCTGCTGGCGCAACTCTCACATCACGCAGACCTACCGGCTGCACGCTGGATCACGCCGCCTGGATGTCCAGACCGAGATCGAGTGGCACGAGCGGGAGGTGTTGCTGCGGGCGATCTTCCCCCTCAACGTCCGCTCTCACGAGGCGACCTTCGAGACGATGTATGGAGCCCAGAAGCGCTCTACCCATCGCAACACCTCCTGGGACGCGGCCCGCTTCGAGGTCTCGTCCCACCGCTTCGCGGATCTCTCCGAACCGGACTACGGCGTCGCCCTGCTGAACGACGGCAAATATGGACATAGCGCGCGCGACAACGTCCTCGGCATGAGCCTGCTGCGGAGCCCACTCTACCCGGACCCGCGAGCCGACGAGGGCGAGCATCGCTTCACCTACAGCCTTTTCCCGCACCTCGGCGACTGGACGGAGGCCGGCGTGGTCGAAGAGGCTTTCGCGCTGAACAGCCCGCTAGTCGTAGCGCCCGCTTCGGTGGATGGCGCCGTACCGGCGGAGTTCGGGTTCGTCGACGTGGAGGGATCGGAGCTTGCGCTCGGGGCTCTCAAGGCCGCCGGGGATGAGCGGAGTTTCATACTCCGGCTCTACGAGCCGCATGGATCTCGCGGCGCATGTCTCCTGCGCTTCGGATCTTCCGTGAAGTCCGCGGAGAGGACTGACCTGCTCGAAGAACCCGAAGGTGAGCCACTACGGATCGAAGACGATGCTATTCGGTTCCAGGTGCGTCCCTTCGAGGTGGTGACGCTGCGGGTGGAGTTGGATCCCGAGTAAGATAGTAAAACGGTTACGGGAAAGGGGCATCGAATGGAACATCGCCGGCTGGGACGACTGGGACGCGAAAACTCCGTGCTCATCTTTGGCGGGGCGGCTCTTAGTGAGATAAGCGAAGAGGCGGCGGACCGCGCCATCTCTCAGGCGCTCGAAGCGGGGGTGGATCACTTCGATACGGCGGCCGACTACGGCGACTCGGAGTTGCATTACGGGCGCTGGATGCCTGAGATACGAGATAGAATCTTCCTTTCCACCAAGACCGGACTGCGCGAGAGAGACGCGGCGCGGCGACAGATCGAAGCCTCCCTCGAACGCCTCCAGGTGGACTACGTAGACCTCCTCCAACTCCACGCCGTCGGCGACCTCGAAGACCTCGACCGCGCCACCGGGAGCGGTGGCTCACTCGAAGCCGCCATCGAAGCGAAGGAAGAGGGCCTGGTCGGGGCGATAGGCATAACCGGACACGGGAACGAAGCGCCCGCCACGCACCTCGAAGCCCTGAAGCGCTACCCGTTCGAGACGGTGCTCACGCCCTGGAACTACATCCTGAGTCGTGACGAAGACTATCGCCGCGACTACGAGACGTTGGTGGAGGAGATAAAGCGCCAGGACGCGGGGCTTATAATCATCAAGACCATCTCGCGCAGGAACTGGCCGGAAGGAGATCCAACAGAGGGACAACGCTACGCCACCTGGTACGAGCCTTTTGATCTTCAGGACCAGATAGACGCCGCCGTATCGTTCGTACTCTCCCATGAGGAGGTCACCGGCCTGGCTATGGCAGGAGACGTGAGTCTGGTTCCGATGCTCCTGGAGGCCGAGGGACGCGGGATGCCGCGCGAGGAAGCCGAGGAAGTCCTCTCGCGGGTCCCGGACTACTCCTCGCCGTTTATCTCGATCCCCTTCTACAGCGAGTTGCACTAAAGATGGACGATGGTACATCATTCAGCGATGAAAGCATATTCGGTAGATCTCAGGGAGAGGGTAGTTGCAGCCGTGCGGCGCGGAATGTCCAAGGCTCAGGCCGCT
>JAABUR0100000758.1_pt1 | contig 65570 bp, 63 predicted proteins | sample 5560091 | NCBI WGS metagenome assembly JAABUR01 (sample SAMN10711879, study PRJNA513375) | rock metagenome | isolation source: Antarctica rocks | place: Antarctica: Victoria Land, University Valley sud
GCCAAGCTGGCATCGCAGGCCGGAGGCACCTGGAGCCGCTACGCCGCCGGAGACTACCAACGCTCACCATCAGGCTGGACTCCGCGGAGAACCCACGACAGTTGAATAGGCGAACTCACCAGCATCAGCCCCGGTGTAGCGGGTTGTGCGTGCTCGCGGTGGTGATCGCCTCGGCGGCCGCCCACGAGAGCGTGCGCCGTCGCGGGCGAACGTCTTGGTCCGGATGGTGATGGCGTCGATGAGGGCGTCCTAGCGCTCGTGCTGAGCCAGGGTTGTGGCGACGTGACGGTCGGCGGTGGCGACACCGCGGTCCGATATCCCGGTGGTCACGACCCCGGTTCGACGACGATGACCTCGGCGCCGAATCCAACGACCTCCCGCCGAAATGCGTCGCTGACCGCCAATTAGAGCTGTAGATGCACTCGAAGAGCCTCGTCGAGTGTGGACATGACGTCGGACGGCACGCGTCCCAGCACGGGCCCCAGGCGTTCGACAGTCACAGACCGGATCTGCTCGGCCCGCGCTTTCGAATCCCGACGCAAGCCGGTGTGCTGGGCTGGCAACAACGTCTGAAACGGAAAGACCCGCGCGACGTTGCCCGTCACTGGCACGACCGTGATGACGCCGCGACCCAGACGGTCCGCGGTCGCGTTGGCCCGGTCGTTGCTCACGATGACTGCTGGTCGCCGGTTGTCGGCCTCACTGCCGCGGACCGGCTCAAGGTCGGTCAGGCGTATCTCACCGCGCAGCATCAGTGAACCCGTCCGCCGCGGTGTTGTCCCAGGCCGCCTGAGCGCCGGAGGACTCCCACTCGTCCCAGGCGGCGGCGTAGTCCTGTTCGAGGTCAGACAGCCGCAAGAGCCGGATTGCATGCTGAACAGCCGCCGATCGAGATGGCAGACCTGACGTGCGCGCGAACTCGTCCAAGACCGCGACGTCCTCGGCGGGGAGGCTGACACTGAGCTTCATACTCCAATGCTACTACGGTAGCATTCCTGGCGCCACCCCGCCCCACGCAACTTCATGAAACGGACCGCCTGCAAGCAAGTTTCGGCCGCATGAGGTCCGGCTACCAGCGGGCGGTGTCATCCGGATGCGGACGAGGGAGGGGCATGAAGGTCGACCAAGCCAAGGACCGCCTGCGCGGCAGACAGCCCAAGCTCTCAGGGGTGGAACATCTCCCTGACCTTGGTGACGACGCCGTCTTGACCGACGATGACCTGCATCTGAGAGATGCGGCCGGCTTTGACGGCCGCGGCGACCTGCGCGTGCGTGCACGGAGTGGTTCCCAGACCGGCGTCGTCGAAGGTGAACGACTGTCCGTCACCGCACAGTCCGAATCCGGAGAAGAACTCGGTGCCGGCGGTGATGGGCGCGGTGTGCGGCTTCGGATCCTTGGTGTCGGTGCTGTAATACGGCTCGATCTGGTCGGGGTGTACCAGCACCAGGTTCAGGTATTCGATGGAGGTGTCACCGATCTTGCGCAGTTCCACGATGTGAGTTCCGGGCTTCAGCGCTCCGGCCGGTCCGGAACGCATCGTTGTCGGACCAGCCGCGTCTGACGTGCTCGCCGAAGACTGCTCGGCGGGCGGGGTGATCCTGGGTGCCGCCGCCGACGGGGTGCCGGGTGGGGAAGTCGTCGGTTCGGCGGAAGGCGGTTCGGTGCTGGTCGACCCCGTGCTGGTCGACCCCTTGCTGGTTGACTCTGCGCTGGTTGACTCTGCGCTGGTTGACTCTGCGCTGGTTGACTCTGTGCTGGTTGACCCCGTGCTGGTTGACTCTGCGCTGGTCGACCCTGCACTGGAGGGCTCGGAGCTCGCCCTCTGCACGATGGACGGTGTCCGAGTAACCGCTGTGACGGTCGATGAACTGGTCGCCGTCGGCGGTGTCGCTGACGATGGGCCGACCGACGACTTCGACGTCTGCGACACGATGTTCGGCCCGGGTGTCTGCGACACCGTCGCCGATCTCGATGACGGCGACGCGGTGATCGATGTAGCGGTGATCGACGCTTCTGCCGTTGTTGCTGCGTTCGACGCCTCGCCTCCGGGCGGCGATGCCGACGATGGGCGTGCGGTGCCGATTTCGATGCCGCCGGGCGCCGGTTGCCCAGAACCACCGTTGTCGTTGCCGCTGCTGCAAGCGGCAAGGGCGATCGCGGGCACCAGCAGGGCGAGTACGGTGGCCGATCGCGACCGTCGTGGTATCGGCATCACTGGATGTCCAGGCATTCTCGTCACCCCCGGGTGTGGCACCACCATGCCACGCTCGGCCATCAACGAGCAGTCACGAATCGCGGATGCCCCCGCCATTTCGGCGCAGACGCGGCGGGGTCCTTGGACCCCGCCGCAGTCGATGTCTGGTCTTGAGACGGTGTCTGGGCTGTGTGTCGGATCGTGTCGTGGGTCAGCGGGGAGGGAACTGGGAGTGAGGTACCGGCGGTGCGAGATTGGCGGTGGGTGGTTTGTCCGTGAAGCCGATGACGGCGCAGTTGATGTTGACGCCCACCGAGCCGTAGGGCGCGGGCTTGCCGGTGGCCGGGTCCACACCGGTCAAGAGGTCCGGTCGGGTGGCGGCAAGGTTGAAGACCTGGTTTTCGTCGATTTGGCGGGTGTTCAAACCTTGATTGACCGCCTTGGGCGTCCACAGGCCCAGTTGGGCATCCCAGAGGGGACTGTAGGCGGCGGCGTGACGAGGATCGCTGAGGGTGGGGAAGTCGCCGAAGACGTTGAGCAGGTCGCCGCCGTAGCGCAGAGCATCGATGAGCTCAGTGTTCTTCGCCGAGGCGTCCTGTCCGATGAAGCCATCATTGGCCAGGTGCGCAAACCCCTGGGCCTGTGAGTTGTAGGGGCTGCTCTGACCGTTGATGAACCCGAACAGCCGTTCACGGGAGGAGCCGAGGAAGTCGTCCCCGCCGTTGTAGGGCGCTTTGTCCAGGGCTGGGGCATAGGTTGCCCGCTCCAGAACGGCCGTCAGTGGTTGGCCCGCATCGGTGCTCAGGTACAGGATCGGCTGTCCCGCGTCGAAACCCTTGATGAACAACATGTCCACCCACGACTCGTTGTACTGACCTCCCGGCGCGGGCGGCGCGATGTGCATGCCTAGAACCCGGTCGGCGGTGTTGCGATGATGATCGACGTCGAAGGGGCCGTCACCGGTCGCCACGATCGGCGCGTTGTACACCACGGGTGAGCCGTGGATCTGGATGAACGGACTGTAGTCTGCTCCGCCGACCGCCCCCGGTTGGAAGCTTTTCAACGGAAATCCGGTCGGTCCGGGAACGGCGCTGCGAGTAGGACTGAAATCGGGTGCGGCTTCGAAGTTGATCACGGCGGGGCCGAACCGGTTCTGCTGCGGTGTCGGCGACTCCTGGGTCACCTTCTCCACACATGTGGGGCAACCGATTCCGATGTTGGAAAGCTTGGGCGCGTAGTTGACACCCAAGTCCTCGGCCAGTCCTTTGTCGGAGGCGTCCAGTAGCACGTACCAGACGGTTTCGCCGTGGGCTTTGCCTGGGTACAACGGCAGTCGCACCGTCTCGCGGGACAGGTCGACCTGCAGAGCGCTGCCCGTGGTCAGATGGCTTGCCGGCAGCAGACCGCTGGTTTGTCCCAACCCTGTCGCGGAACCGGGCCAGGGGTGACTGGGGTCCGGCCCCGCGGAAGCCTGTCCGGGGCTCAGCAGTACTCCGCCGGCCAAAATGGCGGCGAGACCCACAGCCAGACCGGTCGACCTGTGCCGCAGAGGATGGGACCAGCGGTAACTGTTCATGGCGTGTCCTTTTCTAGAGGCTGGTGTCCAGCGGGCACCTACTTCGACGTCCCGTCAGAGGAAACAGGCGAGTAGAGAAGACAGGCTCTGACGACTGAAGCAACTGTCCGGGCATCGATAACATTGATAAGTGTCGCGCTCGAAAGCGTAGAAAGCGCTGGAACAAGCCATTAAGCACTGCTTACATTCGGGCGCCGAAGCCTTGCCAAATTGTGACGCCTGGCTTTCGAAAGATGCCATCTGTGGACTGAAAGCTTGTCGATTTAGTCGTCTGCGCTGTACTCGAGCCCGCCGGCCGGCCCTGCCTGCGTAAGCCGCGTTGAGCGATCACCACGCCAACCTTCGAGTCGGACTGAGGTCACAGCGCGACGGGGCGTCCCTCGGATCGGCCCACTCCGCACTACCAGGCCGCACCCGTCCTGCGTACCCGCACCGTCATCAACCTGTCGGGGCCACAGTCAGCCGTGCCGGCCCATCCTGCCGCGACCGAGCGAGAGCAGCAGCATGCCGAGATCGGTGCCCGCCGGGCCGAGTTCGCGGAAACGTTCCAGCACGGCCATCTCACGGGAGTAGACGACGCGGGGGCCGCCGCCGGCCCGGCGGGCGGCGCCGATCGCATTCGACAGTGCGGTGCGCCGCTGGATCAGCCGCAGCAGTTCGGAATCGATCCGGTCGATCTCGACCCGCAGCGCGTCGATGCCTGCCTGGTCGGCCGGAACGTCGATCTCCGGCAGCTGGGCAGGCAACGATGCATCACCGGGTGTCCCAGCAGTGTCCATGGTGGTCCTCATCTCGCAGTCTCCTTCAGTGTGGCAGTCGGTGACGGCACCGATTCCGCTGTCCTGCCGAGTCCCGAGAAAGTGAAAAGCCCCGGGATCTCACGGATCTCGGGGCTTCGTCGTTCAGGTGTGCCGCTCAGAGCGGCGGGCCGACGACGGGCACCGGGATCCGGTACCCATAGAAAAACCGCTGGCTGCTCTGGCGCACGCCTGCAGTGAACCACATCGCTGCCGGAAGCGGTGCTCCTGGGCGTCTCCATGTGCCGTGACCCAGTCGGACCCAGAAGGTCTTGACTGCCCAGAATCCCTGGCTAGGCTAAGTAACTACTTACTGAGGAGTCTCCGCTGTCTACCAGAGAGCGCATCTTGACGGCCGCCATGCGGCTGTTCGGTGAGCAGGGTTATGCCGCCACCACCATCGCCCAGATTGAACAGGCGGCCGGTCTGAGTCCCGGCGCCGGCGGCCTCTACTCGCACTTCAGGTCCAAGCGCGAAGTGCTCGCAGCCGGTCTGGAGTGGCTGCTCGCCCCGGCCACGGACCCGGCCCCGGGCCGGGCTACGGCCCCGTCCCCTGATGCGCCCCCGGCTGAACCGGTCGACATCCCGTCCGAGGCGGATCCGGCGACGCCGCTTGACCGTCAGCTCGCCGAGATCGCCAGGGCCGGCCTGGACCGTCTTCGGCACGACCGGGACTACAACCGGGTGCTGGTACGCGACCTGCGGAGCGTCCCAGACCTGCTCGAGCTGTCCGCCGACCGGGAGATCCGCCCGGTGCACGAGCGGTTGGCAGCGTTCCTGGCCCGGCCGGCCCTCGGGTTGGCTCCCGGCGTGGACGCCCGCGCGCTGGCCGCCGTGCTGATCGGCGCGACATCACACCTCTGGCTGATGACGGACATCTTCGGACGTCATCCGGCCGGAGTCACCGAGGACGCCTATCTGGGCGTTCTCACCCAACTCGCAGTTGCCCTCTTCGAATCCAAGGAGACGTCATGAAGGTCCTTGTCGCCGGCGCGACCGGCGCTGTCGGGGTCCCGTTGGTGCGCGCGCTGACCGCCGCCGGCCATCAGGTGACCGGCATCAGCCGTAGCAGCGCCGGAACCGAGCGGCTGCAGTCCCTCGGCGCCGGCGCGGTCGGCGCGGACGTGCTGGACCGGGACGCCCTGATGGCGGCGGTCGGCGGCCGGACGTTCGACGCCGTCATCCACGAATTGACGGCGCTGAAGAAGGCGCCGGCGCGCTATCGGGACATGTCCGCCACCAACGAGCTCCGCGAGCGCGGCACGGCCAACCTGCTCGAGGCAGCGCACGCGACAGGCGCCACCCGGATGCTGACCCAGTCGATCGTCTTCGGCTACGGCTACCTCGACCACGGCCGTGAGCCGCTGACCGAAGCCAGCCCGTTCGGGCAGCCGCACCAGGACAAGTTCGACCCGAGCATCGCGGCGATGGCTTCGACGGAGAATCAGCTGTTCACCGACCCCGCCGTCGAGGGCATCGCCCTGCGGTACGGGCTGTTCTACGGCGGCGACATCGACACGATGGTCGGCATGTTGCGCAAACGCCGCCTGCCGGTCACCAACTCCTCGGCGACACTCGCGCTGATCCATCACGACGATGCCGCCGCGGCGACGGTCGCGGCGCTGGAGAAGGGTCGGGCAGACACCGCCTACAACATCGTCGACGACACACCGACGACCTGGCGGGACTTCATCACCACCGTGGCCACCACCTTTCACACGCCGCGCCCGCTATCGATGAAGGGATGGATGGTGCGGCTGGCGGCGCCGTACGCCGGACGAATGATGACCGAGGTGTCGATGAACGTCTCCAACAGCCGGGCCCGCGAGCAGCTCGGCTGGATTCCGCGCTATCCCTCGTGCGTCGAGGGCATCCGGGCAGCGGCCGGCACGGTGAACTCCTGACGGCGGCCGCAGCCAGCGCGGCAGCCAACTGACTCGTCGCGATGGAGTGGAACCGATGTGGGCGGCGGGCGATAGCGTTGGATCGTCATGACCAACCTGTTCGACATCCCCGCCGATCCGGCCGCCGCCGGGCGGTCCGTCGGGTCCGCCGCCCCGCCCGGCGGTGCGGGGCCGAACCAGTCCGAGCCGCACGGCCGGACCGCCGAAAGCGAAGCGCTGCTGGCCGGGCTGAACCCGCAGCAGCGGGCGGCCGTCGAGCATCGCGGTGCTCCGTTGCTGGTGGTGGCGGGCGCCGGCTCCGGCAAGACACGGGTGCTCACCAGGCGGGTCGCCTACCTGCTGGCCGCCGGTGGAGCGCATCCAGGCGAGATCCTGGCCATCACCTTCACCAACAAGGCCGCCGCCGAGATGAAGGAACGGGTGGCCGACCTGGTCGGCGGCCGGGCCAGGGCGATGTGGGTGTCGACGTTCCACTCGATGTGCGTGCGGATACTGCGCTCCGAGGCCGCTCACCTGGGGATCAAGACGACATTCACCATCTACGACTCCGCCGACTCGATGCGGCTGGTCGGCATGGTCGCCTCCGACCTGGATCTGGACACCAAGCGCAACACCGCCAGGGCGCTCGCGGCGGCGATCTCGAACCTGAAGAACGAACTGATCGATCCGGCCACCGCCGCCGAACGAGCGGAGACCGACACCCAGAAGGTGACCGCGGAGGTCTACGCCGGCTACCAGGCCAGGCTCCGTTCGGCCGCCGCGTTCGACTTCGACGACCTGATCATGCAGACCGTCGGGCTGCTGCAGAAGTTCCCGGCGGTCGCCGAGCACTACCGGCGGCGTTTCCGGCACGTTCTGGTCGATGAGTACCAGGACACCAATCATGCGCAGTACGCGCTGGTACGCGAACTCGTCGGCGTCACCGCGGCGGACGCGGGCGACTCCGGTGCGGCTGTCGGTGTCGCCGCACACCTTCTCCCGGCCGAACTGGTGGTGGTCGGCGACGCCGACCAGTCGATCTACGCCTTCCGCGGGGCCACCATTCGCAACATCACCGAGTTCGAGCGTGACTACCCGAACGCCAGGACCATCATGCTGGAGCAGAACTACCGGTCGACGCAGAACATCCTGTCGGCGGCCAACGCGGTGATCGCCGGAAACACCGATCGGCGCGCCAAGAGTCTGTGGACGTCGGAGGGCAGCGGCGAGAAGATCGTCGGTTACGTCGGCGACAACGAGCACGACGAGGCCAGGTTCATCGGACAGGAGATCGACAAACTGGTCGACGACACTGCCTGCCGCTACGGCGATGTCGCGGTCTTCTACCGCACCAACGCCGCATCCAGGGCCATCGAGGACATCTTCGTCCGTACCGGAATGCCGTACCGGATCGTCGGCGGCGTGCGGTTCTACGAGCGCAAGGAGGTCAAGGACGTGCTGGCCTACTTGCGTGCGGTGGCGAACCCGGACGACGAGGTGTCGCTGCGCCGGGTGCTGAACACACCCAGGCGCGGCATCGGCGACCGGGCGGAGGCACAGGTCGCGATCTTCGCCGAGCAGGAGCGGATCCCGTTCGCCGACGCGCTCCGCCGGGTCGAAGAGATCCCTTCGCTGGCAACACGTTCGCTCAATTCGATCGTCAGCTTCAACCGGTTGATCGACGGGTTGCGGTCGCTGGTGGCCGGCGGCGGCGACCCGGCCGACCTGGCCACCGCCGTGCTGGATCGGACCGGCTACCGGGCGGAACTGGAAGCCAGCGACGACCCGCAGGACGCCTCGCGTCTTGAGAACGTCGAACAGCTGGTGACGGTGATGCGCGAGCAGGCCGAGATGCTCATCGCCGCGAGGCAGGCAGCGGCGGAAGGAGAGGCGGAGGCATCGGCCACCGACGAGGAGGTCGGCGCGCTGGCGGCCGAGAGTGCCCTGCTCACAGCGCAACTGGACGGCCAGCAGATGCTCACCGGAGTTCTCGAGCAGCTGTCACTGGTGGCAGACGCTGACGCGGTACCGGACTCCGAAGAGGGGGTGGTCACGCTGATGACGTTGCACACCGCCAAGGGTCTGGAGTTCCCGGTGGTGTTCCTCACCGGGTTGGAGGACGGCATCTTTCCGCACATGCGGGCGCTGGGTGACGCCAAGGAACTCGCCGAGGAACGGCGGCTGGCATACGTCGGGATCACCAGGGCACGTAAGCGGTTGTATGTCACTCGCGCGGTGACCCGATCGTCATGGGGGCAACCGGGTTCCAACCCGCCCTCCCGGTTCCTGGACGACGTTCCGGACGATGTGGTCGACTGGCGAAGACTGATCGAGAACGTCCCGTTCGTCGACCGCGACGACGACTTCTTCTCCTCTCGGGCCATCGGATCCGGCCGCTCCTCCCCGGTTTCGGCATCCCGGTTCGGCGACCGCACGCCACAATCCCGGTTCGGCGAACAGATGCCGCCGCGCGGACCGGCCACCCGCAGCGGCGGGGCGGGCTCGAAGCCGCCGTTGGAACTCCGCAAGGGGGACAAGGTTTCCCACGACAAGTACGGCGTCGGCACGGTGAAGATCGTCGACGGGGTGGGCGTGCGTGCGACCGCGACCATTGATTTCGGCAGCGCCGGGACCATCCGGCTGATGCTGATCGGCGGCGTCCCGATGGTGAAGCTCTAACCCCGGTCGGAGTCCAGGGTGGCAAGGCGTCCGACCGGCTGGCTGCCGTTCGGGCTCGGGTCGGCCCTGAATCGTCGGCGGTAGGAGATCGGGGACAGGCCAACGGCAGCCGACAGCTGCTGCCGCATCGATGCGGTGGTGCCGAATCCGGCGCGGTCGGCGACGCGGTCCACCGGCAGATCGGTGGATTCCAGCAGATGTCGGACCCGATCGACCTTCGCCCTGGTGAGCCAGGTGCCGGCCGTCTCACCGGTCTCCTCGCGGAATCTGCGGGTGAAAGTGCGCACGCTCATCCCAGCCTGTGCGGCCATCACGGCCAGGTCGATGCCGGACGAGAGGTTCTCCAGCACCCATTGCCGGGTGGCGGCAGTGTCGCCGGCACCGTTCGGTCGGCCGGAGGTGCCGCGCGGAATCGGATGGTCGATGAACTGTGCCTGGCCCCCGTCCCGCCATGGCGCCACCACGGCGCTCCTGGCGATCCGGTTAGCCACCGCGCTGCCGTGATCGGAGCGGACCAGGTGCAGCAGTAAGTCGATGCCGGCAGCGTTCCCGGCGGAGGTCAGGATGTGCTGGCGATTGTGCGAGCTGGGCGGGTTGTCGACGAACAGCACATTCGGATCGAGCAGCACCCTCGGGAAGAACTCGGCGAACTTGTCGGCATGCGCCCAGTGGGTGGTGGCCGGCAGGCCGTCCAGCAGACCGAATGCGGCCAACACGAAGGCGCCGGTGCAGATCGACACCCAGCGCACGCCCGGCTTCGCCGAGCCCAGCAGGGCCGCGAGATCGGTTGGCAGGGTGCGGCTGTCGGTCAGCACCCGATCGTTGAAGCCGGGAATGATGATGGTGTCGGCAGCGGCGATGATCGAGTTGTCTGCCGTGGGCAGCACCGCGTAGCCCGCCGAGGTGACCACCGGCCCGTTGTCCGCGGTGCAGACCTGGGTGTCGTAGGGGGCATCCCCGTCGACCGGGCCTGGCCATCCTGGCAGGAACGCGTCACTGGACAGGAAACGGTGAGGCAGCCCGAGTTCGAAGGCGATGACGCCGGGGAGCGCCAACACTGCGACTCGATGCCGGGCCGGTCCGCGGGCCGACCGGGCCGGTGGCGCCGTCCACGGGTTCGCGGGTGCCATCGTCCAGGAATCCGGGGCGGTCGCGAACTCGGCGCGCAGCTGTCGCTCGAAGACCGGCTGGATCATGGCCAGATCATTGCACACAATGGCCTTCCGGCCACTGGATGAGCCCCGGGACAGCCGTCACAGTGAAGAGGTGGCCGTCACCCCGCAGGAGCACATCACCATCACCGAACATCCGCGCATCCATCCCGCGTGGTGGGTGGCGGTTGCCGCCTTCCTGACCAGCATCGGAGCCGCCGGCTTCCGGTCGGTGCCCGGCGTGCTGATGCACCCGTTGCACATGGAGTTCGGCTGGTCGATGGGGTTGATCGGGTCGTCGGTCTCGATCAACCTGGTGTTGTACGGATTGGCGGCGCCCTTCTCCGCGGCGCTGATGGGTCGCCTCGGCATCAAGCGGGTAGTGACCGGCGCGCTGTTGCTGGTGGCGGTTGGCAGCATGCTGCCCATCTGGATGACCTCGGCGTGGCAGCTGCTGCTGTGCTGGGGCGTGCTGGTGGGACTGGGCACCGGCGCGATGGCGATGTCGTTCGTCGCCGTGGTGACCGGTCGCTGGTTCGTCGAGCGACGCGGGCTGGTGACCGGGGTACTGACCGCCGCCGGCGCGACCGGGCAGCTCATTTTCCTGCCGTTGCTGGCCGCGCTGCAAGCGCATCACGGCTGGCGGTCGGCCGCGCTGGTGACCACCGTCGCCTGCCTGCTGGTGGTCCCGGTGGTGATCTGGCGGTTGCACGATTCGCCGGCAGCGATCGGCATCACGCCGTACGGCTCACCGGCAGGGACCCCGGTCACCCCACCGGCGGTCGCCGCGCATCCGGTGACACTGGCCGTCAGCACCCTGCGCGACGCCTCCCGGACCGGTGTCTTCTGGTTGCTGGCAGGCAGTTTCGCCATCTGTGGGGCGAGCACCAACGGGCTGGTAGGAACCCACTTCATCCCGGCGGCGCACGACCACGGGATGGCCGAGACGGCGGCAGCCGGACTGCTCGCGCTGGTCGGCCTCTTCGATGTGGTCGGCACCATCTTCTCGGGCTGGCTCACCGACCGATTCGACCCGCGGTGGTTACTCGGGGTCTACTACCTGGGCCGCGGAGCGTCGTTGTTCGTGTTGCCGTCGCTATTCTCGGACTCGTTGCACCCCAACATGTTCGTCTTCGTTTTGTTCTACGGGCTGGACTGGGTGGCCACCGTTCCGCCGACGATCGCCTTGTGCCGCATCGCCTTCGGTGATCGTGGGCCGATCGTCTTCGGCTGGGTGTTCGCCTCCCACCAGCTGGGGGCGGCGGCGGCGGCCGGGCTGGCCGGGCTCGTCCGGGACAAGCTGGGCAACTACAACCTGGCCTGGTTCATGGCCGGGGGACTGTGCATCGCCGCGGCGGCGATGTGTCTGGCGGTCCGTCCGGCGAAACCAGTTCACAGCGAACCGGCTCCGATGTCGTAACCGGAAGCAGGGTTCCGGACTCGGTCTGCCGACGGCCGGCGTCAGGTCGATCCGGCGGCCGCCTCGGGAGACTTCTTCGCACCCGATGCGCCTGAGCCGCGGGTGCGCTGCAGCCACCACAACCCGAGCATCGGCAGCACCAACGGGATGAATACGTAGCCGGACCCGAACCGGGACCACACGGTGTCGTGCGGGAACGCCGACCTGTCGACCAGCGAGGCGACGCCGACGGTCAGCACACCGATCAGCTCGACGCTGCACGCGGTCCAGGCCAGGCCCCTGGACCAGGAGCGCCGGGTCACCAGTCCGACCGTCGCGGCGAGGTAGACCAGCCCCGAGAACAGCGAGAGCGAGTAGGCCAAGGGGGCGTCGTGGAAGCGGGTGGACAGCTGCACGCCGGCCCGCGAGGTGGCGGCGAGCGCAAAGATCCCGTAGAGAGTGGCGAGTACCCGGCGCGGGCCGTGCTGCAGGTCGGTGTCGCCGTCGGCCTCGGTCATGGTTCGAGCCTAGGCATGGGAGCGCCAGAGCTGGTCCAGCCGCAGCGTCATCACCGCCACCACCAACGCAGTGAAGCACAACGCGATGGACCCCCACCTGGTGCGTTCCAGTCGCGCCACCCAGATGCCCAGCGGCAGCGGCGCCAAGATGCCGATGGCATAAGCGATGAACGTGACCGGCTCTGCCGGTGCGGCGCCAGGCAGCCGGGCCAGGGCGATCACCGATTGCCCCAGCAGCGCCGTCTCCAGGGCGATGGTGGCGATCAGCTGCGGCCCGGACGCCGGGCGGCGCAGGTACGCCTGCAGCCCGGTCCAACAGGTCAACAGCAGCCCGACTCCGATCAGCGTCATGGCCAGCGGGTAGATCACAGCGGCAAGGTATCCGATGCTGCGGTGGCCCAGGCATTGCTACCGTCGCTGGGTGCCGACTCCGCTCGTTCTCCCCGCGAAGGCACCGGTGATGGGCCACTCCCAGGCGCGGGCATCCGGATGGACGACGGCCATCCTGCTGCTGGTCGGCGGCGCGGGGGTCGGGCTGGCGGCATCCATCGGGGTCGTCCGCCCGGATGTTCCGGGCACCATCGGTGGCGCGACGGTCGCGGCCTGGGTGGCGGTGCTGCCGGCGGTGATCGCCGTGCTGCTGACCGCGGTCCGTCCGCTCGCTGGCCTGGCGCTGGGTGCCGGCATCGGGATCACCGGTGTGGCCAGGCTGGCTGCCGATCTGTTCGTGCTGCTGCAGCCGGAGTCGGTAGCCAGGCCGGAGTTGTTCTATCCGGTCAGCGGCCGCGCCTATCCGATCGGGGTTGCGCCCGGCGGGCTCGTTCTGGTGGCAGCGGACGCGGTGACGGTGATCGCTGGGGTGCTGAGCGCCCGGGCGTTGTCCGGCGTCGTGGATGACCTGGGCGATCGATTCGTCATCGGGCGAGTCGCCGGGGAAATCTCCGGCGGATCCCTGCCGGACGATCCTGGCGCCGGCGCCGGCGGTGGCGGTGCCGGTGGCCGCGGCGACGGGGTCGCCAGCGGAGCGGTGGACGGACGCGCCGGTGGACCCGCCGCCCGCAACGTTCCGATGTTGGTGGCGGGCTTCATGGCTGTGGCGTTCGTCGGCTTCGGCGCCGCGCAGCTGCCGTACTCGGGTGGCTTCATCGAGCAGCGATTGTCGGTGCCCGGCACCGACTTCGGGTCGTTGATCGCTCCGTTCCTGATCGCCGTCGTCATCGTCGGAGCGGTCATTCTGGCCGGGGCACTGCCCCGTACGCTGGCGTCATCGATGCTCGGTGGGGTGGCCGTGGCCGCCGCGGTTCCGGCGCTGACGGCGATCGTCGTCGGCGCCACCGATGCGCCGGTGGTGCTGTCCTGGACCGTCTACGCCGTGCTCCTCGGCTGTGTCGTGCTGCTGCTCGCCGGGTTGCTGTCGACGGTGCGCTGGTCCGCCGGGGCGGCATGGTCGACCAGCCGGGCAGGCTCGGCAGAGACCGGAGCCGCAGCCGATGCCGCAGCCGATGCCGGACCGGGCGACACTGCAGCCGACTATCGGAGCGTCGCGGATGAGCCGGCTGACTCCGGGCCGCCGGCCAGGTGGGCGTCCACACTCGGGCTGCTCGCGGCCGGGGCGTTCCTGGCCGCCTGGTCACTACCGGTGGTGCTGCTGAACGGTCACCGCGAAGCGTTGGGTACCAACGGTTACCGGACCGATGATCGGGTGTCAGCGTCGTTGCTGCTGGTCGGGATCCTGCTGGCGGTGTCGGCGGTGGCGTCGATGGTCCGGCGGCCGGCTGTCGCCCGGTCGGGGCGGGCGGCCCAGTTGGTCGGCTGGTCCTCCGCGGTGTGGGTGCTGGCGCTGCCGATCGACCTGTTGGAGTCGCTGGGGTCGCAGGTCGGTGAGGCCCAGAACTTCGCCGACGCCGGCATCCTGGATCCCGCTTCGGTCTCGCACTGGACCATCGGCCCTGGCCTGTGGTTGGCGATCGCCGGCGCGCTGCTGGCAGCGGCCGCCGCCGTGGCGGCCGGGATCGCGCTGGGCCGCGCCGAGGACGAGGACACCACCGTCACCGACGACGAGTCCGCCGAGAGGAGCCGGCGGTGGCGATGGGTGGTCGCCGGGATCCTGCTGGTCTTCTCGACGGCGGTGCTGGCCATGCCGATCTACCGCATCGTCGGCGCCGGTTCCGCGGTCTCCTCGTCCTCGGTGTTCGGCGGGGCCGGTGACGTCTGGGGGGTCTGGGCACTGCTGGCGGGGATCGCTGTCGCGGTGGTGGCCGGTGCCCGCACGCGTTACGGCGAGGTGGCCGCGGGCGCGGTGCTGGCCGCCGCAGCGGTGATGGCGATCAGGCTCGTGTTTCCGCGGGGACTCGCCGGCGACCCAGGCTTCCGACCGGAGGCTGGCCGGATCACCGGGTGGATCGGTGTGGCGATGCTGCTGGCCGGATCGGCTGTCATGCTGGTACTGGCCCGTCGGGTCCCGTTGATGCAGCCGCCGCGGCCGGTGAAGGCGTCTGCACCGGTGACAGCCGGCCCTGTAGCCAGCGCGGCACCGACCACAAGATCTGCCGCCGGGAAGCGGGGACCTCGACGTCCGGGAGGCAGCAGAACGGCCGGCCGGCGACGCTGACCACCGTCGCCGCCCGGCTCTGTGAGCGCCGTCCGGATGGGGAGCACTACCCATGTCGATCGACTGCGGAACCTGGTGGACTACCGCTAGCGTCGGACGACAGTAGGGCCGACGCGACCTCGCTCGGCCGGGAGTGCTGGGCAGCAAAGGAGGGCGACGAATCATGACCACTGGTGTTTTCGCATTCGATACAGACCACGCCGGCACCGCAGAGACGAACCTGGGGTCGTTGATCACCAGTTTGTCGGGGACGTTGGCCGATCTGGATGGATTCGTCACCTTCGTCACAGCGAACTGGACGGGTGACGAGATGGAGTTGTACAGCACCATTCAGGACGACTGGAAGAAGAACGCCAAGACGGTGCAGGACATCCTGGACGGCATCCACAAGGCCATCGGCTCGGTGAAGACGTCGACCATCGACGTCCGCCAGAACGTCCGGGACTCCCTCAAGGACGCCTGAGAATCCCGGGGGGACACCGGCCGGCAGCCCCGACCGCCCGCCGCCGACAGCCTGTCCTCGGTCGGGTTCGGCCGGGTGGGCAACCTCACCGGCCGCCGATGTGTGCGGGACGTTGCTCCCCGTTTAGGGTTCTGACGACGGTCAACGGCGCGACCGGGTGTTGACACGGTCGGCAACTGTCCGCGTCGGATCGGCCCCACGTCACAAACCCGGGAGAAGCAGTGGACCTGTACGAGTACCAGGCCAAGGAGCTGTTCAGTGCGCACGGCGTGCCGGCTCCGCCGGGCACAGTCGTCACCAGCGTGCAGGACGCAGTCACCGCCGCCGAATCCCTCGGCCTGCCGGTGATGGTCAAGTCACAGGTCAAGATCGGCGGCCGCGGCAAGGCTGGCGGGGTGAAGTTCGCACCTACCATCGATGACGTCCGGACCCACGCCGGCAACATCCTCGGCCTGTCCATCAAGGGCCTGATCACCCGCCAGGTGCTGATCACCCCGGCGAGCGAGATCGCGCAGGAGTACTACGTCTCCTTCCTGCTGGACCGGTCCAACCGCACTTACCTGGCCATGGCCACGCACGAGGGCGGCATGGAGATCGAGCAGCTGGCCGAGGAACGCCCGGACGCGCTCGCCAAGATCGGAGTGGACGCCCTGACCGGGGTCGATGCCGCCAAGGCCGCCGAGATCGCCGACGCCGGCAAATTCCCGGCCGAGGTGCGCGACCAGGTGATCGCCGTGCTGCAGGACCTGTGGAAGACCTTCGTCGCCGAGGACGCCACGCTGGTCGAGGTGAACCCGCTGGTCAAGGACGGTGACGGCAAGGTCGTCGCGCTCGACGGCAAGGTATCGCTGGACGACAATGCGGCCTTCCGGCACCCGGATCACGCTGCCCTGGTCGACAACGCTGCAGAGAATCCGTTGGAGCTGCGGGCCAAGGAGAAGGACCTCAACTACGTCAAGCTCGACGGGCAGGTCGGCATCATCGGCAACGGTGCTGGACTGGTGATGTCGACCCTGGATGTGGTCGCCTACGCGGGCGAGAAGTATGCGCTGGGGGACGGGCAGAGCGTCAAGCCGGCGAACTTCCTTGACATCGGCGGGGGCGCCAGCGCCGAAGTGATGGCCAACGGACTGGACATCATCTTGTCCGACCCGGACGTCAGCAGCGTGTTCGTCAATGTGTTCGGCGGTATCACCGCCTGCGACGCGGTGGCCAACGGGATCGTCAAGGCGCTGGAGATTCTCGGTGCCGAAGCCAATAAACCGCTGGTCGTGCGCCTGGACGGGAACAACGTGGACGAGGGCAGACGGATCCTGGCGGCGGCCAACCATCCACTGGTGACGCTCGCCGACACCATGGACGACGGCGCCGACCGGGCGGCTGCCAAGGCTCACCAACTCGCCACGGCCGCGAAGTAAGGGGACCTCAGCCATGTCTATCTTCCTGAACTCCGATTCCAGGGTCATCGTCCAGGGCATCACCGGCGGCGAGGGCTCCAAGCACACACCGCTGATGCTGAAGGCGGGCACCAAGGTCGTCGGCGGCGTCAATGCCCGCAAGGCGGGGCAGACCGTCACCCACTGCGGGGTCGACCTGCCGGTCTTCGGCACCGTGGCCGAGGCGATCGAGAAGACGGGTGCCGACGTCTCGATCATCTTCGTCCCTGCGCCATTCACCAAGGACGCGGTCGTCGAGGCGATCGATGCGGAGATCCCGCTGTTGGTGATCATCACCGAGGGCGTTCCCGTGCAGGACGCCGCGTGGTTCTGGGCCTACGCCCAGGCCAAGGGCAACAAGACCAGGATCATCGGGCCGAACTGTCCTGGCATCATCACCCCCGGCGAGTCGCTGGTCGGCATCACCCCTGCCACCATCACCGGAAAGGGCCCGGTCGGCCTGGTCTCCAAGTCGGGCACCCTGACCTACCAGATGATGTACGAGCTGCGGGACCTCGGCTTCTCCACCGCCATCGGCATCGGCGGCGACCCGGTGATCGGTACCACCCACATCGACGCACTGGCAGCCTTCGAGGCAGACCCGGAAACCGAGGCCATCGTGATGATCGGGGAGATCGGCGGCGACGCCGAGGAGCGGGCAGCCGCCTACATCGCCGACCATGTCAGTAAGCCGGTGGTCGGCTATGTCGCCGGCTTCACTGCGCCGGAGGGCAAGACCATGGGCCATGCCGGCGCGATCGTGTCCGGCTCGGCCGGAACCGCGCAGGCCAAGAAGGAAGCACTGGAAGCGGCCGGGGTGAAGGTCGGCAAGACACCGTCGGAGACGGCTAGGCTGCTCCGCGAGAGCCTCGGCTGACCGGAGCACTATCCAGGCGGTCGGCGATTTGTCTGTGTCAGATCGGATGTGCTCCGCCCTCAGCGAGGGGCGAGGCGGTACGTTACCCAGGCGAGCTGCTGCCGGACACAGCGCAGGTCGAGACAATGCAGCAACGAGACAGCCCAAGTGAGGTAGGTCGTCATGAGTGCTCCGTACGGTCCCCAGCAGGGTGGTGCTCCGCAGGGCGGTCCCGCGCCGTACCAGGGACAACCCGGTCCTGGGCAGCAGCAGTGGGGTCCGGGACCCGGTCCGGGTGGCCCCGGCCCCGGTGGCCCGGCAGGGCCGGGCGGACCTGGCTTCCGTGGCCCGCAGGCGTCGTCCGCGCCGCGTAAACCGATGAACCTCGGCAGGATCCTGCCGCTGGTCGTGGGCGGGCTCGGAGTCCTCAACCTGATCTGGGGTTTCCTGCCGGCGACCAGCAGCGCCTACAACAACGGCGACAGCATCTCGGTGTTCGGTGTCGGTTACGGCTGGCTGCCGCTGTTGCTGTTGACCGGCGGACTACTGGCCCTCGGCCCGTTGCTGCCCAAGGGCGAAAAGATGTCGTACGTGGTGGCCGTGATCTCGGTCGTCGGACTGCTCGGCGCGTTTTTCACCGTGGTGATCGTTTCCGGGGACAAGGGCATCGGCATCATCCTGCTGCTGGTCTTCGGCTTTCTGCAGGCGGTGGCAGCCATCGTGCTGTGGCTGTTCGATGCCGGCGTCATCAAGTCCGCCTCCGACGGCGGTGTGCAGCTCAGCACCCAGGCCTTCGGTGCTCAGATGGGCCAGGGCGGTTACGGCCCTGGCGGTTCAGGGCAGCTTCCGCCGGCTTATGTCGGGTCGGCTCAGAGCGGACCGGGTCAGTACGGTCCGGGCGGGCCGTCCAGTTCCGGCGGCGGGACCGGTGCACCGTTCGGTCAGCAGCCGCAGAGCGGACCGTCGTACCAGCAAGCCGGTTACGAACCGGCGGGTAGCTATGGCTCGCACGGCGAAGGCGGCGGTGGGGTTTCCGAGCCGCCGGCGTACGGTTCCGGTTCGACCCCGGTGGCCGACCCAGGCGACCGCGGGCAGGCCTCCGGCGCCCCGAACCTGTCCAAGCGGGATGACGGCGACGACAATCCGGATGTCACGCAGCAGGTCCGCTTCTGACCGTCGCACCGGGTTCGGGTCGTTACTCGAACAGCCTGCACTGAGGGGTCTTTACTCGAACAGCCTGCACTGAGGGGTCTTTACTCGAGCAGCCTGCACTGAGGGGTCTTTACTCGAGCAGCCTGCACTGAGGGGTCGTTGCTCGAGCAGCCCGGACTGCCGAACGGCGGGTCACCGGTCCAGGCGGTGACCGCCCTCTGTGCAACCGGGTGCCGCTTGAGCGCGAGGACGGCGAGCGCTCACCCGCCAATGACAGCTGGAATCCTGGCGGCACATCAGCAGGGGACCCGAGTCCGGCGCGTCAGGTCCCGGCAGCAGCCGGTACGTGTGAGGGTGTCGGGTATGGCTCTGGCACCTGCTCCGGTCCGGGCGCTCGACCGGGCGACCGGGCAGCCGGCGTCCAGGCACGTGGCGGTGTGCGCACTGCGGGCCTTGGCTGCGGCGTTCGCCGGCGTGGTGCTGGCCTGCGGCATCGGTCTGCTGATCTGGGCGGTGACTCCGGAGAGCGGGTCACCCGGCCCGGTGGTGCGCGGGGCCATGGCCGCCTTCGGCGCAGCGAACTTCCTGCCGCCCTCCATCGGCGGCATCCAGCTGACGCTGCCGCCGCTGCTGCTCACCACTGTGTGTTTCGGCGCGGTTGCCTCGGCGGCGAACAGGGGCAGCAGGCCCGGCGTCGGCATCGCTGTCGAGCTGCTGGGGGCGCTGGCCGCTGGGCTGATCTACGGGGCCGCTGTGACGGCCGTGGTAGCAGCCCTGGCTCCGGCCGGAGCCGACAGCGTCGGGCGGGTCTGGGCACCGGCGTTGCTGGGTACGCTCGCTGCCCTGGCCGGTGTGACGGTGCGGGGGCGCCGCTGGCGCACCCTGCTGCGGGCAAGGGCACCCGGGTGGGTGCAGGTCGCGTTGCGGGCGGCAGGAGCTGCTCTGCTGTTGATCCTGTGCGGCGGCGCGGTGGGTGTGGTGACAAGCTTGGTGGTGTCGTTCGGTACGGCCATCGACCTATCGTCGATCGCGGCGCCGTCGGTCGGCGCCGGCGTGGGGTTGGTTGTCCTGGGTCTTGCCTACTTACCGAATGCGGTGATCGCCGGCGCCGGGTACGCCGCCGGTATCGGCTTCCAGATCGGAGCCGGCACCTATTCGCCGTTCGGCAGCACAGCGATCGAGCTTCCGGCGCTGCCGCTGCTGGCTGCGGTGCCCGATTCTGGCGGACGATCCTGGGCCGGAATGCTGTTGATGATCTTCCCGCTGGCAGCGGCCACGCTGATCGGTCGGCAGATGGTACGACGGCTGTTTGCGCGCCGGGATCGGATGCTGGGGGCGCTGACCGCTTCGCTGTGTGTCGGCAGTGTGATGGCAGTACTGGCCGCGGTTGCCGGCGGCGGCGTCGAGGGCAGTCCGTGGGCGCATCTCGGCGTGCCGGTGCTCGGCGTCGGAGCTGTGGTGGCCGGGGCGCTCGCAGCCATCTCGGTGACCATCGCCGCCGTCGCCGGCTGGGGGTCGGTTCCCTGGGGCCGGCAGCGACCGCCCGCAGCCGCCGGTGGGAAGGATGCCGTCGATGTCGATGTCGATGTCGATGCGGAGGCGGATGTCGATGTGGATGCGGATGCGGATGCCGATGCCGATGCCGATGCAGAGGCGGGCGCCGAGGCCGATGTGGATGTGGAGGCAGGCGCCGATGCCGGTGTCGAGGCGGGCGCCAAAGCCGACAGCGACGCGGATCGGCCCGCCGGTGCCGACCGTGATCCAAAGGACCGGGCCGAGACGTCGACGGAGCCTGACTCCGAGTCCGAGCTAGCGCCTGAGCCAGCACATGAGCCAGCGAACGAGCCGGCAACAGCTCCTGAGCCAGCGACAGCAACTGAGCCAGCGACCGAACCGGCGATCGAGCCAGAGGCTGAGCGAGCGTCGAAGGCTGAACCGCACTTGGGACCAGCACCCGAATCTGAACAAGAATCTGAGCCCGAATCCGGAGCGGTTCACGACGATGAGTTGGAGCCAACACCGGGGACCACGCCGGCGGCGGGCTCCGAGGCTGAGTTCGAAACCCGTTCCGAGCGTCTGCGAGACGCACGTTCGGTGGCCGTCGCAACAAAGACGTCTCCAGTTGACGAAATCGGAGTCCTTCACCCCCTTTCGTCGAATCTGGCGAGTTTCTTTCAGCCGCCCGTCCTCACCGAAGCCGAGAGCACCGCTGCCCCTGCCGAAGCCCGGGCCGACTCCGGCGACGAGGGGGTGGATCCGCAACCAGCGGCGAGCGACACGCCGAGCGACCCGGAGCCGGGCGACTCCGCGCCGGGCGACTTCACGCCGAGCGACCCGGAGCCGGGCGACTCCGCGCCGTTGGACTCCGCGCCAGCGGATGCCACGGAGGTCGAGGAGCAGCGGCCAGCTGTCGTCCATTCGTCTCCCGCTACCGGACGGTGATCCTCTGCGACCACCGGCGCATTGCCGGAGAGGCACCGTCCCGCCATCCCCGGTGGGCATCGTCGGCATTTGCGGGGAGATCTGTTCGGAGCCGAGCGCGAAACGGTCGCCGGTCCGCGCCGACACCCCTCAGCGAGCCGGACCCGCCCGCGATCGCCCCAGCGGCTCGTCACTAGGCTGGCCTGGTTCCCACACCGGCCAGGTAGCGACGAGACGAGAGATGCCGCGTGCCCGAACTCGACGACGGACCTGGAGCGGGCAGGTCCCCGGAGAGCGGGGCATTCCGCGTGGTCGTTCTCGTTTCGGGGGGCGGCTCCAACCTCGAAGCGCTGATCCAGGCACACAGAGACCCCGAGTACGCCGCCCGGGTGGTTGCCGTAGGAGCCGATCGGCCCGGCGCCGGCGGCCTGGCCATCGCCGGCGCGGCCGCCATTCCCACGTTCGTAGAGTCGATCAAGCAGTATCCGGACCGCGCCGAGTGGGACCAGGCGATGACGGCCCAGGTGGCCGGCCACCGGCCCGATCTGGTGGTGTCGGCGGGGTTCCTCAAGCTGGTCGGTCCGCAATTCCTCCGCGCGTTCGGCGACCGGTACCTGAATACCCACAACAGTCTGCTCCCGGCGTTTCCGGGTATCCGTGGTCCGGCGGAGGCGTTGGCCCACGGTGTTCGGATCACCGGCGCCACCCTCTTCTTCGTTGACCACGGCGTCGACACCGGACCGATATTGGCGCAGGTGGCGGTCCCGGTGCTGGATGAGGACGACGTGCAGACGCTCACCGAACGCATCAAGATCGCCGAACGGCGGCAGCTGGTCGAGCAGGTCGGCCGGTTGGCCCGCGAGGGCTGGACGATCAAGGGCAGGAAGGTAACGATCCCATGACCTCATCCCGATCGAACAGGGCACGGCATGCCGCATCGGAGGTCGCCCCACCGGTCGACGCGGGGCAGCGCCCGATCCGGCGCGCCCTGATTTCGGTGTACGACAAGACCGGCCTGGAAGAACTGGCGCGGGACCTTCACGCAGCCGATGTGCACATCGTGTCCACCGGCTCCACGGCAGTCAGTATCGCCGCCGCCGGCGTGCCGGTCACACACGTCGAACAGGTGACGGGTTTCGGTGAGATCCTCGACGGCCGGGTGAAGACGCTTCATCCGAAGATCCACGCCGGTCTGCTGGCCGATTCCCGGGTGCCCGAACACCTGATCACCATCGACGAACTGGGCATCGAACCATTCGACCTGCTGGTGTCCAACTTGTATCCGTTTCGGGCGACAGTGCAGTCCGGAGCGTTGCCGGACGAGTGCGTCGAGCAGATCGATATCGGAGGACCGGCAATGGTGCGGGCGGCAGCCAAGAACCATCCCAGCGTTGCGGTGGTGGTCGACCCCACTGACTATCCGGCGCTGCTGGAGGCGGTGGCCGGCGACGGGCTCACCCTGGATCAGCGGAGGGCGTTGGCCGCCAAGGCTTTTGCGCACACCGCTTCCTACGATGTGGCGGTGGCGGCCTGGATGGGAAGTGTTCTGAGTCCTCCGAGCGACGGTGATCGGTTCCCGGACTGGACGGGCGCCACCTGGAAGCGTCAGCGGGAGCTCCGGTACGGCGAGAACCCGCATCAGCAGGCGGCGCTGTACCGGCACTGGCGGCCGGGTCTGGCGACCGCCGAGCAGCTGCATGGCAAGGAGATGAGCTACAACAACTATGTCGACGTCGACGCGGCATGGCGGGTGGTGACAGACTTTCCGGACCCGACCGCGGCAATCATCAAGCACGCCAACCCCTGTGGCATTGCCACGATTCCGGGCGGTCACGATGCCGAGGTCGCGATGGCGCACGCCCGGGCGCTGGCCTGCGATCCGGTGTCTGCCTTCGGCGGGGTGATCGCGGTGAATCGTCCGGTCACCGTGGAGTTGGCCGAGCAGATCGCCGATGTCTTCACCGAGGTGGTACTGGCCCCCGCCTTCGACGACGATGCGGTGGCTGTCCTGGGCCGCAGCAAGAACGTGCGGCTGCTGCGGATGCCGGCCGGCGCCACACCGGATCCATGGGAGTTCCGCGCGATCTCCGGCGGCATCCTGGCGCAGACCCGGGACAACATCGATGCACCCGGCGACGACCCGTCCGGCTGGACCTTGGCCTGCGGGCAGGCCGCGGACGAGAATACGTTGGCGGACCTGGCATTTGCCTGGCGGGCGTGCCGCTCGGTGAAGTCCAACGCCATCCTGCTGGCGAAGGACGCGGCAAGCGTCGGAATCGGGATGGGGCAGGTGAATCGGGTCGATTCCTGCAAGCTGGCAGTGGAGAGGGCAGGCGAGCGGGCGGCCGGATCGGTGTCCGCCTCTGATGCCTACTTCCCGTTCTCCGACGGCCCGGAAGTGTTGTTCCAGGCCGGGGTCCGAGCCGTCGTGCAACCGGGCGGCTCGGTCAGGGATTCCCTGACGATCGATGCCGCGCAGGCAGCCGGCGTCACCATGTACTTCACCGGAACCCGCCACTTCTTCCACTGAGCTTCGTGCACCGGAGTTCGTCTACGGAACGGCCGACATGGACCTCACCGAAAAGGCATATGAAGCAGAAGATTTCATCGAGGTGGACCTGCGGGATCAGCGCATCGGCCAGGTGACGTTCAGCCGTTGTGATTTTGCCGGCGCGAGCCTGGCGGGCGTACGCACCGATAAGGCGACCTTCAAGGAGTGCACATTTACCGGCGCCGAATTGTACGGTTCCGAGCATCTCAACAGCAGCTTCGTTGGCTGCACCTTCGACCGGACGTCCTGGCACGGCGCGGTGCTGCGCGGCAGCCGACTGGTCGGATCGACCTTCACCGATTGCCGGCTCACCCCGATCACCGTCGCCGAATGCGATCTGACCCTCACCTCGTTCGCCGGTGAGAAGCTGGCCGGCACCGATCTGTCGGGTCTGCGATTGCGGGAGGCGAACTTCACCGGCGCGAACCTGGCCGGCTGCAACCTGATCGGCGCGGATCTCAGTGCCGCCAGGATGGGCCGCGCGGACCTCAGCCGGGCGGACCTGCGCGGCGCCCGCACCGATGCCGGGTTGTGGGTGGGGGCGATTCTCACCGAGGCGATCATCGACGTCGACCAGGCCATGCTGTTCGCCGCCGCGCACGGCCTGGTGCTCGCGCCGCCGCGGGAACCAGGAAGCTGACGGTCAGGACGGTGCGATGGTCCAATCGCCGTCCGCGGTGATCTCCAGAACGGACGGTGTGTTCAACGGAACGGTGCCACGGTAGTTTCCGATTTCGTTGACCAGCAGGTCCTTGCCCGCTGAGTCCGAGGTTTCCTGGACCACGAAGTTTGCCTCACCGGTGTGGGTGATTGCCGCCTTCGAACCCTTGTCGAAGTAGACGACATCGTCCCCATGTCCCTGGGTCCGGTTCTTGTCTCCGGTGAGCACCGACACCGGCTCCAGCGTGATGGTCCACGAGCTGTCCGCACTGACCTGCAGTCGGGTGAGGTCGCCGGCCAGGTTGACGAAGTGCCGACCGCTGTACGAACCAATGGCGTTGACCAGCAAAGTGTCCTGGCCGTCGCCCTGCAGCACTGTGTTGCCGGCGCATGACTTGCACACGAATGTCAGAACTCGTGCGTCAGCGCCCAGGGTGACCTCCACGACATCATCTCCGGTGCCCGAGTACCGCTGCGTTCTGGGAGGCGTCCCTGTTCGTGCCGTCGTGGTGGTCGGCTGGTCGACGGTTTGCACGTCCGGCTGCGCGGTGGCGGAAGACTCCTCCGTCGCAGTGATGTAGGTCGTGCGAACGATGGTCTTCGGTATTGCCGTCACTTTCTCGGTCACCGTGCCAACTTCGGTGACGACGTCCGTTTCGGCCACCGCTGTTCGCCTCTCGGTGACCTTCGCCGTAACGGTCTGGGTCACCTGACTGCTGCTCACCACGGTGACGGTCGCGGCCGGCGGGACGTCCGCCGACACCGTCACGGTGGCCACCGGTGCCGCGACGCCGGACGGCGCGCCACAGCCGGCCAGCACGATCGCCGCTGCGGCGCCGAAAATCGTCCTGAAATCGCGACTGATGATGTCCCCCTCGCTGAGACCTCGCTCTCGGAACGTCTTCGACGTCACCGAGGTGCCCCGATCGTATTCGGCTGTTGTCTTGAATGAGCTACTACCAGACCCTGTCGGATTTGTGCAATGAGCAGCGGCTGGTCGGTCCTACTATCGGGCATCCAACAGCAACCAGGTCGAGTAAGGAGCATCCTCATGACGGGTCATGTGGCCACGGTGGAGACGGACATCAGTGCCTCACCGAGCCGGGTGTGGTCGGCACTGACGGACCCGGAGCAGATCAAGAAGTACATGTTCGGCTCAGAGGTGAAGACCGACTGGCAACAAGGAAGTCCGATCATCTGGCAGGGCGTGTACGAGGGCAAGGAATACCAGGACAAGGGCGAGATCCTGGCGATCGAGCCGGACCGGCTGCTCAGGGTGAGCCACTTCAGTCCGCTCAGCGGCCAGCCGGACGTCCCCGAGAACTACCACACACTCACCTACGAGCTTGCCGAAACCACTGGTTGCACGCACATCTCGTTGAGTCAGGACAACAACGCCAGCGAGGAAGAGGCCGAGCATTCCAAGGGCATGTGGACGAGTCTGCTCGACGGGCTCAAGAAGACGGTCGAGGGCGGCTGACCGGCCGTCGTATCGTCGTCGGTTACCGATCGCGCTGCCCAGGCTCATCCGCCTCGCCTGCTGTGGATCATCTGGTCAGCATGCGGCTGGTCATCGACATCCGTGTTGTCTCCCAGGGTTGGTTCCTACCGTCGTCCGCCACACCACGGTAGGATCACAGTATGAAGGTTGACAAGTTGAGCGTGTCTTTCGATCCGGACCTGGGTGACGCGGTTCGCGCCGCCGCCCGGCAGCGCGGCGGGGGTGTGTCTGGATGGCTGGCGGACGCCGCGGCGGCGAAGCTGCGCGCCGAGGCGCTGGTCGATTTCCTCGACGCCTGGGAAGCAGAGCACGGATTGCTCACGGCCGCAGAGCTGGCACAGGCCGCTGCCGAACTGGCCTTGCCCATACCGGCAACCACCGGGCCGGCAGCGTGACTGCGCTGGTACTGGACGCGGGAGCGTTCGTCGCGGTGGATCGCGGAGACCGCGCGATCGTGGCGCGCCTGCGCATGGCCCAGCAATCGGGACTGGGGCTGCGCAGCACAGCAGTGGTGATCACCCAGGTGTGGCGAGACCCTGCCGGACGCCAGGCGAACCTCGCCCGACTCCTCAAGTCGGTCGACGTCAAGTCCGTGGATGAACACTTGGGCAGGGCGGCAGGGGTGCTACTCGGCCGAGCCGGCACGAAGGATGCTGTCGACGCGAGCGTCGTGGCCGTGTCTGGGACAGGCGACCGAATCCTGACTGGCGACGCTGGCGACATCCGCCCCCTCGTCGCGGCGTCCGGCCGGTCGATCCTCGTCGTTCCCTGCTGACGACTGCAAGCCTGAACAGGCAACCGTCGAGCACTATCCCCGAAGTGGTCCCAGAACTGATCCTGACCGTGCGCCGAAACCTGGCAGCGCGGGCGTCATGACGGACCTGGGGGCGGTAGACCGGCTCGACTACCCACTCGCAGCGGTGCGAGAGGTTATCGTCAACGCGCTGATGCATCGCGACCACAGCCATGTCACGCGGGGGACCCAGGTCCAGGGGGCGCCCATCGGTCACCGCCGGCGCGATCCTGAAGGATCTGGTTGACAGCAGCAATCGCATTCGACGTGGCGGTCGACGCTAAGCCCACTACGTGTTGGACCCTTCGTCCGCGACGCTCGTCCTGCCCGCACACCAGGCGGCGATCGGGTCGATTTCGTGCGCATCCCAACGGTTTCGACTGTCGGCGTCCTCGTTTGAGTCGAGGCTACGAGGTCACAGCGGCAGAACTGGAGACGGACTTGAGACTTTCGGGCCAGGCGGCGCTCGCCCGGCTGAGAAAGCTTGTCGAAGCTGGTACCTCATCTGGGACGAGCGGGCCTCGCGGCCGCGCTGCGACAGACACATGCGGCGCTGAGTCAAATGCGGCACTGAGTCAAATGCGGCACTGAGTCAATTGCGGCACTGAGTCGGCCTCGACCTCGTCCGGATCGTGCTGCGAAGTCACGCCGGCACCGCCACCATGCAGAGCCGACTCGGCCACGGATCTCCATCCTTCTACACCTGCTCCACCGACACCCTCTGGCACCGTCCAAGAACCCCCGAACGGCTGGCTCAGCTGATCCGCAACAGCTGCAAGGCCTGTCGGACATGCCCCTCCGCTGCCGCGAGAGCATTCCGGGCTGCGACCGGGGAACCCGCTCCACCCGCGATCAGGTAGACAACGCTCGTCTTGATGTCACCGCACAGGTCCAGTGCCCGCTCGCAGTCGCCTTCCGTTGCGCCGGTGGCATCCTGCAGCATCTGGACGCTCCGGCCACGGAGTTTCGCGTTGGTGGGCCGCATATCCACCATCAGATTGCGATAGGTGTGACCCAGCCGAACCATGAGGGCGGTGGAGAACGAATTGAGTACCAGCTTCAGCGCCGAACCTGCTTTGAGCCGGGTCGAGCCGGCGATGGCTTCCGGTCCGGTATCGACGACCAGCAGGTAGTCGGCCAGCTCGCCCAGCGGCGCATGCGGGTTCGAGGTAACCAGGGCCGTGATCGCGCCGACAGAACGACCGGTCCGCAATGCCGCTCCGACATAAGGCGTCCGGCCGGAAGCCGTGAGCCCCACGACGACGTCCCCACTGACCAGGGTGACGCCATCCGCGGTCGCGCTGGCCTCGTCGTCCTCCGCATTTTCCGCGGCACGGACGAAGGCGGCGGAGCCGCCGGCCTGGTGGGCGATCACAACGTCGTCGGCAATGCCGAAGGTGGGCAACAACTCTGCCGCATCGAGCACGCCGAGCCGGCCCGAGGTACCGGCGCCGAAATAATGCACACGGCCACCGGCTCGCACCTGTGCCGCCGCCTGATCGACGAGCTGGGCCAATTCGGGCAGCACAGCGGCCACCGCAGCCGGCACCAACGCATCTTCGGCGTTGATCAACTCCAGCACGCGCAGCGTTGTCACGTCGTCCAGGTCTTTGGTACGCGGGTTGATGTCCTCGGTCGGTGAGGACACCCGCACCTGATCAATGCGCGGAGTCAACGGCCGGGCCACCTTTCGGGTCATGTGGCGACACAGGTGCCACGGCGTCCGCAGATTGGTCGAAACGACGCCGGGCAACAGCTTTCCTCGTCGAATCCAGGGCCCGCACAGTGGTGTCGTACCGGCGTTGCGCCACTGCGACGAAAAGGACATCGACCACGCTCAGCGCCGCAATCCGGGAGCTGGTCGCACCCGAGCGGAACGTGGTTTCCCGGGAAGCCGTGACCAGCAGTACATCGACCTTCAGAGCCAGCAGTGATTTCGGCACGCTGGTCAGGCCGATTGTCGCCGCGCCGCGTGCGGCCGCCTCAACGATCGCCTCTTCGGTGTCCATGGTGGCGCCGGTATGCGAAATCCCGATCATGACGTCCGACGGACCCAGCAGCGCCGCCGCGGTCAGCGCGGCATGGGTGTCACTCCAGGCGAAGGCGATCAACCCGATGCGGTGTAGCTTCTGCTGCAGATCGAGGGCGACGACCGCACTTGCGCCCACCCCCACGATGTCGATCCGGCGCGCCGATACGACCAAGCCGATGGCCCGCGCGAGGGCGTTGCGGTCCAAAGTTCTTGCCGTGTCGGCGATCGCCTGCTGATCGGCGAACGTGACACTGTCGATGATGCAGTCCAGATCATCGGTCCGGCCGATGTCGCCGCCCACCTCGCGGCTATCGGACAATGCCTGCTCCCGACCGGATTCCGCGGCCAGCGCGACCCTGAGTTCCCGATAACCCCGAACACCGACCTGCCGGCACAGCCGCAGAACACTGGCCTCGGAAGTGTCGGCGCCGCGAGCCAGCTCGGAGATGGTTTCGGTTGCGGCTCTTGACGGATCACCCAGTATCCGAGTGGCAACCCGGTACAGCGAGGGCACCAGGGTCGGCGCCAGCCCCCGTAGCGTGACGAGTACTTCGCCCGAGGCGGCAGTGGACATGCTGTTCACGTGGCCTCCGTGATCGAGAGCGGAATGACGGCATCGGCAAACTCCCGCTGGCGTACGTGGCATGCGAGTCGATAGCTTCCCGCCGGCGGCAGCAGGGCAGGCGTCACGGTACTGCAGATGTCTTCGGCCAGTGGGCATCGAGGATGGAACCGACACCCCCGCGGTGGATCTGCCGCGTCTGGTATCTCACCGCGGACTGCCGCGACCTCACGCGCGGCCTCGACCACCGGGTCGGCGACCGGCACTGCTGCTTGGAGCGCCTGCGTGTAAGGGTGCAATGGATGATCCGAAAGCTGCTCCCAACTGCCACATTCGACGATCTGCCCCAGGTACATGACCGCGATCTGATCCGCCATATGCCGTACCAAGCCGAGGTCGTGGCTGATGAAGACGTAGGTCAGCCCGAGTTCCCTGCGCAGCCGGCTCAGCAGATTGATGATCTCGGCTCGTACCGACACATCCAGCGCCGACACCGGTTCGTCGAGTATCACCACTTCTGGCTTGACCGACAACGCCCTGGCGATGCCGACCCGCTGGCGTTGCCCGCCGGACAGCTGGTGTGGATAGCGGTCGGTCGTCGAGCGGACCAGGCCGACGGTGTCCAGCAGATGGCCCACTGCCGATCGAACTCCCGTGCGCCCCGAGGCCAGCCCGTGGACGGTCAGCACTTCTCCCAGCGCATCGCCGATGCGCTGCCGCGGGTCAAGGGAGGCGTAGGGATCCTGAAAAACCATCTGCACCGCGCGATGGAAGGCGCGAACTCCGTCGCGATCCAGCGACGCGAGGTCGGTGCCACCGACGCGCACCGTTCCGGACGTAGGCCGTTCCAGCAGGGTGAGCAGCCGAGCAGCAGTCGACTTGCCGCACCCACTCTCGCCCACCAACCCCAGCACCGTCCCGGCAGGGACGGACAGGTTGATGCCGTCCAATGCGTGCACCACTCCGCGTCCTCGGGCCGGGTAATGCTTGAAGACGTCGATCATCTGGACCATAGGTGCCTCGGTCGGCGGCGTTTCAGGCACCGCCGACCACCTCGACGCGCCGGTCGGCCGGGTACCACTCCGAGGGGGGCACCCAGCACGCCGCCGACGAGGTACCACGATCCAGCAGTGGGGGCTCCTCGGTTGTGCAGCGGTCGCGTCGCTGCGGGCATCGTGGTGCGTACGGACAGCCGATGGGCAGAGCTGACAATGACACCGGGACACCGCCGATCTGCGGCAGGGTGGCCTGATGTCGTTGCGCTAGCGTGGGAATGGACCCCAACAATCCCTCTGTGTACGGATGCGCGGGCTGCGCGAACAACGATCGGGTCTCCGCGTTCTCCACCACCCGCCCCGCGTACATCACCGCCACCGAGTCGGCGATTCGGGCCACCACACCGAGGTCGTGGGTGATCCACAGGACAGCAAGCCCATATTCGTCGCGAAGTTTCGTGATCACCTCGAGGATTTGCTGCTGGATGGTCACGTCGAGCGCCGTGGTCGGCTCGTCTGCGATCAACACCTTCGGTCGCGGCGCGAGTGCGCAGGCGATCAATACCCGCTGGCGCATCCCGCCGGAGAGCTGGTGGGGGTAAAGCCTTGCGAGTCGGTCGGGTGCCGGCATCCCCACCTCGTCCAGCACCTCGAGAGTGCGTTCGCGCGCGGTGGCTTTGCCCCACCCGTGCGCGAGCAGGCCTTCGGCCACCTGCTTCCCGATTCGCATCACCGGATTCAGCGCCGTCATCGGATCCTGGTAGACCATGCCGATGCGCGCGCCGCGCAGTGTCCGGCGCCGGTTTTCGTTGAGCTGCACGACGTCGGTGCCATCCAGCAATACCTGCCCGCCGTCGACCCTTGCGCCCTGCGGTAGCAGCCCCGCGATGGCCAGCGCCGTGAAAGACTTCCCCGAGCCCGACTCCCCGACCAACGCCAGGGTTCGGCCGGCCGGGACGTCGAAACTCACTCCGCGCAGAATTTCCACCCGCCCGCCGGGACCGGACACCGAGGTATGCAGGTCGTTGATCGAGAGCACCGGGTCGTTCGTGCCTTGGCGGGGAATAACAGTGGAGCCGTTCACCGGCGCGACTCCTGTCGGGGATCCAGTGCGCTTCGCAGCCCGTCGCCCAACAGGTTCAAGGCGATGACCGCGACGACGATCGCCGCGGCCGGGAAGGCAAGAGTCCACCAGGCACTGGCGAGTGTGTTCTGCGCATCGGAAACCATCAGACCCAGGCTCGGTTCCGGCGGCTGAGTACCAAGACCGAGGAACGACAGCGCCGATTCGGTCAGCAGAGCCCAGGACAGTGCCAGGGTGATCTGGACGACGATCGGTGCGCTGACGTTGGGCAACACATGGCGCAGTAGCACTCGCCAGGTCGGAATGCCAAGCACGCGCTGGGCTTTGATGTATTCCGCCTTGGCAACCCCCAGCGTGGGCCCCCGGGAGACCCTGGCGAAGATGGGCGTGTAGACGATGGCGATGGCGATGGCGGTGTTCTGCCAACCGCTGCCCAGTGCGCTGACCACAGCCAGGGCCAACAGGATTGCCGGGAACGCGAACAACACCTCGACGAACCTGCTGATGATCTGGTCGAGCCATCCACCGAAGAAGCCCGCGCAGATGCCCAGCACCGAACCGAGAATGGCGGCGACAACCACAGCAGTCAGCGATACCCGCAGCGATGTCCAGACTCCGGCCGCCACCCGGGCGGCGATGTCCCGGCCGAACTGATCCGAGCCGAACCAGTAGAGCCACGACGGCGGCTGATTGCGGGTCTCCGGGAACTGCTCGATCGGGTCGTGCGGCAGCAACCCCACTGCGCCACATACCCCCGCGGTCAGTAGGACTGCGGTCAGGATCAGCCCGATTCGCCCGTTGGGATCCCGCCAGATTCGACGGATGAGGCTGCCGGAACCCGGCGGCGCGCCGGCAGCTCCGACATCGACCGAGATCGGCGTGACGCTCATGCCTGTCGCATCCTCGGATCGACGAGCCGGTAGGCCAGGTCGACGAGCAGGTTGACCACCACGAAAGCGGTGGCGACGATTAGCACACTGCTCTGCACTATTGGATAATCGTGGTCGGTGATCGAGGTGAAGAGCAGCCGGCCAAGTCCGGGCAACGCGAAGATCTGTTCGATGATCACAGTGCCGCCCAGCAGGTATCCGAACTGAATGCCGGTCAGCGTCAGAATCGGAATTGACGCATTGCGCAGGACGTGGGCGCCCCGAATCCGGCGGGGAGTCAGGCCCTTTCCCCTGGCCGTCCGAACATAGTCGGCCTGGGCTACCTCGACGAACTCACTTCTGGTGGCGCGCATGACGTTTGCGGCGAAGCCGACCGATAGGACGAGTGCTGGATACAGGATCTGGCTCAGATTGCCCGTCAACGAGGTCGTCAAGGGTACGAAGGTGCTCGTATCCGGGAAATAGTTGAAGAGGTTGGCCAGCAACGCGACCATCAGCGTCCCGAGCACGAATTCCGGAATCGCGAGGCCAAGCAGTCCGACGCCCTGGGTGACCGAGTCGCGAATCTTGCCCGGCCCTGAGCCGGCAAGAGTGCCAAGGACCACGCCGACCACCGTGCCGATGAGGCCAGCCAGCACCGCCAGCTCGATGGTGACCGGCAGCGCTGCTCCGATCAGCGACGCCACCGAGTTTCCACTGCTCAGCGAGACACCGAGATTGCCCTGGAACAGCTGTCCGAGCCACGAGAAGAACTGTGCGTACCAGGGTTGATCAATGCCGTAGAAGTGGTTCAGCGCATCGATCTGTGCCGGCGTCAGGGCGCCGGATTCGATGCCGAGGCTGGCGGTGATGGAGTTTCCGGGAATGGCCCGGAGCACGATGAAGACAACGATCGTCACCCCGAACAGGGTGACAACGGCCCCTCCGATTCGCGCTCCGAACCATCTCCAGGACAACGCCATTCGTGCCTGCTCAGCTCGTGGCCGCGAGCGAGGTCAGCAGTTGGTCAGCCCTCGGCTTGAAGCTGGTGGCGGTGGAGGCCACGAGGTAGTAGTCGTCACTGCGGAACAGCCAGACCCAGGGTGACTCCTTCAGAAATTGCTGCTGCAGGTTCTTGTAGATGGCCAGCCGGTCGGCGTCGACGGTGCTGGCGTTTGCCTTCGTCAGCAGGGCGTTGAGGGCCGGTGACTCCAAACCTGCCGGCTTGGAGAGACTGCCGCCGGTGGTGTAGTAACGGCCGTACATCAGGTACGGGTCGTAACTGCCTCCGTTGAGCGCAACGGCAGCGTCGAAATCCGCTGCCAGCCAGGCCTTCACGTACGGGTCCGTGGTCAGCTGCTTGAGGTTGAGGACGACGCCGATGGCCTTGAGCTGGGATTGCAGGTTTTGTCCCTCGGCTACCGAGGTGGCGTATTCACCGGTCTCGACGATGGTGTTCAAGGTGAGGCCGCCGCCGAACCCCGCTTGGGTGAGCAGCGTCTTGGCGGCCGCCGTGTCTCCCGGTTTGCAGGGCAGGCCCTCAGTGGGGGAATAGACGAACCCGGGACTGGTGATCGGACCGGTGACGGTACCGTCGCCGTTCGCCGCGGTCTTGATGACCTGCTCACGGTCGATGGCACAGGCAATGGCCTGCCGCACGCGAACGTCCTTGAGCGGGCCGTTCCGCCCGTTCAGCATGAGCGCGTGGTAGGCCAGGGTGGGCTGCTTCACCAGTGAGAACTTGTCGGAGGTTCCGGCGTTGTCGGCCACCGTCGGGTCGGACAGAAGTCCTACCTGAAAGGCACCGGCCTTCATTCCGGAGACGATGGAAGATTCCGCCGGAATGACCCGAAATTGCAGGGTGCCGATCTTCGGTGTTCCGCCGTAGAACTTCTTGTTGGCGGTGAGCACCACCTGCTGGCCCTGGTCCCACTTGCTCCAGACGAAAGGACCGGTGCCGTTGGGAGCCTTGGCGACGGTGTTCGCAGCGATGTCCTTGTCGTGCAGGATCGCCGAGTTCAGCGAGGCGAGCGAATACAACAGCGCGGTTGACGGTGCGGACAGGGTCAGTTTCACCTGGTTCGTGCCGACCGCGTCGACGGCAGTGATGGTCGTGAGATTGGATTTGGCGACCGCTGCGTTCTTCTCGTCGAGGATGCGTGCGATGGACGCCTTCACATCCGCGGCGGTGAACGGGTCGCCGTTATGCCAGGTGACGCCGGTGCGCAGAGTGAAGGTGATGGACTTGCCGCCCGCCGCGGTTTCCCACTTCGTCGCGAGATCCGGAACGAGCTTGCCGGCTTGGTCCAGCGCGACAAGGCCCGAGTACACCAGGTCAAGGGTCTCTGTCGTCTGGAAGGCGGTGGCCTTCTGCGGATCGAGTTGGTCGACGTCCCCGGTGCGGGCCACCACGAAGGTCTCGCCGCTCGGCACCGATGCGGTGCCGCCCGAGGAACCGGCAGCAGCTCCCGAGCCACCTGTACCACCGGCTGCCGACCCGGCAGCCTGGCCCGATGAGGTCGAACTGCCGGAGGCCCCGGACCCGGCCGGCGAGCACCCGCTCACCAGCAGCATTGCGGCCACTGCTACCGAACCGGTTGCCTGCTGCCTTACCCTGCGCCCCCGTACACCACTGCCGAACAGAACCACCACTGCGCCTCCTCAGGCCGACGATGCGGAGAATGTTAACCATTGACGTGGGGGACTGGCAAGAGGTTTCCTATTAACCTGTGCTCCTGGTTCCGTTCCGTTACCGGGCGCGTCGGACACGACGCTCGACGAATCCGTCGGCAAGAAGGGGCCGCTCCATGGCTATGAGGGTGATCGGCATGATCAGTGGGACGTCCTACGACGCCGTTGATGCCGCGGTGGCCGACATCTGGCGGGAGGGCGACACGCTCGTCGTCGGTCCCCGCGGGCTGTACAGCCGCGACATGCCTGCCGACCTACGGGCTGCCGTTGCCGCCGCCCTGCCGCCGCATTCGACGACTCTTGCGCAGATATGCCAGTTGGACACGGCGATCGGTCAGCTGTTCGGCGAGGTGGCGGTAGCCGCCAACGCCCGCTATGGCGATGGCACCGCCGATCTGGTGGTCTCGCACGGGCAGACCGTCTACCACTGGGTCGAGGGGACGCGGGCGCTCGGCACGTTGCAACTGGGCGCCGCGGCCTGGGTGGCGGCCGCTGCCGGCGTGCCGGTGGTTTCCGACCTTCGCACCCGCGACATCACGGTCGGCGGTCACGCCGCCCCACTGGCCTCCACCCTTGACGCCCTGCTGCTGTTGCAGGATGACGCGCGCCGGGGAGCACTCAATCTCGGCGGCATCGCCAACATCACCGTCAAGGACGACCACGGAGTCGTCCTGGCCTACGACATCGGGCCGGCCAACGCCTTGATGGACAGTGTGGTCGTCGATGCCACCTGCGGCGTCGAACGAATGGACGCTGGCGGCGCCCGCGCCGCCCGCGGGACTGTGGATCCGCTGTTGCTGAAAGGCTTGCTCTCCGAGCCGTACTACGCCTTGCCCGCGCCGAAATCCACCGGAAAGGAACTCTTCCACGCCGACTACGTTCGCGAGGTCGTCATGGCCCACTCTCCGCGGATCAGCACGGACGACTTGCTGGCCACTCTCACCGAGCTGACCGCCGCTCTGATCGCCACTGCCTGCCGGAGCCACGGGCTCAGCGAGTTGGTGATAGCCGGGGGCGGCGCGCGCAATCCAACCTTGATGGGTCGAATCGCCGCGCTTGCCGCCCCTACCCGTATCTCTTTGATGGACGACTACGGTCTCCCGGCGCAGGCTAAGGAGGCATATCTTTTCGCCGTGCTCGGTTATCTCACCGTTCACGGGCTTCCGGGAACGATTGCCTCGGCGACCGGTGCTCGGGTCAGCTCGATCCTCGGTTCCATCACCCCAGGGGCTGGGCCGTTGACACTTCCAGAGCCCGCGGGCGTTGCAGTGCAACGGCTTCGTATCCAAGCGCGATGATCCGCTCCGCGGTGCCAGCCGACGCGGGTGAATTGGCCAGGGTCTTCGTCGCGGCCTGGCAGCAAGGTTACCTCGATGTCGTGGCGGCCGATGTTCTCGACGCTCTTGATATCGAGGAATGGGCTGCAGGCTTCGCCGATCTTCTCCGGATCGGTGATCTGACGTCGATTGTGTGGGCCAATGGAATCGAGGACGTTCTGGGATTCGCCATATTCGGAGCAGAACCGGACACGAATTCTCCTACCGACGGATATCTGGCGTCCCTCTACGTCGATCCGGCTGCGTCCGGTCGTGGAATCGGTACAGCACTGTTGGCCCAGGCTCTCGAATCCTTGACCGTTCAGGGCCGCGGCGAGGTTAGCCTGTGGGTGTTCGCCGAAAATGAGCGGGGTAGGAAGTTGTACGAGCGAGCCGGCTTTGTCGCCACCGGCGAGGCCACCACGGATCCGCGTTGGCGGGCGCCGCAGGTGCGCTATCGGAGGGCCGCCGGTTGATTCATCCCGTCGGTGATGGGTCCTTGCCGATGGCCGTGTTGCGCCACTGTGACGGATTCAGACAGTCTGAACACATGAAGATCATGACAGCGTCCGAGGCGTCCCGGGCGTTCTCTGCCGTGTTGGACGACGCCGAACATGGCGAGACCATCATCATTACCCGCGCCGGCCGGCGAGTCGCGACGATCGCCCCGGCGAGCGCCGCCACCTGGAGTGCGTTCTGCGACGCGCTGCGCGACTGGAAACCCACCGACGATCCGACACTGGAATCAGACGTGGCCGCCGCCCGGAATGCCGTGACCCTCGATGGGAACCCGTGGCCCCCGAGCGCCTGATTCTGGACACCAGCATTCTCATCGCCGCCGAACGCGGCTCTGTGAATCTTGCCGGCGCAGCCGGTGGCGACGCTGACGCGGCATTACCAGCAATCGCGGTGGCGGAGTACCTTGCCGGTGTGCACCTGGCGGCCACCGAACAACAGCGCCAGACTTGTCAGGCCTTCTTGGAGCGGGCCCTTGATGCCTTGCCGGTCGAGAAGTACACCCAGCGAGTGGCCGTTCGGCACGGCGAACTGCTCGCTCTTGCTCGACGCAGCGGCACCACCCGCGGAGCGCACGACCTGATCATTGCCGCCACCGCGCTCGCTACCGGCCGCACCATCCTGACCGTCGACGACCGCGCCCGATTCCACGAGCTGCCCCAGGTCCCGGCCCGCGTCCTCGACCGCTCCTGAGCCGGGCCTCGCCAGCGATGACCGTTCACCAGCTCTCCCGGAGGGACGCACGCCGCATCGCCGTACGCGCCCAGCTCCTGGGCAGACCACGTCCCACCGACCTGCTGGACGTCGTGCGTCACCTGACCATGCTGCAGATCGATCCGACCGCATCGGTCGCTCCGAGCGTGGATCTGGTCGCGTGGAGTCGTCTCGGGTCGTCCTACACACCGGCCGAGTTGGAGTTCCTGCTCGAGAACGGGATGTTGGTCGAGCTGCGGGGGATGATCCGGCCCCGCGACGACATGGTGCTCTATCGCGCCGACATGGCCGACTGGCCAGGTCGCGGCGAGCTGCCGGACTGGCGAGAAGCCAACCGTGACTGGGTGGACGCCAACGATGCCTGTCGTCTGGACATCCTCGAACGGCTGGAATTCTCGGGCCCGCTGCCATCTCGCGAACTCCCGGACACCTGCGCCGTGCCATGGATGTCGAGCGGATGGACCCACCACCGCAACGTCTCGCAGCTGTTGGAGTTGATGGTGTCGCGCGGCGAGGTCGCGATCGCGGGCCGGCGGGGGCGGGATCGGTTGTGGGACCTGGCGTCCCGGGTCTATCCGGACGACCCGGTGGTCCCGGCCGAGCAGGCGCTCCGCCTGCGCAACGAGCGGCGGCTGCGCGCGCTTGGCATCGCCCGGGCGCGCGGTACGGAGTGTCCCGTCGAACCCTGGGATGTGGGGGACGTCGGCGAGCCGGCCGTCATCGATGGCGTCAAGGGCACCTGGCGCGTCGACCCTTCCCAACTGGGCCAACTGTTCTCGGGGCGCGCGGCCCTGTTGTCACCCCTGGATCGGCTGATCCACGACCGCACAAGGATGGTCGAGCTGTTCGAATTCGACTACCAGCTGGGGATGTACAAGCCCGCGGCGAAGCGCCGTTTCGGCTACTTCGCCCTCCCGATCCTGTACGGCGACCGGCTGGTCGGCAAGGTCGACGCCACCGCCGACCGCCGCGCCGGTGTGCTCCGGGTCGACGCGATCCACCAGGACGTCCCTTTCAACAAAACCATGACCGCCGCCGTGGGTCGTGAGATCAACGATCTGGCCGGTTGGCTGAGACTGGACCTCACCCTGCCCAGTTGATCTGCTGGTCGAACGTCTCGTGGTGGCCGGTCACGGGGATCTGGGCAACCCCGAAGTGGTCGACATCCAGGCCATCGACGGAGCGTTGCGCCGGCTGAGCCGACCGAATGGCAGGATCGACAGTCGTGACGGCAACCGTTCTGGACGGCAAGGCGACCCTGCGCACGGTCAAGGAGGAACTCCGCAGCAGAGTTCAGGCACTGGCCGCCAAGGGCGTCGTCCCGGGCCTGGGCACGCTGCTGGTGGGCGATGATCCGGGCAGTCGGTTGTATGTGGGGCTCAAGCACAAGGACTGCGCCGAGATCGGGATCAACCCCATCGAGCGGCAACTCTCGGCCGGCGCCACCCAGGCCGAAGTGCACTCGGTCGTCGACGAGCTGAATGCCGACCCGTCGTGCACCGCGTTCCTGGTGCAGCAACCCACCGGCCTGGACGAGTTCGCCATCCTGTCCAGGGTCGATCCTGGCAAGGACGTCGACGGTCTGCACCCGTTCAACCTGGGTTCGCTGGTTCTCGGCGAACCGGCGCCCGAGCCGTGCACACCCGCCGGCATCATCGAACTGCTGCGCCGCTACCGAGTGCCGATCGCCGGGGCGCACGCGGTCATCATCGGCCGCGGCACCACCGTCGGCCGCCCGCTCGGTCTGCTGCTCGGCCGGCGGAGCAGCAATGCCACCGTCACCTTGTGCCACACCGGGACGCTGGACCTGGCCGGCCACGTCCGGCAGGGCGACATCGTGGTGGCGGCCGCCGGGGTTCCCGGCATCGTCACGGCCGACATGGTGAAAACCGGCGCCGCCGTCCTGGACGTGGGGGTCACCAAGATGGGCAAGAAGATCTCCGGCGACGTGGCCGCCGATGTTGCCGAGGTGGCCGGGTTCCTGGCGCCCAATCCCGGCGGGGTGGGGCCGATGACCAGGGCGATGCTGCTGGGCAATGTGGTCGCCGCCGCCGAACGTGATGCCCTTGCCGCCACCGGATGATCACCGCTCGGGGGCGGCGCGCCATCCCGATCACCGTGGTTCTGGTGATCGCGGCGATCGGGCTGCTGCTCTTCGCGACGGCACACTGGCGCCGCGGCTCGGTGCTGCTCGGCATCTCCGCGCTGGTCGGCGCCGGGCTGCGGGCCTTCGTGCCCGACCCGTCCATCGGGGTGCTGGCCGTCCGGGGGCGCACCTTCGACGTGATCTTCATGCTGGCGCTGGCCGCCGGTTTCGCCGCCCTGGTGCTGGTGCAGTAGCCCGGCTGCTGTCCGGTCGGTCGCCGACGGGTCCGCCGTCGACCTGGCAGTACGCTCGTACGGCAAACCACAGGTAGCGGTGAGAGGAGCCGGCCCACAGATGTCGAAGATCACGGTCAGCGGAACGGTCGTCGAACTCGACGGCGACGAGATGACCCGCATCATCTGGAAGTTCATCAAGGACAAGCTGATTCTGCCGTATCTCGACGTGGACCTGGAGTACTACGACCTCGGCATCGAGAACAGGGACGCCACCGACGATCAGGTGACGATCGACGCCGCCAACGCCATCAAGGAGCACGGCGTCGGCGTCAAGTGCGCGACCATCACCCCGGACGAGGCCCGCGTCAAGGAGTTCGGCCTGAAGAAGATGTGGGTCTCGCCCAACGGGACGATCCGTAACATCCTCGGCGGCGTCGTCTTCCGGGAGCCGATCATCATCAGCAACATTCCGCGCCTGGTGCCAGGGTGGAACAAGCCGATCATCATCGGCCGGCACGCCTTCGGCGACCAGTACCGCGCCACCAACTTCAAGGTTCCCGGCGCCGGAACCCTGACGCTGACCTTCACCCCGGCCGACGGGTCCGAGGAGATCAGGCAGCAGGTCGTCACCTACCCCGAGGCGGGCGGCGTGGCGATGGGGATGTACAACTTCAACGATTCGATCCGCGACTTCGCCAGGGCGTCGTTCGCCTACGGCCTGCAGCGCGGCTATCCGGTCTACCTGTCGACGAAGAACACCATCCTCAAGGCCTACGACGGCGCCTTCAAGGACATCTTCCAGGACGTCTTCGATGCCGAGTACAAGACCGAGTTCGACGCCAAGGGCCTGAGCTACGAGCACCGGCTGATCGACGACATGGTCGCCTCGGCGATGAAGTGGGAGGGCGGATACGTCTGGGCCTGCAAGAACTACGACGGTGACGTGCAGTCCGACACCGTTGCCCAGGGCTTCGGCTCCCTCGGCCTGATGACGTCGGTGCTGATGACGCCGGACGGCCAGACCGTCGAGGCGGAGGCCGCGCACGGCACGGTGACTAGGCATTTCCGTCAGCACCAGCAGGGCAGGCCGACCTCGACCAACCCGATCGCCTCGATCTACGCCTGGACCGGGGGGCTCAAGCACCGCGGCAAGCTGGACGGGACTGCCGAGGTGGTCAAGTTCGCCGAGACCCTCGAGGACGTGGTGGTGAAGACCGTCGAGAGCGGCAAGATGACCAAGGATCTCGCGCTGCTGGTCTCGTCCGACCAGCAGTGGCAGACCACCGAGGATTTCCTCGCCACCCTCGACGAGAACCTCAGGGCGCGCCTCGGCTGAGTTGCGACACTCTGAGCGTGGAAGTCGGTCGGGCGAACGATCTTCGGGCCGGGGAGGTCCCGTTGCGTGACGGGGAAGGAGTCGGCGGGCATGTCCAGTAAGACGAGCCGCAGTGCCACGACCAGCCGCAGTGCCACGACCAGCCGCAGTGCCACGAACGACGGACACCAGTTCAGCGGCGAATCGGCGGCCATGGCACCGGACACCGTCACGGTGCTGGACGGTGCAACGTTCGCGCTCTCCTACACCAGTGGTGACATCGACACCTCGGCCCCGCTCGGTTTCTTCCACCAGGACACCCGGCTGGTCTCCCGCTGGCTGCTGTCGGTCGACGACCAGCCCTTCCAGCCGCTGTCGTGCATGCTGGAGGAGCCTTTCCGGTGCCGGTTCGTGGGCCAGGCGATGGTGGGGTCATCGCGGCTGCTGGTGGAGCGGGAACGCTACATCGGCCACGGCATGCGCGAGGACATCGTGCTGAGCAACCTGAGTGCGGACAGGCTCAGCACCACGGTGAGCCTGCAGGTCGGTGCCGACTTCGCGGACCTGTTCGCCGTCAAGGAGAGCCGCGTCTCGTCCGAGAACCACTCACGCGCGCAGATCGAGGACGAGTGGCTCACCCTGACGGCCACCGGGCGGGACCGGCCGGGCCGGCCGGTCGGCGTCCGCCTGCATGCCGCGGGCGCCACCCTGAAGAAGGACAGGCTGTCGTTCTCAGTGACCCTGGACCCCCGCGGCGAGTGGCGAGGGCGGGTGTACGCGCTGCCCATGATCGACGGGAAACTCGTCCCGACGATGTTCCCCGCCGAGCGCCCGCTGTCCAGGACCGGGCCGGGGCGTCAGCTGGAGCGATGGCGGGAGAAGGCGTCCCAGTTCCGGTGCACGAACGAGGCCGTCGACGCGGTGCTCGCCCGCAGCCGTGAGGACCTCGGCGGCCTGCGGATCTTCGACGGCAAGCACGCGCCGGTGGTGGCCGCCGGCTCGCCCTGGTTCATGACGCTGTTCGGACGCGACTCGCTGCTCACGTCCTTCCAGGCGCTGTCCCTTGACCCGAGCCTGGCCATCGGAGTGCTCCAGAGGCTGGCCCAGTACCAGGGTGTCCATGTCGTCCAGGACACCGAGGAGCAGCCGGGCCGGATCCTGCACGAAGTTCGATTCGACCCCGACGACACCCTGCAGCTGGGCGGCAGACGGATCTACTACGGCACCATCGATGCGACGCCGCTGTTCGTCGCGCTGTTGGGAGAGTGCGCCCGGTGGCACGGGGCCACCAGCCACGTCCGGGCGCTGCTGCCGGCGGCGGACAGGGCGTTGAGATGGATCGACGATTATGGCGACCGTGACGGCGACGGGTTCGTGGAATACCAGCGGATGACCGACAAGGGCCTGGCCAACCAGGGCTGGAAGGACTCGTGGAACGGCATCACCTTCGCCGACGGGACCATCGCCGAAGCGCCGATCGCCCTGTGCGAGGTGCAGGGCTACGTGTATGCGGCATTTCGCGCCCGGGCCGCGCTCGCCGACCTGTTCGACGACGCGGCCGGCGGACGTCACTGGCGACGCCGAGCGGAGAAGCTCAAGCGTGCCTTCAACGAGCGCTTCTGGCTCCCGGACCGGGGCTGGTTCGCCCTCGGGCTCGACAAGGACAAACGTCCGATCGACGCCCTCGCTTCGAACATGGGGCAGGCGCTGGCCTTCGGGATCGTCGACGACTCACTGGCACCGCAGGTGGCCGGGCACCTGGTCGCCCCGCCATTGTTCTCCGGGTGGGGTGTGCGCACGCTGGCGGCCACGATGGGTGCCTACGACCCGTTGAGCTACCACAACGGCTCGATCTGGCCGCACGACAACGCCATCATCGCCTACGGCCTGATGCGGGCGGGCTTCGTAGGTGAGGCCCAGACGATCGCTCAGGCGATCCTCGCCGTCGCCGACAAGGTGGGGGGCCGGCTGCCCGAGCTGTTCTGTGGGCTGGAACGTGACCGCTACCCGGAGCCCGTGCCCTACCCGACGGCCTGCTCACCACAGGCCTGGGCGGCCGCCGCGCCGGTCCACATCTGCCGCGCGCTCCTGGGGCTGGAGCCCGCGCTGCCCGAACATCAGGTCAGGGTGCACCCGCACCTGCCGCCCGCAATTGCCGGTCTGGCCGTCCACGGTCTCTCGCTGGGCGGCGGCAGCGTCGACATCGAGGCGTCCGAGGAGAAGTGCAGCGTGAGGGGTTTACCAGAGGGCATCGACGGGGTAACAACCATCTGAGCCCTTCCCCAGCGGAGGGCCGAACTGAAGGACATCGCATGACCCGCCCACTCCATATCGCCATGATCGCCCCACCCTGGACGGCTCTGCCGCCCCCCCGTTACGGCGGAATCGAGTCGGTGTGCGCGGCTCTGGTCGACGGTCTGGTGGAGCGCGGCAACCAGGTGACCCTGTTCGGCCCCGGCGGTAACGGCACCAAGGGCGCGTTCGTGCAGACCTACGCCGAGCCCCAGTACGCCCGGCTGGGGCAGAGCCTGCCCGACGCCGTCCATACCGCTGCGGTCGCCAGGGTGGTGAGCCGGATGCGGGTGGACGTCGTCCACGACCACACCATGACCGGGCTGCTGCTCGCGCCCGGCAGATCGGTGCCGACGGTGGCGACGATGCACGGCCCGCTCACCGCGGAAACCCGCCGGTACGTGGAAGACCTGACCGCCCTGAGCGTCGGTGGTTCCAGCCTGCACCTGGTGGCGATCTCCGACGATCAACGTCGCCGAGCCGTCGACCTGCCGTGGCTCGGGCGAGTCCACAACGCGGTCCGGGTGGAGGAATTCCCGTACGGGGCGCACAAGGACGACTTCGCGCTCTTCCTGGGACGGTGCTCGCCCGAGAAGGGGATGGATGTCGCCATCGACGCCGCCCGGGCAGCCGGACGTCATCTGATGCTCGCCGCGAAGTGCAACGAGCCGGCGGAGAAGGCCTACTTCGAACAGAACGTCCGTCCCAGGCTCGGCCCGGACGTGACCTGGCTGGGGGAGGTCGGCCGTGAGGCGAAGGTGGATCTGCTGCGCCGCGCCCGCTGCCTGCTCTTCCCCATCCAGTGGGACGAGCCGTTCGGGATGGTGATGATCGAGGCCCTCGCCTGCGGCACCCCGGTGGTCGCCCTCAGCCGCGGCTCGGTACCCGAGGTGATCGAGCACGGAGTCACCGGGCTGATCACCCAGGACTCCGGCCGGCTACCCCAGCTCATCGCCGACGTGGACAGCATCTCCCCGGCCGCCTGTCGCCGGGCAGCCGCGGAACGGTTCGACGTGGCGCAGATGGCGGCCGGATACGAGGAGCTCTACCGGCGGCTGACGAAGTCGATCCTGCCGGCCGGGATGAGGATCGACCGGGAGCAGTCCTGGTCGCCCTCCTGACGCGGCCCCGCCGGAGGCCTCCTGACGATCCCAGGCAGCCGTTCACCAGGTAGTCGTCGTCGCGAGGTCAGTCTCTTTCTGCCCGGAGCTGCCATTCCTGCCGCCCGTCGATCGCCTCCCGCACCAGATCTGCGTGCCCGGCGTGCCTGGCAGTTTCCTCGATCAGGTGCAACAGCACCCAGCGAACATTCCAGTCAGGTGACCCTTCCGGATAGCCGGGAACCGGATGATCCAGCCCGAGCCGGCGGATGGTCTTGTCCGTGTGCTCGGCCTGCGCTGTCCAGGCGTCCAGCCAGCGCTGCACCGTCTCGTCCGGCTGCAGGGTGAATTCGTCGTCACGGTCCCGGGGTTCCTCCGGTTCCCGCAGTATGTCCGCACGGATCCAGGAAAGTTCCACCGCCACAAGGTGTTTCAGCAACCCACCGAGGCTCAGCGTGGTACTCGGAATCGGCGTCAGCCTTGCCTGATCGTAGGTCAGACCGTGCAGGGCCGCCCGCACTCCGCGACGTTGCATCTCCAGGAATCCCAGCAGACCGGACACCTCGTCGGGCGTCGGCGGCGCGGGTTCGGTCATCCCTGGCACTCTATACGGAGCGCGACCGGCGGGATGGAAAGATCCACCACATGAGTTCGTCAGCAGGCCCAGCATCTGCGACCCGTCCCCGGGTGCTGTCCGGCATCCAGCCGACCGCCGACTCGTTCCACGTCGGCAACTACCTGGGGGCGCTGCGGCAGTGGGTCGCGATGCAGGACACCCACGACGCGTTCTACACGGTGGTGGACCTGCACGCCATCACCGTCGACACCGACCCGGGCCTGCTCCGGCAGCGGACCAGGGTGGCTGCCGCGCAGCTTCTGGCGCTCGGGATCGATCCCGACAGATCGACGCTGTTCGTCCAGTCCCAGGTGCCGGCGCACACCCAGTTGAGCTGGGTCCTGGAGTGCCGGACCGGGTTCGGCGAGGCCGGCCGGATGACCCAGTTCAAGGACAAGTCCGTCAGAACCGGAACCGACCGCACCAGCGTCGGCCTGTTCACCTACCCGGTGTTGATGGCCGCCGACATCCTTGCCTACCAGGCCGATCGGGTGCCGGTCGGCGAGGACCAGCGGCAGCATCTGGAGCTGACCCGGAACCTGGCGCAGCGGTTCAACTCTCAGTTCGGCCGGACTTTCACCGTTCCGGAGCCGTACATCCTGGCCGAGACCGCGAAGATCTACGACCTGCGGGAACCGACGGCCAAGATGAGCAAGTCGTCGCCCGCCGGCTCACTGGACCTGCTGGCGCCGGTCAAGACCTCGATCAAGCAGATCAGGAGCGCCGTCACCGACACCGAACGAGAGATCCGGTACGACGAACAGGCCAAACCCGGGGTGTCGAACCTGCTCATGCTGCTCGGCCAGCTCACCGATCAACCCGTCGCCGACCTCGAACGCAGCTTGACAGGAAAGGGCTATGGGGACCTGAAAGGCGCACTGGCGGAGGCCTTCGTCGCCTTCGTCACCCCTTTGCAGGCGCGGGTGGACGGCTACCTGGCGGATTCGGCCGAGCTTGATCGGGTACTGGCCAAGGGCGCGGCGAAGGCGCGGCAGGTCGCCGATGAGACGGTGGTCGCGGTCTATGACAGAGTCGGCTTCCTGGCCGGATGAGTACGACGCCGGCCGGAAGGAGGAACTTATGACCCGGCCGGCACCGGATCACCTGGCGGTGACCGATCACGCATCGGCCGTCGAGGATCCGTTCGCCATCGGCAGCACCTACTCCGAACGCATGCGGGATGCCGAATCCCGCGGTTCCACCCGATCATCGGGCACCAAGGACACACTCGGAGCGGCTGAGGAGAAGACCGCCGCCGAGAAGCCGAAATCGTTCTGGGCCAAGGCGTCGGAGCGGCCATGGGTTGCCCACCTGATCAAGGCGGGTGGCCGATTCGTCGACCGGCTCGGCACCGAGTTCGGCGCCGCCATCACCTACTTCTCGTTCCTGGCCGTGGTACCGATCATGATGGTCGCCTTCTCGATCGTCGCCTTCGTGCTGAACGGAAATCCGGGTGTCATCGGCGAACTCAAGGCGAAGGCCAATGCCCAGGTGCCCGGTGGTCTGCTGAGCAGCGCGATCGACCATGCGGTGGCCAGCCGGGTATCCGTCGGGCTGATCGGACTGGTGGTGGCGCTGTACTCCGGGATCAGCTGGATGGCCAACGTGCGCGATGCCGTGCAGGCGCAGTGGCGCCCGACTTTCGAGAAGACCAAGGTCGAGAAGGAGCAGAAGTTCATCGCGATTCTCGGCAGGAACCTGCTCACCATGGTCGGTTTGGGGGTGGCTCTGGTCATCTCTCTGGTGCTCACCACTGTCGGCGGTGCCGGACAGCGGGCCATCCTGCGCCTGTTCGGCCTGGACACCATCGGCTGGCTGGTGCCGGTGTTCTCGGTGGTCCCGTTCCTGCTGGCCATCGCCGCCGACGTGCTGATCTTCACCTGGTTCTACTGGATGATGCGGATCCCGGACTTCACCCCACCCAAGGGTGCGGTGCTGAGGGGCTCGGTGATCTCCGCCGTCGGTTTCGAGGTGCTCAAGGTGGCGATGACCTTCCTGATCCCCAAACTCAGCAGTTCACCCACCTCGGCGGTGTTCGGAACCGTCATCGTGTTGCTGTTCTTCTTCAACCTGGTGGCCCAGTTGGTGCTGTTCGTCGCGGCCTGGATCGGCACGGCTCCGGGGACCGACACCGAGGATGACGGCGAGCTGCCGGAGATCGCCGGCGTCCCCAGCGCGCCGATGCAGGCGGGGGTCGGCAGTCCGCGAGCGGCCGGCCTGCTGGGAGTCGGCGCCGTGATGGGATTTCTGGCCGGCCGCCGCCGGCGCCGCTGAGCGGCGGGAGCAACTCCCGGACGTCGATCAGGGGTCGCCGGAATCGCGCGAGCCCGGGCCGCGCAGACCGATCACCACCGCGCCGGCCGCCATCAGCGCCAGCAGCACGATGATGATCCACACGATGATGTTGCTGCCGGCCGACTTTCCGCCACTCGCGGAGGTGACAGCGGCAGACGCTGCGGCACTGCCCGAGGTCCGGTAAGTGACGACCTCGCTGCTCGGGGACCCGCCGATGGTGCGGTCCGCGCGGGGGGTGACCGGGGGCAGCGATGGGGTGCCGAATGCTGCGGTGGCCTCCGCTTCCGAGGACACCAGCCGCCCGAGCGGGGTGGTGCCCGGTGGCAGCGTGAACCCCCAGTCCAGTAACGACGCGGCCTGCATCCACTGTCTGCGTGGCTGCTGGGTTCCGGCCAGCATGGTGACCACCAACCGGTGGCCGTCCCGCTCCGCCATCCCGACGAACGTGTTGCCGGCGTCGTCGGTGAAGCCGGTCTTGCCTCCGAGGGCGCCGGAATAGCCGAACAGCAGCTTGTTCTCGTTGGCGATGCTGAACGCCGGGTATTCACCGAAGCCTGGCACCTTCGCGTACTTGGTGGCGATCAGCTCGTCGAACGGGCTCATCGTCATGTCCGACCGGGCGATCAGCGCCAGATCGTAGGCCGAGGTCATCTGCCCGGGTCCGTCCAACCCGGACACCGTCGCGGCCCTGGTGTCTAAGGCCCCCAACGCCTTTGCCTGGGCATTCATCTGCTGAACGGTCTTGGCGACCCCCCCGTTGGCGGTGGCCAGCGCGTGGGCGGCATCGTTGCCGGAGCCGAGCAGAAGAAACGTCATCAACTGCTTCACCGTGTATCGCCCGCCCGGTCCGAGCCCGACCCGTGATCCCGGCTGATCGGCGTCCTCCTGGGTCCCGATCACCACCGTGTTGAGGTCTTTCATGGTGCGCAGCAACACATTCATGGTCAGCAGTTTCAGGGTGCTTGCCGGTCGGTAGCGTCCGTGCGGATCCTTGCCGGCCAGCACATCGCCGGTGTCCAGGTCGGCGATCATCCAGGCCGCGGCGCTGATGTCCGGGGGCAACGCCGGACTGCCTCTGGGCACGGCGAAACCACAAGCAGCCAGGCGGCTTCCGCCCACCGGTGCGCTCGGGACCGGCAGCGGGGGCGGCGGTTGCTGGCCGGTCGGGACCGACTCGGACTCGTCCTGCGCCGGTGGTGGCCCGGTCTTCTGCGAGCAGTCGGCGGTGTCCGGGCTGCTGACCGTCTCGGTCGGCGGAAGCACCGTGGTGGCATCGGCATCCAGCGCCGCTGCGATGTCGGTGACCGGCCCGGCAGGCACCTGAGCCGGCGCGCCCTGAGCCGCAGCCGGCTGAGCCGCAGCCGGCTGAGCCGCAGCCGCCTGGGTCCCCGTCCGGGCGTCGTGCTCCGACGCTGCGGCCGGCGCCGTCACACCGGACCCCGATGCCGCGAGCACGGCGAGCACAACCAGTACGGCCAGCGCCATCGGTACGTACCACCGCTGCCCGGATGGCCGGGTGGTGGCAGTCCGCTGGCGCCGGGCGCCGGGGTGAGCAGTCATCGTCTGGCAGGCTACCCAGTCCGGTCAGCGCAGATCTGCATCGAAGGTGACCACGGATATGGTGCCGACTGCCAGCAACGCCAGAACCGCTGCGCCACCAGCGATTGCGGAAAGCCTTCGGCGGTGGTCCCTGCGCCCACGCACCCGTTCGCCCACCAGCAGCCCGGCATACAGGCAGGTCGCCCAGACCAGCAGGAGGTCCCAGCCGCGGCCGAACGGGGACGCCCAGCGGGCCGCCATCACGTTCCAGTCCAACCGCGAGACCCCCCGGCTGGCGACGAACAGCGGCAGCAGATGTCCCAGGAGCAGCACCGAGACCAGCAGCCCGACCCGCTGCCCGGCGGCGCCGGGTCGAGCCCTCGGGTTCGGGGCGCCGGTCACGAGGGGCTCCCGAACAACACCCAGGCCGGGTACCAGAGCATCACGATCCCGGCGGCGGCGCTGGCCGCGAGCCAGAGCCCTGCGGTGCCGAGCAACAGCAGCCTGCGGATCCGATCGGCGGGCCGCAGCAGGTCCATCAGCACCAGCCGCAAGCTGTCCAGCGCGAAATAGATGACCCCGGACACCAGCGCGACCGCGACGACGGCAGCCGGCAGCGAACGGTAGACATCCACCAGCCGCAGGAAAGTGGCCGGCGACACCCGGACGAACAGGAAACCGAGTACCAGCAGGAGCATCGTCGCGAACACCGCGACCTGTCCCGCGCGGTGCGCGCGGACGGGCCAGCGGGCGTTGGGCCCGGTGCGCGGCAGCCAACGACGGCGACGACGTGGGTGCGCAGGCGGGGCAGCGGACACAGCGGCACCGGATCCTCACGTCGCGGCGGTCGCCTGCCCGACCGCCAGACCAGGTTATCGGTGATGCGGGTCGGCGCGGCTCTGGTCCAGACCGGCGCCGGGCAGGGCGCGGCTGGAGAGCGGCTCTGGCTCACAGGCGGTTGTAACGATCTCGTCGCTCATTCCAGTGCGGGGATACCCGTCGCGCCGATGAGGCGGTTACGGTGACACGTCCCTACCCCACCGGTGACTATCCGGCTGACGTGGGAGGGCCACCGACGGTCCGCATACTGCGGGTGCCCGAACGACAAGGATGGTGATGACCGTGCGCTGTGAGCGCAATGGCTTCCGGCGGTACCGGGCGGTTGCCCTCGCCGGAACCGCCGCAGTGGCTCTAGTACTGAGTGCCTGCGGCAGCAACGGGGGAACAGCGGCAACATCCGCCGGCTCCGCGGCCGGCTCCGTGCTGACCTCCGCCGGATCGGCGGCCCAGTCGGAAACCTCCGCGATGAGTTCTTCCTCGGAGACAGGCTCGTCGGAGACGGCCTCCTCCGAGACGGGCTCCTCCTCCGAAATGGGCTCGACCTCCGAGATGGGCTCATCAAGCTCGTCGGACATGAGCTCGTCGGGGATGACCTCGTCGGGGATGACCTCGTCGGAGATGTCATCCAGTTCATCGGAAATGAGTTCCTCCGAGTCAGGTTCTTCCTCCGGGTCCTCGCCCGCAGAATCCCGCAGTGGCTCGGCGTCCAGTTCGGCGTCGGCGGTCCAGATGACCGGTGACAAGTCGAAGGTCAAGGTTGGCATGGCCTATGACGTCGGTGGCCGCGGCGATCAGTCGTTCAACGATTCCGCCGCCCGCGGCCTGGACAAGGCCAAGGGCGAAGGTGTGAAGGTCACCGGCGAGATCGAGGCGACCACCAGCGACACCGACGCTCAACGTGAGGATCGGCTGCGTCAGCTGGCCGAGGGCGGCGCCACCGTGATCGTCGCCGTCGGGTTCGCCTACGAGCCGGCGCTGGCCAAGACGGCACCGGACTATCCGGACGTCCACTTCGCGATCATCGACGACTCCCAGCTGTGCGACGGCTCCGTCAAGGGCGACTTCAAGAACGTCGCCTGTCTGACCTTCGCCGAGGAGCAGGGCTCCTACCTGGTCGGGGTTGCCGCGGCGCTCAAGTCGAAGGCCACCAAGATCGGCTTCATCGGCGGCGTCAACACACCGCTGATCCAGAAGTTCCAGGCCGGGTTCGAGGCCGGCGTCAAGGCGACCAAGCCGGATGACACCGTCGATTCGAAGTACATCACCGAGCCGCCGGACTTCTCCGGCTTCAGCGCTCCGGACAAGGGTCAGACCATCGCCAAGGGCATGTACGACGGTGGTGCCGACATCGTCTACGCGGCCGCAGGCGGGTCGGGCGCCGGCGTCTTCAAGGCAGCCAAGGCTGCCGGCAAACAGGGCATCGGAGTCGACTCCGATCAGTACAACGCCCCAACTCTCAAGGCGGTCCAGAGCGTCATCATCACCTCGATGGTCAAGAATGTCGACGTCGCCGTCTATGACGACATCGTCGCCGCGGTCAACGGTTCGCCGCTGACCGGGCAGCACACCTACGACCTGAAGTCCGGTGGCGTCGGGTACGCAACGTCCGGCGACTTCGTGAAGGACATCGTCCCCCAGTTGGACGCGGCCAAGGCGAAGATCGTCTCGGGTGAGATCAAGGTGCCGGCCAAGCCCGGTAGCTGATCCAGCCAACAGCTACGGTCCGGTCCCGGCGGGTGTTACCTGTCGGGGCCGGACCGTTTCTGATATGCATCTGGGGCCAGGTCCCCGACGGCGGAAGGTACAACATGGCGCATCCGGTCGACCCTTCCGCGAAGGATCCGGCGGCGCCGTCCCCGTCACTGACCAAGGCGGACGCCGTCCCGTCAGACGCGCAGCACGACGTCACGGTCTACGGTGCCGAGGACCGGGCCTCGGCGCCGGACGGATCCGGTTTGCCGGCCGTTCGACTCAGCGGCATCACCAAGCGGTTTCCCGGGGTGGTCGCCAACGCCGACGTCAGCTTCTCGGTGGCCCGCGGGACGGTCCACGCACTGGTGGGCGAGAACGGCGCAGGGAAGTCGACGCTGATGAAGACGCTCTACGGCATGCACCAGCCCGACGAAGGCACCATCGAGGTCAACGGCAGCCTGGTCAGCTTCCATTCACCGGCGGACGCGATCGCCGTCGGTATCGGCATGGTGCATCAGCATTTCATGCTCGCCGACAACCTCACCGTCTGGGAGAACGTCGTGCTGGGGTCGGAACCGGTCAGCGGCGGGCGGCTGGACAGCAGGGTGGCGATCAGGAAGATCAGCGAACTCGGCGACAGATACGGCCTTGCCGTCGACCCGGAACGGCTGGTCGAGACTCTGGGCGTCGGTGAGCGGCAGCGGGTGGAGATTCTGAAGGTGCTCTATCGGGGCGCGGAGATCCTGATCCTCGACGAGCCGACAGCGGTGCTGGTCCCCCAGGAGGTCGACGAACTGTTCGGCAACCTCAGGGAGCTCAAATCCGAAGGACTGACGATCATCTTCATCTCGCACAAACTCGACGAGGTGCGGGCCATCGCCGACGAGATCACCGTCATCCGCCGCGGAACAACGGTCGGCACAGCAGATCCGAAGACCGTCACCAACCGGCAACTCGCGGAGATGATGGTCGGCTCCGAGCTGCCTGTCCCGGAACTGCGCGATTCGACCGTCACTGACCGGGTGGTGCTCAGGCTCGAGAACGTCAACGTCGTCGACGTGGACGGACGGCCGTTATTGACCGACATCAGCGCGACGATCCATGCCGGTGAGGTGCTGGGGATCGCCGGGGTCGAGGGAAACGGCCAGGCGGAACTCGTCGACGCGATCATGGGGATCCGCACGGTCGCCTCGGGTGCCATCGAACTCAACGGGGCGGACGTCACCAAGCTGTCCACGCTGCGCAGGAGGGAGGCAGGCATCGGGTTCATCCCCGAGGATCGGCAGCGGCAGGGCCTCATCCTGGAGGGATCCCTATGGGAGAACAGGGTTCTCGGTCATCAGACCCGCAGACCATCGGCGCGTGGATTTCTGCTCGACCGGTCCGGCGCCAGAAGGGACACCCAGCGCATCGTCGATGCCTTCGACGTCCGCACTCCCAGCATCGAGGTGACAGCTGCCTCGCTGTCGGGCGGCAATCAGCAGAAGTTGATCGTCGGCAGAGAGATGAGCGGCGACCCGGTGTTCCTGATCGCCTCCCACCCGACCCGGGGCGTGGATGTCGGTGCCCAGGCGGCGATCTGGGAGCACCTTCGGGTAGCGCGCGCGGCCGGTCTTGCCGTGCTGCTGATCTCGGCCGACCTGGAAGAGCTGATCGGAATGTCGGACGCCCTGTCGGTCATTCTCCGCGGGAAGCTGACGGCAAGGTACGACCCGCGGCAGGTGACCCCTGAGCAGCTCGGCGTTGCGATGACCGGCGGCTCGGACGGGCAGGTCGCCTGATGACGGCGGGCCGGCGCTTGTTCCTGACGATCGCCGCTCCGTTGGGGGCGTTGGTGGTGGCTTTTGTCGTCACCACCCTGGTGCTGCTGTTGACCGGGAGCAATCCGTTCGATGCCTACGGCGCGCTGGTGGGTGCGTTCAAGGGCCCCCGGATCATCGTGAACACCGTCAATACGGCGACCACCTATTACCTGTCGGCGGTCGCGGTCGCGATCGGGTTCCGGATGAATCTGTTCAACATCGGGGTCGACGGTCAATACCGGTTGGCGGCAATGCTGGCGGCGAGCTTCGCCGGGACGGCGTTCATGTCGGGCTTACCGGGATTCCTGCGGGTCATTCTGACGGTGCTGGCGGCGATGCTGGTGGGTGCGGCCTGGGCCGGAATCGCCGCGTTCCTCAAGGTGACCCGCGGCGTCAGCGAAGTCATCTCGACGATCATGCTGAATGCCATCGCCACAGCATTGATCGCATACTTGTTGACCCCGGGCCGGCTGGCCATCGCGCAGGGCAACAACGTCCTGACCAAGCCGATCACCGACGGCGGACAGGTTCCCAATGTCCACATCTCCGGGTCGTCCAGTTCGTTGTACACACTGATTGTCCTGTCGGCGATCGTTGGTGTCGTCTATGCCCTGGTGCTCACCCGGACCGTATTCGGGTTCTCTATCAGGGCCACGGGACTCTCGGAGAGTTCTGCCGTGGCCGGCGGTATCAGTGTCAGGAAGATGATCCTGTCGGCGATGCTGCTGTCCGGAGCGGTGGCCGGCCTGGTCGGCATGCCCGAACTCTTGAACGGAAGTGTCGGTGCCTACTCCTTGAATTTCCCGTCCGGTATCGGCTTCACCGGTATCGCCATTGCGCTGCTGGGGCGCAATCATCCGCTCGGCATGGTCTTCTCGGCGCTGCTGTGGTCCGCCCTTGATTCGTCGTCGAACTCGCTGCAGGGGGCCGGTGTCCCCAAGGAATTGGTGACGATCATTCAGGGCGTCATGTTGTTCGCGGTCGTGATCGCCTACGAGGTGGTGCGGCGTTATCGATTGACATCGGAACAGAAGGCGGTCGCCAGATCGCTGGCGAGCGCGCGGCGCGAGGCCGGCAGGAGTGAGGTGGCGGTCTGATGTCGACGACGATCCCTGGCGCTGCCGAGACGACGATCCGCCCAGCACGCTCGACTCAGAGGCGCATCAACCCGCTCGTCTGGGTGCTGGTGGCGGTTGCGGCCCTACTGCTGTTCGCGGCGGTGCGGCAGATCACCGGAGCTCAGAACCTGACCTCGTCGGGTGCGATCCAGGCTGCCATCGGGGCCGCAATCCCGATCGCGCTGGCCGGCCTTTCCGGTCTGTGGTCCGAGCGAGCCGGAGTCGTGAACATCGGTATCGAGGGCATGATGGTGCTGGGTACCTTCGGTGCCGGCTACGCCGGGTACCAGTGGGGACCGTGGGCGGGAATCTTCTTCGCCATGGTGTGCGGCATCCTCGGGGGACTGCTGCACGCGCTCGCGACGGTGACGTTCGGCGTCGACCACATCATCTCGGGTGTGGCGATCAACATCATCGCACCCGGCTTCACGCTGTACCTGGCGAAGCTGTTGTTCACCAACGCTCCGGGCGGGGGACAGAAGCAGTCCCCACCGGTCGCCGACGTATACCGGCTCACCATCCCGTGGCTGACCGATGTGCTCGGTGACCTGGAGAACAAGAAGATCTTCTTCGTCTCGGATCTGGCAGGGGTGCTCCGTGGTGCCACCACCCATCTGAGCCTGTTCGCGGTGCTCGGTGTCCTGCTGATCATCGTCAGCGCATACGTTCTGTGGCGCACCAGGTTCGGGCTTCGGCTGCGGTCCTGTGGGGAGGCTCCGTATGCCGCCGAGTCGCTCGGGGTGAATGTCATCGGGTACAAGTTCGCCGCGACTGCCATCTCTGGTGCCATGGCTGGGCTGGCCGGCGCATTTCTGGTGGTGGGGTTGAACTTCCAGGACGGGCAGACCGGCGGCCGCGGGTACATCGGGCTGGCGTCGATGATCTTCGGCAACTGGCGCCCGGGCGGCATGGCGATGGGCGCGCTGCTGTTCGGTTACACCGACGGCATGCAGCTCTACGACTCCGGTGGGGCGATCCATGCGCTGCTGCTGATCCTTGCGGTGATCCTGGTGGTCGTCGCATTCCTGCAGGCGGCCCGCGGGAACTACGTACTGGGTTTCGTCGCGCTGGTGATCGCGGCGCTGTCAGCGATCTGGTACTTCTCCACCAAGGACCTGCCCGGTCAGTTGGTCACCGCGGCGCCGTACGCGATCACCCTGCTGGTGATGGGGCTCGCCTCGCAGAACCTGCGAATGCCGAAGGCGGACGGGCTGATCTACCGCAAGGGCGAGCACTAGTGGCTCCCGCCGAGGCTGCAGACGTTCCGGCTGTGCACTGGGATACGTTGCGCCAGTTGGCGATCGACGCTGCGGCATCGGCCTACTGCCCTTACTCGAAGCTGCAGGTCGGCGCGGCGGCGCTGGTCGTCGACGATTCCGGAGCCGCTCGGGTGATCACCGGTTGCAACGTGGAGAATGCCTCTTACGGGCTGGGAGTGTGCGCCGAGGTGACGCTGGCCGGCCAGCTACGGCTGACCGGTGCCGGCCGGCTGGTCGCGCTGGCCTGCAGGTCCGGGACCGGGGAGCTGCTGATGCCGTGCGGTCGCTGCCGCCAGGTGGTCTACGAGTTCGGCGGACCGGACCTGCTCGTCGACACCCCCGACGGCCCGCGCGACATGACCTGGGTGCTGCCGGCCGCCTTCGGCCCCGAGCACCTGCCCTGACCGCGGCCGCCCCCACCGGCGAGGATCGACTTCGCTGACGAGGATCTGATTGGCTACAGCTGGCACACCTGTCACAACCAGTACGAAGTCGATCCTCGCCGCCGATGAGCGCGGGGCGTCAGAGAACAAGGAGCAGGAGATGGCCGGGCAGGCAATCGCTGCGGTGGACGTAATCGCCGCTAAGCGGGACAACCAGGTGCTGTCCGGGCAGCAGATCGACTGGGTGATCGATGCCTATACCCGCGGCGAGGTCGCCGAAGAGCAGATGTCGGCGCTGCTGATGGCGATCCTCCTGAACGGCATGACGCCACCGGAGATCGCCCGCTGGACGCAAGCGATGATCTCCTCCGGCATCCGGATGGACCTCCGCGGCGTGGGTCGGCCCACGGTGGACAAGCACTCCACCGGCGGTGTCGGCGACAAGATCTCGCTCCCGCTGGCGCCGCTGGTCGCCGCGTGCGGGGCAGCGGTGCCGCAGCTGTCCGGTCGCGGCCTCGGGCACACCGGCGGGACCCTGGACAAGATGGAGTCCATCTCTGGCTGGAACCCCATGCTGTCGCCGGATCGGATGATTGCTCAGCTGGCCGACGTCGGCGCGGTGATCTGCGCGGCGTCGGCCGACCTCGCCCCCGCCGACCGGAAGCTGTACGCGCTGCGGGATGTCACCGCCACCGTGGAATCGATCCCGATGATCGCCGCGTCCATCATGAGCAAGAAGATCGCCGAGGGCACCGGCGCGCTGGTGCTGGACGTCAAAGTGGGCTCCGGCGCGTTCATGAAGGACCTGCAAACAGCCCGCCGGCTCGCCGAGACCATGGTGGAACTCGGTGCGGCGCACAATGTTTCCACTTCGGCGCTGCTCACCGACATGTCCGTTCCGCTGGGACGCGCAGTGGGCAACGCCGTCGAGGTGGCGGAGGCGGTGCAGGTGCTATCCGGTGGCGGCCCGGCCGACGTGGTCGAGCTGATCCTGGCGTTGGCCGTCGAGATGGTCGGCCTGGCCGGGCTGGACGCTGACCCGGCGCAGGTGCTGGCTTCCGGCAAGGCGATGGACTCGTGGCGGCAGATGGTGGCCGCCCAGGGCGGCGACCCTGACGCCCCGTTGCCGACCCCGGCGGAGACTCACACCGTGACGGCCGAGCGGGACGGCGTGATCACCGGGATGGACGCGATGGCGGTCGGCACCGCTGCCTGGCGGCTCGGGGCCGGCCGGGCGCGCAAAGAGGACCCAGTGCAGTACGCGGCCGGCGTGCTGTGCCTGATGAAGCCAGGCGACACCGTTGCCGTCGGCGACCCGATCTTCGAGCTGCATACCGATACTCCGGAACGGTTCGGCGATGCGGTGGCCGCGCTGCACGGCGCGGTGCAGATCGGCGCGGCCGCCGAGCCGCGCGCCTCGATCGTGCTGGACAGCATCCGGGGTTGACCGGCACGACGAGATGGGCCGGGAGGCAGGGATCGGCACCGGAGCAGCTCAGGGGTCGGTGGGGACCGTCAAGTACGGTCGGCGAATGCCCGCCGAACTCACCTACGACACCATCCGCTCCGCACCGAAGGTGCTGCTGCACGACCATCTGGACGGCGGGCTGCGGCCGGCCACCGTCATCGAGCTGGCGAACGCAACCGGCTACCATGCTCTGCCCAGCCATGATGCGGCCGAGCTGGGGCGATGGTTCGTCGAATCCGCGGACTCGGGATCGTTGGAACGCTACCTGGAAACCTTCGCGCACACCGTCGGGGTGATGCAGACCCGGGAAGCACTGGTCCGCACTGCCGCCGAATGCGCGGAAGACCTGGCGGCGGACGGGGTGATCTACGCCGAGGTCCGATTCGCTCCCGAGCTGCACACCAGCAGCGGCATGCCCCTGGACGAAGTGGTGCAGGCGGTACTCGACGGCTTCGCGGAGGGAACCCGGATCGCCGCGCGGGTCGGCAAGACCATTCGGGTCCGGGCGCTGCTGACCGCGATGCGGCACGCCGCCCGATCCCGCGAGATCGCAGAGCTGGCAGTCACTTTCCGTGACCGGCAGGTGGCTGGCTTCGACATCGCCGGTGCCGAGGCGGGTTTCCCGCCGAGCCGGCATCTGGACGCGTTCGAGTACCTGCGCAGGGAGAACGCGCACTTCACCATCCATGCCGGTGAGGGTTTCGGGCTACCATCGATCTGGGAGGCCATCCAGTGGTGCGGCGCCGACCGGCTGGGCCACGGCGTTCGCATCGTCGACGACATCGACACCAGCCCGACGATCGACGGCAGTGGCCCGACTCTGGGATTGCTGTCGCAGTACGTCCGCGACAAACGCATCCCGTTGGAGATGGCGCCCACCTCCAACATCCAGACCGGGGCCGCGGCCTCCATCGCCGAGCACCCCATCGGGATGCTCACCGACCTCAAGTTCCGGGTCACCGTCAACACCGACAACCGGTTGATGTCCGGCTGCAGCATGACCAGTGAAATGTCCGCCCTGGTCGAGGCTTTCGGCTACGGCTGGGACCGACTGCGGTGGTTCACCATCAACGCGATGAAGTCGGCTTTCCTGCCGTTCGACCAACGGCTGGCACTGATCGACGACGTCATCAAGCCGGGATACGACGCGCTCGCCGGCTGACCTCGGGTGTGCTCGGCCACAGTGGCATCCACGGACCGGCAGGAACTGGCCCCTGGATGTCGCATGCGCCGGCCGGAACGGCCGCTTGCGCGATCCAGGGACCAGAATTTGTCACCGAGAGGTCAGGCCCGGCCGGTGCTCTCGGCGTCGGGTGCGGTGTCCTCGTCGGTGTCGAAGGCCTCGGCCTCGTCGTGGGCGTCCCAGTCCAGCGTTCCGGAGAAGCGTTCTGTGAGTACCTGGAAGGCGTCCGCCTCGTCCTCGAACGGCGGTGACGGAATCTGCCGGTCCGGCTCCGGCCGGACTATCGAGGTCACCAGATATCCCAGGGGCGACGATGAGCCCAACGCCTCCCGCGTCTCATCGTCCCCACGAGCGGCGGCGGCGTCCGCCAGCAGCTCGGCCGCCAAACCGAGCTGTCTGCGATCCACTCCACCCGGACCGCTGATCAGTGCCGCATGGATGCCGTCCAGTCGGTAGGTGTTCTCCGGCCCCGCCAATACGGCCGCATCGCCCTGCTTGACCGCCCTGCCGATGTGGGCATACGCATCCAGGTCGGTCATCGAATTGGCCACCGAGGCGTCGGCCAGGTAGTTCTCCAGCCGCTCCGGCCCAGAGAAGATCAGAATCCGGCCGCCCTTCGACAGGAAGACTGGGTGGTCGTCGACGTAGCAGCGCAACGTCCAGCCGGTACGCTCGTCGACGGTGATCTCCACCGGATCGATACCGATCCCGTCCCAGAACTCCAGTTCCGGGTCGCGGTCCTGATCTTCCTCCTCGACTTCTGGCTCGACATCCGCGGTGACGAAGGCCTGGGTCGCGGCCAGCTCGGCTTCCGCGGTCGCCAGTTCGGCGGCATCCACTTCCGGTGTGCTGACGATGGCGTCGAGGGCATCGACCACCCGATCCCACTTGGCCACCACCACCGCGCCGATCTCGTCCCACAGTCGCTCGCCGGTGCGCCCGGTGAATGCGGCCTGGCCGTGCGACAGCAGGGCGAAGCCGTCGGAGGAGGCGAGTACATCGTTGACAGCGTCCAGATCGCACACCTCGGCCAGCGAACGCAGGATGGCGACGGTGTCGGCCAGCTCGGCCAACGTCCACACGTCGGCGGCCTCGGCGACCAGATCGGGCACCCCGACGATGTCGAACCGATGGTCCTCGTCCGGCACCAGCTCGTCGGCCAGCGCCGTCACTGCTGTCTCCCATTCCGGATGATCGGACAGGTCGTGCTCGTCGGTGCTGCGGATGAAGGCGGCCAGATGGGCGGCCGTCGGGAAGACGTACAGGTTCTCCTCGTGCCCGAGGAACGCCTCCCATTCCTCGCCGTCCTCCAGCCAGCGCGGCGCCCAGAGGGTGAACCCGTTGCCCTCGGTCAGGCCGAGCTGGATGGGCACGATGTCGGCGGCCACGTGGTGTTGGTCCTTCCGGTCGGGATCCTCGCCTGCGAGGCGAATGCCGGGGCGACGCTGGGCCCCGGCCGTACGAGGGTAATCCTAGGAGTGCGCCGGCCAGCGCCTTCTGGCGGCACGGTCGACGTCCCCGCTCGACCGGGCGACTGGGCAGGCCTGCGCCTGGACCGGCGGGCAGCCGGTGATCGGTAACGATCCCGACCGAGCCGCAACGTGACAGACCCGTTGCGGCCCTGGGAGTCCCGGGTGCACCGTTCACAACGCACTCATCACGTGCTTGATCCTGGTGTAGTCCTCCAGGCTGTACATGGACAGGTCCTTGCCGTACCCGGAGTGCCCGAACCCGCCGTGTGGCATCTCGGCGACCAGCGGGATGTGGGTGTTGATCCAGACGCAGCCGAAATTGAGAGCATTCGACACCCGCAGCGCCCTGGAGTGATCGGTGGTCCACACCGACGATGCCAGCCCGTACCTGGTGCCGTTGGCCAGTCGTAGCGCCGCCGCTTCGTCCTCGAATCGCTGCACGGTGATCACCGGCCCGAAGATCTCTTCGTTGACTGCTTCGTCCTGCTCCTTGAGGTCGGAGACCACCGTCGGCGCATAGAAGAAGCCTGGCCCTTCGACGGCAGCGCCACCGGCGACCACGGACGCATGATCGGGCAACCGGTTGATGAAGCCGGCGACCCGCTCCCGCTGAGCGGAACTGTTGAGCGGCCCGTACAGCGCATCCGGGTCAGCAGGCGGACCGGTGACGGTGCCCTTCGCCTCTCTGGCCAGCGCCGCCACGAACTCCTCGTACAAGCCGGGCGCCACCATCACCCTGGTGGCCGCGGTGCAGTCCTGGCCGGCGTTGAAGTAACCGGCCACCGCGATTGCCTCGGCGGCCGCGGCGGTGTCGGCATCGTCGAACACCAGCACGGGCGCCTTCCCGCCGAGTTCCAGGTGCAGCCGTTTGACGTCGTGACTGGCCGCCTCGGCGACCTGCATCCCGGCTCGCACCGACCCGGTGATGGCCACCATCTGCGGCCGCGGATGCGAGACCAGGGCGGCGCCGGTCTCCCGACCGCCGGTCACCACGTTGAGGACGCCGGCCGGCAGGAACTCGGCCGCCAGCTCGGCCAGCATGAGCGTCGTCGCCGGGGTGGTCTCCGCGGGCTTGAGCACGACGGTGTTGCCGGCCGCCAGCGCGGGCGCGATCTTCCAGATCGCCATCATCAGCGGGTAGTTCCACGGCGTGACCTGACCGATCACCCCTATCGGTTCCCGGCGCACCCACGAGGTGAATCCCGACATGTACTCGCCGGCTGACCTGCCTTCCAGCACCCTGGCGGCGCCGGCGAAGAACCGCAGCTGGTCGATGGCCGGCGGCAGCTCCTCCGATGCGGTGAGCCCCAACGGCTTCCCGGTGTTCTCGCTCTCAGCCCGGACGAACTCGTCGGCCCGGGACTCGAGCGCGTCGGCGATCTTCAGCAGCGCCAGCTGCCGCTCGGCCGGCGTGGTCCGTCCCCGTCCCCACCTCTCGAACGCGGTCGACGCCGCGCCGTACGCGGCATCCAGGTCGGCGGCGGCAGAGACCGCGGCGGTGGCGTAGACCACACCGGTCGACGGGTTGACCACTTCTGCGGTCCTGCCGTCTGCGGCATCGACAAATTCGCCGCCGATGAAATTGCGCAGAGTCTGAATGGTTGTGCTCATCCGTTCAGCCTGCCACCCCGGTCCGGCGCTCCGGTACTGAACAAGCACCGGTACCGAACAAGATGGGTGGCATGCGGCGCCCGATGCCGCCATGATGGGGTGACGCACGTCGGTCCGCCCGGCGCCTGCAGTCGATGCCCTGAAGGAGCCCCAGAATGGCCAGATCCGGTCAGCACGCGAACGACAACTCGGCCGACTCGGCGGAGCCGGGCCAGACCGCACCAGCCGCCGAGGACTCTCCGGTCACCGAGTCGACCAAGAGCGGGATGGCCGCCGCGTTGGAGCGTAAGAAGCTGGCTGCCCAGAACCACGGGCAGCATCTGGACGGAAGTGCCAAGGTGGGCGGGGCGACCGAGAACCACAAGGCCACCCGCACCTTCCGCCGCAAGTCCGGCTGATCGCGCGCGGCCGGCTGACCGCGGCGCTGTCCTGTCGAGCACGGACGCGGGCGCTCGGACAGCTTCTGCCCATCGCCCGCTGACCGGTGTCGGCCTACTTTCTTGATCACCGGATCGGAACGGGCCGGAACGAGCCCGGACGCCGTCTGGGTACGGTGATGCCCGTGACATCGGGAGTGTGGCTGGCGGGGCAGCGGCGGACGGGCACCGCTGCTGCTGCCACTGCTGCCGTGCAGAACGACATCGACCCGGGGCCGAAGGAGGCGGGCGCCGTGCAGGTCACCTGGGGCTGGTCGACCGACCGCGGCCGGATCCGGCGGACCGACGAGACGGCGCTGTCCACCGACCGCCGGGACAATGCCACCGCGGTGATGATCGACGTGCCCACCGTCTCCGGCAGGGCGTCCGACGATGTGACCGTGCGGCGTCCGGAGCCGGACAGGCGTCAGGCCGGGGACCGGAACCGGACCCTGCGGCCGGGCGAGTCCGGGGCGGCGTGATGACGGCTGTCGAGTACCTGTCGGGTGACCGCTGGCTGGTCGCCGGCCCGGCATCAGTCGTGCAACTCGCCGGCGAATCGTCCGATGCGCTGCGCTGGTGGCCGGCGGTGCGGGCCGGCGCCGGCGCCCCCGAGTTGATCGGCCGGCTCTACACCGACGGCGTTCTCGGCACCGGTACTGCGCTGGCCATCGTCTGTGTCGAGCCGGCAACCGCGGGCAATGAACGGCGTGCCCCCGCCGTTCGGGTGCTCGCCCAAGGATCGGCGACGGTCGTGGTGGAAACCGTTACCGGCGAGAAGGTTCCGGTATCCGGCGCGGGCCTGCTCAGCTGGTCCGAAGTGCTGGTCGACGCCGCCATCGCGGTGTATTTGGAATGCCCGACGACCCTCCCGTCGGCCGGTGATCTGCTGCCGATGCCGGCCGGCGTGGTCCGCGCCGGCGCGGTCCGCTGGCAGCTGACGGACCGGCAGAGCGGGGGAAGCGGGACGGTTTCCGAGACGCCCGCCCCCGACCCCGGACCTTCACCCGGGGTGCCGGCAGGGCAGCTGCTCATCGCCGACGCCGACAGCACCGGCGATGAGAACTCGGAAGAGTTCGCCGGGAGACCGGAATGACCCGGCCCGCGGCGGCGCTGGCCGCGCTGGCTGCCGGGTCCGCCACCGCCCGCCAGGACGCTGACGGCACTCAGAGCGTTCGGGATCTCGACGAGCAGGACGTCGGGCAGGGAGATTCCGGTGACGCTATTGACCCCGCCGAGGACAACGACGTCGCCGCACCCGGCAGCGAGCAGCAGACAGAGGCGGAAGGCGCAGCCGGTAACGCTGCCGCCGAACGGAACCAGCCCGGGCGCGCCGCAGAACAGCGTGCGGACATTGCGCCGGCGGCCACGGCTTCGGACCGCCCGGCGGTCGAGACGCCGTCCGGTCGACTCAGCCCGGACAACCCGTTCCCGCCCGTGGTACTGCCGCCGCTCTCGCCGCCGCCGCTGACACCGACGCCGCGTGAGCCGCCGCCCGATCTGCCCGGGTACACCGTCAGCAAGCTGCTCGGGTCCGGCGGCTTCGCCGACGTCTACCTGTACGAGCAGCACCTGTCCCGCCGATCGGTGGCGGTGACGGTCGTGATCCCGGGCGCCGCCGATCGAGTACTGCTGGTCCAGCAGGCGGATGCCGGGGTGTTCTCTCCGGAGCCGGTCGAACCGGCTGCGGCGGACCGGTACTGGGCGGAGATGGAGAAGGCGCTGGCTTGCATCCAGCACACACAATCCGGTTGGCGACGCCCCCGTAGCCGGCTGTCACTCGCCTCACTCCGGGGTGCGGGACGGCGAGCGGGCAGGTGACCGACCATCTGTGCCCCCGCTGCGGGGCGCCCCTCGCGCCTACCGCCGATCGGTGCTCGGACTGCGGTGCCGACACCCCCCGCCGATCGGCGGCGCTGGATGCCACCGATCCGGCGCCGGCACAGCGCCGGCTGATCGCGGTACTGATCGACACCGCGCCGCTGATCGTGCTACTGGCCGGATTCCTGGTCGCCGTTGTCTCCTCCGATGGGACCAGAAGCGTCTGGATGACGCTGTCCGGTGCCGCCGTGGCGTGGTGCCTGCTGCTCTGGGGCTGGGCGTCGGCGAACGGGCAGGGCCCCGGAAAGGCGATGCTCGGACTCAGGGTGGTCGACGAGCGGACCGGCGGGCGGGTCGGCCCGCTGCGGGCGTTGCTGCGGCTGGTGGCCAGGGCCGCCGCGACGATCGGCACCCTGGGCGTTGCCGCCCTGTCCTACCGGTGGGATCCGATTGGCCGGGAGCAGACCTGGTGGGATCGGGTTGCCGGGACCAGGGTGATCGCGGTGTCGGCGACGGACGGATCCGCGTCCTGGTTCGACCCGATCGCCGAGTTGCGGTGGAGTCCCCCTCCGCCTGCGCCGCTACCGCTGGTCCGAGTGCCGCCGGAACGGCAGGCGGCTGGGCCGTCGTCGGCGGACGTCCCGTCCCAGCCCTTCGGGCAGCCGACCAGATGGTTGCCGACCGCCGGCGAGGAACCAACCGGAGTCGTTGCCGGGGAACACGTCTCGACGGTCGATCCGGCGGCCGCTGCTGGCCGCCGGAGCTTTACCGGCACCGAGCAGCCGACCGTTGTCGTTGCCCGGCAGGACATTTCGGCGGCACGACAGCCCACATCGCCTCGATCATCGCCCTACGCCGGTCAGGGTCCGACCGATGGAGCCGCGCAGCAGCAGGCCGCCCAATCCGCGTCGCCGCCGTCGCCTAATGGGCTCGACCGTCCGCTCGCCTCCGGCGAGTTGACCAGTGTGGTCGCGAGCCGGGACATCCGTGGCGAGCATCCGGATGGGCCGGTCAGCGCCACCCTGCAGTGGGATTCGGGTGCCAGGGTGGTGGCCGGCGGTGTGGTGCTGATCGGCCGGGATCCGGTGCCGGCGGCGGGGGAGAGCGTCGATCGACGACTGGCTGTCAGCAAGGAATCGGCGGGTGTGTCCAAGACGCATCTGATGCTCACCATCACCGCCGGCGGCATCACCGTGACGGATCGCCGGTCGACCAACGGCGTCCGGATCGAGCGGGCCGACGGCTCGGTCGTCCGGTGCGCTCCTGGGGTGCCGACCGCGGTCCGCGAAGGCGACCGGGTCCGCTTCGGCGGACGATCGATCCTGGTGGCCCCACCCTCCTGATTGTCCCTGCCGGTGCTCGGCTCTGCAATGTCACCGAAAGTCCTGGTCCTGGCTACGTGCAAACCGCTGCGTATTCAGCTATGTTTCTGGTGTGGATCCGGTCAGGCCAAGCGGAAGGCTCCTTCGTAGTTTAGGGCGCTAGCCTCGATTTTGCGTGCGCCCAGCGGAACTGGAGGTGACCTCGTGTCGGGGTGATCTGTTGGTTCGTGCTCGTCGTCGCTTGCCGGTGTGAGTCCGGTCCGGGTAGCTGTCAGGAGGCCCG
>JAABUR0100000759.1_pt1 | contig 65454 bp, 72 predicted proteins | sample 5560091 | NCBI WGS metagenome assembly JAABUR01 (sample SAMN10711879, study PRJNA513375) | rock metagenome | isolation source: Antarctica rocks | place: Antarctica: Victoria Land, University Valley sud
TTATAGTAAGATCTTGAAAGAACATAAAATTCATGTGAAAGAAGTGTTAAACAAGCTTCGCGAAGTTGACTTGCAGATAAACATTAACAAGTGCGAATTCAAGATTCAGAAAATCTCGTTTCTTAAATTACTAATATTCATCAATGATCTGCAAATGAATTCTTGAAAAGTAGATGTGATTCAAAGCTGAAAAGTGTCTTGATTATTGACTTATGTGCAGATCTTCATTGACTTCTGCAATTTCTATCAATGATTCATAAAGAACTTTTCAAAGATCATTCAACTTATGATAAAGTTAATCTGAAAAGATTATTTCTTTGAATGAACAGAAATCTGTCAGATGATCTTTGAAGAACTAAAGTAACAAATGACAACAACTCTTGTTTTGAAGCATTTCAACTCAATTAAAGAAGTTATTCTGAAAACTGACTTCTTAAACTATGTCAATGACAAAGTATTGTTTCAATATGATGATGAAGACATTTTACATTCAATGATCTTTTATAGCAAGAACATGATTCTTGCAGAATGCAATTATAAGATCTATGACAAGAAACTGCTGATCATCATTTGCTGCTTGAAGCATTGACATCTCAAATTGAAATGTATGAATATTTTCATCAAGATTTTCATCGATCATCTGAATTTAAAGTACTTCATGATCATCAAAGAACTGATCAGATGACAAGTTAAATGAACTGAGAAGTTATCTGAATATAACTTCAAGATCATATATCAGTTGAGAAAACAGAATCTGAAAGTTGACGTGCTGATCAGAATGTCAGATGTCAAGTCAGTTAAAGCAAATGATGATCATAAGCTATATCAGCATTAAATGCTATTATCAGAAGACAGATTTGAACTTCAGTCAATAAAAGATGATCAGAAAGTTGATCAAGATCTGACTCAAATCTTGCTCAGATCTGACTCAGAATCTGATTCAGATTTGAAACTTGAATTGAAAGTTAATTAAAATTCAATCGAAGAGATGATTTCTATTTAGAATCAGATTATAGTTGAAAATTAAATAAATCAACTGTGTTTCAATATTTGAATAGTCATGAAACAGAACAGAAAGACTTGTTAAAATATTGATTTAGACAATTGCAAAGTACTTAATGAAGTACTCTGAAAAGATGATAGACTATGAATTTCTCAGTCAATGATCATTTTATTGATAAGAAAAGCACATGATCTTTTGATCAGTGAATATTCTGACATGAATTGAACGTTGTGTCAGAATCATGTCTAGATGATACAATTGATGAAGATCAGAGTTGATAGTGCTTGATCTTTAGAGATAACTATAACTGAATATTAAGAATACAGAAGAAGATTGATACAAAAGCTTCTATTTATGTAATGTTCAGAGATTGCACTAGACTCGAAAGAAATGTGTTTGTGACATGAAAAGAAGATGATGTATATGAACAAGATGTTGGTGAAAGAAAAGAGTGTTGAGAAAGAAAAAAAGTGTTGAGTCATATCTGAGTCAAATCTGAGTCAGATCTAGGTCAGATCTCGACTAGATCGTTGACTAGCTTTAATCATTACACAAAGTACTCACTAGCGTGCACTGCGAATTGATTAGAGCTTCAGCCTTGTTCAGCCTTATCGATCTTGATACGCTCATAACATTACTTTCTTCTTTGAAAATTCATGTTTGCATGAATGTAGTTTCTTTGCTCACTTCTGTTGATAGTTATTTCGATATTTAGAGCGATTTGCTTGAATATAGCTTGTGAAATTTGTTTAAAACTTTCTTTGAATCATTGAATTTCTCTTTATCGACATAGTATCAATCGTCGTTTCTATCTAAATCTTTTCATTTGACTTTGTACTGTATTCGATCTCAATAGCATCTGAAGTTCAATATATCATTTATCTTTCAATATTCATCGTCTTTGATAGTGACTGATCTGAGTGATTTTGAATGCTGTTCTGATAAAGAGTCTTTTGAATACAATCATAGTAGCTTTGAACTGAACATTGAATGCAGATGCTTCATGCTGACTGATAGATGAAGATGATAGAAGATACTCACTTTGACAGTAATTTGATAGAAATTTAGCTGTTTGTCTTTCAAATCTTTGCAGAGTCTCGTTGTCTTAACGTTTCTGAAAGATAGTCACACTCAGTCATTTACTTCATAAATGACGTTTCATTTATATTTATTGATCTGAACTTTGATGATCAGCTTCGTCTTTTTCAATTGTTGATGATTGAAGCTCAGTAGCTCTTTCATTTAAATGATAATATCATCTGCTTTTCTAGCTTCAAGTCGTTCACAAGTTGTTTTGTAGTCAGTCATATCTGAATCGAAACTCATTCGAAAATGAAATTCTTTATTGAAGTAGAAGAAAATCATTGAAGTGATTAAGAAGATATTGAAATTGTCGCTGAATTTCATCATAGATATTCATTTAACTCAGTCGTTCTGCATGTAATTGCAGTAGATTCTAAGTTTGCGTTCAACGTCTTGATTGACTCGTTTCAATTGATCATTGATCTTGAAATGATAAACTGTGAATAAACTAGCTGTGATTCTCAGTCGTTTACAAAGACTCTTTCACATAGTTGATATGAATTGAAAGTCTCTGTCTGAAACAATAGAACTGAGTAGATCATGCAGTTGATAGACGTTTCATAGCATGATTCAAACTGTTTCTTCGACTAAGATGTCATCGTCTTCTCAATGACAGAGAACATAGTGACGTTCTTTGATGAGATGACATATGATTGTGCAAATGACATTATAGTCTTCTGACAGAGATAGTTCAGTGATGAAGTTCATAGCTATATCTTTTCAGCGTTTCTGTGAAATCGAGAGAAAATGATGAAGTTCATTAATGCTATCTCTAGAGACTTTGCTTCGCTGACAAGCATGACAGTTTCAAATGTATCATCAAATAGTAGCTTAATGATCTGATCAATAGTAGAAACGCTGAACTAGATTGATAGTTCATTTATTGTCGAAGTGAGAGATTGAAGATTGATTATGCACTTCTTGTAGTAATTTCATGTGCATGTTTTCAGAGACTCACAGTAGATCTTTTCTAAATAGAACGTCGTCAATGATTTCGTAGTTCTTCAGTTTAGTAATATGAAATTTGAGCTTGTTTTCGTTCATAGCTTGTTTATATTCGCTGCAGAACTCATCTGTTTGATTTGTCATATATACTCATTGATAGAGATTTGCTTCTGATTCAACAGGTAAAACATTGACTCTATCAAAGATCAGAATAGTCTGAAAACAATCTTCAAGACATTGAGCTGATTCAGAGACGTTCGCTAGAAATATTATGATTAAAGCATCAATCTTAGTGTTCATTTTGTCTGATCTAAAGATGATCTGAAAGTTGAACTTCAATAGAATGTTCAGATAGTTGACTTGTCATCAACTCAACTGTTTGTTTTTCATGAAGATCTTCAAAGTCTGATGATCAGTGAACATCTGAATAAGTAGTTCAATGCATTTCAGCTCGAGTCATCAGTGTTCAAAACATTGAATAATGACTAGCAATTTCTTGTCATAGATGTGATAATTGATTTCAGCGAAAATCATGCTTTTGCTATAGAAGATCATTGAATGAAGAACTTTCTCATCATTGTACTGAGATAGTATTTCATCTTTTACATAGTTCAAAGCGTCGATCTTCAGAATAGCTTGTTGTTTGAGATTAAAGTGACGAAGTACTGAGATTGAGCTGACTTGTTTCTTTAGATTGTCAAAGACTTGAACACAGATCTCATTTTAAACAAAAGATGTGTTCTTTCTAGTCAGCTAAGTAAATGATTTGACTAACTTTGAGAAGTTCTTAATGAAACAACGATAGAAGTTAACAAATCTCACGAAGCTTTGAATTTTCTTTAGATTGATTGAGATGATTCAGCTGACTATGACTGTCACTTTGCTGAAATTCATACAAAGATCTAGTTCTGATACAATGACTTCTAGAAAGACAGTCTCTTCTACATTGAATTTGCACTTTCGAATATTCATTTGCAGTTCAGCTTCGCGTAGTCAATTCAATACTAGTTTGACGTAATCTTTATGTTTCTTTCTCGTTTTGCTATAGATGAGAATGTCATCTAGATAAACTTGGCAAAAGTCGTTCAGAAAGTTTCATAGAACATTATTTATATATTGCTGAAAGAAGATCAATTCATTAGTCAGTTCAAATGATAGCATCTTGTATTTATATGCTTCTAAAGCAGTAATAAAAGTGATGTAATTCTCGCTATCAAGATGCATTTGAAGTTTGTTAAACGCTGATATGATGTTCAATCTAGTCAGATGCTTGCAACTCACTATTTTATTAATGATCTCATCTATCAGCGATAGAGAATATCTATTTCTTTTGAAAATGACATTTAGCTTTTGATAGTTCACGCAGAATTGAAGATCTTCATTTGCTTTGAGAGCGAATAGAACAGAGAAGAAATAGAAGATCTGACAGAAAGTGATGAATCTCTTTGACAGATTCTCGTTCAGATACTTCTTTACTTTCAGAAGTTTAACAGAAGACATTCAATATGCTCAACAATGAGAAAAAGTTGAATCACTAGTCAGCTCGATTTTATGATCATAGAAGCAGTTCAAAGATAGCTTATTCAATTGAACTCAATCAAAAACATTTAGAAAATCATGATATTCTGAAGACAGCTTGACTTTAATAGCTTTCAAATTCTGAGTAGTTTTCTCAACGAAAGAGACGTTCAGAGTGTTCAAATCGCACTGAATGTTGTACGCGATTTTTCTATTGATATTCTTCATGAATAAAGCGAATACTTCAGTCTGATTCTTCTTTGAGCGATTCAACAATGTTTTGAACGAAGCGATATTTATGCTTTGAATTGAGAATGACTCTTTCTGAATCGTAGTTGAAACAGATCGTTTGAGCATTCTAGAAACTCTTGACTGAGAAGTAGAAGTAGACAAAGTTGATCGCGATCAACTTGAGTGCTTTGAATTGAAAGAGATTGAAAAAATTGAAATGAGAGTATTTAATTGATTCGAAAAAACGATGACGTCAATTTGCATATTCAGTAATATTTCATTTTTATTCATTCATGATTTTTCTAATATGACTTCGTGATGATTGATGTCAGCTATCAACATAGAAACAGTCAATTTCTTATAACTTTCAATGATGAGATTCAATAGAATTTTATGAGTAATAGTCTTCTTAAATATCTTTTCATCATATTCTTTTATTAACTTCTCTTTTGCCAGTGATATAGATTGAATTTTCAGCTCTTTACATACTTTATCGACTAGATTGATATGTATGATTGTATAAATGACTGAATCACTGTTTATCAAAGAGCGAAGATTGAATGATTCATTCTGCGAGATGAGAAGAGCATTGACTAGAAACGACTTATCAAAGTAATTCTCTTTCGATAGAATTTCATCTAGATTGCACAAAGATATAATCTTCACTTCAGTGACTGTTAAAAAAATGACTAGTTTTTTGACTTGAACTTTGATTCAGTATCAAATTCAAAACGATCGTAGTTCTCGTCAACTGCATTGACTTTGATAGATTGATTCAAGCATTCTCTGAAAGTATGATCTGATTTGTGACATATGAAACAGATTTCAACTAAAACGTCTGCATTCTTGACGTTAGTCAAAACTGCGCTGCGCGACTTTGATCAGTCAGACTTCGAAGCAGAAGACTGAACAGCAATAGTTGCTCTAGAAATGATGATCTTTGAATCATCACATTTGAGTAGTTTGTTCTTGATCTCTTGAACTGCTTTATGTTCATTGTTCAAGCGAATCAGATAGTTTTGAATATCTGATAGCTTGATGAGCGACTTCATCTGAGCTGTTTAAAAGATTCAAAGACGAGAGTTTATTTTATTCTTTAAATTGATGACTAGTACGTTCTTCTGATACTTTAGATAAATGTATAGTCGTTGAAACTGATTAAAGAAATCGCTGAATTTCTTTGATTCTTGAATCAGATTAATATATTCTCTACGATAGTTGTCTTTCTTATCAGAGTCATGAAACGATTGAGCTAGTTTCTCTAGAAGTTCATTGACAGTCAGATAAAGATTGTTACAGTTGAAATTGCATCTGACTTAAGTGACTTCGACGATGTCATCTGCTAGTCGAAAGTTAATGTAGCTCAGCTTGTAAAGTTTATTTGAAAAGATGTTAATGTTCATTGCTAACTTCTTTTGTATGTCAAGAAATCAGTTCTTTCAAGTAAAGTTCTTTTCATCAGTGAACATTGAAGAATCGAGTATTTTATGATATTTAGATTGTTCGAAGTAGATGATAATCAAGAGAGCAGTGATGATTACATTGACTGTGATAGCAGTGAAAGCTTGTAGTTTTGCTTTCAACTGTTGAATTTCGCTCTTGTCTCGTTGTTTCATCTCAACGAGATGATTTGTTTCTCTATTAAAATCATAGATACATTTCTTTCATACTTCTATATCATTGAGTATGATGATTTCAGCGTTTAATTCGTTGAAAACAATGAATGAAGAAGCGTATTGTGAATCAATGATAGAAGAAAAAGCTTGTGAACGTATTTATTGCAAGAAATTAACAAGAGCTTTATCTTTATCAGATGTGTTCTTAAATGTCATAGTGAAGAAGATGAGAATTGATTTGAACTGAACGAAGAATAAAGCTCAGTGATTTTATGAAGAAAGACGAATGTTTGTTCAATAAAGAAGATGTTTGTGAGAGTGATTAATCTTGAAGCAATTCACGAAGATTCTTTATTGTAATTCTCTTGATCGATTTGATTCTCTAGCAATTCACGAAGATTTTTTATCATAGATTTTATTAATCGATTTTGAACAAATGCATACTGAATGAGCGATAAATCTTCTAGCAATTCAATGATTGTATGTTCTCGTTGATTCTATGAATTTTCTGATGTTGTTCTTGTCTTTCAAGATTGAATGAGCGATAAATCTTCTAGCAATTTAATGATTGTATGTTCTCGTTGATTCTATGAATTTTCTGATGTTGTTCTTGTCTTTCAAGATTGAATCATCAGATAAACAAATTTCTTTAGACTTGATTCATTTGTATGAGTTGTGTTATGATTCTAGCTACGTATCTTCGTTGATAGCTATGTTGATGACTATGTTGATGACTATGTTGATGACTATGTTGATGACTATTCTGAGAGCTATCGTTGATTGCTCATCGCTAGAACATAGACTTGTTTTGAAGTCAACTTTATTCAGAGTTAGCTTATGTTCTTCTGAGTCATATAAATAGTCGATTCTTCTCTTCTAGATACTTTTCTTTCTTAGCATTTATATACTCATTACATTACACTCATATGACTCACTCTATGCTGACTTCTAACAAGTTGATTGAATGAGTAATGAGATCAGTATCATGTGATTAACGAATTCTTAATATAATGTCAGAATCGTGTCTAGATGATACAATTAATGAAGATCAGAGTTGATAATGCTTGATCTTTAGAAATAGTTATAACTGAATATTAAGAATACAGAAGAAACTGAGTATCAGAGCTTTTATATATACTAATATTCAGAGACTGCGCTAGGCTCAAAGAGAACAAGATGACGCAGGTAAAGATGTGATGTAGAGTGATGACGAAAAAGAAATGTTTGATAATATAAAAAGATGTTGAGAAAACAAAGAGACTTGAATAGAGACTTGAATAAAGACTTGAATAGAGACGCAGACTAGCTTTAATCAATTCGCAGAGTAAGCGCTAGTATACTCTGTAAATTGATTAAAGTTTCAGTCTTGTCAATCTTATGATCTTGATACACTCGTAACATTAAGTCTATCATCTTCTTTATCTTTAAGTCAGCAAGATCGTTTATCATCTGCTATACTTGCAAGATTTCAAGTCACTTGTCAAAGAACTGCTTTTCATCTGCAATTTGTAAAGAGTGACAAAGACAGATTTTAGCGCTTTTAGTGATCAATATTTCAAATATTCATTTAATCTCATGTTTCAAATTTGCGTCACTTTTAACTGATGCATATTCATAAAAGCATTAATATTCTCAACATTTCTAACATTTCTAGCATTCTCATGAGCGCAGTATGCGTCTTTATCGTTTAATTCAATAAACACGACTATTTTAACATTTGTAGCATTGATACATAGTTGCAACGTTGAATAATTAATGATTGATTTAACTATCTAAATAATAGCTATTTAATATATGCATCGAGAAAGTCAATGAGAAAGTCAATGGGAAAGTTAATGAGAAAGTTAATGAGAAAGTTAATGAGAAAGTTAATGAAGAAGTTAATGAGAAAGTTAATGAGTAAACTAAAGAGGTAGAGAGTCATGTAGAATGATTGATAGAGTTGTGTTTGAAGCTTGATAGAAAACAAATTTGATTCTTGATTGCAAAGCAATTCAAAGCTTGGTGAAAAGTCATGTAGAAAGTCATGAAGAAAGTCATGTAGAAAGTCATGTAGAAAGTCATGTAGTAAAAAGATCAGTAGATGACTCGATCAAAAGATCAATAGAAAGCTTACTAGTAGAAAGATCAATAGAAAGATCGATCGAAAGATCAGTAGAAAGCTCAGTGAAAAGCTCAGTAGAAAGCATTGTTTGAAGCACTGTTTGACGTGTTTTGTGCGCTTGATCGACGTATTTGATAGAGCGTTTGATAGAGCATTTGATAGAAAGTTTGATAGAAAGTAGAGTGACAAGTAGATGAATGAGTAGATAGATGAGTAAATGAGCGAGTAGCTAGACGAGTAGAATGAAGAGTAAATGAGCGAGTAAAGTGAAGAGTAGATGAGCAAGTAGATAAACGAGTAGAGTGAAGAGTAAATGAGCGAGTAGAGTAAAAAGTAGATGAGCGAGTAGCTAGACGAGTAAAGTGAAGAGTAGATGAGCGAGTAGATAGACGAGTAGAGTAAAGAGTAGATGAGCGAGTAGAGTGATAAGTAGATGAGCGAGTAAATGAGCGAGTAAATAAGCGAGTAAATAAGCAAGTAGATAGACGAGTAGTAGGCTGAATGCAACGAAAGAAACGAAAGCAATGAAAGCGATGAAAGTGATGAAAGCAACAAAAGCGCAATTCAGTTCAATGACATATGATCAAACGCAGATTCAGTTCAACAACATATGAAATGATTGCAGATTTTATTCATAAAATCTGATCATATTCAGATGAGCTCAGCTAAAATTTCAACTTTATTTCGCTTTAAGCGACAAATGTTTCTTTAGCTAAATTCAATAATTCAGTTCACTTCTTAAACTGCAGATGAAGATCTTCGCTTCTGCATGAATTATCACAAGCTAAACGTCATTTTCAAGCGAAATAGATATTCACTATCTCTAATAAATGAGATCATTGATAAGATAACAGGTTGCAAGCATCTGACTAAAGTGAATATCATATCAGCATTCAACAAACTTCAAATGCATCTTGATAACGAGAATTACATCACTTTTATCACTGCTCTAGAAGCATATAAATATCAAGTGCTACTCTTTGAATTAACTAATGAATCAATTTTCTTTCAGCAATATATGAATGATGTTCTATGAAAATTTCTGAATGACTTTTGCCAAGCTTACCTGAATGATATTCTCATCTATAGCAAAATCAGAAAGAAACATAGAAATCACGTCAGACTAGTGCTGAAATGACTACGCGAAGCTAAACTATAGATAAATATTTGAAAGTGCAAATTCAATGTAAAGAAAACAGTCTTTCTAGAAGTCATTGTATCAGAACAAAATCTTCACATGAATTCAAGCAAAATGATCATCATAGTCAACTGAACTACTTCAATCAATTTGAAAGAAATTCAAAGCTTCATGAGATTTGTGAACTTCTATCGTTGTTTCATTAAAGACTTCTTCAAACTAGTCAAATCATTCACTCAATTAACTAGAAAAGACACATTTTTTGTTTGAAACAAAGTCTGCGTTCAAGCTTTCAGAAATCTGAAGAAACAGATCAGTTTCGCTTCAGTTTTTTGTCATTTCAATCTCAAACGTCAGACTATTTTGAAAATCAATGCATTAAACTATGTAAAAGATGAAATACTGTCTCAGTACAACAATGAGAATGTACTTCACTTGATGATCTTCTACAGCAAAAGCATGATTCTCGCTGAAATCAACTATCATATTTATGACAAGAAATTGCTGATCATTATTCGCTGTTTCAAACATTGACAACTCAAGTTGAAATGTACTGAATTATTCATTCAGATATTCATTAATCATCAAGCTCTGAAGATCTTCATGAAAAACAAACAGCTGAGTCAACATTAAGTCAACTATCTGAACATTCTATCGAAGTTGAATTTTCAGATCATCTTTAAGTCAGGCAAAATGAACACTAAAGTTAATATGCTAACTTGAATGTCTTTAGCGAACGTCTCTGAATTAGCTAAACGGTTTGAAGATTGCTTTCAAACTATTCTTATCTTTGATAGAGTCAATATTCTATCTATTGACTTGAAATTGAGCGCAAATTCGAAATCAGAAGTCAATCTTTATCAGAAAGTACAATTAGTCAATCAAATAAATGAGTTCTGCAGCAAATATAAACAAGCTAAAAATGACAACAAGCTCAAGCTTCATAGCATTAAGATGAAGAACTGCGAAATTATTGATGATGTTTTATTTAGAAAAAGATTACTTTAAGTTTTCAAGAACATGCACATGAAACTACTACAAAAAGTGCATGATTAATCTTTCATCTCTTATTTCGATAATAAATGAACTATTGATCTAGTTCAGCGCTTCTACTATTGATCAGATCATTAAGCTACTATCAGATAGTACATTTGAAACTGTCATATCTGTCAACAAAGCAAAGTCTTTGAAGATGCAATCAATGAACTTCATCAATCTCTATTCATCTTACTAGAACGATGAAAAGATATAGCTATGAACTTCATAATTGAGCTATCTCTGTCGAAGAACTATAACGTCATTTGCACAATCATATGTCATCTTTTTAAAGAACGTCACTATGTTTTCTGTCATTGAGAAGATGATGACATCTCAGTCAAAGAAACAGTCTGAATTATGCTATGAAATGTTTATTGACTGCATGATCTACTCAGTTTTATTGTTTCAAATAGAGACTCTTAATTTGTATTCATCATACGAAAGAGTCTTTGTAAGTGACTACGAATTATCATTAGTCTATTTACTGCTTATCATTCTGAGATTGATGATCAAACAGAGCGAGTCAATCAAGACGTTAAACGCGAACTCAGAATCTACTGTAATTACATGCAGAATGATTGAGCTAAATGAATATCTATAATTGAGTTCAGTAACAATGTCAATACATTTTTGATCATCTCAATGATTTCTTTCTACTTCAATAAAGAATTTCATTCTCGAATGAGTTTTGATTTAAATACAACTGACTATGAAATCACTTATGAATGAATTAAAGCTAGAAAAGCAGATGATATTGTTATTTGAATGAAAGAGTTACTGAACTTCAATCATCAACAATTGAAAAAGATCAAGCTGATCATTAAAGCTCAGATCAATAAACATAGACGAAACGTCATTTACAAGATAAATGATCAGATCTGACTATCTTTCAGAAACGTTAAAATCATGAGATCATGCAAGAATTTAAAAGATAAACAGCTAGATCTTTACTCAATTATTGTCAAAGTTGAAACTTTCTATCATCTTCGTCTATTTACAAGCATGAAGCATATACATTCAATGTTTAGCTTTAAGATACTGCAATCGTATTCAAATAATTCTTTATCAGATCAGCATATTGAATCATTCAGATTAATCACTATCAAAGACAAAGAACATTGAAAGATAAATGACATACTGAACTTCAGACGTTATCAAGATCAAATGCAGTACAAAGTCAAATGAAAAGATCTAGATCAAGACAATGATTGATACTATGTCGATAAAGAAGAATTTGATGACTTCAAGAAAGTTTTGAACAAATTTCATATGCTACATTCAAATAAATTGCGCTAAATAAACGAAACAACTGATAATAAAGCGAGAAGCGAGTCAGTAAACAGACTACATTCATGCAAACATAAATTTTCAAAGAAGAAGATAATGTTACGAGTGTATCAAGATCATAAGTCTGACAAGGCTGAAACTTTAATCAATTCACAGAATACACTAGCGCTTACTCTGTGAATTGATTAAAGCTAGTCTGCATCTCTATTCAAGTCTCTATTCAAGTCTCTATTTGAGTCTTTATTCAAGTCTTTATTTGAGTCTCTTTGTTTCTTCAACATCTCTTTGTGTTATCAAACATTTCTTTTTCATCATCACTTTACATCACATCTTTATCTGCGTCATCTTGTTTTCTTTAAGCCTAGCGCAGTCTCTGAATATTAGTATATATAGAAGCTCTGATACTCAGTTTCTTCTGTATTCTTAATATTCAGTTATAGCTATCTTTAAAGATCAAGCACTATCAACTTTAATCTTCATTGATTGTATCATTTAAACACAGTTCTGACACTTAACATAATTAATTATCAAAGTTGTTATTGACAATGAAGTAGCAATGCATTTATCAGATATGATCGTGACTTTGATAATGACAATGATGATGACAGTGCAACGTTCATTGCATAGCTGATAGTTGACTCGCTGTTTATTATTCACATTTTAAAGAAAGATTCTTAAGTGAATGAGTGAAGTAAAATTCTCTGAACAAACTGATAAAGTGTTTTGCAAGCAATTATTGATTTTATTCTGAAGATTATTCATCAGAGTGCAATTATCATAATCAAGATAGTTGAATAACTTCATAAAGTTGAAGTAGAAGACATTGAAAAACTTGTTTGCTTATTTCAGAATGTTGTACTTGCAACAACACTTTCAATTTCTATTCAGTTCATTATATATTTCTTTCAGATGCTCAAATAGCTCGTTGATTAAAATGTATGAATGCAAAGCATCATGTTGATGTTGAGCGAAGATGTGCTTTGCAGCATCATTTTCTAGTCTAGATATCACATAAACAATACAGATATTCTCATTATCAAAGTGATTAACATTTGTCTGAAGCTTGTCATTCATCTTGATTCTTCAGCTATTTCATGTTGATTCATCTTCATCAATGAATACAGATGAATTTGAAAACTTGAAAGACTTGTGATGATCATTATTGAATAAAGTGAATGACTTACGTCGAGTATGATTCTCAATAGATTGACGAGATAGAGATTTTGTAGAAACTCGAGATTTAGTAAACTGATGAGATTGAGACTGATTCGCTGAATGCTGTCTCTTTTTTAAATTCAAGACTTTCTTTTGTAGTTCAATGATAGTCTTTTCTTGAGTGTTTATTGTCATTTAATTGATTTTTAACTCATCAAGTCTCTTGATGTGATCAACTTGAACATTGATTCATTGCTCATTGAGTTTCAAAGTCATGTCTCATTAATCTCTTAGCTTGATCAGCATCTTGATGATCTCGTTCAACTAATCAATAGCTCATTGACGAAGTTGTTGACTTGTGTTGATGTTTCATGAGATAGCGACATTCTGAGATTTCGCTGAAGCATTGACAGAAATAAGAGAAACTCGTCTACTAGCAGTACTTCTAAGCAGATGAGCTGTTTATGACTCAACTGATTCAGAGTCGCGTGTCATTGTAAGAAAGATAAGAATAGATGAGTAGATTTGATAAATTTGAGTAAATTTGCAGATGTGTTTTGATGAAAGTAATTCAAAGAATTTCTTGCGAATTTTCTGAATAGAAGTAGATTATTTCATATCATTTACACGTCGATAGCAGAGTAGTTGATTAGCATTTATCTACTGTTAGAGATCGATCTAAAGCGAGTCATAGAAGTGTCATTTAACTAATAAATAAATGCTAAGAAAGAAAAGTATCTACAGAAAAGAACTCAATTCTTATATGTGTGTTTCTCAGTTCTGTGCTAGACTCGATTGAGTTGACATCTTACACATATGATGCAGAGTCTCAATGTCATCATCTCTAGATCAGGTTTTCGCTAGGCTCGATTAGAATGAAATCAGGCGAAGACTAGAATCATAACAGAACACTTCTTGCATGTGTTCATCACAGATAATGTATCGCTTGTCTGAAGAATTCTGAAGTTCATGAGCTTTTATATAGTTTCAGAGCATCTTGATGACTTGAGAATGAGAAAGCTAAAATCTTTTAGTATTATGTGATTCAGATTTGTCTAAATACTTCTCATCTGAGTTACGTCAAGCAAGTCTATCAGCGATTTAGAGAGATTGTTGCAAAATAGTAAGCTTATTTGCAATAACATTTCGATTAAGATCTTACGTGAAACTCGTCTTCACGATTCGAGCTTGACATGTCTTGAACCTGCGTGCATTCGAAAGACGTCATACTTGAGATCTGTTGTTGACGTGTGTCAAATCTTGCTGTCACGAGAGGTGTATCTGTTCTGAAGACGCAACGAAGCACACTTCTGAAAGCTACTGATAATATGAGTCGCTGCATCGTGCTTGATTTCTCGTAAAGCCTGATATGATGGGTAAATCGATAGTGGGTGTTGCTGCTATTTGAATACTTCTTCTGCGTTTATTTCCTTTCTGACGAAATCTCCAAACGTCTCAGTTCATCCAGCTGGTACAGAAGTTATTGGTGACGAAAAGCTGCCACAATGTCTTTTGTTTCGCATTATTGTGCCTGATTTGTTCTATTGGTCGTAATGAATTCTGTAGGGCCACCGATCCTTCTTACCCTAAACATAGCGTATTCCATCCCCTCTCCCGGGCATATTCTGCTCAAGGTCTGCAGCATCTTAGAAGCTTGTCGGTGCGCAATACCGCAAGCGTCTCAAGCTCCTCCGCTTCAGGTACAGCGACACAAATGACCAGCAGCCTAACGACAATTTCGTTTAGCGAAACTGTTATTCGAGGCCGTATGTGTCGCGGCTTGTATGACTGGTATGTCATTAACGCGTCGGCGTACAAGAATGTTCTCGCCTCAGGTATATCCTCAGGTAGGAAATCGCGCAACCAGGATTTCCCACTTTATGGAGATCTCCAAGTTGCCTCGCCGTGATCATCTTTATTGAAAAGATTTAAGCCGTGGACCGCCACGATACTGAGATATGAACAAAATCAGTCGGACAATGCAATAAGTGCTGATGGTCTTCAAGTCAGGCAGGGGTATTCAATGGAGGCCTTCCAAGGCTGAACGGTCATCTCGCCTATGGGTGAATCTTACTCAATTTTTGCATCTTCGAAGTCCCGAACACATTTCAGGAAGTCTCGGGAACGGGCCTGAGATACCAGGTCAGCGAAGAGTACAGCCTTTCTTTCAGTGACACTCACCATTACAAAAGAGTGTATAGGAGGCAGGCTATCACAACGGCGAAGAAAGAATTCAGAGTGGCTTTAAGGTAGACTCATCGCAAAACGATAATGACTATATATCACACATTTCTCTTTGCTTGCGCAGCGATGCCTCGTTCTTGTTCAGTACACTCAACTGATAGGCCACCGTCTCACCTTACTGCACAGGTCAGAGGCTATGCGCTGGCTATACTGTATACAGATTGATTCTCCATATCACGATTTTTAGCTTTCGTTGGGAACCAATCGTAGCTGGACGGTGCCTCAATCTGGCATTGCGGCTGTAACAGCGACGGCAAGTCGAAAAGGCTCAGACACCGCACGATCTCCTGCTAAGCCGTACGCGCTGCGCTCTTCGACTTCTAAGGCTGTAGCCTCAAGTTGCATTTTATAAGGCTGAAGGTGTGGAGCCCGAATGGGACTAAGGCCGTTTATATTTAGCCTTGAATCCTGCAGCTGCATTTATCACAATGCCAATTCTACCTCCGCTTCATTTTATTTCCTTCCATCTATTATATCCTCTTCACACCGGGGAGCTCATCGGGAAGCTTACCTGGGCTCAGGCACGAAATCGCGCCCGCTCACCTAAGAAACCGGAACTGGTAGGCCGTTCAGTGAGTGGAATGTGGATGTATTTCTTGCAGACCAGAGCTAAAACGGTAGTCTTTTGTAGATAGGCTACTTTGATGGTAGATTATGGTGATGAAAGTCGTTATTTCAAGATCTTGGTGGGTACTGAGAGTTCGAAAGTAATTGTAATTTCGCCTTGCACAACCTTCGAATAGTCCGCCATCGTATGTTTCAATGTAGATGTGTGGTACGCCAATGGGCCATGAGACTCCACTACTCGAAAGATGAGGCTTGAACCCTTAATCAACAGCCATACATCCATTTGTATCGTGAAAGAGCTTGAGGCTAATATTACTCCCCTCGAACTCCTGCTATTCAAGGAAAGAAAGTAGGGAGTGTTTTGATTTATATGTATAAGGGGCGGTCCACAAATCAACTTCAAAACTGAAAGGAGATCCCACGCTGATCCCCGGTCAAAGATCCGCCCACTTTTGTTTGCCCATGGACATTGAGTCAGGCTGAATAGCCTAGCCAACAATTTCCACTTACCTTGCGAATCTGCTGTTACACTAGCTTCTGAGGCGTATCGTCATCTGGGTTGAGAACGTAGACCAGCAGATTTGGATCAGTATCACTATCACAGCGAGCATAACGTGTGAGTGTACGCAAAACGCTTCAGGATTTCCTAAATAGGTAGGTAGGTACGGTCGGCACCTCAGCTGCTAACCCATAGCGGCATAGCGTCCTTAGCCTTGATACATTACGGCTACCACGCTTGTTCTCTACATCAGTCGCACCATCCAGTGATCTCTAGCCCCAAAAATGGCAACAGCGAGCATTGTTCAAGACGCGACGAGTCACTTACAATCGCAGTGGGCGAACCCAAATAGTATCCTAGATCTTCTCTTGCTAGTAGGTAGCGATGTGATCGCGATTGCCCTAGCCCAACTGACAGGAAGCCGTTGGCCAACGCCAGTGGTCTTCTCTTTCGGTTGGGTAGCCTACGCCTTCAAGCAAATTGCCTTGGTCTTCGGGCACAACCATCTCTTGATACCAACCGACATACCTTCGCTCGTCATCAATGGGAAGAGTGGCTACGCCAGAACGAATCAATCCTGGATCCTCGGAAGAATGCTCCGTGACTTTGAGAATGGACACTGGATGCATTCGAAAATCGGCTCAGAGCTTCAGGCAATGCTGATGAAAGAGGGAAGGCCTAAGGCCGGAATTTGCATTTCCTTGTTCAATATGACTTCCGATAAGGATATGCCGAAGACCGCTGTCGAATTTGAAGGTAGAGGTGAGCCGGCTATAGAGCCTAAGTGCGACACTTTGTGGAAACTTGGCTATGTCGTTGCATTTCTCCAGCTTGGAATGGCAGCAATCCCCTGGGGCCTGTGGGGTAATTGGGAAGTCTTTGTCGTCACTGCGTTCGGTACGGTACTCTCCTTCTTAGCCGGGAGCATGCACCAATGGCGCCGAGAGCGTTGGAGTTGTCGACGACTTTCCCGAAACGCTACATATGTGATTACCAGAGGAAACGGAGCACAGCATGCTCTCGTTATCTTTGCAAAGCCTGGCAGTCTCAATCTTGAAGACCTCGCGGCGTCAACGGAGGCTGTCCGCGTATCACCGTGGACGAAGCTCATGGCCGGGGCTCAACTCATCTTATGGGTTGCGCTTCTGGTGACAGTGGATGGATTGGACAGCCAGACATGGTTCCTCATCCTCATTGGTGCCTTGGGCATGCTCTACACAATTCTCGCAGCCGTCGCTCCTCGGAAACCCGAGAATTGGGGCATCAAGCTCGAGTCCGTGGTGGAACGACCCTGCATTACCAGTCACAAGGTCATGTTGGCTTTGATCGAGCTGGAGATGGCATATCCAGACGTCGGCCTGGCGGCTCTCGATACCTTCTTCCCCGGGGCCATGTCGCAGGATGAACAAGCCTTCTGGGATAAGGCTAGGACATATTTCGAGCGGAAGAATCCGAATAAGGGGGCCCGTTCCGTCAATAGTAAAGCTGCTTCTTGCATGCAGATGTTGGATGAGGAGATGAAGCAGCTTTCGTCAGGATGACCGGTGGTGTTGGCATATCATGAATTGCTGATCAAGGTCAAATTTTTAATGTCCCCCGCGGGCGGCGTTTCTTTAACAATCGCTGATGACTCTCTTACGACTACCTAGCATTCTTTTGACGCCCTGGATTCCATGCGAAGAGTTTTGATTGATTTTGATCATCTTCTTGAACCAGTCTCTAATCATGCCAATCACAAAAGCCTATCTAATAAGCGTTGATAATATTGCCGCGTGGAATCCGAAGTCCCATCGCGATTGTAAACGTATTTATTTTCTATCTTTATTTAAATACTCTCACATACTTCTGCATCTATAATAAGATCTCACTATGTCAAAACTCTGCCATTTGCCTACTCAATGACTCAGCACCGATCTTCGGCATCTCAATACTTCCGTCACCTGAGACACAGTTTCTTTACATTGAAATTCACAAATGAATAGCAGTGAGCTAAGGAGGGACTTTGATATGGCATGTGCAGAGGTAGGGCCAACCTAAATAAATGAAGATTGCAAATGACGGTCTATGATGATTAGGTGAGTGTGCTGCTATAATTGCGAGTGCTACTATCGTCTCTGGCTATTGGCTGTTCACCATTCTTCAGTTCTTCTTTGTCGCAAGGAGGATTTCATGACTGTATTACGAAGTATCTGTTTTCTCTCCTTGTGACAGAAGTTCGTTGTCCATATTCTGTGATTGCTGTAGAGATGAGCCACGAGCAGAAATCCGGGCCTAAAGCTATCATTAGACTAAATAAATCAATAGGTTATTTTGCCGTTGGACGTTGGAGATACGAAGTTCTATGATATGACGAGGTCAGTCTCAACAGGCCTGCCAATAGCACCCTGGCATTTCTGCCGGCATTCTTCCCAATCTGCCCCATCACGATCTGCAAAGCTTTGAGAGTACAAGGTAGCTCGAATAAGAGCTTTGTAGCTAAAAAGGCGACACGTGTTTCCCTCCACATCTTCAACCGAGTTGGGTTCCATCGGTCCAAGAGCGGCTCCAATATTCGGATGTTCAGCCTCCCCAGCTTTCGGCTCATCGAAAAATACAAGCATTGCCTCGGTCTCCAGTGCCAGCGTCTGAGCCCCCGCCGGTCCTAGCTGTTCGACACTCACTATACAGTTGAGCCATGGACAGTCGAGTAGAAACTTTCTTTTGTTGATATAGCAGCCTTTTGGGATCTCAACGAAGAGGCAATGGTATCTGGCTTTCAACCCGTATTGAGTGATAACACCCTGATTGTCTTTCATGTCAATAATGTTGGAGCCGCGCTGGCTTAAAAGCGATCGCGGCGCCCACCGGTACCCGACTGAAGATAGCTTAGGACCTGAATGAATGATTAACGAACGAGGGACTCGTCCCAGCATCGTCCAAAATCGCTTCATGCGATTCTCGCCACGGCTCTGTAGGATTGCAGAGATGTCAATTGAAGGGAGAAGTGGCGCGATGGCTAGAGTCTCATCCTCCGATCGACTGGTATTGCGGAGGTATAGGTTGCGCTGCAAAGCACCTACAGAGACGTCCGAATCAATGACCCAATCCGTGATATTGTCGAGCAGGTAGAGACAAAATCGCACCACAGGCATATATTTCAGCTCTGCGGCCTCTCTCAGGATCTCCATTTTGTCGACCAGCTTGTCTTTGTACCTGAAAAACAGTCGCTTGGCCAAAGCGCCCTCTTGCAACGTCCATAGCCGCTGTTGCCATACCGATAGCGCTAATCCTAGCAAGCGTTCTTCCAAGGGATCCTGGCTGTGATAACAACGTAATCTGCTGTCGAGCACTACAACAGCTTCTGCACTTCGATAGGTGTCTGCCATCAACATGATCGCGTTGCGACGCAAGTCCTCCTGCCTAGGCACGCACAAAGAGTCGATCCAAAAAAAACTTGACTGAGTAGCCTCTCTTGCATTATTCAGGAGCCACCGCACCTGGCAGGCAGGTAAACCATCCTCTGTGGTACTGCCCAGCCCGTCAGACCAGACGTGGGAAAATGCAACGAATCCGTCTCTTTTCCCGGATTTATTTCTGAGCGAAGACGCAAGTCTGAAGTGCTTGTTGCCGCTGTGGGACATTGATAGGTTAGCCCCATCTATTACAGGAATCCCACCACTCTCAAGGTATTGGCCGGCCTCTTTCAAACTTGGTATCAATAAGGTACATCCTGTACACGATGGAGTATGCCGGGTCGTGTAATCTTGTGGGATACTGAATGCTACACAATTACCATCAACGCATTCATTATGTGCCCACTCCGTCTGCCCTCTTGGTTTGACCAGACTCATGTACTCAAAGAAGGAGCTGGGCGCGCGATTGAGTTCCAGAAGTCCCTGGAAGAGAGACGGACACCAGCCATTTGCCTTGATCTGGGCTAAAAGCGCGGCTTCGTTGCCAGCAGTCAGATGCCATTTGTAGTTGAGCGCGAAGCGGTCATTCTGTGCAGGCAGGACCTGCACTACCGTCCAGATAGCTTCTACAACTAAGCTTATGAGGCGCATGACGGGATCAAAGGCCGGCAACTGCGTCAATATGAATGGCTCGACATTTTCTTCCTCAACCTTCGTATTGGCTGCCAGAAGATTGTTCCAGGTTTGAGCCTCGTCGAGTATGCTTCTGAGAGCTATCGCTTGCGATTCGATCGCCTCGACATTTGTCTTCTCGATCACAAATTGTCTGTGCCATGATTCAAGGTGCTGTCTTAGACAGGTTGTATGAACGACTGGTCTATCTGAGCCGTTTGCTCGCGTCAAGAAACACGAGGTATGAAGCTTGACACCAAGAACACTTTCCAGAAGGCCAAAAGACATCCAACTTTGGATCATCGCAAGCGCTTCTTCTGCCGTGTGATTGACGACTTTCTCGAGCTTTAGCTCTTCAATCTCATGAGCTGTCCAGCCTCGACGGATCGGATACTCTCGCAATTTCATCGGGGGATTGGCGTCATGGTCAAATCCAAGCCATGGTATGGGTTTAAAATGGTCGTTGCACGTCCTCAGCTCCACTGCTACTCGAATCAGTGCCATATCTGAATGACCGGATTGGTACCTACAATTGATCTGAACAGGCCTAGTCACATTGCTTGTATCGAATTTGCGGCCATCAGTCTTTCCACTATCGTCAAAGGTTACGCCTGTAGGTAGCTGGGATTCAACTTGCTGCGAAGTCACTGGGAGCTCGAATGACGTATGAGCCTGCTTACTGGGCTGGCAACTTGACTCGGTGTCGTCTTCGTATACCGCGATGTCAGCAGGGCTTTCTTGGTCATGAAGCTCAATTCGATTTTTCCGCTCAATGTGATCAGCATAAATATTGTCGATTTGTCGTTTCAAATCCCGGTAAGGGCCTCCTTCCCCTTTCGATGCGTGTATCATCCTGATCGGTCTCACAATGTCCTGCAGCACACCAATAAGGCTTGACGCAATAGCGATAGATTCATGATCAGCCGCCAATCTGTCTTCACATTCCGTTGATGATAGCTCAGGCACAATAGATGAGGGACTTTCTGAGAAACTGTAACCCCTCGCGATCTTCCCGAGTTGTTCTTGGAGCTCACATAGGGTGTTTCGCACTTTATTACCTAGAGGAGTCCCCTCAACTGCAGAGAGAGAGCCCGCATCAGTTCTTGTGTCAGTACCCCAGGATATGAGCGATGATGTTGCATTCTCCAGCCACGTCTTCCCGAGGGCTGGGATAGGTTCGGGCGATGTCAGATCTTCAGCTTCGTCCAGCGCTTGTTCAAATGCCGAAAGAACTTCATCGTAGAGAGTCTTCAAAGCGACAATTTGCCTGACGTCTCTCATTGCTCGAGTCGAGAGCAATCAATGCTATTTGATGGATCATGAGGAAAATATCATATCCTGACAGGTGATGGTCTGGGAATATATCGCGGTGCGGAGCTTGAGGAGCTTCCCCACTTCGCTTATCTAAGAATAGGACTTTATAGTCCATTGTGAGTTGGCAAGTCCAGAGTAGCTCCTCGGTCGATTCATCCAAAGACCACCCTTCAACGAGACTCTTCGCTGATCGTTGATATAAGACCAGGTATTCCATATCACGACCAGAGCTCGAAGTCAAGGATGGCTGAAGTTTCGATTGTTGGCTTTGTGTTCGGGTCTTTGGGCTTTATCGTTACCATAAGAAATGCGGTTGAGCGACTGATCCTTGACGCCGATGCCTTCAGGATTCAGACGGAAATTCTCATACCGTTGTCGGGCAGACTTGACTTGTTGTCTATCCACCTCAAAGGCTGGCAATCATTCTGGCATATTTATGACGGAACTCCTATTGAGATATTCGGCTCTTACTGGGGCGATCGTGGCAGCAAAGAGATCCGGAAACTACTTTCTTATGTGCACAGTCAATTTGAAAAGGTTGAAGCCGAATTCGTGTCAAAATATGGTCACGTGCTAGACGACCCTAGTCGCCGCGAGATTGGGCCCACCTCCAGCTCGGTAGCTTACAGCAAGGACGAAGAACAGGAGTTGCTCAAAATTCGTACCCAGTCCTATGCCCAAAAGAAGAAGTGCACTCAAAGATTCAACACGGCCCTGTTCACAGGATCCACTTTCCACAAACATTTGGATAACCTCGAAGTGTCTGTTAAATTGCTCCAAGATATTTCGCAGGCACGTTTCGTCGAATATGTATGCGCTTATAGTGAAGCAGAATGGAAGGACCGTGTCGAGTTTACTGCCGCTAGAGGCCATTTGACCAATTTGGCTGGCCACTCTTCGATCACCTCCGAAATTCTTCGAAACCTAGTAGAGAATTCAGAAAACCACAACATCGATTTCTACCTTGATCACGGGGCTTCTGCGGAACAAAGACAGAGACAGGTTTTTAAATTCGCTAGGGAAAGTAATATTCCATACTACTTCTGCATTTCGTCGCGGTATTTGTCATCGGAGGTGTCTACCCTCCGCATAAAGTGCCAAAAGACAGAGAAGTCATCATCATCGAATATAAGTTGGAATCCAAGTCTCCAACATGTTCTACAAAAGCTTTGCTGTACTGAGAATACTTCAGCTGTTTTATCTGCCTACTTTAGAACGGCCGAGGACGCGCCTGGCTTTGTTGTGAGCAGATGTCATCTTCCCCAACAGATTTCCGAGAACCTGCGATCTTTCATGGTATCGACTCAATCGGATTTTGCCGAAAACCTGCACGGGGAGTTTTCAAGAGCGGAACGAACTAGACTCGCGTACGAGCTCGCAGAGTGTGCACTTCTCTTCCTCAGGACGGAGTGGTTCTCTGAGCTCTGTAGCTGCTGCATCTTTCGACTAGAGAACAATGACATGAGGGCATGTTTCACAGTCAGAGTCAACAGACTCAGTCATGTTGACCACGTCGACCCTCAAACTGGAAAGCCGTGTCGTCAGACGCAGTGGTGCGAAGAGGAGCTTCGGAAAATGCACATCCGCCGCCTTGGTGTGCTGCTGACGGAAATCGCCATTGGCAGTCCGATCTTTGAAGTTGCATTCAACGCGCCGGAAAATGACGTCGAGATTGATTTTGATGTAGGCATAGGCGAATCTGGACCGATTCGCGTAGCACATCACAAGAATATTCTGCGCCGAGTAGGCCGTGAGAGTGGTGAAGATTTCATGGACGCTGTAGGGTGTTGTTTGAAGCAAGGCATTGCGCCGAGGGACGTGGTACAAGCGGATCTCGAATCGTTCTATGACCATGTAGTTGAACCGTAGGGCACCATAATTGATCCACTTCTCCCCGTACTGACAACTTCAGGCTACTTCGCCATTACAATGAAGATATCATCAAACCGGCTCTTCGACGTCACGGCCGTAAGCAGGCTAGAGAAGCTCGACTTCGGGGCTAGATTGAGCACATCGTTCTCCAAGGAGATCTAGACTCTGTGAAGGCTCTTTCCGCTTCGCATGAGCCTCTGATCTCGTGAAAATTGGCCTGATTCTTACTCATCTCGCAAACTATGATGAGGCGTTTTTGGTGTACTAAAGATGGAGAAGTAAGAGAGCCGGTGTGATCTTCAAGCGTAAATAGATCCTGGCTATTCGAAGCTCTCAAGATAAAATCGACCTAGTTTGTCGATCTTTTCAAATACCGACGCTGTAAAGACGTTGTCTTGAAATACGATATTCGTGGGCTTTCGATGCTTTCCTTCAATCACGAACCTACTGGCAGTGAAAGTGTGAAAGAAGGGCCCTTTACACCGTTCTATAAGAGCTTGATCACTATCCTTATGGAACATATCACTAGTGAGACGACGATTTCTCGTATGTTGTTCAGCTCGTATGCGAAGAAGATGCAGAGGTTATATTCAATATTGCAAGTCTCAAGGTCATTTGGGATGAAGCTTTCATTGACGCATTCCAAACTTTCTAGAATTTCGTAGGGTACGGGAGGGCTAGGTTTTCTTGTGAAGGATATCCGAGGTTGTATGGAATCAAGTCTCTCCGCTTCTGAGAGGATCTTATTGAGAAACTGAATATGGATATGACCTTAACGATTAAATAATGCATCGACCGGAAGAAGAAGGATAATTCAACGGATAGATTGACTCTTAGACTGTGAAGATAGGTCCTGGACAAGACTTCTTCATGAATCGCGTTTACCTTGACTAGCAACATCAGGACACCGCTCGACAGCTCCACAAATCGACCAATCAAGCGGGCTTTGCTTAGTCTCGTGGGTTGCAAATTGATCTGCAGTATACGTGACGAATTTTGAGGCATTCGCACAGTCGATAAGGCATCGAGAGAAAAAAACAAGCTAGCTCGAAGTGGATATCCCAAGGAAAAAAATGCAAGCCAAAGTGCAAAATGATAGCAGGTCCGCCTCCACCGGTGGTTCCTCTAAGCCAAAGTATTTGCTATGCTCGAGGGTTGGCGATCTGTTTTTCAACCTCTTAGAGTGCCTCTGTTCTGGTACAGGGTAGGCATGAGGAGTTCTGCTCAAGTTTGAGTGAGTCCAAGGTAACGTCCTCAGGACGAGGGAAGGCCTCCGAGGGATCTTGGTACGCCGCACTAAACAAATACTTATAGTAAGAGTGCGCAATTCGACTCTCCCTAACGTGAGCTATCGCAAAGATCGCCTTTGAGCCGCTCCCGCGTCCCGGTATGACAATAAAGGTTCTGGAATACCAGAAGTGTAGAAATGCCCTTTCGCTGCGCGATGGATACTCACTCGATTTACCGTAGCCTATTCTGACAGTTCCCAAGATTCATTATCCGTCTGCCGGTCCAGTGCACGAGTCAGTTGTGAAAGTGCCCGAGATTTATACACGAGGATTGGCACAATCCGAGAGGGTAATTAGGATTAGAAGTATAAAATATGCCTTCCTCGTTTGGAGGCGACGAAGGAACAAGAAGGCATGAAGGTGGGGTTAAGGAGCACAGAGATAACGTATAACGTCGTAAGTCTAAAGAAATTACATTCTATATCTCAAATAAATCTGTGTATCATTCGAGCCTCCATCTTCAGCCCATGCTCCTTAAGAATCTACGTATCTACCCTCACTCTGATAATTATAAGCCCTCCTTTATTACCCTCCTCGACAAGCCTTTTCCAGACTTTCTCTTCTTGGTCTGTCTCCCTCCCACCCCTCGTCCTTTCCACCTTCACTGACTCCCCCTAGACTGGCATTTTCTAGACTTTGTTCTATCCACCCGACGCCTTACCGGTCACAAGAGACGTAGTGTCTTCGTGGGGAAACCTGCGGGCCTTCGACTGAGGTCCCATTGAGGGAAAGAAGGTGCTGCTGGAGCAAGCAGGTAGGGAAATAAATGCGTCCCTCAATGCGCAGGCGAAAGGAAACTTCTCTAACAACAAACTGGTAGTGAGAGGCTGAGTCCGGACAGCAGGAGACCAAGCCAAGCAATATTTCAACCTATGCCATTGAAAACAATGCAAGCAGCTGTAGCCGTTGACGAAACAGCCAATTCAGGCTCCGATGCAATGCAGCTTTCATGGGACAAGGAGTTGAAAGGGAGCATAGAAAATTCTACTCAAGGCTAGGGCGGCATTGGGAGAGTATACTCCCTCGAGTCCCTCCCCGAGAAGAAACCAATGCGAAAAGCCCAACCTTCTTCCGTGACTCGACCATAAAATGAATCAGCTTTGTCAGATTGATCCGCCCAGTATCAAATCTGTCTCACAGATTGTATATCGGCCGCTAGCCAACACCTTTCAGCAACAAGCTTTCACCTTGTCCTTGAAGACCTCGAGGAAGTTGAGACCAAGGGCCAAAGACGATATCGTGATCACCACTTAAACGAGTTCATGGCTTTATTGGATATATGTCATATGTTCTGAAAGTGTTTCAAACTTAGGAAGAAACGAATGCCACAGGCGATGGTGATCGCAAGTCAAGAGCCTAGCCCCTTGAAATGTCGCCAGCTCTGCTATCTGAAGCTGCACCCGCGTGCGTGTCCAAAAGCTAGACACCATGAATTAATTTTACTGCTTTACATACGGCGTAATTACATAACTTCAAGGTACCGCAGCACCTATCCGTCGCCATCCGAATCGGCAAACATGTCCTCAGCTTTTGGTCTTTGTCGTTTCCGCGCAAAGCCAGGACCAGCATCCATCAGATCTGACTCCGTAAGCTTAGTGGGGACACTGGGAGCTTTATTCAATTCAGCTGCGATTGATGCAGCAAGTGCCTCTCTCCTTGAGGCCTCCGCCGCCGCACTTGACTTCACTTCGACTTGTGGCTCGGTTGATGGGTGTTCGTCCAACTGGTCTTCCATAGGCTCCCCGTCAACATCCTCGTCATCCATCATGGGCTCGCCATCAAGATCTTCTCCATCATCTTGCATCGGCTCCCCGTCAAAGTCATCCACGTCCATGGCATCGGATGTCAGCTCAGTTTCTGCAGCTATCATTGTACCTCCGATGGCCTTTGTCTTTCGATCTTCTACGCTCTTCCACTTACTCTTATTCTTTTCTTTCTCACGTTCCTCTTCCTGTTCCTTTGCTTTGGACGCCTCCTCAGCAGGTGTCAGAGGTGGATTCGTAAACACAGTTGCGAAAAATTCCTGACTCGCCTGTGAGAAGACACACCAGCCTTTCCAAAGGCTTAGTAAGGTATGGACGCTGCGCTTCCATTTCTCTGCTCTAAGTCGGCCCCAATTGAGGACCTTGTCGAGACGTCCGAGATGCTCAAATGTCTTATGTGCCTTGAGGGCTGTCTCGAAAAGAGCACGGTAGCGCCAGGCGTGGCGAACACCTGAAGTAGAGCTTGTGGAGAGGATGTCCGAAATTAGATAGAGCGAAATCAATTTCGAGGGCGTCGTGTCATCGTCTTCACTAGCCAGCGTCTTCCCTTCTACTTCGGCGGTATCGTCGGCGGCGTATTTGGCTGGAGGCACGTCTTGAAAGGTCCGATCTGGGTTTGCACTGGTGAAAGCATATGGCTGGTGCACATTCGCAACGATCATCTGGACGACCTCATCCGCACCTTCCCCAGCGTGCTGTATTGCGAAGGCTGTCACTCGTGCTACGTCACCGCGACGCAATCTTGCATTTGTGTTTGGCATTCGAGCTAGGAGGTGGGTGAGCTTTGCTTTTTGCATGGGGTTGAGGTAGGATTGTTGATCAATGTCGAGACTTGGTCCATCCGGTGGTGGAGCTCCACCATGATGCTGGGCATAGCGCCGCCGGCCCTCGTCGCCAGAATCTTCGTCTTCGGATGAGTCGTATTCCGAATCCGAGACGATTTCGTCCAGACGAGTCTTGTACTCGAATGACAGCTTCTGTTCCGGCATAGCCCATGCCGCGCCGTTTTCGAAGACCTGCTGTGGCTGGATACCGAGATTTCGCCCTCGTCGTGCACGCCGAGAGAAGCCGGTCAGTATATCCCAGAGTCGCCATCGGTAATAGACGCCGCCAGCACTCCGAGAGTCCCATATCCAGGACCACTTTTCATCTGTTTGCACCTCCTTGCGGCTCATGAGTAGTGCCTCAAACTCAGGGCCATGTGCAAGTAGTGACTCTAGTGTTTTGTGGATGAGTCTCAGTTGCTTGAGATCAGTAGGTGGTCTTACGCTGACTTGAACCTGAGGACCGCCGCGGGCAAAACCAGGAGTGTACAAAGATGGAGGAGCATAGCCGCCGCGATGAGGGCCACCAGGAAGAGAGCGAGACATATTTGGTTGTACAATTGGCCTTGCATTGAATGGTAAGGAAGAGGTGGAGGAGGAGGAAGCTAGTCCTCCCGAAGACGTGGTCAGATCCGATGCAGCAGATGAAAGATGGCGAGATATGGAAAGGTTGAATCCCCGGTCCAAGTATCTGTTCTGCAAGGCGCTGACTGCTGTGTCTATTTCGTGCGCCGGAGTATCCCCTGCAAGGGTAACAAAAGCTGAGAGAGAGCGCCGTTCCGTTGTACTGGGGCCAGAAGGAGGAATAATCCTTACGCCCTCGGCGGTAATATTTGTAGGTAAGATAGCCTTGATTGCAGCTGGGGACATACCAGGAGGCAGACACGACAGCCGTAGCGTCGGCTTCGGTATTGCTCTATCTTGAGAAATATTCCGGCCTTGGTTGTCCTCTTCATCGGAGTGTTGCAACGCAGTCTTGGGGTCTGCTGGGCCAGAGCTTGCGTCGTCATACGCGAACAATCCCTCTCGCTGCGGGGTTTGAAATTCATCGTGGCCTCGCTTCCTTGAGAGAGCTGGAGGTATAGGACCTAAGCTGCCAGGTCCGCTGCTACCTCTGCCTCCTCTTCCAATCGGACCGGGCAAAGCACCGGAAAAATGTCTTTTTGAGAAGCCTCCAACAGTCGGCGCCGCTCCACCGAAGCCTGCTTCTCTTGCCAATGGACCATTCGGTGAATTATTGCTACGACCATCATCGTCGAAAGACTTGACGAAATCTTCGTAGGCTGCCGCTGTCTCTTCTTGGTCCCGCTGGCGTTTTGCTTCAGCTTCAGCTTTCTGGCGTTCAAAGACGGATTTCTTCGTAGGTGCTTGGAGCTTGTTGCTTATGTCAGGGAACTCCTTGATCTTGGAGTTTTGAGCCATCGACTGGAGTCAGATGCGATGAGCTCAGCTCATATGCCTAGGTGTCGTATTGAGAAGAAAGTGGTACGGATATACACCTTGTGGATTTATAGAGACCGCGATTCCCGGGCACGTGACTAGAGGACTCGTCGGCTTCAATTCCGCAGGAGCGCGTCATTGCTTGAGGCGTTCAGGTACGAGCAACAACCCTCGAATGCGAGCTTACATTAAGTCACTCGAGGCGTTTTGATTGAGTCAACATTAGGAGGACTGCAAGACTGCAGCAGTGACATTGACATGGCCACTAAGACTGAAATACAAGCGTTGCTACGCTTTCTCACTCAAGACGCCAAAGTCCCGCTTCCTACCGCGATGGGGAGGGTCAAGGAGCTGCAGAATCAGAAATTGACTACGTGCCTGTCCTATTTCAATATCTGAGGCTCGTCATTGAGCTGATGTCCTTGCTAGACCAGAATTACTCGCCAAGACGCCAATCACAACCATTCAAACCATCTTCGGAGACGAGAAACAAGCCAAACAAATTCTCAGCGCCTCAAAAAGGGTCAGCAAGAAGCGGGCCGCTGGCGATGATGCTCATTCGACCCCAGTATCACCTAAGCGGACGAAGAAAGATCCCTTCGCGAGCACAGAGCAGAGCCCGGCAGCCATCGAAGACTCTCTGGCCCTGCCTAGCTCCAATGTCTCCGAAGAGGAGCTCAGAGAGACAATCCTTTACACTAACCGCGCTCCTCTGGTCCTCGCATTTGCTGTCACGTTGTTGCGCCACACCCTACCAGATCAGCCGCTATCCTCACGCCTTAGCCTTGCCCAGGCGGTCGTGAGCGCCAATAGTCGGAGCAAAGCCATCAGCCTTGGTATCGAGAAGGGCACTAGCGCGGAGAGTGACGGCTGGGGCGAAGGACAACCGGGCGTGAAGATCATGGGACGAGAGGTTCGGGTTATGAAGAGGTGGGGATATCATTGGAGAGACGCCAAGGACAGCATCAAGAACGAGGACATTAAAGAAGAGGCGATTGACAGCCAAGAGACTGTCAAGGACGGAGCTAATCCATTCGACGAAGAGCCAGCACTCTGGGGTCTCGATCTCGAGGCACTTCGTTCTTCAAAAGGTCCTCTCGTCTCAAGTGGGGGGTCCAATGACGGAGCAGGGCTACCCATCTACACGCCACAGTCCGCACGAGGGTACTTGATCAAGTCCTTTGCATCTGTGCCGCAAGCAGACCATGTCGAGCCAAAGATTCAACTTGGAGCAGAGAATCATCACTGGAATCGAGGAGCCACTGCTGAAGTGGGGAGCTAGCGCTGGCATGATTGAGCCCGGAACCGCAATGGCTACCACAGAGGAACACGGCCGTCACCAAGCTACATGATTGTAGCCAAATGTGAGATCAACTGCCATCCTTCATGGATGATTCATGGTTGACGCACCGGCCACGAACAATGGCCAATACAGACATCCAACCCTATGACTCATTCTAACTTTAGCAACTTGGGGCCTTGCCAAGACTTTCGCGCCATCCACCGGAAGAGTTACAGGAGCATTACGTCAGAGAGCCATTCAAACCAATACACGGTTTTTCTCATTTACGTCATCTGTTAGCGAGGAAGAGGTCCTCATCTTCCCATAACCTCGCAAACAGGCAAACAAATTTGACGCCGCGGTAACTAGACTAGAGAACAGAAATTCGACCACGTGCGAGAAACACCCTTCGGCCTTAGCGTCCGCATCCAGCGCAGTGACGCTGCCGCCACCGCTTTCAGAAATCCAAGAGAACCGTTATCTCGTGGGTTCGCTCAATCTTCGTGTCGCCGATGAACTTTCCTCAAAGCCTCCTTCAAATCGACTGCAAAGTCTCCAACCTCCCGATGCATTGACGAGAATGCTGTTTTTGAAGTAATTTCCACGTCAGCTTATACAGCCTCCTATCTGATCTAACAATCATCTTGCATTATCCCCGTGGAACACCCCCACCGACATATCTATCCACCAATAAAAAGATTCAGGTCAAGCTTGAGTCGTTGAGGAACTCATCGACAGACTTTACTGTGGTGTGCCTTAAGCACTCGATTACACCTCTTAGATTTTGCACTTCTTGCTGTAATGCTTGCTTGTCCATCTCAGCTGCTTGCAGTGTTAATTTCAATCGAGTCGCTTCTTCTTCGGCTAGAGCCTGCAATTCTGTCGCCTTTGTTGCTTGGTCATTTGACTTGTTCAGCTCAGCGGTCAGTTCGAGCTTGTCTGACTTTAATTGTTCGATTACTGTTGTGAAGCTGATTTCGGGACTACAAAAATTCTGTTATTCCGTCAGCCATGGCTGAGCAATGGAGAGTACACCTACTATAGCTCCTCGTCTTTCCTCAGGCAGTTTACCCTCGGCAGCGTTGCTTGATTCAGGTGCCAGGACAGCTTCAAATGATATACCAACTTCTTGACACAATTCTCTGTAAGCCCCGATGGAATGCTTGCTTAAATGTTTCTTAAAGAGGTACTGTTTCTCCGGTAATATTCGCCAGTTATACGGATCATCAGCACTTGTAATCAGCCGTACTTCTGCGGGCTCAACTGAGATTCCGAGCTTGGTCACTTCCGAGACTTTGTTAGCAGGTAACATTCTCCACTGGATAGCTGGATCTTACAGATGTGCTCGGATAATTTCTGGCGGCACTTCTTCCTATAAGCCGCACGGTTTAAGTTATTTGATCGAAGTGTGGCCATTTGATTAGCGCTTCTACAGACGCAGAAGAGGGATGCGAATCAGGATCTTTGACTTACGCAGGCAAATTGAGAGTAGATCGGATGTTTAAACCATTTGTATGGGAAAACTAAATCTTAGACTCTTACCTTGCTTCAGAACTGGCACCCTCTCCAATTCTGGCACCCTCCAATTCTGGCACCCCCATACCAAGCTTGGACAAGGCGCTCGCCGCTCTGAAGAATTCTTGCCCCGTGTGGCTCAGATTTCCGCTGGCCAGTCCGCGTGCTCGAGCTCCCTCCGGTGTATATTTGGCCACTGGGATCTTCAAAAATTTCCAGCCAGACTGGGAGAGGATCCACCTTAGATTTGCATCAAGCTCGTGGGTGAAATCACGAGCATGCCGATCAAACGTGCGGGACAAGAGGAACGCCATTGTTAGTATTGACTTAGACAGAATGATTTCTGTTCTTTTGAACGTTCGAACTATTTTATGTTTCAGGTAAGATGACAATGTGACCGCTTGCACCTTTCATGCCATAGCAAGATTTTGAAATTCTCAATCTTCTCATTGCTGACACAGATTTCTCAATGCTTTCATCAGATCGACTGCAAATTCTTCAACCTTTCGAGCAGCCTTCTGAAGAGCTTCTGCCAGATCTGAAGCTTGTACATATGATTTCGCTGCTTCTGTGATAATCAATCGTCTTGCATAATCGTTTTCAGACACGTACATATTTTGAATGCAATCAATAAGCTCACTGATTGATCAGCGTAGTTGAGACCTGAGCCGTTCAAGAGCGAGCGCTTCCAAGTCGTTCATTTGCAAATCACGCGCAATAACAGCTATGACTGAGTGTTTAAGTAACTCTGGCTCGTCTTCTGGAAAGTTCTTTCAGTGCCTTTCGACGCGTCTTAATTTGGAGACCTACCTATACCACGAAGAGCTTCTGCAGGCCACAAAGAATATCTTTTCTCATACATGTACTGAAAGACCCTTCAAAATGAATGTGCGCTTCAAGCAGGTTGGATAAGCTGAAGTCGTCCGCTCTTCGGATTTTTCACGAGATCGTTGTGAATATAAGAACTTTGATGTGCAAGAATTATTCGATGAGCCGGAATTTCAATTTCGATCGTCCCAAAGAGAATTGTGATATCAGAGTAGTCGGAGTTATTGAAAAAGCTGAAAGCAATCAGCTTGAAGATCAGAGTCACGATGAGGTGATATACCTTGCGTGCGTTTCCAGAGCGTATCCGAAGCTCTCGTACGAAGATCTGCTTCCAGGCATTTGAAGTTCGATGATCGAAGTCGTCATGATTCGTGTGCTGTGAAGCTTTTCAATTGATTTGCAGCTGCCTTTTATTGAGGGCCTGAGCGAGAAGGTGTGGAAAATTGTCAATGCATTTCTGAACTTCCTGCTCCTTTTCTAAATTCCCTTCAGCTCCACACTTGGCTTCTCTCCAAACATTCTTATAATCCCTCTCCAGCATTCATATTTGGCTCCTAGGCATCCACTTCTCGATCCTTCTCCTTATCGCCTCGCCAAAGGAGTACTCCCCACGACCGTCCAAAACTGAAAGTCATGAGGGGAGTGCTCGGGTGAGCCGGGGGAGTCCCACTTTCACGGTACCGTCTTTCACGGTACCTGCTTTTACGATACCTGCATTCACGATGCCGTCTTTTACGATGCCTGCTTTCACGGTGCCGTCTTTTACGGTGCCGGTTTTCATGGTGCCATCTTTTACGTTGCCATCTTTCACGGTGCCTGGTTTCACGGTACATGCACTCACGGTGCCATCTTTCCCAGTACAGTCTTTTGCGGTGCCTCTTTCGCGGTGCCGGCTTTGACGGTAATGTAATAAGACAAATGCTGAGTAAATTCCGAGTGTTCAAGCAATATTTCATTATTTACGAAATGGTCTATCATTCGGGAGTTGATATATATAACTAGTGCTCCTATGACAGACGGCCTTTTCTCCCGTCCGCGGTTTTCAGGTCGATCTGCTCAAACATCGTGAAACCAATTATGCGAGAGGGCTTCGTCCGCTGTGAGCCTCTTCGCTGAATCAAAGTTTGTCAGATCTTCAATAAGATTCTTGAGATTCGAGTCAAGGAACTTCATATTTCATCGAATGAACGATTCACACGGGTTCTTCTTGTTAAAGTCGCCCCGAAGCGCTTTCAGCACCTGACATCAAGAACTGTCGTCGAGATGTCTTAACAGCTCATTGAAACTTTTTGAATTCACAAAGTATGAAATCTGATGTTCAAGAACATGAATCAGTGCTTGAAGATATTTATCTTCACTCTATATTCCACCTGGAAAGACCGAAAGATACCAGACGGCATGGCACCGCCGAAAGCCAAGAAAGCCTACTCCCCCTGAATCGAAGACCCGATCCAACTACATCGAACCCCCCCCCAAACGATATCACCCTCACCCCAACCTCTCACTTCACATACCAGCCTCCACTCCACCACACATCTCCAACTCTTCCAACTCACTGGCATCACATGTCCCTCTCCCCCTATACCACTTCCTCAACACTCGACATATCCCATCCCTCTAACAGGCAGTTCCAAACTCCCCTACGATCACAGCTTGCACACCAAGTTGTCCTTCCTTCCTGTCAACGCACTCACTATAGATCCGGCCCCTCAATACCTCCCACCCACCCACCCTCTAAAACTTCACTCTTCCTTCCTCTCTCTGCTCCTATGCTACCTAACAATTCCCTTCCTTTCCACCACCCTCGCTCCTTTTCGTCTTCCTCATCTTTGCTTCCTAACCCGTTCCATCCACCCGTCCACCTCACCGACTCTCGTCGCAATACGTCGAATATCCTCTCGAAATGAGATTTTCCGGGCTATGGAGTTTGCGGGAAGTGGATGGAGGGAGGAAGGAAGGGGTGGTTTAGTTAGGATGGAAAGGGAGGGGAGGTGGAAGGGGGCGTGGTGGAGATGTTTTGGAGGATGGGAACGTTAGAGGGGGTTCGGAGATGTTATTCTTGTCTCTGACTCCCGGTCCCATTCATTCGGAGGATTCCCTTCCGAATATAGAAAACAGCGCATAGGAAATGCCTTGGAAGATTGGGCTAGATGAGAATCTTAGAATTAAGCTAGTGAATGCAAGATATTCCGATCCGAAAATGTCCCCTCTAGTGTACAGATACAACCCGTGAGTATACAGTCTTTCAGATTGGAGTTTTTGAATCTTTCGCGACGATCATTATGCCCCTTTCATGCCCCTTCCCCCTTGTATCGCCTGTCCGCCACCCTGCACATCTTGCCCCTCTTTCTTCCACCACCACCACCACTATGCTAGCTATCATTTCCCCCCAGACGGGGCCGGTCAAAGCGCACACTCTCCCAAATCCCGCATCAGCACCGCCATCTGCGCTCTCTTAGCCGCCTCAGCAACGAGACAAAAGGATTCGGTGGCTGGGAGTTCTTCTCGCCTGCTCTCGGATAGGCCTCGAGCGGGGGGGAAGGGATTTTGTTGGTGTGGTTGGGGTAGCGGTTGTTGTAATGGTTGTTGATGTGATGATGATGATGGTTGGGCTTGTGATGGGTGGGATGTGGATGAGGGTGTTTGCTGTTGGGTTTGCAAGGACGCTTGTGGGTTCATAGAGGTGCGATGTCGATGTTGCGAAGGGAAGGGGAAGTACGACGAGGAAGATGTCGAGGAGGCGGTGGTGCTTGTGGAGGGAGAGGGGAGGGGCGCGCTGGAGAAGGTGTTCGAGGGTGAGGGTGAGGGCGCCATGGGGGCGGTGGTGGATGGACGATAGGGAGTCGCGGAGGTGAATGATGGATCTAGATGGGAAGGAGGTGGAGATTGGTGTTTGACCTTGCGGTGGCGGTGTGCAGACGCAAGTCCACTTGGATATCCCAAACCCGTGGGGGTCGACTTCCAAAAACCCCCCCTTCAACACATGACCCAGCTCGGAAGCTCCTAAGTTCTAAATCTTCCCACTGGCTTTCCTCGGCGACAGTGATCAAATTTGTATACTATGAGAGAGAGTGTTTGAGAGAAATTGAAACTGGAACTGCTGCAAGCAGATGTATTTAATTACATGACACACAGCCATTGTTCTCGCTGTCCGGGGATCTTGATCCGGGGGTGCGAGATCGTGGGGAAGCTAAGCGAGCGCGTGGGGAAATTGAGTGTGTCGTCCTAGCCGGAAGGGGATTGGGTCCTCTGGGTAAGGTATGAGGGCCTAGGGCGGGTTATAAAACACATACGAGTGTAAAAGTTGCTGTCTTTGGGGGTTCGGATGGGTGGGAGGTAAGTAGAGGTACATAGGGGTAGGCGGTGGCGGTCTGATATGGTTTGAAGGTTAAGTGAATTCAGGTTGAATACAATGCAGAAAATGTTTTAGTTGGTCTTTCACTAGGTAAGCACTGCTATACTGACAATGAGGGTATATTCAGACCTCTGGATCTAGCAATGTCATCAATCATAAGTCATACCCAACCCTCCAACAGACAGCTTCACACCTCCAGTCAAGGGCCTAATAACCATCACCAACCTTCCTCTCTCTCACCCCAGCACCCACTCCATCGCCACCCCCTTTAGCAAACTCTGAGCCAGTAGCACTCTCCTCATCAAACCCGTCGTTGCCCGCATACGCAACACTAATCTCCGTAATCTCGTCTCCAACCTCCATCCACTTATCGCTCGTCGCCGGAATCGGGAAGAACCGACACAACGCCCAATAAGTCCCGCTCGCAACAATAAACCCGCAAAAGAAGTTCAAGTCATACAGATACTTGGCACCCTGTGGCACTGGTCTTCCAATAGCGCCAACGAATCCGACAATGTTGATCAAAATACCGCAGATGTATGCTGTGTAGCCGCGCCAGTGGAAGCCGAAGGTGAAGTAGTAAGGGGAGGTTTTGCGGGCCGAGTAGAGGTCTTTGATTTGGAAGTAACCGCGGCGGACGAGGTAGTAGTCGCAGATGATGACGCCGGCGATGGAGGAGAGGAACACGGAGTAGGCGCTGAGGTAGGTAGTGAAGTTGTTGGAGGTGGAGAGAAGGTTCCTGGAGAGGGGGTCAGCTCGTGAAATCTCAAGGAGTAAGTGGAGTGAAGGGAGGGAGCATACCAAGGGCACATGGCGAGGCCGACGGTGGCGCAGATGTAGCCACCACGGCGGATGTTCAAGTAGCGTGGTAGAAGGGCCGTCATGTCAGTGCCGGCGGAGACCGAATTGGCCGCAATATTTGTGCCGAGCTGGGCCAAAGCAAAAGCAAACGCGATGATGAAGACACCAAAACGCTCGCCCGAATTGGCTCCATCCAGGAAATTGCTCAGCAGGTCCAAAGGATTCCAGATCGGTACACCATAGATGACGGTAGACGAAGACGATACTATAATTCCAATAAACGAGGTGAAAGCAAATCCGACCGGAATAGTAATGAATTGAGACCAAAGAGCATCCCTCGGTTTTCTAGCAAAGCGAGCAAAATCACAGTCGTTTACTATCAGTGTTGCGAAGTTCGCTATCGAAGACATAATGCCGGATACCATGGCCCAGCCCAGAGCACTTCCGTGAGCCTTTGCTGGTTGGTGCACAATGGGTCCAATACCATGAGCCTTGACAATGGCCCAGATGAAGTAGGCTACACCGGCTACAGGCACAAAGTAGGCCTTGACTGTGAAGAGGTGACGGATTTGATGGACTGGAAACCAAATTGCTGGCAAACTGAAGGCCCAAAACAGGAAGAAGCTGAGGAAATCTCGAGTATTTGTGCCGGAGCTGGCTGGCATGCTGTTTGGTAGATGTGTATAGCTGGTCCATATAGAGCGGAGCATGAGTGTGACGCATTCTCCTGGCGAACCGGTCAGTATACCTATCAGCTTCCATTATGATAAGAGGGAACCCACCGCCTATCCAGGACTGGACACCGTACCATATACAAGCCATAGCCGCTCTATTAAAGACGGGCCATAACGAGCCCCAAATACCAAAAGAGGCTCTGCTAACGACTGGAAAGCTGATATGGTACGTCGCGCCAATTCGTCCAGTCATGCAGATGAAAGTGCCTGAAATAGTGTAACCGATCCACACGCAGAGCCATGACTGCCACCAAGAGAGGCCGTTGACAATCATAGAGGACGATATCATCCAGGTGTTCTGGGAATGGTAAGAACTTTGTCCTCGTGTTTGATACGTTCAACATACAATGTTGAACGAATCGGCAATCCAGAAGCCCACAAAGTTCCAGGCGCCCCATTGCCTCCGTTCAGGCTCGACTGTAAGTAATTATCAGTCCTGTTCGTTCGGTACATGTCCACAGAGGCTCAATACCTGGCTTCAAGTCATAGTTTGTCAACATTAATTGGGCGTTGGTGAGCCCCGGCTCGCTGGACACCGCCAGTTTACGCATATAATGCCTCGCTCTTGAAGTTGATAATTTCTCCATAGCGACACGGTTTTTCAGGATAACTAATATGGAATATCGATGAAATGCGGTCCCAGGCGTACTGAAGCCGAAGTTGCGGCTGCCAGGCTTGCGCGCGTGAAGCGTAAGCCGAAAGCTCTCCAATGCCTCACTTACAAGGTATCGAATAGTAGTAACTCTATATACATTTCGACAAAGGTGCTGATGAGATCGAACTGCAGTGCAGGGCCCCGTTTCGATTATATGTATGCACGCCCAGTCCCCGCGATCGTTCGGTTCCGCCCGATAAGAAACAGAATCAATGTCGAAAAACACAAGCTACTGTACATTATGCCTGCAAGTACATGATGGTCACATAAAGGGATCACTGGCGTGCAGTGGTCAAGAGAATTGAGTGGCGTGGGTTGCATTACAGCCCTTCAGAGGCTTCTGCAGTATCATAGTACCTATGTTGGGAAGTGGGATCATCTCATCCTTATCGTTATCGTTATCGCTATCGCTCGTGACAGGTTACCTCATTCTATCAAGTCGGTCAGGAGGTCTAGAACCCGCCATGGTTCCCTATAACCCAGCGTTTCTCGAGCACTATTCCAAGTAATTTTGAGTAGATGTAAGAAAAGCTGTGAGGCGCACATGAGGGACAATATGACGGTACCGTTAGAAAGAGAAAATCCGATAGCGGAAAGACTTAGCTAGATGGAGAGTTGAAGATAGAGATTGCAACTGTGGTCATGGGGAAGTGGTACGGTAGGAGTGTAGATAGCTTATGCGACGCTGGTATCTAGATGGTTCAACATTCGATCGGTTGCGGGCTTGTGTTGCCCTGTACGGCCGTTTGATCTTCTCATTAATCAAATCATCATGATTCATACGGAGGATGAATCGTCAGAGAACGAGCTATACACCTTGAGCGGAACATCGTCAAGGCTACCCATGATTCCTGCTATGGGTCTCCCATCTAGTCCTGTCCTATGGTCGCGTGCTAGCTCCTGAAGAATTGCCGGATCAAAAGTACAACGGGTTAACGTTTCTTCCAATTACTGGAACCAGCTTCGAGTACAACCCTCTCTTAAACGCATAGTGTGCGGTCACAACAACCTTTGCAGAGAAACGTCGTTCTTCCCTCATGTTCACGATCAATGGTAGGACCATTTCTCTCGGCATGCCCGTCTTCAAAATACGGTCTTCCTCCACGCTCCAGATGATCTTGTTCCGTGCTGGCTGGCCGGGCGTCAGGGAAGTCAATCCATGTACCACCAGTTTGCCCTCCTGAGGTCTGCTCACGTCCTGCGCAAACGTGGCGCCGATTGTAGGGCCACTGGGTATAGAAGCTACTTGTCCGTTCACCTCCACGTGCCGGTTCATAGTGCCCGTTGACACCGGACCTGTGTAATGTTTCGGGTGGAATTTGACGATGGACGGATTCAAGCCTGCAGGACTGCCTGGGTCCTTCGGCACGTCAAGAAATGAGATTTTGATATCTGCCGCCTGTATGCGAGTAAACCAGCCATCTGAATGTCGCTGAAAACCGAAGCGGAAGCAGAGCAGCAGAGCAGGCTGTTGGTTGATTGTGCCGAGATGTATCGGGCGGAGGAGCTCAGCCTGTACACGAGTGCTGCGGATTTCTTCCGCAATTATCTCGCGCGGTATGGACTCTTCTTCCACAGTACTCGGAACGGGTGTGCTATTGAGTAGTGACTCGGCAGCAGTATCGATATCAAAGGTTATCGTGCAAGAAAGTTCTGGGTAGTCATTCGCTGCTTGGTCGTCCGTCGCCATTGCTTGAATTTGGGGCTATACTTCTCGTCGCTGTGCTTCTCGTAGCCTCGATATCGACGGCGTGCACAGAAAGCCATGTGGTGCGACAAAGGTCACGAGTCGAGCTACTGTACTACGTGTACAGAGACGAGGCGTTAATGTATTCAAGGTGCAGTAAGCCTAGAAGCGAGGGGGAAATGGGATTGGCGTCGCTGAATCAGACTACTCTAGTAGCGCCAGCTTAATGGTATGGCCCTCGGACCATTGGCCAGAGGGGCCTTGATCTTTCGAGTCTTAACGGCATTTCAACGCCGATTGTTCGAGAAAGTAAATACTTACTGTGATACAGTCTGACATAGCCTTCCAATAGATCCGGTTTCCAATCCCATCTTCAAACATAATGCAGCCATACCTAGGCATAAACACCTCGTTATATCCATCTCTGGAAGTAGCATCGATCCAGTATCTGGAGCGCGCTGTCGTCTTGACCGACCTCGGTGCTTATCGAGAAGCTTCACATATTTTCGATGAAGACCTATATTCCTGTAGACTGCTTCCAGCAGTCGTTCTCGCCAGGGCTGAGCTCGCACTCAGGCAATTCAAACTCGGCTTACTTTTCAGAATCTTAGACGAAGCTTTAGCGGAAGCGGAAAAATATGATCTCGATCTTGATAAGGCAGAATATCGATTGATGTATTTATTGCGTGCATTCGCTGTTTTCTCACACAAAGGCATAATGGAGCCGCCGTTAGAGGAGATCTATAGGGCTCAGGAGTGGCTCAGGGGTGTACCTGTGTGTGAGTACACGGATATTCAGGTGGGCAACGTCCATGTAATGTTTTGAGCCATCTTTGAAGGTCCTTCTAGGTCAACTTTGTGAGGAAATATGTTCTAACGGTACTATTTGTCCAATTATCCTTGTCGTCAACCTATGTTGGAGACGATGTTGCGATGATACCGAAGCCGAATCATGAAACACTTGCTTGGCAAGGTTTGACGGATTTGCGAATATCTCTCGTCGAGCGCGGAATGCTTAATGAAGCTCTTTCCTTGTTCAAGGTCGAGAGAAGTCGTCTTCCGCCCACTGAGCGTGCTGACGCCACTCTGTGGTTCTTGGAACGATCTAAAAAACATAAGTTTCTGACAAAAGAGCGCTCTATTTGGGTAGAAATAGAGCTGAGGGTCTATCTTGCACAAAGCTTGTATGAACGTCGGGAAGCCCGGAGTGGAGAGACTGAATTCCAAACAGCGGAGGAATTGCTGGAGTGTTGGTGCAAGCTCTCGGATTATACAAAGAAGGAAACTCTGACGCCGTTTCTCGACATAAAGATCCTCAGGCTAAGATATCGTGGGAACGATGATCTCAAAGTACATTTCAATGAGAGTGTGCAGCTACTCGAGGTTTTGAAGGCTTGCTGTCATACATCGACGGTGGCGTGCTACCATCAAGCAACCGAAGCGGCCTACGAACTGGCGCCGGAAGATACTAGTGGTTATTATCAAGCTCAGTTCATCCGTCTTCATCAAGAACAAGAAGCATATCAAGAGATGGTGCTGGAAGATATTCGTAGTCTTTTGTTTGATCATCAGGACTTCTTCCAATACGCGGCGAGAAACGTTACGGATATTCGAAAGACATTGGAATGGCATGACAACTTCTTGGAAAGATATGCGGGATTCAACCTTCCAGATGGCCTAATGGGTATCCATCGAAACCGCAAAATTGCATATCAGCAACTTGGAGATCCTGAAAGAATGGCGCAAGAAGACGCCGAGGTTAAGAAACTTGAAAACGCAATCCCGGAACGATTTGGAAGACTGGTCGGCGTTAGAAGGGCGAAAGCTGGCTCCACGGTTCCCTCCCAACCAAATGGGGACTCAGAAGCTGAGATGAGGTTTGCTTTGGACATCGAGGAAGACAATTTTTTTACCGAGTGGTATCACACAATCGGCGATACCGAACCAAGGCGATATCTAGCTTTCAAGAAATTACTTGAATGGATGATAATGGACTTGAAGACTGGCGTTATTGCCGGACATGAGGTGTTATCCATTTTAGCAATTCAGGATGGTAACAAAGATTATACGTCATTAGCCCAGAAGCTTGAAGCAATCCCTCCAGATGAAGCCTTCGCCATGCTGTATCTTCAAAGCATGGGCAAGGAAGACATCCCCATCAGTCCTGACGCTTGGAAGGCACGATCCGAAGTGCTAGAAAACTGGTTGTCGCGAGATTCAGGGTTGATGAACAATAGCCGGCAATATCTCAGAGCTGTTCTCCAAGAGATCCGTAAAAACTCTGTTTGCGCGTCTGAAATGCCGCTCGACATTAAAATATCTGAATTGGAGAGATGTATGTCAATGGTCAAGGAGCTACCACCACGAGTTAAGGAGAACATAGCTCAACAGACTGCAAGTTGGCATGGTAGTATAGCTGACCATATCCATTTGCACTGTTGTCGATCCCCGGATCAATTTGGTAGTGATGGAATCGGGTCATATATTGCTAGAGCAGAGGCTGAGTGTCAATGGTCGATAACAGGGTACCAGGCAAAAGGCGAAGCAGTTTGTACAGCCATGAGGCAGCGGCTGGCTGCCGAACTCTGCGTTATGAAGATCTACTGGCTCCATCAGCGACAAGGCAAAGCTATGAACGAGACTGATGTGGAGACTATTCGGGAGAGGGGCCTTCAAAACCTAGAGCTTGCAGAGTCATTCTTCGCCTCAAAGCGTCAGGAAACAACATGGGGTAGGGATTTGGATGCTTTAGAACAGAGACAGCGAGCCACTAATGCAGAAATCTCGTGGAGAATTGCACAAATCGCTATGCAGTTGTTGAACGCGGGAAAAGTTGAGGCAAACGAGTCTAGAAAGCTTGAGATGTGGAAATGGGTTCAACGTTCCAAGGCGCGTTCTCTTGCGACGTCCATGGGACTTGAAGGAGCCATTCCAGAATTCCTTCTCAAAGATGTCTTGGCGTCTGATAAGTGCCGCTCTATGTATGAACAGATGGTTTCCTTACAAAGCCAGATTCAATTAGCACAACCCCACCGGAGGTTTGCACTACGCCACGAACTTGATCTGCATCTGGCTGAGATGAAGAAAGACAAACTCCTCAAGGAAGTCTGTGATCTCAAAGACGGCATGCCTTTGACCCTCTCGGCCCTTGACAGTATCACTGAGGTAGCTCGTACGGCCCTGGTGCTAGTGGATTGGTACGTTGTTCCGGATATTTTCGGCGACGGCACACTTCTGCTCCTCACAGCAAAAGCTGGGCGCGCACCCACAGTTACGACTCTGGATATCGCGACCATTGCACCCATAGATTGGGTGACTCACTATCTTGATGGCTCCATGTCTCAGCAAAGATCCAAGGACATGAGCGATTTGAACGCTCTGGTGCAACCGTTAATCGATTTAAGTGACCAGGGAGACATTCTGGTATTCTGCCCTTCGGCAGCACTACATCGAATCCCACTTCACGCCATCGAAGTTGCTGAAAACAATGCTTCGAGTCGGCAGCCGATAATATTTAGAAACCCAATTTTCTATAGCCACAGCCATTCGCTTCTTCGCATATGCTTGTGGAACGCCCAACTGGCCTCGGAGGCAAAATTGCCTCTAAACACTCTTGTCATGAACGGAATCCCGAAGCAGACAGAAATTGAGAAATACAGCGCTGGTCGAGACTCTGCCATGCAGCTTGCAGAGCGTTTCAGCACTACTGCATCACTCGATGAATCTTCTACCAAGTCTAAATTTACAACAGAAGCACCTACCTCCAGGCTCATCCACATCCACAGTCACGTCTGGTGGGATGCCTCGGATCCACTGGCACACCACATCGACCTCAACCACGAAAAGCTGACGGCACGCGAGATTTTCCCCGTCTCTTTCCTCAAAGGTACGCACGTCAGCCTGATCGCCTGTTCAGGAGGCCGTGCAAGAGTTGGCAACGGAGACGAAGTCATGGGACTCGTGCCCGCCTTGCTGCATTCGGGAGCAAGCTCAACTGTTTCCACGCTTTGGAGCATCCCGGATACGATTGGAGCGAAATTCACGGATGCTTTCTACAAGGGATTTTTCGAGCAGCGCAATGGGTTGCTTGGTGGCGGCGGCTTCATCAACCTGGCCAAGGTATTTCAGAGCGCTGTGAAAGAGCTATCTTTGTACGAGATGAGAGAAAGTGATGCTGCTGATCTGGAACCTATGCTCCACTGGACGAGCTTCGTGGTTCACGGCTTCTGGGATTTCTTTGTGCCTCAGACAACTACCGGGCCTTAGTGTTGACTATGTTTCCGACAAGGACCAAACGACCGACGACTGAACGACCTAACGACCTTACGACAGAATGACCCAACGACCCAACGACCTGAAAAATACCCCATTCACCTCCCCACCCCCGATGTCTTCGATTTCTTCCTCTCTCCTTGAATCAGCACCATACTCGACCATTGTATTGCTGCTATTGACTACTCATATTACGATTACGATAACCCAAAAACAACATTTTTCACGATTCAGTGATCAACGAGACTCACAAACTTCTCTAAAGCTTAACACACTAAGAGAACAGCAAACAAGCTGCCTTTAGAATATCAAAAGCTCTTGTATAATTTCAAACCATACTGTCAACATCCGGCGGCAAAGAACGCGATGGTACTTTAGCAGGTCACAAAAGGTTCGTAGAGTACCCATCAAAAGAATGACTAGGGTGAGCGGAAACGTGTCTCCAGTCTTTTCTGGTGTATCTCATGCACAGATTTCTGTACACTCGAGACCCATTCCTTGCTCCCTTGCCCCCCCACCCCCTACCCCCAACCCCCACTCCTTACCTTGAGTACCCTTATCCACTCAGCCGCGTCCATTCGTCGCCAAAAACCTCCTCACCTCTTACACGCATGCCCTCCTCCCTCTAACCCCCATCCACCTTTCCCCCAACCCACTACCCAAAGCGCCCCCCATCCGCCTCCACCAAATTCCTACATACCCCCCACCTCCACAAAACCCTCGCCGCCAGCTTCAGCAACGTGTTGTGGCGCTGTTAATTCCGCCGTGATGCCAGTGCAGCCATGCTTTTCTCTCTTGCCTCGTATTCTGCTTCGATTCTGGCACGTACTCCGGCTTCTTGCTGGATGCGTTTGCGTTGGACGTGGTGTTTGAAATAGGAGAATGGCGACGACGGCGGAGATGGGGAGGCCGACACCCACGCCCACGCCCACGCCCACGCCCACGCCCACGCCCACGGCGATGCCTATTTATTTATTGGCGGCTTTGGTGGTTGCTGCTGCGATTGTGAGGTTTGCAGACGAAGTAGCCTGCGGGGAAGTTACGGTGACGGTTGTCTCTGCTGACGGGAAAACGCTGCTGCTGTTAGATATCGAATTCGCGGTTCTTCGGAAAAGGTCAAAATCTAATTTGAGAGTGGAGTTGGATCCTGTGGCTGCTGGAGGCAAACTGTGTAGAGCATGTAAATCTGTAAATCCGTATGTTAGGAATCTGCGGGTCAAGGGTCGTAGCATAAATGGTTTGTTTGAGGCTCGCAATTGCTTAATCATGACGCAGATGGAAGGGCATCCAAGCACCCTAGGCAGGCATTGTAAAATATTGGAAACCATCATTCTTGCAGTTATTTCTTGCAGTAATCGTATTGCAGTGTCGTTTTGTTATCGTCCATGCTATTACCTAATGTCGTCTGCATGGATGCATTGTCACCGCTGCAGATATCATTGCACTGGTTATATACTTGAGTCTGATTGTTGTCTGGGAAGCCGAAAGCACATAGGGCGATTGTTGCTTTCAGGTTATCTGCTTTGACGCAGAATTTCGTCAGAAATGGACCCAAGATTTGAGAATGCTTGGGCGTACACAACATCCACCATACATCTCCAATTTTCGTGGACGGATTGTACATGGAACTGGTTCTTTCGCAGCTAAGGCAGCTTCTAAATCTACGACCCGAGGTTGTAGAATTTGGCCCTATTACTCCCAGTCATCGCATACGATGTCCCAAGGATAAGTGCCGATATTATAACCGGTGAATGGACTGTCTCCTTTGCAAATGTCCACACAGGTTGAATTCTCATACACACAGAAAGCATCGCTATACTTTATGAGGGAACAGAGCAAATAAATGATGAGCGGAAGATAGTGGACAGACATGGTGAGATGATTAGATATGAAGGAAAAAGGGGTGCACGTTGGGAGAACAGAATGGGACGAAGGATATTTTCAGCTCGCGACTCATTATCGGCGCCTGATAATATTGATACCTTCTGGTGATAGCCAATTGAGCCGACTATTGCATGGGTGAATTTGAAACTGTGGAACATCCTTCAAGCCTGAGCGACATCGTGAGCTTTGTAATCGGTGGTGATACAAGGCAAACGTAGCGGGAATGCCTCGGACGAGGGTGTTCTGCTGATGAGGGTTTCTATCATGAAACAAATCTTCCAAAAGGGCCAGCCTCATCCGTAGCGACTTGGAGGATTAATGCATGGTTAGTCTATCGATTTCAAATTTTTAATCGTGGTACTTATTTGGGATGGCTGACGAACCGAAACAGGTCGTGATTCGCATAGGGGCGAAGAAAGATTTAAACGCTTGCTTGCAGGAAGCTGAGACGAGGGTGGATTTTCGATTTTCAACTCCGGACGTGTGAAATCCCAGAGAGGGTCAGGGATCGTTACCGTGCAGATGCTCGAAGAGTTTGCTTGGATGAGCCCGAAAATATTGATTAGTCCCACGCGGCCGCAGCACAAAGACCACCTAACAATCCTGTTCTCCCAAACATTCCAGCTTATTCCAGCTCGAGCAGGATCTTTGGAATTTGGACTCTACGAGCGCCTTCCGCTACCAAGCCTTTTGTACTCCTCATACAAGGCTTTGAAAATCGACCTGCTGGTCGAATCCATCGCAGCATTCATCGTACGCATGACTTCCGGCTGCACTACATCTAGCATAGCATAAAGCCCAGGATCCAAGGCAGTCTTCATCTCTGGCAGCAAACGCCCCTTGAGTTGGCAGGTACAATAGTCCATAATCACATAAGGTAGGTGCTGCCCAGCTATGCTGCGCGCTTTCTTGGTCTCGTCGTTGAGTTCTTGCCGCGTATTGTTTGTCCGAGGCCTAGCCACTGCTGATACAGTGGGGGAACAGAGCGTCGTAAGTAGACGGGCATATGCTGCTGCGTGAGATTTTCCCAGAGAGGCCTTACCCATTAGATGTGACTCAATTAATGGAGTTCTTATTGCGTAGGGGATGAAAAGCGGTCTTAATAGCCCTTGCAGAGCAGGGACAACTAGATGGTAACGACCACCGAGCTTCTTGCGGTGAGCTGCAAGCAGTGTGCCAAATAGCCGGCACAAGCCTAGGTAAATTATGCCAGTGTACTTTCCACATGTAGCAGATTCTAAACGAGAAGATACGACTGCCATGGCGGTGAGTGTGTTGTCGACATTCCACTGGGAAATAGTTTGAGGCTTGTGAAAAATAAATCAGCGGAAATTTTATTGTGTCAGAAGCGTTGTTACTCACCTGCTTTTGCAGTAGCATTTGCATACATTGCATCGTCAATATACAACTACCGAGTCCTACTCGCCGTGACAGTTCAATGCAGAGAGCGTTGAATACTCGAGACAATACCACGGTGGCCTGCCCAGCTTGTTGAGTTGGGTCTAATCGAATTAGCATTTACAAAGGCTTTCCATGGCTAGATTACCTTTATACGTGAAAACGAGGTTTTGCAGCAACAGCAAGTTGTTGGTGTCCAGAGGTCCATATTCTTCCGTACTGGTGAAAGCCATTAGAGATTTCACTTGTGCTTCGGGCTTAAATTTCGATCTCGCATCGCTGAAGCTTTTCAAAAATTGTCTCTTTCCCCGCAAGGATTGTACTGGATTCGTTAGCAGGGTTGCAAAAAATCGTAGAAAGTTCTTACAGCTATTAAGCGATTTCTTTGCAATCGGAAGCTGGTGAGTGAGCTCGCTTCCATGCGTTTCCAGGAGAAATGCTAGTTTGGTCAAGCACATCGATAGCTGGTCTGCGCTGCTTTCCATCCCGGCAGAGCCTCTCAGCGTCCCAGAGGTTCGTAGTTCTAGTAGTTCCTTTGTAATGAGCGATAATTGGGAGGAGACTAGAGGTTAGTTATATTTGAATTATGAAGTCTTGGAGGGTACAAACCTTCAGCCAGCCTAGACCCAATACAGATGAGATCCACACTAGATATCATGCATTCAAGTATTATGCGTAGTGTCTTCCTTGTCCTTGAGTCTGATATAACGCCGGAACAGTATATACCTAAATCATTACGCAGCCTTTCGAGGTGTCGCTGGCGTAAACCCGGGAGTGACTCCAAGGGTTCATTCAAGGTCTTTGGAAACTCGTTTTGGTGATGCAAGTAGAAGTCCAAGGAAGCTGTCACCAACACTGCCGAGGCGCATCCACCGTGGGGCTTAATTTCCCGGTTGACCTCTTGAGCGATACAACGATAGAAATCTGTAAGATAATTGACGCTATTTCTCTCTCTTAATTTTAACATTTGGTATCTTCAAGACGTTAGTAATAGTAAAAATAACCGACAGATTAGCACAGTATACTTCAGTATCTGTTGAGTAAGCTGCTTGAGTCCACTCAAAGCTGCAAGGTGGAGTTCTGAGGGATTGTCGTCCAGATTATGTGCAAGGCTTACTAGGAATGCTCCACCTGTATTCTCTTTTCTAAGCGGTTCTTCTTCTGACAGCTCATTTAGCTTGTTCAAAACATCAATAGACTTGCTTGGAATTGCTATAAGTTTGAGTATAAGGCTAATAGTTCTGACCGTGGTCACGGTATCATGATTCGTTTTCATAGTTTCCCGAAGTAGGTGATTAGACATTGTACTCCTTTCTTCGCGATCGAAGGCATGCACAGGTATACACTGGAGGCTTTCAAGGGCTAGCCGATGTCTCATCTTGCTAGAAAGTTTGTCGGACACCCTGGCGTGGTGAGAGTTTAAGTATTCTGAGATGAGCAGTTTCCGGTAACAACCTATACAAATCATTCGGCGATCCTCCAAAGACGCTCCAGAGTATCATACCTGCCGCTAAAGCATTTTCACTCAACAGATTGGAACGGAGCAGCCTCTGCCACATCTTTAGATAGTTAATATCGTTGGATATCGTTGGTCCACCACGCTGTTCATTAGACACTAGTTGCCAAGCAGCTCCATGGAAGAGTTGCTGGAAGAAGCGATGGTTTGTCTCATAGTCGAGGCACCTGTTTTGTGATCAGATTAAAGTCAAGACTTTTTTCAGTCAAACTAACTGTAACGCTTCTGGCGAGAAAAGCACTTGCGCTTGACAACCCATTATAAGGATCTTTGGAGACTCAACCCCATTGCTTCTGCCGTTCCATTGTGGAGCGGAACAGCTTCGACGGGATATCACCATATCTTCTGGAATCAGGAAATCGTTCAAGATCTTTTGATGGTTCAAGACGGTTTCGACTGCCCGTCTGATCGTTTGACAGGGCGGATTTTGTAGCATTTCGGTTCCAGATTTCTCAAGCGTCGCGAAGCTCAGAATGTAATAGAAAGCGTGGAGTTCTTCTGCGAAGTTGCACTTGGAGGTATCATAATCTACAAGTTTTAGAGCCCTGCGTGTAACATGATCCTCTGCATATTTATAATGTGGTGCTGCATGCGGTATGGACCAACGTATGTTGATCGTTGTCAGTATTCTCCAGACTCTCCACATCTTCGGTATATTGGTAAATCTGTCATTTAAGGCAAGATTCAGAAGAGAGGTGTATATGGGTTGAACGGTTTCCATTACATCCTCAACAATGGCGTCGCTCGTGCATCCACTGATGGCACAGTCCAGGATCACTAGCGAAGCCAGTGGTCTTACGGTCTCGCTTGACACAATTGTAGTGAGATCAGCCTGCGCTCCTAGTAAAACTTGTCTGAGTTGTCCCGTTGTTAATGCAGATTTGATGAAACCTGCGACTGTTTGAGAAAGGTGGTTGTCTTCCCATATGCTTGTTTTCATGGCTTGATCTTCCAGCCGCTCGTGATAACATGTGAGCTCTGTCCCCCAATGATCGATGAAGCGAGGCAGGTCTCGCGTATGCACGAAAGCCTGCACCAGCGGTATCACAACGCCGACAATTATGTTACTATGTTCGTGGCTGTCATCCATGGGTACCTCAAACCTCATCTCCGTAACCTTTGTAAGTAAAGTGGTCAAGAACTTGTTAGGTTGCCGTGGCGAAGACAGTCTGATGAAAACATCTGGATTTAACTTAAGCACTAAACTGACAAAATCCCAATCAACAATGTCAGGCTCGGTACTTTTCGAAAACAACCCTGAAAATCTAGATAGGAGTGTCTCCAGCATACTAATGTCTAACAGGACGTTATGATCAAGAGCCTCATGCAGTATTGACTTAATGGTACGCATTAATGGATCGGTTGAACTGGGTGACAATGGAGGCATTGCGCAAGCGCTTCCAACTAGTAGTCTGAATAAGCTCTGCAGCCATGGATTCTCAGCGGTGCGCTGTTTCGGTGTCTCTCGCGGGATGCACCTAATGGCAACACTGTAAAATACTGCAGCTAAAGAGAAATCTCGTGCTTCACGCAATGATGTGGTTTTAGCAAGGGGAGCCAATAAATCGTTATACAAAGTTGATTTGGTTTCTTCATCGTCTCCCGCCCTTGACCGTTTCATGCTTAAGAACGAGGCGCGAGCTGGGGAGATGATGTACTTCACCAGCAGCGTATCCAAGGACTGTGCAGTCTTCCCAATCTTGGACCACGAAGGAGACAATATTTGACATGTGAGTAGGAGTTGCAGAAGCGGCAACAAAGAATGCGTAGAGAATGCACGCTATCAGATCTCTTTAGTAACAGGACATACATAGTCTGTCAATTTGAGTTACGTACGAAGTCTGAATGGCCGGCCGGATCGTCTTTCCCGTCTGTGCGAATGTTCCATAGCGCAAGCATTGGACTTATACATCCATCAAGCATTTCTGCTGAAGGTTCATCAGATCCTCGTATTATTACATCAGTGACAGTAAAAGAGCTTCCTAGAATCGCAGCAGCATCTTGTGGAGAGCTTCTCAACGAAGCCTTCATATACTCCACACAGAAACCTCGCGATCCGTCAGGTAGATCCCTTGTTAAAGCCTCCGTCTCTCTGATAGTGCTGCAGATAGATTTGTACAAAGCCTTAATGTTAGGGTCAACTGTTTGGGATGGCTCGCTCGGAGAGGCTGCTGTGAACTCTCGCTTTCTTTTCTTCGACCTTTGTGGCGCTTCGACAGGAGATGCCTCAAGCGTGGCTGAGCTTGACTCAGCAGTGACTGAGACATCCTCGCGCTCCTGTGGGCTAGATTCCTTCTCTTGATCAACTTTCTGCTGGAGCCACTGAAGTGTGTTGGTAAGTATGACCATAAATTTGTAGGTATTGAGCAAACGAGCTGTATTAGCCAATGGTATCTGGATAGCCAGCACTCGAAAGAGAAGCCAAGCTCTGAAATCAATGCATGGACTTAGGCCAATCAGTAATATATCAGATGTTTGAGAAGCGGCTCCGCACCTGCCTAAGTGGATATCATCCGACTGAAATTTTTTTAGCAGCCATCTCAATGCCCACTCTTCCCTTAGTCCATATGGGGTTATTTTTTGCTGCTCTTGTTGATCCAAAGATGAAGTTTGGTTCTTCACATCTATCTGTATGCCTAAAATTTCACAAATATCGAGGATTTGAGTCTGGAACGGTTCATTGCTATTGTCTAGAGAAAGTATGCTTCGTTGGATAATCTGACTTTTTGAGGACTTCAAGATGTTGTTAGCAACTTAGAAACGTGTAGACCATGGAGAATTTGCTGGCAACATACCTGGTTCTTCAAGGCCATGCCGAGCCTTAACATGAGCCTGTGGTTGCTCTACCGAAATAATATCTGTCAGACGTACCTTCGATATGAGGACTGTGATTGGCTGAATAATTGGCACCATAGTTGATCCGGTTCCGCGCCGACAGAGCTCGGGTTTTCTACCAACACGGTTATCGACACCACCTATCGATGCACAAATTTTCGTCCATAATAGAGTAAGACTGGCCAGCTATTCAATTGGATTCCACTGACTTTCCAGCCCCTAGATACCTCCACAATGGCTGATACGCCTCCATCTACCCCTTCTATACCGCCCGCACGATCCTCCAGACCTGTCAGCGAGGCATTGCTCAACGAGAAGGTACATTATTCTCACCTTGATCATTGCTGCCAAATCCTGCATGCTTCTTGAGCGTCGAGTTTCAATGCACGTATATATCGTTACTACCTGATATTCTTTTGATTGCGATCTCCTTGTAATGTTGTGGCTAACGACCATATAATCACAGTGGGACCACGCCCTTTCCTCCTTCCTCATCCGCTCATCCCTTGGTCTCTCCTTTGGGGTGGTTTTTTCAGTCCTCCTCTTCAAGCGGAGAGCATGGCCCGCCTGGGTTGGGCTCGGTTTTGGGGCAGGAAGAGCTTGGGAGGAAGCAGATGGTAAGAATGACGTGCAGGAAGCTCGTATGAGAGGCTCAGCTAAACATGCTACAGCTACGTTTAAAAGGGGAGGCGCCGCGACGGGGAGGGAGGGTCTGAGACTGGTGCGGACGTGAGGGACGAGGGGAGTGTTGGCGGAAAGCACTCCGGTTATACTTGTTCCTTTGATAGTTCAATTGACACCTCTGTGGACGTCTGTACATTATGTACTTCATCATACACAAGCTCTATAAGAACGAATTTGATACAAGATGAGATTTTTTTTTCAATTTGCTATTGGAAGGCAGACATCAAGATTTGAAGTTCTCTGAGGACTTCAGGTATGAGCCTCGAAGCTGAGAATGTCTCCAGCCCTATTGATAGCGGTTCCTCTCTCCACCCATCGGACGTGTTGGAGCTCTAGCGCAACGCTTCTTTCTGTCGTCAAAATATTAGATATTTTCGCAAGACATGGTATACGGCTCCGAATAAATCTAATCGCCCAAAATTCTGTTCGCCTCCAACGCATCTTGTAATAAGAAACCAATCCATGGGTATAGTTGCGACGTTAGCCGCATGTCCTCGGTCATCAATGACCAGCCCCAGCAACGCCCAAAATGCTAATCTTTGACCTGATTCCGTTCTTCCACAACATATCTTTCACTAATCGCCACCACTTAGCAGCATCAGTACTCCGTTCAACTCTCCCACAACCTTCTCTTCAAGTCGATTGTCCGCACCACTTCCAGGTCGTAACGGCTGTTGTCGCGCCCATGCTTCCTCCTTTTCACTTGTTGGCACAATTTTATCTCGCAGTGAAGCGCGCCGTTGCATCCAATTCTCTATGTCTTCCTTGATTTGAGCTCTATCCCATTTTGGCTCTGATATATCAGTGGCAATGATACCTGCACTTGCACCTGCTTCTCGAAATGTGTCAAGAACGGTACTTATAACTGCCAGTGTCTGAGCTTCCGAAACCATGCTCAATGTGATGAAACCTGCCGCTGGATCGGTGGGTGATGGGCCTTTGCCGTCAAAATTACTGGATGCGCGAGCTAGCTGTCCTGGAAAGCTGTTCAAAGCAGTCGATATCTCCACTGCTATAGGTGCCCCTACAGCATGTAGCAAATTAAGGTACAGTGGTAGGATACCACGAGACCAGATACTGAACATTCTTACTGGAGTGTCGAAAGGGCCCATACCTCGGGCCTGACGCAAATTTTGCACAAGATTTGTGTTCGAGATGTGAATTAGCAACCCTTCAACAGCCAAAGATTCCGCTAAAGCGGGTATGCTTGACAGCTCAAGTAGAAAGAAGATACTGAGCTCACCAAAAATGGGATCGCCATTTGTGGCAAGCTGGTCAGACCATGAAAGTAGAGCGCTCGCGCACCGAGCTGTTTGATGCTCAGAGAATTGCGAGATTAGCTGCGTGGTGTGCCTATCGATGCCTGGTACTGAAAGAAGTGTTCGCAGTATCGCAGTAATAAGCGCGAAATCAGCGGGGAGTACGCGAGAGGTATTTTCGTGCAGCGCTGTCGTCAGCGAGCGGAATCCTCGAGCGACAATTGTGCCGAGTATTTCAAGAGCTATCTTCAACGTCTCGGGCGAAGCTGAAGCTGCAGATTGTACAGATCTGCCCTCTGAGCCAGATGCCTGCAACGAATCCGAACCACGTGAAGATGTGTCTGATGTGTGGGCTCGAAGAGCAAGCAAGAGAATTTTCAGTAGCGTCCTATAGTACTCGGCACCCTCACCATCTATGCTAGACCCAATGTCCGTGGAATATAATCGTACGGTATCCCAGGCCTTTGGCAAGATGTTTTTCACCTCTGATGCTGGGGCCTTGACCTCAATCAGCCGCTGTAGGAGTGTGAAAGCAAGCTCCATGCGCGCTTGGCTCAATCTTTCGAAAACGGCTTCTGGTAAAGACATATCGACATTTGATTCCAAGCAGTTTATGACGATCATTGCCATGGACCTCTGAAACTTCGCCTCCGTTTCCAAAGCTCTGCTCAATTCAATTGCCAGAAATTTCCAGCTATGGAGCAAATTCTAAGATGCCATTAGCCTAGATTCCAAGACCGCAAGCACAACTGTACAAACCATCTGTGATTCTACCAACGACAGATTGAGGTTCGCTCTTACTAGCTCCTCGGCAAACCCCTGATTCTGTCGCCCAGCCCATGCAGGATTGAAACTAAACATTATGTTTGCAAGACCGAGATCGTAAAAGAATGAGTCCCCAAGTAGCGGTCGCTCCAGAGATGTCCGCTTGAGATTTAGTAGGCTGCAAGCTGGAAATTTTGATTCGAAGTTCTGGCGTAGATTACCTTGCAGAGATGCGTTGTAGCACGGGGTAGAAACGGCGTTACGGATGAAATAGGAGATCTTTGGTGTAAGCTTCTTTGCAAATGAAGGATCGCCGGTTTGTCGAGTATGATGTACGTACATCGCAAAGATGTCGAGAATGGAAGAATATATTTGGGTCGTGCTGTACTCTGTTACTTTGTCCTTCGTTGAGCCGGGACTTGGCTCCAGTCCCCCTATATAATCCAGCATTATGGTAAGAAAATGAGGGTGTTGCTCCATAGTCACCAGGACCCAAGGCCAGGCGTCCGCAGCAAGGGATACGAATTCAAGCATGGCTATAGCTCTTTGAGGCTGTAACTTCCCGATATTGGACAAACCATCGAGGGCGATCTTCAGAATTGGCCGGCTCCGTCTGGATGTCGCACCATCTGTTGCTTTGGGATTCTTAAGCGAGTCCCGAGGCGTGTTGCCTGTCAGGACAAAGATGGCAAGCCATTGCTGACGTTTGCTCACAATGGCCGAGAGAAACCGCCAGACCTCAACCGATAAGTGTTCATTACCGACAGGTTGGTCAATGGAAGACAGCACTTCTAGAAAATGACTCGCCGTTTCTTGGCCGAGATGACCTAGTAGAGAAGGTGGTTGGTTGTTCTTTGTAGCTGCACAACATATCAAAGCATGGAAGAGGTTAGCGACTGGAGATCTGAAATTTTCATCAGCAGCGTAGACACTGGCCAGAATTGGAGAAGCTCTAAAAAGCTGTTCCTCTAGGTGCGATGGTGGGTTTTGAAGCAGCCGGTTCACCTCAATCAATGTGGTAGCAAGGGTAACAGCAGCTCTTACTTGAGAGGTCCACGATTGCAAGCTTCGGGTGGATAGGCTGGTATCTGAAGTCGACATGCCGTCGGAAAAGATTTCCAGTAGTGGATGGACGGAGAGGTCGTTACTTGATGTTGACAAGAACACGTCCACGATGTACTCTGCAGCTGGCGCCAGCGGTTCGACCAGCTTGTTGGAGATGTTCGGATCATCGTCGACAGCAAAGCTATACTTCAGTATGTTGCTGAAGACTGTACATATAAAGGTGTTGATCTCTAATCGTTCTTCTGGTGCTGCAAATCTCCAATTCTTGGTGCTTTCGAATACATCTACCATGATCCGTTGAAGGCTCAAAAGAACCTTCTTCATTGCAGTCTGTGATATACCACTACTTAGCGTGAAGTGGCTGGAGAAGCGTGTAATAGCTTTCGTAGGGGTTTTGCGAGCGACTGCATGTCCAATAGCGTCCTCGACAAGTGCATCAAAGACTCGTATGCAACCCAGGACGAATTCGTAGCGCCCGGTGACCATTTCCGTTGATGCAATCACCGCACTGATCTTACTTTCGCCTCCGCTAATGCCTAATAGACTACTTCTTCCAAGGAAAGGCCACACACGGTCGGGCATTACCGGCAGAAGCGCATGTGTGAATTGGATACATCGCACGAGAATATCGACGGATCCGTCCTCTTCAGACACATTACGATGTCTCTGCAATTCGTTTTCGAAGATCTCGAAGACAACTGAGATTACATCCTGATTACGATCCAGTCCATCGCTGGCTTTTTCTAAAATCTTTCTCGCAGCCTCCTGGACAGTGAGGGGTCCCTGCTTCGCCGAAGTACTCTTGACAGTAGTAGAAATCATGACACTCATCAAGTCAATGATCTCTGCAACTACCTCTCGTGACAGCGTGGTGTCCGAGTACCCGTCCGAAATATCGCTGACAGCCAACGAAAGCTGGAGTATTTTGCCCATGTACGCCACGCCAGAGTACTCGTAATGCCACATGACCACAGGAGGCCTTGTTTCCGAAAGAATACGCCCCACTGTTCCGCTAGGTAGTTCTAGAGCATCTGATGGTACAGTACATGCCGTTGAGGCACGCAACCTCCTCTTGCTGGGCCGGGACGTTGCTGGGTCTGGGCCGATGAAGCTGAGGCTGTCTATCAGCTCCACATAGTTGACCTCCTCGTCCTCTCTGATAGTTTTGTAGCCAACAAAACCAGCAGGCAGCATAATCGTGATCTCGTCAACTTCGTCAATTAAAGGCCAAATTGCAGGCAATCCTTCATCATCGTTGGCACTACAAACAGCCAGTGCCCGACAGAGCTTCAGAAAAGGTAGTGTTTCGTATGGGAAGCGAGACAAAGCTGTCCCGAATAATCTTTGCATGAGTCTGTCATCTTTGAGAAAGACTAACGCAGGTTCGGCGTCACCAAGCTCTATTGGTCGCTCCAAAACATCCCAATAACGCTCAGAACCAGTCAAGACTGCTAACGCAGCAATTAGCAGCGCTGGCTGGTATTCAACTAAGCCTAGGACGGCCTGGATCAAGTCGAGAAGAACCCGGCGCATTCTGAGCCCAGATTGTCCGTTATGTTCTGATCCGAAAGGGGTGCAGTAGTCGACCGCTAAAGCCGTGAGTATATTGAATACCCCATTTACATCAACAGCACGTTCGGCAAGATAAGCAATCGGGTCTACATCCAGAGCGGTCAGCATTACTCTTTCAAGCAGTTCCTCTAAGAAGGACAACTGGGGTGATGTGTCACTACTGGTCGACGATCGACTCCTGTAGGACGACTGCTCCGGACCCTCGTTATCAGACTCAATTACACTGAATCTCTCAGATGCACGGTCGGACTGTCGGATCTCCCTCTTCTCTTTGATCTGAAGAGCATACCCTCTCAGTGTTTGTAGGATTATACCCCAAGCGAGGACCGCAGGACCAGCGGTTATGGGGCAAGCGTCTGCCGCAGCAATCAATGTATCTTGCACTTCGCTAACTACAGCTGGATTGAGGATGTATGGAGCATTATCAGTAGATTCTGGGGCTGCCGTACCCGCAGCAGAGATTTCCGAAAGTATTGCGAGCGCCGATGGAAGTCTGAAGATTGCGAGTGAGACAAGTGCAACGAGTGATTGAAGTGGTAGATCGTATGTATCATGAAGCGCACGAAATGGCTATGCAACGTCAGCGGCTATCCCTATTATTCACTCGGCCAAAACTTACTGGCTCGAAGACCTCAAAAAAGGCGTATCGATTCATGAACCTGAACCACGAAAGAAATGCATCAGATCTAGTAAGCTTTGTCGACGAGTCCAGCAGCACCAAGATAGTTCCCATGATATGGATCATTTCGAGTATTTGGTTACTTGCCCAAGCGGCCTCCATGTCCTCCTGCAGGCCTTGATCCTTGAACCATCCAGTGCCCTGCTCCAAACCCGTAGCTCGAGTCTGTAGAGCATCTACAGCGCTGACAATGTGATTTTTGCCACCTTTTGAAGAAACACTATCGGCCTTCCAATCCGCTAATATCGCATCTCCAATTTCTTGTACCCAGTCAAGACTCGCCACTGCTTTGTCCTTTGGTCGCTCCCTACCCTTGTGACTAGCCTGGCATCGCGCCCTTGAGGCGACATATTCACTCGTCTTGATTATGTACCGGCGTTCGGACAGGTAAACTTTAAGGAGCCGTTTCTGGCGTGATTGTAAACTGTCGAAAGTACCTGGATCACCTTCTTCTAATCTTGAGGACTTGACCAGGACCGAAGACCGCGGGCTAGGTCGCGTAGTTTGTAGACTGCCACTTCTTCCCGTGATGTTTTTTTGCGCTAATTCATCCGCGGTATTTTCTTGTAGTAGTTGAACACAGGATCTCATCTGCCATTCAAGCATTGCAATCCTGAGGGCGGCCATCTCGTCGATACTTGTCTCTTTGCTGAGCCATATTGTGTCATCTTTGAGCTGCTTGACATCATATTGACCATCGTTCGAAGGCGGGACGTTAATAGCGGAAGTTTTTGTCTCAAAGCTCGATTTGGTTTGGGAAGTTGAAGGGGAAAAGGGGGAGAACGAGCGGACCAGTAGGTCAAGAGTATGGGAGTCGATCAGATGCCTTCTCAAGGAGCTGTCGGCTGACTGGTCATCGAGCTGCGACAGGCCTGTGAAAGCTGCCTTCCATGATCTGGGAAGTCATAAGCCGTTATACCACATACTTAGACTTTACTCACATTAATTGATGTTCACCGCTCAAGCACCTGTCAAGAGGGGGGAAGTAACAAGACTCTCCAATTGGTGCCATTAAGGCATCACTGAGCTGTCTAAAACGATACCTTACTGGGAGCGTAGAAGTAGGGTTTAGGTTAGGAAACGCGAGATTCGTTTCTGTAAGATTCCGCTAGCGCGTCAGCGTCAGCTTACAATAGGAACCTAATATTCAGCAGTGAATCATCCAGCACACAGCGCTTTCCACATTTCCAAAACACCTCTGCTGATCTGGCTAATACTAATGCTCAACGATCCCACATCTACCATAGCTATCTATCTCACTCTAGTCTGTGGATAATGGTATTGGAAGCCCGCGCCCTGATCATAGACATCCTTAATTCCCAGTAATTGTGCCCTTTGAAATCATATCTAATTAAGACAATCGACAAGCTGAAGGCTTGCCAACGAAGATTTTGAGCCTAAGGTAACGCTGAATCGCCTTGTCAAGCCTTGAAACAGCAAGCCTTCTACGGTTTTGGGGAAAGTTGACTGATTCTTGAGAATGGCGCCATCCAATCTTATTGATCACTCTCCAAATCACCCAGAGGCGGCACCGCCAATACCAAGCGCGTCCAACTTGATACTTGTTGACAACTATGATTCTTTTACTTGGAATGTATATCAATATCTAGTCCTGGAGGGGGCTTCGGTCACTGTATACCGCAACGATGAAATTTCTGTTGATGAACTAGAAGCACTAAATCCTACTCAACTTGTGGTAAGTCCTGGGCCTGGACACCCAGATACAGATGCAGGAATAAGTATCGAAGTAATCCAAAGATTTGCGGGGAAAATACCAATTCTAGGAGTCTGTATGGGAGAGTAAGTCATGCCGTTCATATCGATTGGCGAGTATCTTGAAGCTGATTGACATCCTAGACAATGTATATTTTCTGCCTTTGGCGGTAAGGTGGAGGTGACGGGCGAGATTCTGCATGGAAAAACTTCTCCCCTACGCCACGACTCTAAAGGGTTATATGCAGGTCTTCCTCAAGATCTACCAGTGACGCGCTATCACTCGCTATCAGCTACGCACCCCAGCCTTCCTGAATGTCTCGAAGTCACATCTTGGATTGCGAGTGGTCCGGATGGCGGCAAAGGCATCATCATGGGCGTCCGTCATAAAGATCTTCTTGTTGAAGGAGTCCAATTCCATCCCGAGAGTATACTGACTGCCGAGGGAAGAACAATGCTTAAGAATTTTCTGAATATGAGGGGTGGCTCCTGGGCCGAGAATGACCGTTTACAAGAGCAACAAAAAGCGCCGACACTCCTGAATGGTGTCAATGACGTTAATGGCATGAATGGCAGTCCTATGCTACATTGGGTATCCCCGACAGATGCCCAACCGAAACAAAATGAGTCGATGTTAGATAAGATCTACAGGTATAGAAAGATTGCAGTTGAAGCACAAAAGCTTATTCCTTCTCAACGGCTTCATGATTTGCAATCGTCGTATGATTTGAAACTTGCGCCCGCCCAGATCTGTTTTCCAGACAGGTTACGAGTCTCACCATATCAACTCTCGCTGCTAGCTGAGATTAAGCGAGCTTCGCCGTCAAAAGGTGACATTTCGTTAGAGACCTGTGCTCCTGCACAGGCGAGGAAGTACGCTTTGGCTGGCGCTAGCGCAATCTCAGTGCTCACAGAACCCGAGTGGTTCAAAGGAAGCATCGAAGATCTGCGAGCGGTAAGACAAAGCCTTGAAGGTATGCCGAACCGGCCGGCTGTCTTACGCAAAGAATTTATCTTTGATAAGTACCAGATCCTTGAGGCGAGGCTGGCAGGAGCGGATACAGTGTTGCTGATTGTGAAGATGCTTGAAAAAAGCACTCTTCGGACGTTGTACCGTTACTCGCAAAGTCTTGGTATGGAACCCTTGGTTGAAGTCAATACTGTCGAAGAGATGGAGATTGCCACCAGCCTTGGAGCTCGAGTCATTGGGGTCAACAATCGCAATTTGACTAATTTTGAAGTCGATCTCGATACGACCACACGTTTGATGGAAAAGGTACAGGATGGGACAATTGTCTGTGCTTTAAGTGGAATATCCGGTCCAAACGACCTCAAAGCGTACAAACAGAACGGAGTTGGTGCCGTTCTCGTTGGAGAAGCTCTAATGCGTGCTACCGATACTGCTGCGTTCACTAATGACCTCCTTGGGGGCGTAGAGACAGTCTCTAACAGCCTCGATAAACAAGATCTTTTGGTCAAGATATGTGGTACACGAACGCCAGAAGCTGCCAAGGCCGCGATCGAGACAGGGGCGGATCTCATTGGTATAATATTAGTCGAAGGGAAGCGCTATGTGTCTCGAGATACTGCTCTTTCGATATCAAAGACAGTGCATGAGACTGCAAAGCCATCGATGAGAGATGGCACAGAGTCTAGCCCTAATCTCCTGCCAGGAGCGACCGAATACTTTGATCATACATCTAATTTCTTCCGTCGAGCAGATAGGGCTCTCATCGTTGGCGTATTCAAGAATCAGCCGCTGTCCTATGTTCTTGCCCAGCAAAAGCTGCTGGATCTTGATGCTGTCCAGCTTCATGGTTCCGAACCCATTGAATGGGCGTCTCTCATACCAGTACCTGTGATTCATCGTTTCGGGCCTCATGATGCAGAGCTTGGTCGCAGAGGGTACCATGCCCTTCCACTACTTGACTCTGCAGCTGGTGGAACAGGACAGATGCTGGACTTGGCTGCAGTTCAAACAGCCTTGGACTCGGACCCTGGCCTGAGCATAATCTTGGCGGGTGGACTGAAGCCGGAGAACGTGGGGAGTGTGTTGGAGCAGCTTCGTGGTCACGGTTCGAGAGTGGTCGCTGTTGATGTCAGTAGTGGAGTGGAGAAAGACGGTGCACAGAGCCTAGAAAGGATCAGAGATTTTGTGAGGGCGGCGAAACATGCGGAAGTGGAATGATGATATGGTGTGTCTTTTTGCATGTTTATTGGGACTGGAAATATACTCACTTGGCCTTTCGTATATCTTTTTATCGCCATTCGACATCTCACATACCCCCAATAAGCAACTCTGAAAGGCAGCTATCAAGATTTATTATAGGCAAATGTCCAACTCCTTGACTGAACCAATTCGTTTTATCTACACAATTGAGATACTCATCAGGGTTCAGAAGCGCAGAGCGCGGTCCCGATATTTCACTCCATCTGATGATGCAATGCGGAATCATCCTAGTGCCTTGGACCTAAATGTGAGCATTGCGATGGCAAATTTGGCGGAGTCGAGAACCTCACCTCCAAAAGAAACTTGACGCGCATTCATCGATTAGTCTAACCCTTCGTCCCAGCCGGCTCTGTGTCCGATGAACTTCCCTTCAACATCGTTACCACTACCACATCCATTGAACATCAAGCCGTCAATCCAACCTCAGTACCGACCTCCTAGCCCATAGATCTCGACCTCAAAACTCGTCGTGTGCATCTAGCCGGCCAGATCTCCTACAACTCAGATCGCAGTCGTTCGGTCCTACGACATCCGTCGTTTGCAGTGAACTTTTACGTCTGTTCTTTTCTCGCTTTTTTGTCACTCCGACACTATCTTTTCCCTTGGCGAAAAACTTCACGTCTTCATAAGTTCAAGCTTTAAGGACTTATCAACATAAACTTTGCTTCCCCTTACGCTTACAAAACCTCTTGAGCAGTTATTATCAGAGTTACCTCTACTTCTCTTCTTGTTTATCTAATACTACCTGCCGACATGAAGAACCCGCTCAAGCGTTTCACAATTGCAATCACCGGAGATTTTGGCGAGACACGCACGCACGACAAGATGAGACAATGGATAGAGGCCAACGGCGGTACCTTTGCGCCTAAGATCTCCGCCGAGGTTACGCATTTGGTCTGTAGCAAAGAGCATTACAAGAAGTCGGTCACAATGGGTACGTATGCTTACTGGTTTCCAAAGCTTATTACTCACACTTGTGCCTTACCAGTTCAGCAAGCCCGCGCAATCAAAAGCCTGAAAATTGTCACTTTTGACTGGCTGGAAGATAGCCTGATGAAAGGATCTCGGAAAGGGGAGAAGCCCTACTTGCTGAGCCGTCAAGTCAAGATGGACGCCAAAGCCAAGGCCGAGAAGAAGGTGGTCAGAAAAGAGAATATCCAGAAAGGCTGTAAGCTTCTCTCCAAACACTCTATTCTGTCATCAAGCAAGCCGCTGACCGTCCCGAAGTAGAAACCTTTGAGAAATCCTGCCGCGATTTCCAAGACGCAATGCACTCCGGTACTCACCACTTCCCCTTCCCAACCACTCATCCAAACCCATCACTAACCTCCCCGCTCCCAAGACGGCTACCACATCTACCGCGACCGTACAAACTTCCTCTATGACATCACCCTGGCCCGCATAGACCTCCTCACCAACAGAAATGAACGCTACTCCCTAGAAGTACCTCCCCCCCTCCCCCTCGCCTCCCTTCTTTCACCCCTTATTCTAACCCCTAGCTCACCCCCCCATAGCTCCACGAATCCCACACCATCCCCCACCTCTACGCCACCTACATCCGCTACAGCGGCCCCGGCTCGCAAGCCACGCAGGTGCTCGCGCCGCTAGGCAGCGCTTTCGAGACGGCCATGGAGGCGTTCAAGCGGTTTTTCAAGGTCAAGACGAGGAGGGAGTGGGAGGAGAGGAAGGCGTGGGGGGGCGTGGATGGGTGCTTTGTTTATACGGCGCCGAAGGCAGGGGAGCCGGCGGGGGAAGTGGAGACGAGTTATGGATTCGGGGACCTGGCGGCTCGTGGGTCCCGTGCTGGTATGTATGGGGCTGCGATGCTGCCCACCGATGGTCTTAACGGCAGGGCGCCTAAGGGTGGTATGAACGGGTTCGTTGCTGGCGCACCTGCGCACTACACGGCCGATATCTAAGAGCCACCGTACGCCGCGGCAAAGGACTTACTCGGACGTTGGAGGAAACCGTCCAAATCGCGTTTTTCGCTCGAAACTCCATCAAGGGGTTACAAGCACCAACCTACATAGCAGCAAATACATCCGTTTCCACCTGGATCTCTCATCGTACACTCCCCTTCTCACCAATCATCCACGCTTAATCCAAACATCGACTACCTACCCGTCGAGCCTCTTGAAACCTTTCCATGCTCAGCAGCGTCTCCAATCCAACTAAACATCGAAAACAGCAAAAGTGCTTCTACCCGTCCTCCTCACCCAACCCTCCACCGCCACCCTTCCCCATCCTCGTCGCCAGAAACCCCGCATACCCTTCCCACCTCCTTCCCACCTCCATCACCGACGCGCCAGAAAAAGTATAACCTTTCAGAAATCAATCCTCTCATCCATCAAAACCCACCACATCCATTACCTCGGCTTCACCATCCCCCCTCAGCGCACCCTACCTACGCTTCCCTCTAAGTAATTTTTTCAAAAAGCAAGCAAACTCCGCTCTAATGCTCATTATAGTACTATTAGCGTAATCTATGCCATTTTACATTGTTTTTTGAAAAAGGAAGCATACGGCTTTTGAAGATGGTCTTTTTTTTATAACAGTCATCTGTTCATTCGTATCAATCGATTTTTTTCCCGCAAAATATCCATAATCCCAAATTGGGCGAACAGGTCACATCATCTCCTTTCCTTCCCTCACTCCTTCCTCCTTTCTCCAAGGGTGGCTTTCAACGATCGGAACTGGAATCCCTTCGTGGTAATAATCAGGAGCCGAGCTCGTCGTTATGTTGCTATGTTCTCACCGCCCTAGTACTACTCTATCACTTAACAGGAGGTTTTGGGGTTTGGGGCACCCTGGAATTTTCGATTTCGTACCGTTAATCCCCCTATTTCTCTCCTCGCGGTTTATTTCTTGAATCCTAATCCTTAATCCTATGCCAACCCGTCCCAACAAACCCATCCCAATCCCCCTTTCCCAACACCACAGAGATCATGCCGAGCAGCCGCGTTCCTCGTTCCCACCCACCGATCCCATCCTACAAATTTTTCCTCCTCAGAAAAAGTTTCTTCAAGGGCAGAGAGTTATTGTTTTTTTAATAGTATTTTTTCATTTCTACATCCGTGTGCCTCGCAGTGAAAAACCAAAGCGAAATCCTTTACATGACCTACACATCTATCTCCACCGCCCAAAACCCCTCATCCTCGGCCATCGCGGTCGTTGATTCCCCATTTTCCTCATTGTCCAACACCAACCAAACCAAATCAAATCCCAGTATCGACCCATCTCGTCATCGCCACCCATGCTAACTCCACCGCCAGACCCCCCAATCCCATCTCCATATCCCATCCCCCCCCAAGTCTCGCACCCCCCCCTTTCTCTCCTCTCCTCATTCAAAAACCATCAAGACCAAACCCCCCCCCACAACAAAAACATCCACTCCAACGCTGTATCCCCCCACCAAAACAACAACAACAACAACAACAACAACCTCCCTCCCTCCCAACCCCAACCCCATCCCCCCAAAACCTCACCCCACCACATCTCCACCATCCCCATCATACACGACCCTATCTAATCCCCTCAAACCCCATCAAACCCCTCCCAACCCCCCTTCTCAAACCCCCCTTTCCCCCCTCCTCAACCACCCCCACTCCAATTTCGCACTACTATATATCATCCATCCACATCTCATATACTCGTATAAACGGGGTTTCCGCGCAAACGGGGTTTCTGCGCACGCTAACTAAAACTATTTATATTAGTGCCATTTTTAGCAA